>Ga0307294_10000066_pt1 | contig 23902 bp, 19 predicted proteins | sample ER_DNA_151_FD_194468 | JGI IMG/M metagenome (GOLD analysis project Ga0307294, IMG submission 194468) | Bulk soil microbial communities from the East River watershed near Crested Butte, Colorado, United States - ER_DNA_151 | ecosystem: Environmental > Terrestrial > Soil > Floodplain | place... | reverse complement strand
AGCGACGCCGCGCTGGAGATCGGCTACTGGCTGCGGAAGGACCAGCTTCGCCTCGGGCTCGTCACCGAGGCGGCCTCGGCGCTGACTCGCGCGGCGTTCGACGTCTGCGGCGTTGAGCGTATGGAGATCCACGCCGACGCCCGCAACACGGCGAGCCTGGGGGTCCCGCGTCGGCTCGGTTACCGCGAGGAAGCCACACTGCGCCGCCGACTGCCGCCCTGCCCGCCCGGCGCACCGCGCGGCGACGTGACGATCTTCTCGCTGTTCGAGCAGGAGTTCCGCGCGTCGCCGCTTGCCGCCTTCCCGCTCCAGGCCTACGACGCTATGGGCGAGCGCATCCTCTAGTGGGTCATTGCTGTTCGGCGGTCTGCGCCGGTGGGGCGGCAGAGAGGAGCCTGGCATATCCGACTCTCTCGACGCCTCGCAACAACAAGACAGCAAAATGAGGTCGTTGACCCGTCAACAGAGACCTAGAACAGATTGGAGTCCCAACTCATGCGTGGTGTATTTCTGCCAGGCAACTCCACGGTCGACATCCATGAGGTGCCCGACCCCGAGCCCGGGCCAGGTCAGGTGCTGCTAGCCATGCGGGCCTCAACCATCTGCGGCTCCGACATCCGCGCCATCTATCGCGAACACATCCAGGGCGACCCGGCGGAGACGTACCAGGGCGTAGTGGCTGGGCACGAGCCCGCCGGCGAAGTCGTCGCCGTCGGCCCGGACGCGCTCCGGCTCAAGGTCGGCGACCGAGTCTGCGTGTACCACATCAGCGGCTGCGGCCAGTGTGACGACTGCGTCCGCGGCTACCAGATCAGCTGCTCGTCGCCGCGCCGCGCCGCGTACGGCTGGCAGCGTGACGGCGGTCATGCCGAGCTGATCCTGGCTCAGGAGCGGGACTGCATCGTGCTGCCGGACTTCGTCACCTTCCTCGATGGAGCCTGCGTGGCCTGCGGCTTCGGCACGGCCTACGAGGGCTTGCTGCGCGCCCAGGTCAGCGGTCGGGACGCCCTTGCCGTAGTGGGCCTCGGACCCGTCGGGCTCGCCGCCGGCCTGCTTGGCGGCAAGCTCGGCGCCGTCCCGCGGGTGGGACTGGACCCCAGCCCGGAGCGCCGCGAGCTGGCCGTCCGGCTCGGCGCCGTTGACGCCGCCTTTGCCCCAGCCGAGGTCGATGCCGCCCGCGCGGCAGTCGACGGCGGGGCGCACGTCGCCATCGACTGCTCGGGTAGCGAGCCCGGTCGCGGCACCGCGATCGCCTTGGTGCGGGAGCGCGGGCGGGTCGTCCTCGTCGGCGAGGGCAACAGCTTGGTTGTGCCCGAGGTGAGTCCCGCCCTGATCCACCCCTCGATCACGATTCTCGGCTCTTGGGTCACCAGCCTGGAGCACATGCGTGAGCTGGTCTCCCGCTTGCCCGTCTGGAACCTGCACCCGGAGATCATCGTCACCAACACGTTTCCGATCGCCGAGGCGGACGCCGCCTACCAGCTCGCCGACGCCGGCCATTCCGGCAAAATCGCTCTGGTCCCGTGAGACGCGAAGCCCAGTCGCACCAGGCTCGGCGCGACCGGGCCGGGCCTGGTGAGCAAGGAGAAATTGCACCGAGGACGGACGCGGGGGCGTCATTCCAGCCCTGAAGTATCTTCGGCCGGCCGAGCGTCAGGAAGCGCTGACCTCAACCAGGACCTTGCCGGAAATCTCAGCATTCGCAGCGATCGCGAATGCCTCGGCGATGTCCTCAAACGGCAGCACGTGAGTGACGACTTGCTCAATCTGCGGGTTGCGATCGAGCAGGGTGATGGCCGCGTCGATCTCGGCGTTGAAGCGGAACGTACCCCGCAGCTGTATCTCTTTCGACACCAGCGGCGCCAGGTTGATTGGTCGAGTCTCGTCGGGCAGATTGCCGACCTGGACGATGACGCCGGCCCGGCGAGTGGCCAACAGCAGCCCGTGGAGCGCCTGCGGCACCCCTGCGCACTCCAGCGTTACGTCGAAATGAGAGTCCGGGAGGTCCTCGACGCCGATCTGCACCGTCCCGATCGGCACTGGACTGGCTTCGCCCAGCAACCGCGCGCGCTGCAGGGGTCCCGCAAGCAGGTCGGCACAGACTACTTCTGCCGCGCCCTCAGCGGCTGCGGCTGCGGCGGTTAGCAGCCCGATCGGGCCCGATCCCGATACCAGCACGCGCTTGCCCCGGATGTCCCCACCGACGGCCAGGCCATGCAGGCCGACGGCCAGTGGCTCGGCCAATGCTGCTCGCTTGATCGGCAGCGAGGCCGGCAGTGGACGTATTTGATCGCGGCGAACGACCAGCTGCTCCGCCAGGCCGCCGGCTGTGTGCGGCCACGTCGACGCACTGCCCAAGTAACCGCCACCCGGCCAGAGGTGTCGTTGCTCGTCGGTCAGACCGGGCTGCGCGGTGCCCCACGTGGCCGGATGCACCGTCACCGGTGTGCCTGCCTCGAACTCTCCCGTCGGGTCAAGATCAATCACCCCGGACACTTCATGGCCCGGGATCAGCGGTTCACGAATGGTGAAGACGCCCGCAGCGCCGTCAGCGTAGTAGTGCAAGTCCGACCCGCAAATCCCGACGTAGCCCACCCGCAGCCGTACCTGTCCGGCAGCTGGCTCGGGGCTGGGAACTTCCTCGCTGCGCATGTCCTGCTTGGCATGGATCCGTACGGCCCGCATGCCCTCATCCTCTCATTCGAGGAGCCCGTCGCTGCTCAAGCGTTTCTGACCCTGTCTAGGCCAGACGGTTCAGGGGCCCTCATCGAATCAGTAGCCCCTACGCGGCTAGCCGGAGAGGTTCCGGACTGGGCGTTTCAAGTACTGCGCCGTGTTTCCATCTCTTGACTATGTGGCCGGCGTGGGTCTGTAGATGGTCCCCGCAGGAGTGGCAGGGGGGCTGTCAGATCCGGCCACCGCACAGCGACGACCGTTGCTGTGCAGCTCGAGGTGGTGAGATCGTCGGCGTGCCAGACGGCGGGCCGTTCGGCGACGCCGTCGTTAACACCGGCGTGCAGTACGCCATGGAGCGCTACGACGGCGGGTTCCTGGTCACTGATGGACACCACAATCGGGTGTTGTGGGTGAAAAAGAAACGGCTCGATCAAGGAGGTCGCGACGTTCGGAAACGTCGTGCCGACCGGCCTGGAAGTGACCAAGCACCGGGCCTTCATCACCCAGGCTGGCCCGATCCCGCACCGCCCGGAAGACGGCAAAGTGCTCGCTCTGCATCGGGGATCGAACCCCACCGAGGTCGCCAGCGGGGCGAGCATGCTGATCGACGTCGAGCGGCGACCGCACGGCAAGCTATACGCACTGTCGCAGGGGCAAGGGACGGTGTGGGCGACGGCCAAACCGAACACCGGCCGATTGGTGATCGTCAAACGCGGCGGAAGCCTCAAGCCGGTCGTTGACCGCCACGGACGAGAGCTTGTACTCGATCGCCCGACGTCGATGGAGTTCGTCGGACACACCGCATACGTCGTTTCCGTGGTAGGCAATGTCTACAAAATCGCCAACCTCTAAACGACAGCGCTGGGCGCCATTCAGCTGGACAGCTCCTGCCGGGTTTGAGCACAACGTGGCCTGACCCGCGGATTAACAGGGCGGGCATGGAGTCCGCGGACGTCTCTCCCTAAGAAAGGTCCCCAGTGACTGGTCGCTGGGGACCTTCGATGATCACGCCGAAGAGTAGGTAGTTGGAATTTGAATACTCCGATTGGTGCCAGGCGGAAACCGCGCGGAACCGTATGTGGCGCGCGCTGTAACCGCGCCCAACCTGGAGCTGCGTGAGCTAGCGGTCGGGAAAAGATGACGACATGAGCACGAACCACTTGCCGCACTCTTACCGTCAAGCCCTCACCGTCTTCGCCTCGTAGTGAGACACCTCAACCACCTCGGTGACATGAGCGCTGATGTAGTCGCTACCCAGGGCTCGGGCTGCCGCGACGCGATGATGGCCGTCGAGAACGTAGTACTTGCCACGCCAGGCCCACACCTCGATGGGCGGGATTGGTTCACCCTGATGCATGGCGACCAATACGCTGCCCAGGCGGGCGCGAGCTCGATCGCTGACCGGGCGGAAGTTCCGGTCGAACAGCTGAGATGCGCCGTCAACCGACCCCACAATGCTGGCGACTGGGATTAACTGTTCGCCGGCCTCCCGAAGTTGCCAGGGCTCGCGGGCGACATCCTGCAGCAGCGGAAGAGTCGAGCGTCGACCGTGGCGCAGCACGCGGAGCACTCCAGCGCCGTACTGCTTCCGCCGCAACCGATCAAAGTCGAAGGCGCTGTCCACACGGGCGTACCCGGTACCAGCCGTTGAGTGCGGCCCAGCAACGATCCGCTCCACGAGGAGAATGCCTCCTACCAGGGCGACGATTTCCACCAGGTAGAGGAGGAACTCGCTCAGCATCAGGGCACCTCTCACTTTGGACCGGGGCCCCTTCCGGCGTCACCCGCGCGCGGTGGTTTCCCAAGGTCATCTCGGGACTTCCACTTCAACGTCGTCGGTCGCGGTCTTAATCCTCCCTCCCCTTACCTCATGATCGCGAGTTAGCTGAGCGACTCTGACACGTCAAGCCCTGAACGAGGCTCCGACTTCGAGCTGGAGCTGCCAGCTATGGCACATCAACCTCTTGACAAACCGTTATGCACCCAGTTGACTACGTAGTCATCCGCCTGACTACGTAGTCAATGAAATGGCATGAACGCATCGGAAGAGTCATCGCGCGGAACTTTCCGCGGCGTCGTAATGCTTGACGTTGCCCGTGCTGCCGGCGTGTCACAGAAAACGGTGTCGCGCGTCGTCAACAGATCACCTCATGTGCGTCCTCACGTGCGCGACAAGGTGAATCAAGCCATCGAACAACTGGGTTACCGCCCGAATGCCGCGGCACAAATATTGCGACGGGAGCGCAGCCACACCATTGGTGTGCTGGCGTTGGGAACTCGCTTCTTCGGCCCGTCGCGTCGCGTCTTTACTCTCGAGCACGAGGCACGGCGCCTGGGCTACGCGCTGGCACTCGTCTCGGTGCCGGATCTGTCTGCGCGCAGCGTCGCCGAGGGCATCGACACCCTGCTGAACCGCGGTGTGGAGGGTTTGGTCGTGGAGGTGCCGACCCACCTGATCGACATCGATCCCGGACAGCTTGCCGGATTACCCGTAGTAACGAGCGCCGGCTGGATCGCCGGTGTTCCGCGGCAAGCTGTGGTGGACATTGATCAGCAAGAAGTCTGTCACGAGCTCACCATGTACCTCCTTCAACTCGGGCATAACACGGTTTGGCACGTGGCAGGGCCACGCGACTGGGATGCGGCGCAGAAACGGCTCGGTGGGTGGCGATCAGCTCTCCGCGACGCAGGTGCGCGTGTGCCGCGCGTGCTCTACGGGGACTGGTCAGCCGCATCGGGCTACGAACAGGGCCGCAAGCTCGCGCCCCGTGACGATGTCACCGCGATCTTCGCTGCCAACGACCAGATGGCGATGGGGATCCTTCGGGCATTCCACGAGGCCGGACGGGAGATCCCCGGCGATGTCTCGGTCGTCGGGTTTGACGATGTTCCCGAGGCGGAGTTCCAGATGGTGCCACTGACCACGGTTGGCGTCGACGCGGACAAAGCGGCACAGCGCATCCTTTCCGAGCTACTCCGCATGATCGAAGGGGGCGAGCCACCAGTCGAGCCGGTCACCCTGCCCGGCACAGAGCTCATCGTCCGCAAGACCACTGGCCCGATGCGACAGACACGAACCCAAGCTCGGGCTCGCCATGCGCAACTTGCCAATACTTCTACCCCACCCAGATGAACGAAAGGACAGCGATGTCTGCCAACCAAATCAGCCGGCGCAGGTTCTTGATCTCGACCGCTGCCGCAGCTTCGAGCGCCTGGTTCCTCGCCGCGTGCAGCCAAGATGGAGGTTCGGCCCCCGCCGCGGCCCCATCTGCCTCGACAGTCCCTCAGTCCGAGATCGACAAAGCCCTGGATACCGAGACCACGTTGACGTTCTGGACCTGGGTGCCCAACATCCAGAACCAGGTCAAGCTGTTCACCACGAAGTACCCCAAGATCAAGGTGAATCTAGTCAATGTTGGCCAGGGCGCCCCGCACTACCAGAAACTGCGGACGGCCATCCAGGCCGGCCAAGGTGCTCCGGACGTCGCACAGGTCGAGTTCCAGTTCATCAACTCCTTCACCCTCGGTGACGGCAGCCTTCTCGACCTCACCCCGTACGCGCCGGCGACGCTGAAGGATTCTTATCCGGAGTGGGTATGGGCTCAGGTCTTCACCAATGGCGGTCTGTGGGGAATCCCGCAGGACACGGGTCCGATGGGCCTGCTCTACCGCCAGGACCTGCTCCAGGCGGCAGGGATCGAGGCACCGAAGACCTATGACGATTTCGCTACCGCAGCTCAGACCTATCGCTCTAAGAACCCGAAGAGCTACCTGGTGAATGTCGCCCCAAGCCAAGCTGGCCAGATGGTCGCTTATCTGTGGCAGGCCGGCGTGCGACCGTTCAGCTTCGACGGCAAACAGACCGTCAAGGTCGATCTGGCCAACGACCAGGCGAAGAACGTCGTCAAGTTCTGGGGCGACCTGGTGACCAGCGGCGTCGCCTCCAACGACACCGACTTCAACGACTCCTGGTACCAGGGCCTGTCCAACGGCAAGTACGCCACGCTGCCCATCGCGGCATGGGGGCCGGTGTTCCTGCAGGGCGCCGCTGGCAAGACCTCCGGGAAGTGGCGGGCCGCCGACCTGCCGCAGTGGGATCCCAGCAAAACCGTCTCCAGCAACTGGGGTGGCTCCACTGATGCCGTGCTGAAGTTGAGCAAGAACCCGATCGCGGCCTCCCAGTTGGCGTTGTATATCAACACCAACAAGGACTCGGCTCTGAAGTTCGCCAACGAGCAGTTCCTCTTCCCGGCGATGAAGGAGATCCTGACCGACCCCAGCTTCGTCAACCAGGAGTCGAAGTTCTATGGCGGTCAGAAGGTGAACGAGAAGTTCGCCCAGATCTCCGAGACCGTCAGCCCCGACTTTGCCTGGCTGCCGTTCATGGACTACGTGTACTCGAACTTCCAGGAGACCCTCGGCAAGGCGTTCGCCAACAAGACCGACGCTGTCGCCGGCTTGCAGGCATGGCAGGACGCTTGCGCCAAGTACGCCAAGGACCAGGGTTTCACGGTCGCCTGACCTCTCGTTCGGCGCCTGGCGGTCTCACCTCAGGCGCTGAGCAGCTATCGCCCGAAAGGGGAGTCGATTGTCCACCGCTGTCAGTGCGGCACCTGTAGTTGCCGCCACAAAACCGCGACGTGCTCGCCTCACGCCAGCCAAACGTCGACAATACGGAGCGGCCTACGCGCTGGTGTTGCCATTCTTCATCGTCTTCGTCGCGATGGTCATCGTGCCGTTGGTCTACGCCGGGTATCTCTCGCTCTACCGGAAGCGGCTGATCGGCGGCACCAGCTTCGCCGGTGCGGAGAACTACATCCGCGCCCTCACCGATCCGCTGTTCTTGGGCGGCGTTGGTCGGATGGCAATCTTCTTGGTCATCCAAGTGCCGTTCATGATCGCCCTTGCCTTGTTCTTCGCGCTCGCCTTAGACAGCGGGATGATGAAGCTGGCGAAGTTCAGCCGGTTAGCGATCTTCGTGCCGTACGCGGTCCCGGGGGTCGTTGCGACGTTGATGTGGGGGTATCTTTACGGGCCTGACTTCGGGCCGTTCGCCCAGATCAGCAAGTCACTCGGATTCGGACCGCCACCGTTCCTCACCCAGACCGGCATGCTGTTCTCGATCATGAACATCGTGAACTGGGCGTTCATCGGCTACAACATGATCATCATTTATGCGGCCCTCCGGTCGCTTCCCGGCGAGCTTTATGAGGCGGCGCGGGTTGACGGGGCCTCGGAACCGCGGATCGCCTGGTCGATAAAGATCCCCGCGGTCCGACCCGCGCTGCTGCTGACGGTGATCTTCTCGGTCATCGGCACATTCCAGCTGTTCACCGAACCGAAACTGATGTTTTCCCTGGCACCGAACGTGATCGGCACCGCCTGGTCGCCCAACCTCTATGCCTACAACGTCGCGTTCGTCAATCAGGACGCCAACTATGCAGCCGCATTGGCGTTCCTGCTCGGCATCGTCATCATGATCGTTTCCTACATCGTCCAACTCTCTACCCAACGGAAGGAACGCGGCTTATGACTGACACAACCCCCGCCAGTCCTCGTCCAGCCGTGATTGCAGAAGGCCTCCCAGTTCTCGTACAGAGCGATCGAGATGAGGTAGCACAGGCGCAACGCCGTGCGGCGCGCAAACCGACCAGCTGGTTGCTGACCGTTTTCGTACTGATCTGCGTCGGCTACTTTCTCCTTCCGCTGTTCTGGCTGGTGGTCGCCTCCACCAAGTCCAACGCCGACCTGTTCAGCACCTTCGGGTTGTGGTTCGCGAACTTCAACCTGTTCGACAACATCAAGAGTGTGCTGACCTTCCAGGACGGCGTCTTCATCTATTGGGCGATCAACTCAGCGATCTACGCCGTCGTAAGCGCTGTTGGCGCCTCGTTCCTTTCCACGGCTGCCGGCTATGGGTTCGCCAAGTACACCTTTCCTGGCAAGGCTGCGTTGTTCGCCATCACCCTTGGGGCGATCATGATTCCGATCGCTGCCCTGACGGTGCCGACATACCTGCTGTTCGCACGCGCCGGCCTAACCGACACCTACTTGGCGATCATCTTGCCTTCGCTAGCCACCCCATTTGGCGTCTTCTTGATGCGGGTCTACGCGAGCGACGCCGTGGACGACGCACTCATCGAGGCTGCGCGTGTCGACGGCGTGGGTGAGTTGCGGATCTTCTTCACCGTTGCATTGCGGCTCTTGCTGCCCGGTTCGATCACCGTGTTGCTCTTCTCGCTCGTAGCGACGTGGAACAACTACTTCCTACCGTTGATCATGCTCAACTCGCAGGACAAGTTTCCGCTCACGGTGGGGCTCGCGTTGTGGCAGTCGACCGCCGCCGCTGGAGGGGGTTCCCAAGCGCTGTTCTCCATAGTGATCACCGGCTCGCTGCTTTCGATCATCCCGCTGGTGGTGGCCTTCTTGTTCCTCCAGCGCTATTGGCAATCCGGCCTGGCTACCGGCGGGGTCAAGGCCTGAGGCTCGAAAGGACGGCACAGTGATTCCACCGCGGAAGCAGGTGCTCTTCGGCGCCGCGTACTACCACGAGTACCAGCCGAGCCCACGACTCGACACCGATCTGGACCTGATGGCCGAGGCCGGCTTCTCCGTCATCAGAGTCGGTGAGTCGGTGTGGACCACCTGGGAACCGGAGGAAGGACAGTTCGATCTTGAGTGGATCGCGCCGGTACTCGATGGCGCACAGGAGCGCGACATCGGCGTCACTCTCGGTACGCCGACCTACGCCGCTCCGCCCTGGTTGGCGCGGCGCTATCCGGAGATCGCTGGGGAGCCGTCGACCGGCCAACCGATGCCGTGGGGCGGCCGGCAAGAGATCGACTACACCCATCCGGCGTTCAAGTTCTATGCCGAACGGGTGATCCGCAAGATCATCTCCCGTTACGCCAACCACCCCGCCATCATCGGCTACCAGGTCGACAACGAACCCGGGATGCTGCTCTTTCACAATCACGGGGTATTCCAACGCTTCGTCGACGAGTTGCGTCATAGCTACGGCACAGTGGAAGCGCTTAACGAGGCGTGGGGGTTGGTCTATTGGTCCCACAAGCTCTCTACCTGGGCAGACTTGTGGACTCCGGACGGCAACTGGCAACCCCAATACGATCTTGCCTGGCGTACTTTCCAAGCGAAGCTGACCACCGAGTTCATCGCCTGGCAGGCGGACATCGTCCGCGAGTACGCCCGGGACGACCAATTCGTTACGACGTGCATCTCATACGAACGACCGAGTGTGGACGACGCGAATCTGACCGCCGCCCTGGACGTAACCGCCGGTAATCCGTACTACGCCATGCAGGACGCCCTGGCCGTACCTGAGACCGGCGCGGCTCCTCAGGGCTGGACAACCTCAGGGGCCTGGAGCCTCTTCTTCTCGGCGGACCGGATGTATGCCTCCAAGCAGGCCCCGTTCCTGATCACCGAGACCAATGCTGGTGCGATCGGAGGACCTTCGTACAACTTTCCGGCCTTCGACGGCCAATGGCGGCAGGCAGCTTGGGCATTCATCGCTCGCGGCGCGGAGATGATCGAGTACTGGCACTGGCACACCAACCACTTCGGCACCGAAACGTACTGGATCGGCATCCTGCCGCACGACCAGCAGCCGGGACGCGTGTACGCGGAGCTGAGCCGTCTGGGCGCCGAACTTCGGACGGCTGGTTCTCGCGTGGTCGGGCTACGCCCGGACGCCCAGATCGGTCTGTTGTACTCGGCTCGATCGAAGTGGGGTTTGGCCTTCCAGGCGGCCTTCCCCAAGCCTGGCGCGACCACCGTCTGGTCGCCGTCGGACCTCGATCAACGGTCGTACCACCGGATCCTCGAAGCCTTCTACCGGGGCACGTTCGATGCCGGAGTGCCGGCGCGACTCATCCACGATATCCAGATCATCTCCTCCGACGGCAGCCGGCTACTCGAGCCGGCCATCCTGGCGGCAGAATTGCCCGTCTTGGTGGTGCCTGGTCTGCTGGTTGCCGATGACGACCTCCTGGCGTGGCTGCGCGACTACGCGGCCGCCGGCGGACACCTGGTGATCGGTCCTCGAACGGCGTACGGCGACGAGGAGGGGCGCGCTCGGCTAGAGGTCAAGCCAGCACACCTCGCAAAGGTTGCAGGAGTCCGCTACCAGGAGTTCTCCAACCTCACCGAACCGCTACCGGTGGTAGCCGAAACGGACGTGATCAACCTGTCAGAAGGTGCTATGGCCATCGGCTGGATCGACATGCTCATGAGCGACGGGGCAAAGGTCATCGTCAGCTACGAACACCCGCACTTCGGCAGATTCCCCGCCATCGTCTCCAGCGAACACGGCCAGGGTCGGATCACCACCGTCGGCACCGTACCGAACCCGGCCTTCGCCGCTGATCTTGTCCGATGGTTTACCTCGCCGCCGCAGACCGAGATGTGGGGCGGACTCCCAGAGTCGGTGACGGTTTACTCGGCCACGAATTCAGCTGGCGAGCGGATCCATGTGGTCCATAACTGGAGCTGGGCGCCGGTCCGGGTCACTCCTCCGCGTGACATGACTGATGTGCTTGCCAATGGTGGCAACCCGATCAGCGATCTTGAGCTCGGACCTTGGGACGTTCGCGTGGTGGTGACGCAGCAAGCGCAGACGATGCAAACGTAGAGCAGGCAACACCGCCAGCGGCGGTCAGGTGTATTCGACGGCCGCGCGTTCCACCGGCAGCGCAGTGACGAATCGCTGCACGAAGGTTTCGAATCCGGCCACAACCGCAGGATCGGGCTCGGTTGTTTCCAGATTTGCGTTGGCGAACACCTCGGTGTTGAGGTAGTCGGCCAGGCTCTGTGCGGGCGTGTTGTGAGTGAGGAAGGCGGCGAGCAGCGCCATCCCCCAGGCGCCGCCCTCAGAGGCGACGTCGCCGACCGAGACGGGGGCGTCCATCGCAGCGGCCAGGAAGCTTTGGGCCACGCCTTCAGTCTTGAAGAGTCCGCCGTGCGCGAACATCCGGTCCAGCCGTACGTCCTCGTCCTTCAGCAGCACATCCATCCCAATCCGCAGGGTGGCGAGTGAGGCGAACAGGTGGGTACGCATGAAGTTGGCCAGATTGAAGGTGCTGTCAGGGGAGCGGAGGAAGAGCGGTCGTCCCTCGTGCAGCCCGGTGATCGGCTCTCCAGACAGATAGTTGTACGACATGAGCCCGCCGCAATCGGGTGCACCGTTCAGCGCCGAAGTGAACAGGGTCGCGAAGATTGTGGAGGTGTCCGTTTCGACGCCAAGTGCCTGGGCGAACTCAGCGAACAGACCGACCCAGGCGTTCAGCTCGCTGGCGCCGTTATTGCAGTGCACCATCGCGACCAGGTCGCCGGCCGGTGTGGTGACCAGGTCCAGTTCCCTATGCATGCGGCCGAGCTCGCGCTCGAGCACCACCATCGCGAAGATGCTCGTGCCGGCGCTGACGTTCCCCGTGCGTGGCGCCACCGAGTTGGTGGCCACCATGCCGGTCCCGGCATCGCCCTCGGGAGGGCACATCGGGATGCCTGGAAGCAGTCGAGCAGTCACGTCGAGCAACTCCGCGCCCGACCCGGTAAGAGTGCCTGCCGCCTCCCCGGCCCGTCGGATTTCAGGCAGCAGGTCGGCCAATGTCATGTGGACGCCGGCCTCGGCGGCGAGTTGATCGAACCGGGCCAGCATCGCCGCGTCGTAAGTGCCGGTGGCAGTGTCAATCGGGAACATGCCACTGGCATCACCGATGCCCAGTACCTTCTCGCCGGTGAGCTGCCAGTGCACGTAGCCGGCCAGAGTGGTGATGTGTCTGATGCCGGTGACATGATCCTCACCGTTGAGGATGGCGTGATAGAGGTGGGCGATGCTCCACCGATGCGGGATGTTGTGGCCAAACTCTGTGCTCAGACGCTCGGCCGCCTCGCTGGTGAACGTGTTACGCCAGGTCCGAAACGGTGTCAACAGCTTCCCCTCGGCGTCGAAGGCGAGATAGCCGTGCATCATGGCCGACACGCCGAGGGCGCCTACTGAGGTCAGCTCGACGTCATAGCGTCGCTGCACGTCGGCCGCCAACTCCGCGTAGCACTGTTGGAGCCCTGTCCAGGTTGCGTCCAACGAGTAGGTCCAGATCCGGTTGATGAACTGGTTCTCCCAGTCATAACCGCCGACGGCAATTGGCGCGTGATTCGGTCCGGCCAGCACCGCCTTGATCCTGGTGGAGCCCAGTTCGATCCCAAGTGCGGTGTGGCCCTTGACAATGGCGTCGCGTGAGTCCGTCACCATGTCGCTCATGCCCCAAACTTAGACCGGCTAGGCGGTGGGCACCCAGATCCGCATTGCGCCCGGCTCGCGGTTGCCCCAGGTGTAGTAGGGCACCGCGGTCAACGGGACCGACTCCCCCGGCCCGTCCCCGGCTGGCTCACCAGCAGGACGGTAAGGCCACCATGAGGCGCCGGCCCGGGGCCGGACGCGGCCCGCGGTCCGAATAATCGCGACGCCGCCCAGCGTCCCGTCCACTGACACGACCTCGGGCGCGACAGCGGTGTCGACGGTGAGGTCGTCTAGCCGGTCTCCGGAATTGTCCACGGCTTCCAGGCAGTAGACCAGCGGCCCGTATTCGATCGCGACGGCGCCCCGGGCCGCGTCCAGCCGCTGGTCCGCTACGGTGAACCGCGGCTCCAGCGGCAGCACCAGGACCACTTCATCGCCGTCGTTCCACTCCCGGTCCACCACCCACCAGCCGTCGGTAAGTCCGCCGTCCACTGCGGCGCCGTTGAGGGTTAAGGTTGGCTGCTCAGCCCAGTGCGGCACCCGCAGAGCCAGCTCCCACCGGCCAGCCGGCGCTTCAGCTACCCGGATAGTGACCGTGCCGTCCCACGGGTAGTCGGTGGTCACCTCCATCCAGACCTCACCGCCGGCCACGCTGGCGGCGTACCGGCCGGTTATGTACTGATGCAGCACGGCGCGGGCATCGCTGCTGAGCAGCACATAATGCTGCAGCGAGGCCAGGGTCCGCATCACGTTTGGGGGGCAGCAAGCGCAGTGGAACCACTCGACGCGCTGGTAGTCGCCGTCAGTGCCCCGGGCCATGTGACCCTCTCGGACCTGCAGCGGGTTGGCGTAAATGTAGCGGTGGCCGTCCAAGGAGAGGCCGGCCAGGAACCCATTGTAGAGTGTGCGCTCCATGAGATCGGCGTACTTGGATTCGCCGGTGATCATCAGCATCCGCCAGGAAAACATGATCGAGGCAATGGCCGCGCAGGTTTCGCAGTAGCTCCGCTCATTGGGTAACTCGTAGGGGTCGCCAAACGCCTCATCGCTGTGGTGCGCCCCGATCCCCCCGGTCAGGTACGTCTTGCTGGCCACCATCTCGGCCCAGATCCGTTCCAGGGCCCGGAGCAGGCTCGCATCGCCGGTCTCCATGTACACATCTGCCACTCCGGCGAGCAGGTAGAGCTGACGGACCGCGTGCCCCTCCACCGACGGAGCGTCCCGGACCGGTACGTGGTCCTGCCAGTAGTGCCGGCCAAACCGGCCCTCGCCGAGCAGTCCGTGCCCACGCCGGTCGACGAAGTAGCGGGCTCGTTCCAGGTATGGCTCGACGCCGGTCTCCCTGTAGAGCTCGACCAATGCGGTCTCGATCTCCGGGTGTCCGCAGACGCCGTCGACCTTGCCCGGCTCCGTGCCGAACGTGTCCACGACCAGGTCCGCCACCCGCCGAGCCACCTCGAGCAGGTCGAGGTCGCCGGTGGTCCGGTGCAGCGCCACGGCCGCCTGGATCAGGTGTCCGGCGCAGTACAGCTCGTGTCCCCACTGCAACTGGACGAACCGCTCGCCGGGGAATCGCACCTGGAAGTGCGAGTCGAGGTAGCCGTCGGGCTGCTGGGCGTCGCGAAGCAGCCGCTCGGTCTCGCCCAGCTGTTGCCGCAGCCGGTCGGCCAGTGCAGAACTCAGCGCCGGATCGGCGAGCGCCCAGGCGACTGCTTCCAGCCACTTGTAGACGTCGCTGTCAAGGAAGGGCAGGTCGTTGAGGTAGTCGCCGGTACTACCTGCGGCGAGCTCCAAGTTGTGGAAGTTGCCTGCCTGGTGCAGCCGGTTCCAGCCGCCTGGGATGCTCACCTCCCGGTTGATCCGCCGTCGATCCGCCAACAGCCCACCACCCGTGATCTCGCCTGCGGTGGCAGGCCGGAGACCTGTTCTGCTGCTGGCTGTGAGTCGGATCGGGCCGCCGTGGCGCTGGCTGGTTTGGGTCATGGAAGTCCTTCCCGAGATGAGTCAGGGAGTCACGTGGCATGCTCGCGAATCGGACCGGTCGACTCGCCGATGGCCAGCACACCTGCGCGGAGCACAGGCGCCATCGGCGGGCCACCGTCCAGCTGACGCAGCAGGGCCTCGACGCCGAGCCGGCCGAGCTCGGTGCCGGGCGCGGTTACAGTCGTCAACGGTGGATTACAGATTGCCGCCATGTCGAGCGAGCTCAGGATGGACATCACCGAGATGTCGCTGGGCACCTCCCGACCAGTCCGGGCCAGCTCGGCGACCAGGCCGGCGGCCGCAACCTCGTCGGCGATGATCACTGCGGTAGTGTCCGGCGCGGTCGCCACCAGCTCCATCGCGGCCTCGCGACCTGAGCGCACCGTCTGCCGGCAGCGCAGGATCACGGGCTCAATCCCGCGCTGTGCGCAGAGCTCGTGGTAGGCGATCTCCGAGCGGACGTACGGGCCGTAGCTGGCGAAGCTCTCGCCCTCCTGGCTGCCGTTGACCAGCACGATCCGGTTGTGGCCGAGCGTTGCGAGATGGTCCATTGCCATCTGGACCGACGCGTCGAAGTCGATGTCGACGTAGTGCAGCCCGGTCACGTCGCGGGTCCGGCCGATTAGGGCGAACGGGATGTCGAGCTCCCGCAGCGCTGGTACCCGGGCGTCGTCGAGCTGGACCTCCATCAGCAACACGCCGTCGACCAGCTTCTGGCCGACCAACGCAGCCAGCTCACTGCCGTCGTTGCCGACCGGCCAGACGACCAGGTGGTACTCGGCGGCGCTCGCTGCCCGCGCGGCGCTCGTGATGAACTCGGTGATCGAGCCGGACAGCCGGTGCTCGAGCACTGGATAGACGAGGGCGATGATCTGGGTACGTCGGCTGGCCAGGGCTCGGGCGACGATGTTCCGCCGAAAGCCCAGCTCGGTCATCACCCGCTCGATCCGCTCGCGAGTCTCCGGCGCCACCCGCTTGGAGTTGTTGACCACGAAGGACACGGTGGCGATGGACACGCCGGCCGCTTCCGCCACCTCCCGCATGGTGGTAGCCATTCGCGCGTCCTCCGATCGCTGTGCCTGTGGAACCGGACGAACCTATTGACAAATCCGTCATTGGCCCGCAAAACTCGAGCAAAAGCCAGTTTAAACGCTTAACCATCGATTCCGGAAGCTTTGCAAAGCCGAGTTAAGCGCTTTGACATTAGATCTAGCCGAGTTGGCGAAGGAGCTGTAACTGATGATCAAGAAGCGACTGGTGGCCGCGGTCGCGATAGCGACGCTGGCCCCCCTGACCCTTGCCGCCTGCGGCGGTGGCGGCGGGTCGAACGGCGCGGGGAGCAACAGCTCCTCCTCCGAGACCGTCGAAAGCCTGACGGTGCTGGACTACTACACCGATGAGCCGGGCAAGTCCAACATCGACGCCCAACTGCAAAAGTGCGGGACCACGGTGGGGGTTGCCAAAGTCGATCACCAATCGGTGCCCGGCCCGACACTGATCCAGAAGGTGCTACAGCAGGCGTCGTCGAAGACGCTGCCCGACGTGCTGATGCTGGACAACCCCGACATCCAGCAGATCGCCGAGGCGGGTGCGCTCGCGCCGTTGGGCGACTTCGGGATCAATGCCGACGGGTACGCGCCCGGTCCGGTATCGGCGGCCACCTACGACGGCCAGCTATACGGTCTGCAGCCCGGCGCCAACACCCTTGCCATCTTTTACCACAAGGATGTGCTGGCCAAGGCAGGCGTGCAGCCCCCCAAAACCTGGGCCGAGCTTAAGACTGCGGCCAAAAAGCTGACCAGTGGCAAGCAGTATGGCTTCGCCTTCAACGCCACCGCCGACTACGAGGGCGCCTGGCAGTTCCTGCCGCCTATGTGGACGAACGGCGGCGACGAGACCGACCTGAAGAGCCCGCAGGTGGCGGAGGCGCTCCAGCTGTGGAAGGACCTGGTCGACGACGGCTCGGTGTCCAAGAGCGCGGTCAACTGGAAGCAGTCCGACGTCAACGACCAGTTCATCGCAGGCAAGGCGGCCATGATGCTGAACGGTCCGTGGCAGATCCCGTCCTTGCAGAAGGCGAAGGTCAACTTCGGCGTGGTCCCGTTCCCGATCAACAAGCCCGACCAAACCTCAATCGCCCCGCTCGGTGGCGAGGCGTGGACCGTGCCCGAGACCGGCAACGACGCGAAGAAGGCCAAGGCCGCCGAGCTGGTCAAGTGCATGAACACCGACGACAACCAGATGCTCCGGGCCAAGCAGGGTGGCCTGGTGCCCACCAAGGTCGCCCTCTACGAGCAGTACAAGACAGAGGTTCCGTCGATGGCCGGCTTCACCGACGCGGTGGCCACTGCCCGAGCCCGGACCGGCAAGCTCGGCGCGAAGTGGCCCGACACCGCAAAGGTGATCTACACCGGCATGCAGCTCGTGCTCACCGGCCAGGCGGCTCCGGCCGACGCTATGGCCAAGGCAGGCGCTAGCTAAGCGACCGCGACGGAACGGAAAGGAGTCGGCGCATGTCGGATGCAGAGGTGCTGACCGCGACCGAGCCCACCGCACCGTCCTCCGACACCGCGCCGGCCCGCAGAAGCGGCCGGCGCGGGGAGGAGATCGCGAAGATCCTCTTCGTGGTCCCCGCCGCCCTGACGATCATTGCCCTGTTCGGCTACCCGGTAGTGAAGAACCTGGTGATGAGCTTCCAGAACTACACGCTGCGGACGTTCATCAACGGCAAGGCTCCGTGGGTGGGGCTGCAGAACTACGTGGCGGTGGTGACCGACGAGGTGTTCACCAAGGCCGTGGTCAACACCGCGGTGTTCACTATCGCGTCGATAGTCGGCCAGTTCGTGATCGGCATGCTGCTGGCGCTGTTCTTCCACAAGAACTTCCCGCTGCACGGGGTCCTTCGCGCGCTGTTCCTGCTGCCGTGGCTGCTCCCCCTGATCGTCGGCAGCGCCGCCTGGCGGGCCATCCTCGAACAGGACAGCGGCATCCTGAACGTCACGCTGGAAAACCTCGGAATCATCGACACGCCGATCCCGTGGCTCACCTCGCCAGACGTGGCGTTGATCGCGATCATCCTGGTGAACATCTGGCTTGGCATCCCGTTCAACCTGACCCTGCTCTATAGCGGGCTGCAAGACATCCCGGACGAACTCTACGAGGCGGGTGCGCTGGACGGCGCGACCGGGTGGAAGGCGTTCTGGCATATCACGTGGCCCAACCTGCACGCGGTGGTGAGCATCACGCTGATGCTGGGTGTCATCTACACGCTAAAGGTGATCGACATCATCCTGGGTCTGACTCAGGGCGGCCCGGCCAACGCGACCCAGACCATCGCGACGCAGTCGTACCAGCGCTCGTTCGTGGAGTTCAAGTTCGGCCAGGGCGCCGCCCTAAGCAACATCTTGATCCTCATCTCACTAGTTTTCGCGATCGTCTACCTGCGGGCCACCCGGCGCCGGGTCGACGAGTAAGGAGCAGACGATGGTCATTCATCAGCAGCGACTCGCCGCCCGCCAGACGCGGCGCGGACTCCGTACCGCCATCGCCATCGTCCTGCTGGCCCTGATGCTCTTCCCGGTCTACTGGATGCTCAACATCTCGTTGCAGGCCAGCGGAGGCACTCTGCCGTCGAGTTTCTTTCCCCCGCACCCGAGCCTGGCCGGGTACACCATAGCCATCGAGGATCAGGGCCAGAATCTCGTCACTAGCTTGCTGATCGCCGTCGGCACGGTGGTGCTGACCCTGGTGATCGCCACACCGTGTGCGTACGCCTTGGCCCAGTTCAGGTTCCGCTGGATCAGTTGGGCTCTACTCGTCATCTTGATCTCGCAGATGATCCCGGGGATCGTGATAGCGAACGCCCTCTACACCCTGTATGAGAACATCGGCCTGCTCAACTCCATCCCTGGGCTAATCATCGCCAACGCGGCGAACGCGGTCCCGTTCGGGATCTTGATCATGCGGTCGTTCATGCTGGGAGTGCCGACCTCGATCGTCGAGGCTGCCCGGGTCGACGGGGCCGGCCTGGTCCGCTCGTTCTTGTCCATCGTGGTGCCGATTAGCCGGAACTCGCTGATCACCGTCGGGCTGTTCGCATTCTTGTTCGCGTGGAGCGACTTTATCTTCGCGCTGACCCTCACCACGGAGGGGAACATCACGCCTGTCACGCTGGGCGTCTACACCTACCTTGGCGCGCACATTTCGAACTGGAGCGCGGTGATGGCTACCGCCATGCTCGCCTCCATTCCGGCCATCATCCTGCTCGTCGTCGCCCAGAAGTACATTGCTGCCGGCGCCACCGGCGGTGCCGTGAAATAGCGGGTACTCACACCGACCTCCCGACCCGAAGGAACCAGCAACATGCTCGCACGCCCGTCCGACCAGATCCGCGTCCTCGTCTGGGGGGAGAATCGGCATGAGCAGATCGAGCCTCACGTGGCTGCTATCTATCCCGACGGCATGCACAACACCATCGCCGCTGGCATCTCGGAGAACCTCGACGACAGGGTCCGGGTGACCACCACCACGCTCGACGAGCCAGAGCATGGGCTGACCGAGGAAGTGCTCGACGACCTGGACGTCCTGGTTTGGTGGGGCCACGCCGCGCACGGCGAGGTGGCGGACGACGTCGTGGAGCGCGTACACCGGCATGTGCTGTCCGGCCTCGGCCTCGTCGTCCTGCACTCCGGCCACTGGTCCAAGATCTTCGGCAAGCTGATGGGGACCACGTGCACGTTGCGGTGGCGGAGCGAGCAGGACCGCGAGCTGGTGTGGACGGTGAACCCGACCCATCCGATCACCGACGGAATCCCGAACCCGATCATCATCGACGCGCAGGAGATGTACGGCGAAACATTCGACATCCCCGCCCCCGACGAGTTGATCTTCATCTCATCGTTCAGCGGTGGGGAGGTCTTCCGAAGCGGCTGCACGTTTCGCCGGGGCCACGGCAAGATCTTCTTCTTCTCACCAGGCGACCAGGACTACCCCGTCTACTACCACCCCGACGTCCGCCGGGTGATCGCCAACGGCGTCGCCTGGGTGAAGAGCGACCGGTCGGGCCGCGAGCTGCCGACCCTGTTGCGCTACGACACCGACGACTTTTTCAACGGCCACGGCTACACGGGGCCGATCGAGGCGCCCGATGACGAGGCGACTGATGCCCTCGCCAAGTGAGCGGATCAAGATCATCCAGGTCGGCGCCGGCGCCATGGGCCTGCTCTGGCTCGACGTCGTCGCCGGCTCAGCGCACGTCGAGCTGGTCGGTCTAGTCGACCTCGACCTGGCGGCGGCGCAGCGGTCGGCTGCCGGTGCGGGGTTGCCCGACGTGGCCATTTCACGCACGCTGCCGGAGCTGCTCGACCGGGTGACGGCAGACGCCGTCCTCAACGTCACCGTGCCCGAGGCCCATGCAGAGGTCAGCATCACCGCGCTGCTCCACGGGCTCGCGGTGCTGTGCGAGAAACCCCTTGCCGACACCCTGCCCGGTGCACTGTCCATGATCGCCGCCGCCGAGGTCAGCGGCCGGCTGCTGATGGTCTCCCAGTCCCGCCGCTATTGGCGCAACCTCACCGCCCTGCGCGCGCAGCTGGCCCGGCTGGGGCCGCCGGGGTTCGTCCAGTGCAGCTTCTTCAAGGCGCCGCACTTCGGCGGTTTCCGCGAGGAGATGGCCTACCCCTTGCTTGGCGACATGGCCATCCACCAGTTCGATCTGGCCCGCGAGCTGATCGGCGCCGAGCCGGTCTCGGTCTCCTGCGAGTCCTTCAACCCAAGCTGGAGCTGGTACGCCGGCGACGCGGCCGCCCACGTGGACATCGACTTCGCGGACGGCGGCCGGTTCGTGTTCACCGGCAGCTGGTGCAGTCCCGGTCTTGAGACGTCCTGGAACGGCAGCTGGCGGATCAGCACGGCCCTCGGCACGGCGCTCTGGGACGGTGACCATGTACCGGTCGCTCAGACCGCCGACGGCGAGCAGATTCCCGCTGAGCCGGGAACAGAGCCCGAGCAGATCGCCGGCTCGTTGGCCGAGTTTGTCGGTGCGCTGCAGACCGGCGCCACGCCGTCGGGCGAGGCGCACAGCAACGTCATGAGCCTAGCCATGGTCGAGGGCGCGATCAGGTCGGCGCAGACCCGGCGGCGCGTCGTCCTGGGCGATCTGCTCGACGACGCCTACCGCCAGGCGCTCGCTGCCGAGCAGCGGCCCGAGCTGACGGCGGCGCTGGCGTCCTGGGCGTCGGTGCACGAAGTGATCGGCAACGCGAGTCGGGCGGTCCCGGCCGACGGGCTGAAGGGAGAGCTGAGATGAGTGGCGTCCTGCGGGTCGGCATGGTGGGGTACGCGTTCATGGGCGCCGCCCACGCCCAGGCCTGGCGCAATGCTCACCGGTTCTTTGAACTGCCGCTCATCCCCGAGCTGACGGCGGTCGCCGGCCGCAACCCGGAGGCGGTGAGGGCGGCGGCCGAGCGGCTCGGCTTCGCCTCGACTGAGACCGACTGGCGCAAGCTGGTCGAACGCGACGATATCGAACTGGTCGACATCTGCACCCCCGGTGACAGCCACGCGGAGATCGCAATCGCTGCAGTGCACGCTGGCAAGCACGTGCTGTGCGAGAAGCCGCTGGCGAACACTATCGACGAGGCGGAGCAGATGGTGACGGCAGCCAGCTCAGCTGCCGAGCGCGGAGTGTGGGCCATGTGCGGCTTCACCTACCGCCGGACGCCGGCACTGGCTCTGGCCCGCCAACTGGTCGAGGCCGGCCGGATCGGCCCTGTCCGCCAGGTGCGGGCCCAGTACCTGCAGGACTGGCTGCATGATCCCGACGCCCCGATGACCTGGCGGCTGGACAAGTCGAAGTCGGGGTCCGGCGCACTGGGCGACCTCGGCGCCCACCTGGTCGACACCGCCCAGTGGTTGACCGGCCAAGAGATCACCGGCGTCTCAGCGGTCTTGGAGACATTCGTGAAATCTCGGCCACTGAGCGGTGAGCGCTCGGGACTGGGCGGTCACGGGGACGTCAGTGCGGCCGTGCCGCGGGCCGAAGTCACCGTGGATGACGCCGCCCTCTTCACCGCGCGGTTCTCCGACGGCGCGATCGGGGTGTTCGAGGCCACCCGGTTCGCCCTCGGTCGCAAGAACGCGTTGCGGATCGAGATCAACGGCACCGACGGCTCGCTCGCCTTCGACTTCGAGGAGAACAACGTGCTGCAGTTCTTCGACGGCACGCAGCCGATCGAGGAGCAGGGCTTTCGGCGGATCCTGGTCACTGAGCCCGAGCATCCGTACGTGAATGCGTGGTGGCCGCCGGGGCACGGTCTTGGCTACGAGCACGGCTTCACCCACCAGGTCGTCGACCTGGTAAGCGCGATCGCGGAGAACCGGCAGCCGACCCCGTCATTCGACGACGGGTTGCGCGTGCAGCGGGTCCTCGGCGCCGTCGAAGACAGTGCCGCGCGCAACTCGGCATGGATCACCGTCTAACAAGGACCAGCAGCGCTGAACCGGCCCGAAACGAATGACCCGATGAGTCCGATCGAGGTGGAGGAGGCATGCAGATGGATCGAGACCAGATCGGCGCCGGCGCCGCCGCAGAGGTGTCGGTATGAGCATCACCGCCGACCTCTCCGAAGTGCTCGCGCTGGTCCGTCGCGAGGTGTGCGACCTGCATGCGCTGCTGCCCCGCCACGGACTGGTGGTCTGGACCGCCGGCAATGTGTCGGCCCGGGTGCCCGGACAGGCCCTGCTGGTGATCAAGCCGTCGGGGGTGTCTTATGACGAGCTGACCCCGGAGAAGATGGTGGTCTGCGATCTAGAGGGGCGGCTGGTCGAGGGCGGCTACAGCCCATCCTCGGACACCGCCGCCCATGCCTACGTCTACAAGCACATGCCTTGGGTCAATGGCGTGGTGCACACCCATTCCACTTATGCGACTGCATGGGCGGCCCGCGGAGAACCGATTCCGTGCGTCCTCACCATGATGGCTGACGAGTTTGGCGGGGAGATCCCGATCGGGCCGTTTGCGCTTATCGGTGACGATTCCATCGGTGCGGGCATCGTCGAGACGTTGCGCTCGCACCGTTCTCGCGCGGTGCTGATGCAGAGTCACGGGCCGTTCACGGTCGGTAGAACCGCCGAGGACGCGGTGAAGACCGCCGTACTCTGCGAGGAAGTAGCGCGTACGGTGCATATCTCCCGGCAGCTCGGTGAGCCGGTGCCGATCGACCAAGCTCACATTGACTCACTCTTCGAGCGGTATCAGAACGTCTACGGTCAGAAGTGAAGGAGCGTCGGATGACCGCCATGTCGCCCATGTCCGCGCCGGAGGCTTCCTCGGTATGGTTTCTCACTGGCAGCCAGAGTCTGTACGGCCCCGAAACGCTCGCCCAGGTCGAAGATCAGTCGCGACAAATCGTCGAGCAACTCAACGCCGCGACCCTGCGCGTTCCGGTGACTTGGCAGCCCGTCGTGACCGACGCCGAGTCCATCCACAGGCTGATACTCGCTGCCAACTCCGACCCGTCCTGCGTCGGCATCGTCGCGTGGATGCATACCTTCTCGCCGGCCAAGATGTGGATCGCCGGTCTCAACGCGCTGCAGAGGCCGCTGCTGCACCTGCATACCCAGGCGAACGTGGCCCTGCCCTGGGCGGAGATCGACATGGACTTCATGAATCTCAACCAGGCAGCCCATGGCGATCGCGAGTTCGGCTATATCCAGACTCGAATGGGCGTGACCCGCACCACCGTGGTCGGGCACGTGTCCGACCCCCAGGTCACGGCTCGCATCACGGCCTGGCAGCGGGCCGCGATGGGGTACGCCGCGTTGCGCGGCCTGAAGCTAGCGCGGTTCGGTGACAACATGCGCGACGTCGCGGTGACCGAAGGCGACAAGGTGGACGCCGAGATCCGGTTCGGTGTGTCGGTCAACACCTGGGGCGTCAACGATCTCGTTGCGGTTGTGGACGCGGTGTCTGATGCCGAGGTTGAC
>Ga0307294_10000061_pt1 | contig 24589 bp, 23 predicted proteins | sample ER_DNA_151_FD_194468 | JGI IMG/M metagenome (GOLD analysis project Ga0307294, IMG submission 194468) | Bulk soil microbial communities from the East River watershed near Crested Butte, Colorado, United States - ER_DNA_151 | ecosystem: Environmental > Terrestrial > Soil > Floodplain | place... | reverse complement strand
GATTCGCTGCTTCCCCAGCAGCTTGTCGATCTCCGCCAACACATATCCGATTCCCTGATCGACGCGCTCCTGATCGACGTCGGTGATCACTACAGGCACTTGCAGCCGACGCAAGAACAGCAAGGCAAGCTGGGTGGCCATCAAGCCGGCACCGACAATGCCTACTTTGGTCAGTGGTCGCGCCAGGGTGGCATCCGGCGCACCTGCCGGTTTCCGGGCCCGCTTCTGGACAAGATCAAACGCGTAGAGGCTCGCGCGCAGTTCCGGCGCCATGATCAGATCTGCCAGCGCATCGTCTTCGGCGGCGTACGCCTCGGTCCGGTCTGCGGTCTTTGCGGCAGCCATCAGCTCCAGCGCCCGATACGGTCCTGGCGAGGCGCTGAAGACCTTGCTGTCAACGAAATCCCGGCCGCGCGCCACTGCTTGATCCCACGCCTCGCCCCGATCGATCTCGGGCCGAGTCACGGTCAGCGACCCGGCGACGACCTGACCGGCCCAGTCCAATGAGCGAGCGAGGAAATCGGCGCTGTCGAAGATCGCATCGGCAAGACCGAGCTCGTAGGCCTGCCGACCGTTGAGCATCTTGTTCTGGCTGAGGGGATTTTCGATGATCAGCTGGACGGCCCGATCGGGCCCGATCAGGTTGGGCACGATGAAGGCCCCACCCCAACCAGGGAACAGGCCCAGGAAGCACTCCGGCAAAGCGATTCTTGAGGCAGCGGCAGAGACCGTCCGGTAGTGGCAATGCAGCGTAAGCTCCAGGCCACCACCGAGCGCCACCCCGTTGACGAAGGCAAAGGTCGGCACTCGAGAGCTGTGCAATTTGTCGAAGACGGCATGCCCGATTCGGGCAAAGGCCAAGGCTTGATCGCGATTCACGATCTTGGCAAAACCGGAGAGATCGGCACCTGCCGCCAGAAGGAACGGCTTGCCCGTGATCCCGATCGCCACAATGTCGTCTCGTGCGAGTGCCGCCTCCAGAGCCCGATTCAAGTCGCCGAGACCTTGGGCCCCGAGTGTGTTCGGTCGGGTGTGGTCGCGTCCGTTGTCCAGGGTGATCAATACCGCCGTCCCCGATGTGTGTGGCAGTGTGATGTCCCGGCTCAACGCCCGGGTGACGACTTCGCCCTCACTGTCGGCCGAGGCCGCTGCGATCAGTTGTTGGAGTTCCTCGGGCCTCACCGCGGCTCCTCCAGGTCGGAGGAGAAATGTGGGTTCTCCCAGATCACAGTGCCGCCCATGCCGAGCCCGATGCATAAGGTTGTCAGGCCATAGCGGACCTCTGGGTGCTCGCGAAACGCGCGGGCCAGGTGAATCATCAGCCGTACACCGGAGCTGGCGAGCGGGTGGCCGAGCGCGATGGCACCACCGTACGGATTGAGCCGCAGATCGTCAGCAGCCAGCCCGAAATGATCACAAAAGGCCAGCACCTGGACGGCAAATGCCTCGTTGATCTCGAAGGCGCCAATATCAGTGATCGACAGCCCCGCCTTAGCCAGCGCCTTCTCCGTGGCGGGAATCGGTCCAACTCCCATGAGCTCTGGATCTACCCCAGCGAATGCGTACGCGATGAGCCTCATGCCCACCGGCAGGCCGAGTTCGGAAGCGACACTCTCGGCCGCCAGTAGGCACGCCGTGGCTCCATCATTGAGTCCGGCCGCATTGCCTGCTGTAACGCGCCCATGCGGCCTAAACGGCGTTCGAAGAGTCGCCAACCCCTCGACAGTGGTCCCGGGTCGCGGCTGCTCGTCGGCTACCGCGAGCCCCCAGCCAAGTTCGGAGCTTGGGGTGGCAACCGCGACCAGCGACTCCTGGATTACGCCTTCCTCATAGGCGCGCTGCACTCGTTGCTGGCTGAGCGCGGCGAAGGCGTCGGCGCGATTCTTCGTAATGGCGGGAAAACGATCATGAAGGTTTTCGGCGGTCGATCCCATGATCAACGCCGACTGGTCGACCAGCTGCTCAGCAATAATCCTGGGATTAGGGTCGATGCCTTGTCCCATCGGATGCCGGCCCATGTGCTCCACACCGCCAGCGATTGCGACATCGTAGGCTCCGAACGCGATTCCAGAGGCCGTTGTGGTTACCGCCGTCATGGCGCCTGCGCACATTCGGTCGATCGCGAAGCCCGGCACCGTACGCGGCAGTCCGGCAAGCAGGGCGGCCGTTCGTCCGATGGTCAGGCCTTGATCGCCGATTTGTGAGGTTGCTGCAATGGCGACATCGTCGATGCGATCGGGCGGCAACTCGGGGTGCCGCCTTAACAACTCGCGGATGCAGTCGACGATGAGATCATCGGCCCGAGTTTCGGCGTACATGGAGCCGGCCTTACCGAATGGCGTACGCACGCCGTCGACAAAGACGACGTCTCTCAGTTGGCGGGGCATATCGGCATATTACTCACCAGTAACAATCATGGCCTTAGTGATTGCCGCGACGGTCAGCTCGCGTTGCCAGGGCCGCGCCCCCAAACTGGTCAACGCCTGGTCGACCGACTCCTCGGTCAAAGGAGAAGGCGGGCGCCACGCCAGACGGCGTAGATGATCTGGGGTGATGAGGTTCTCCATTGGCAACTCATAACGTTCCGCGATTGTCAGCAGCGCCGCCCGTACCGCTGCTAGCCGCGCGGCAGCACCCGGGTTTTTCGCAGGCCACATTCGCGACTGTGGAGGCCCATCGTTGGGAATGTGCATCGGAGGCAGGGCACTGTCAGGCATCTCTGCCACCACGTCGAGTGCGGTCAGCCAAGCCGCTTCGGTACGCCTGGCCTGGCGTCGAGAGAAGGCCGGAATCTTTCGTAGTGTGGCTCGATCCGGGTGCTTGTGAGCGGCCAACTCGGTGATAGCGGCATCAGGCAGGATCTTGCTGGGTGCTTTGTCCAGCCGCTGGGCGACGGCATCGCGGGCGTACCAAAGCTGGGCGACGTACGCCAGTCCGCGACGGGTGTGGACGTGATGGATGCCAGATGTGCGACGCCATGGGTCTCGTCGTGGCTCAGGACCGACGCCGGCGCTGGCGACGAGTGCAGCGAATTCTTGCTCTGCCCATTGCCACTTCCCGGTCTCGAGTAGCTTCGTCGCCAGCCGGTCGCGCAGTTCGATCAAAAGCTCGACGTCCAGGGCGGCGTAGATCAACCACTCCTCGGGCAGCGGGCGGCGCGACCAGTCTGAGGCGGAGTGCTCCTTGAGGAGCCGGACCCCGAGGAGCTCCTCGAGCATGGTGCCGAGAGCGACCCGAGGATAGCCGAGTAGTCGGGCTGCCAGCTCGGTGTCGAACAACGTCGTGGGGATTAACCCGACCTCATACAGACAGCGCAGGTCCTGGCTGGCCGCATGGATGACCCACTCCGCATCTGACACTGCAGCACCTAATGCGGTGAGATCTGCTGGTTGACCGAACGCAATCGGATCCACCAGATGCGTTCCGGAACCCGCGCGGCGCAGCTGGATCAAGTAGGCACGTTGGCTGTAGCGGAAGCCGTGCGCGCGTTCCGCGTCGACTGCGACCGGTCCAGTCCCGGCACGAAGGGCCGCGCTCGCTTTTTGCAAGCCTTCCGGAGTTGTGACGATGGGTGGTACGCCCTCGATAGGCGCTGTGAGTAACTCCGTTTCCTGATCAAGATCAGGTTCGGTAAGCGGTACTTCGGTCAATGTCTCCGGGAGTTTCGGCTCGGCGGTTTGCGCCGAGAAGGCATCATCACCACCCCGGCGGGCAGCGGTGGCAGACCCGCTAGCGTACAGAGTAGTTCAGCCCAGCCGGACAGATGCGGACTTAATCCGGCGCCCTCAACGAGCATGGGCGTCCAGGAAGCGCGAATCTCGATTTCCGCCCGCGAAGGCTCCGACGCCATTCCTCCGAAGGAGTCGCTGGACACCGAGGTCACCGTGCCGCTCGGCGCATCGTATTCGGCATCGTGACTCTCCATAGCATCGATCAGCCAGGACCAACCCACACTGGGCAGCAGCGGGTCTGTCACCATTTCCGGATCGATGTCGGCACGTGCAAATGTCACGCAGCGAAACGTGCCCTGCCATGCGGTGTTGCCGGCCGGGTCGTGGAGCAACACGAAACGGCCGCTGCCAAGCTCCTCGCCGTTCACCACCACATCAGCGGTGATCGCCGCGGAGTACGGCGCTATGCGCTGTGGCGCCGGGAGTTCTTCGACGTGAAGCTCGGAGCGCCAAGACGCCGACGTGAGGTCCTCAACGGCCCGACGGAATGCGTCGGGGGCGCCCTCGACGTTTCCGCCAGCCGCGTCGCTGTTCGCTGCCATCCGACGAGCGTATTCGGCCTCCCTAGGGCCGGCTCATTTCGACGCGCCGACTTTTCGGGCCGTGACAAGATTCACGGGTGTCCGCTCTGGCTGCCGATATGCCGCTGCTCGTAGCAGCCTGCCGCAAGATTCATCCGGACGATCGCGTGCCGGTTTGGTTCATGAGACAGGCGGGTCGCTCGCTGCCGGAATATCGGGCGATCCGAAAAGGCATTGGCATGCTTGACAGCTGTATGCGGCCGGAGCTGGTTGCCGAGATCACTCTGCAGCCGGTGCGTCGTTATGGCGTTGATGCGGCGGTTTTGTACTCCGACATCATGCTGCCGCTCAAGGCAGCCGGCGTAGCGCTGGATATCGTCACCGGCCGCGGCCCCGTCATTGCTCGACCGGTTCTGACGGCAGCCGACCTTGATCAGCTACAGCCGCTGGATCCGGCGGAATTGTGGTATGTCAGCGAAGCCGTCGGGCTGATCATCAGCCAGCTCGGCGATGTCCCGTTGATCGGGTTCGCCGGCGCACCGTTCACCCTGGCCAGCTATCTGGTTGAAGGCGGCCCTAGCCGGGACTACGCCGCGACGAAGGCACTGATGATCGATGAGCCTGCGTTATGGCACGAGATGTGCACCCGGCTGGCCGATCTGTCCGCGGCATTCCTGAGGCTGCAGGTGGCTGCCGGTGTTACCGTCGTCCAGCTCTTCGACTCCTGGGCTGGGAGTCTCAGCCCAACGGAGTACCTGCGGTACGCGCAGCCGTACTCGGCACGAGTACTGGGCGCGCTGGCTGATGCCGGAGTGCCGCGCATTCACTTCGGTGTAGGCACCTCTGAGTTGCTCGAGCTGATGGGTGCGGCCGGCGCCGAGGTGATCGGTGTGGACTGGCGATTGCCGCTAGCGGAGGCTAGTGGGCGGGTCGGTCATCGCTATGCACTGCAAGGCAACCTCGATCCAGCACTCTTGTCGGCTCCGTGGCCGGTGCTGTCTGAGCGGGTACGCGAGGTCATCACATCGGGTGCGGTGCCGCCCGGTCATATCTTCAATCTTGGACATGGGGTGCCACCGGATGCCGACCCCGCGGTGCTGGCGCGGATCGTCGAGCTGGTTCACACCGAGGGTCCGCAGCTGCGCCGTACGGCTGGTGAGCAGCTGGCGGCCTCCGCCGCCGACGGCCGATGACGTCCTCAGCACGGCCCAAGATTGTCGTTGTCGGCGGTGGAATCACTGGTTTGAGTGCTGCTCGACTGCTGGCCCTGGACGGTTTCGACGTGATCGTGCTGGAGGCGGCGGAGCGCTGGGGCGGCAAGCTGTTGCCCTTGGTGCTCAACGGCGTACGCCTGGATGCAGGCGCGGAATCGATCTTGGCACGACGGCCGGAAGGCGTCGATCTTGTGGCTGCGCTGGGCTTAGCCGACCACCTGGTGCATCCCACCGCCGTGCAGCCCCAGCTGCTGGTGGGTGGCCAGTTGCATGCTCTGCCGCCCTCGCTGCTCGGCGTACCGACTGACCTCAGTCAGCTCACTGGTCTGTTGTCGGAGGAGGGTTTGCGCTGGGCGAAGTCGGAACCCGAACGCCCGGCGCCGGCTTTTGATCATGATGTTGCGATTGGTCGCTTTGTGGATGAGCGCTTCGGCGCCGAAGTCACCGATCGGCTGCTTGAGCCGCTGTTGGGTGGTGTCTACGCAGGACATGCGCGGCGGCTGTCATTCGAAGCCGTAACTCCCGAGCTGTTCCAGAGGGCCAAGCGTGGTGGTTCGCTGCTGCAGCATGCGCAGCAGATTGTCCGACCAGGTCAGCAGGCGCCTGTGTTCGCCGGTTTGATCGGCGGCGTCTCGACCTTGATCGATGCTCTCGTCGATGATCTTGTTTGGCGCCGCGTTCGCATGCGGTCGGGAACGGTTGTCCGGACGGTGATGCCTTCCGATCGGGGATTCCGATTGACTGTTGGCGGTGCCGATGCTCCGAAGACGATCATGGCTGATGGTGTGCTGTTGGCCGCGCCGGCAGCGGTGACGGGGCGGCTGCTGATGGGTGTGGCTCCGTCGGCAGGGGAGTTTGCATCGTTGCCGTACTCATCGGTAGCAGTGATCACCCTTGTGGTACGCGGCCTTCAGGTCGAGGCATCTGGGGTGCTGGTGGCGCTTGGTGAGCTGCCGACGATCAAGGCAGTGACGTACTCGTCGGCGAAGTGGTCCTGGGTTGCCACGCAGGCACAACAAGCGTGGGGTCCAGAGATTGACATCGTCCGGGTCAGCGTCGGACGGCATGCTGAAGCGGCCACCTTGCAGCTCAGCGACCGGGCATTGATCGAGCGCACGTTTTCGGAGGCGAGAAGAATTCCCGGCTGGGAAACGGTCGTCCTGGTGGAGGCAACGGTAAGCCGGTGGGGCGGCGGGCTGCCCCAGTATCCGGTCGGACATCGGGACCTCGTCGCACGATTGCGCGCCGAGATCGCCGGCGTTCCGGGACTTGCCGTATCCGGCGCGGCTTTGGACGGTCTCGGAATCCCGGCATGTCTTGCCTCCGCCCAGAAGGCGGTCAAGGCGCTCACCGCACAGTAGTGGAATGATCGATGACGAAGATCAACTCGAGGAGAGCGGGAAATGAAGGCGCGGGACATCAACTCGACGATTCGCTACACCATGTGGTCGGTATTCAAAAGAGAGGGCCAGCTGGATGACCCGCCGCTGGCGACTGCCAATGCCACGTTGAAGGCCATCGACCATGCCACTCAAGACGATGACCTGGTGATCCGTGGCTGGTACGACGTCGCGGGCCTGCGTGCCGACGCAGACCTGATGGTTTGGTGGCACGCACCGGACTCCGACACGCTGCAGGACGCCTATCACGCATTACGCCGCTCCGATCTTGGGGCACATCTTGTGCCGGTCTGGTCGCAGATGGCCTTGCACCGTCCGGCGGAGTTCAACAAGGGCCACGTGCCGGCGTTCATGCAGGACGAGGAGCCCAAGGCGTACCTCTGCGTCTATCCCTTCGTGCGCTCCTATGAGTGGTATCTGCTGCCGGAAGAGGAGCGACGTGCCATGCTCACCGAGCACGGCATGCTGGCTAGGCCCTATCCCGACGTACGCGCCAACACCGTGTCGTCGTTTGCCTTGGGTGATTACGAATGGATGCTGGCGTTCGAAGCTGACGAACTGCACCGCATCGTGGATTTGATGCGGGCTCTGCGGGCGGCAGCCGCTCGTCGCCACACTCGTGAAGAGGTGCCCTTCTACACCGGCCGCCGGCGCGAGCTAAGCAGCATTCTGGAGCTCTGGTGAGAGCTACACCGCTCAGGAACGGGCGGGTTCGAGGCTCAACGACACCGAGTTGATGCAGTAGCGCAGGTCGGTCGGAGTGTTGTAACCCTCGCCGGCGAACACGTGCCCCAAGTGCGAATCACAGGTAGCGCAGCGCACCTCGACTCGTTTCATGAACAAAGATTTGTCTTCGATATAGCGCACTCGATCCTCCGCCAGTGGCGCGAAGAAGGACGGCCAGCCACAGTGTGATTCAAACTTCTGATCGCTGCGGAACAACTCGGCGCCGCACGCCCTGCAGCGGTAGACGCCCTCGGTCTTGGTGTCGGTGTACTCGCCAGTGAAAGGACGTTCGGTCCCGGCATCTCGGAGAACGTGATACTCCTGCGGGCTGAGCTGGGCGCGCCACTCGGCCTCGGATTTGATGACTTTCCCAACCTGAGCGGCGGGATCGTTCTGTGTGTCGGTCATGTCTTCCTCTCACCTGTCCTCGGTGCCTCTTCACGACAGTACTCACCTATGCTGACGCCATGCCGGTGCCAGCGGTCGAGCTCGAGGTCGGTAATCGCACGGTAAGGGTCACTAGCCCGGACAAGATCTACTTTCCTGAAGTGGGCCTGACCAAGCTCGACATCGTCTCGTACGTGATCGCCGTGGGCAACGGCATCTTCGCCGCGCTCAAGGATCGGCCGGTCACTATGGAGCGTTGGCCGGGCGGCTACCGCCCAGACGTGAAGTTGAGCACGCGCAGCGACAGCCACGGCGAGGCCTTCTACCAGAAGCGGGCACCTTCGAAGGGCGTGCCGGACTGGGTCGAGACCGTGACGATCACCTTTCCGTCCGGCAGAACCGCCGACGAGGTCTGCGCGACCGAGCTGGCGACCATCGCCTGGATGGCCAATCTCGGCACCCTGCGCTATCACCCGTGGCCGGTGACCAAAGCCGACACCGAGAAGGTCGATCAGCTGCGCATTGATCTTGATCCTCAACCGGGTACCGATTTTGCCGATGCCGCACGCGCCGCGCACGAGCTGCGCTCGGTCCTGGAGGACGCCGATCTTGTCGGATTTCCCAAGACCAGCGGAGGTCGGGGAGTTCATGTCTTCGTACCGATCCAGCCAACGTACGGCTTTATCGAAGCACGGCATGCTGTGATTGCGCTGGGCCGTGAGTTGTCACGCCGGATGCCTGACCACGTCACCGTCAGCTGGTGGAAGGAGGAACGGGGCGCCCGCATCTTTGTAGATTTCAACCAGATGGCTCGGGACCGAACCATCGCATCCGCCTACTCCATCCGCCCGACACCGAATGCCGTTGTATCGGCGCCCTTGACCTGGGATGAGCTGAGCGACGTCGCGCCGCAAGACTTCACCGTGAGCTCCATGCCTGCCCGATTCTCCGAAGTCGGTGATGCCTGGCGACCCTTCTATGAGTTGGAACCGCGCAGCATTGACGCCGCTTTGGACATGTATGCCCGCGATGAGCGGGAGCTGGGCACAGGCAAATACGGCGGCGCCGAAATGCCATATCCGCCCGACTACCCGAAGATGCCCGGCGAACCGTCTCGCGTTCAGCCCAGCCGCGCTCGATCAGACAATCCAGACTTCACTCGATAGGTCGTAAACAGCGCCCCGTCGTCGGCGTACAGGACATGATGAAGTTGGAACGAGTTGGGCACGGGCAGCGCAGCCCCGCTGGTGGACCGCAGACCTTGGCCGCCGACCACCACCGGCGCGAGGGTCAGGGCCACTTCGTCGACGACACCGGCGGCGAGCAGATCATTGTGCAGTCGGGGTCCGCCCTCACAGAGCAGCCGCGGCAACCCAGTGCCCGCCAGTTGATCAACGATCAGGGCCAAGTCGAGTATGGTGCCCTCGGCTTCCAGCACGGTAATGCCCGCCGCTCGCAGTGGTTCAAGATCATCAGGTGACTTGCCGGCCGTGGTAATGATCATGACGGCCCCACCCTCGCCTTCGAGTGGTGTCGCAACCGTCGGATCAAGATCGGCACTCGCGGAGATGATCACCAATGTTGGATAGGGCGCCAGACCCTCCTGCTCTCGGATCTGAAGCTGCCAGGGTTCAAGATCAACGGCCCGGTAGCCCTCGAACCGGACCGTGTTCGCGCCAACCAGGATCGCATCCGCCAGTGACCGCTGCAAGGCGAATACGTGCTGATCACTCGGCGTGTTGATGGTCCCCGATCGGCCGTCAGGCCCTTGCACTGAGCCATCAAGCGACATCACGAAATTAGTGCGAAGCCAGCCGCGGCCCTCCGGCGCAGGGAGCCGGTATAGCTCGATCAGCTCAGCTTCGTCGACAGTTCGTAATGCGCCACCGTTAGGGCCGAAGATCAGCTGCACGGCACCATCGTTGCACGCCGCGTACGCGTGTTGTGCCGAATCGTCGATGCGGCACAATCGGCCCCATGGCGAAGAAGAGCGACGGTGACCAGGTGCCGCAGTTGATCAACGAGCGGCTTGGCGAGCTGCTCCGGTTGCCCGTGGGCTCGGTCGACATGGGAGAGCTGGATCCAGCCGCAACACCGGGCTTCAAAGGAGACAAGGACGACGCTGAGGAGATCACTGAGGCTTTGGCGCCAGAGCTCGGCGAGCTTCAGGAACGCTTGTTCGCGGCCGGCCGGGTGAAGGAGACCATGAACAAAAAAATCTTGATCGTGCTGCAAGGAATGGACACGTCTGGGAAAGGAGGGACCATCCGGCATGCGATCGGCATGGTCGATCCCCAGGGAATCAAGATCAAGGCTTTCAAGGCTCCGACCGAGGAAGAGCGTGCCCACCCGTACCTGTGGCGCATCGAGCGCGAGCTGCCAGCTCCCGGCATGATCGGCATCTTCGACCGGTCACACTACGAAGATGTCCTGGTGGTACGAGTCCACAACCTGGTTGAGGAATCGGTGTGGAGCAAGCGCTACGACGAGATCAACGCCTGGGAGGAGGATCTTGTCGAGCAGGGCACAGTGTTGATCAAGTGTTTCCTCAACATCTCCTCGGCGGAGCAGAAAGAGCGTCTCATGGCCCGGCTCGATGATCCGACCAAGCACTGGAAGTACAACCCCGGCGACGTCGACGAGCGCGCCAACTGGCCTGCCTACATGGAGGCGTATCAGGCTGTGCTGGAGCGGTGCAACACCGAGCATGCGCCGTGGCATGTGATTCCGGCAGACCGCAAGTGGTATCGAAATTGGGCTGTTGCGCAGTTGCTCACCGAGCAGCTGCGAGCACTCAATCTCGACTGGCCTGCCGCTGACTACGACGTCGAGCGGGAGAAGGCTCGCGTCGCCGCCAGCTAGTGTCGGACGTCAGGGTCTGCTGTCGAAGCGGTTACGAGAGTTGGAGAGGGCCGGAGTGATCGAAATCCGGCCCAAGGCCGATGGCCCCGGCTCGATCTACGCGCCCACGGAAGCCGGTTTGGAACTAACGCAGGTGATGCAAGCGCTCCAGATATGGGGCTCGAAGTGGGCCGATCTGACTTCCGAGCAAGCACATCCCGGGGTCGTGCTGTGGATGTGGGCGACCTTCTTCCTGGATCGTCAACGGTTGCCGCAGCGCCGAGTCCTGATCCGCCTCGACTATCCCGCGCTGTCGCGAGGCGGCAGCCGCAACTGGCTGCTGATCGAGCGCGGCGACGCCGAGATCTGCGAGAAGTACCCCGGCGGGGGTGAAGACTTGATCGTCGTCGTAAACGACCCTGTAGCTTTCGCCCGCTGGCACTTGGGCGAGATTGGCTGGGGCGACGCCCTGCGATCACAGGCGATCGAGCTAAGCGGGTCAGGAAGCCTCGCTCGCGCTCTGCCGACGTGGCATCGGTCTCATGAGCAGGGACCTCAGCCACTCCATGGCATCGACTCCCGGCATCGAGATCAAGGTTCAAACGTTGCACTTCTCCTTGGCGAGCACGCACAACACGATTGAGCGAACTCGACATATCGGATGGAGGAAAGTGTGATGGAGATCCAAGGGTTTTTGGGAGACCTTTTGGAAGCGGACGACGAGCGCTTCGAGACGGCAGATCTGGAATGGGGAGATCCAGCGTCGGCCCGCCCTCATCGCCCGCTGTGCCGGGACCGCTGACGTGCTTGCTGCGGTGCGTTTGGCTCGCGAGCGGGACCTGCCGATCGCGATCCGGGGCGGGGCACATGCCGTGGCCGGGCACGCGATGTGTGACGACGGCTTGGTGATCGATCTCTCCGCGATGACTGGCGTACGGGGTTGACCCGCTGGCCGGAACGGTCCGGGCCCAAGGCGGTTGCCTGTGGCGACACGTCGACCACGAGATCCAGGCGTTCGGATTGGCGGTGACCGGTGGCATTGTCACTCATACCGGCATCGGCGGGTTGACTTTGGGTGGCGGGATCGGCCACCTGATGCGCCGTTTCGGGCTCACCATCGACAACCTGCTGGCTTGTGATCTGATCACCGCGGATGGCGAGTTCTTGGTGGGCGAAGATGAGCATCCCGAGCTGTTTTGGGCCCTCCGTGGCGGCGGCGGCAACTTCGGCATCGTCACATCTTTCAAGTACCGGCTGCATCCTGCCGGCCCTACCGTGCTCGCCGGCGTGCTGGCGTGGCCCATGACGGAGGCCGGCGAGGTGCTGCGCCGCTTCCGGGGCTTCGTGGCCGACGCACCAGACGAGGTGGGAATCATGGCCAATTTGCGGCTGGCTCCGCCGCTGCCGATCTTCCCCAGCGAGCTGCATGGCAGACCGATTGTGGGACTCATCGTCTGCTATGTCGGGCCGATCGAGGAGGGCGAGAAGGTGCTGCGCCCCCTGCGCGAGTTCAAAACGCCGATACTCGACGCTGTTGGTTCCAAGCCCTACCTGGCACACCAGGCAATGTTCGACCCGGCCTATCCCCACGGCCGGCACTACTACTGGAAGTCTTGGAGATTGCCGCCACTCAGCGACGCCGCTATAGACGTGATCGTCGAACAGGCCACCGCCATCACCTCACCACTGTCAGCCATCCCGATCTTCACCTTGGGTGGAGCGGTAGCCAGGGTCGAGGACGACGCCACAGCCTTCACCGGCCGGAGCGCTGCGCATGACATCAACATCGTCGCTTCCTGGCTTCCCGACGACCCCGAGCCAGAGCGCCACAAGGCCTGGGCGCGGACGACCTGGAAGGCGATGCGGCCGCATGCCGACGGCGTCTATGTCAACTTCATGTCCGATGAGCCGGCGACGCATGTGCAGATCGCGTACGGCGACCGCAAATACGCCCAGCTGACCGCCCTCAAAAGCAAATACGACCCGCTAAATGTCTTCCGCTTCAACCAGAACATCCCGCCGGCCAGCGGAGGCCGATGATCAGAGACCGTTACGCGCCTACGACCGACAGGTGGCGTACCGGCGCCGGCTCCGCGTCAGCTCCCCCGACCTCGTGCAGATCGACAAGATCCATCGCGGCGATCACGTAACGGATCAGCGCGACCTCAGCTATCTCCGGCTCGCCACCCATGGGAGCAGAAATTGCGACGGCGCCGGCCTCCCGAGCGAGCTCGGCTTGCCTGGTGTAGAGCAAGCCGGGCGCGAGGAACCAGCTGCCAACAGCAATGTGTCGTCGACCTTGGCCGCGGAGAGTGCGGATCGCCTCGGCCGTCGAGGGACCGGAGCCGGTTGCAAAGGCCGTTACACAGGGCAGCCGGTGATGGGTCGCCCACTGCCTGGCCCGGCGCGCCACGAGGGCGTTACTCCGGATATCGGTGCTGCCGGCCGCAGCGAACACCAGTCCGTCCAGCTCTGAGACATGCCGCGCCCGTAGCGCGTCACGAAGGCGCCGGTCGATGATCGACAGCAACTGCGCCTCCGGACCGATGGGACGGGATGCGATGACGCGCAGTTCAGGGAAGCTGGCTCGCACCTGAGCGAGCAGCGCCGGTACGTCGGCGTGCACACTGAAGGCATCTGAGAGCAACAGGGGCACGAAGACGACCTCATTGACTCCCTGCCTCACCAGCTTGGTGACGATTTGCATTCCGCTGGGCGTGCAGTGGTCAAGGAAAGCGCTGTGGATGTCAAGCTCAGGTCGGATCGCCAGCAGACCCTCTCGGATCTGATGGCTGACCTGCGGCACCTGGGGGTCGTGGCTTCCGTGGCCGAGGAGGATCAATGAAGGAGCGGTCATGATGGCCCCTTTCCTTGTTGTTGTGCTGGGTATTGCGGTTCGGACGGTATTGCAGATGCGGAAATTGCGGTAAGCGGTGTTGAGCCGGCGAGCCCGGCTCCGAGGGTCCAGCCGTCGGCGTCGTCGACGATGATGAACGCCCCGGTGACACGATGCTCGCGGTAGGAGTCGATCGGCAGTGGAGCAGCGAGGGCAAGCCGGATCCGGCCGATGTCGTTGAGGGCAAGTGTGGCGTTTGGCCGCCAGCAGGGCACGGTTCCCGCCTCGAAGTCGAGATCGAGTACGCCCTCGATGGACTTCACGACGGCCTTGGTGATCGAAGTTCCGTGCTGAACCAGGACGCGGGCGCCCACCGTAAGTTCGCGTTCGGCTAACCAGCACACGGTCGCAGCCAGATCGCGAATCGGTGCCGGCGGTGCATCGGTCGCCGCCAGGATGTCGCCCCGAGAAACATCGACGTCGCTGTTCAGGCGGATTACTACCGATTGACCGGCAACCGCCAGCTCGAGCGGACCATCAGGCGTATCGATCGCTTCAACCACGGCATGGGAGCCACGTGGCAGCACGACGATCTCCTCGCCTGCGCGTACCCGGCCGGATTCGATCTTGCCTGCGTAGCCGCGGTAGTCGCCGTTCACTTCGGGGGCGCTGGCGGCCCAGGGGGCTGGCACCGCCGACTGAGGGCGTACCACATGTTGCACTGGGAACCGAAGATCGGAGCCGACCGCGAGGCGGGTGTCATCAACGTTCTCCAGATAGCCCAGCACGGTCTGGCCGTCGTACCAGGGTGTGCGGTGGGATCGGGTCACCACGTTGTCACCCTCGGTGGCTGAGACCGGAATGCAGTGTGTGTCCAGCACGCCGAGGCTGCGCGCCAACAGGGCGAAGTCAGTCGCAATAGCGGTGAAGACGTCCTCGGAGTAGTTCACCAAGTCGATCTTGTTCACTATGAGCACGACATGTGGCACGCGGAGCAGGGAGGCCACTGCCAGATGGCGGCGCGTCTGTTCGACCACGCCCTTGCGGGCGTCGACCAGCAGCACAATCACGTCCGCGGTGGAGGAGCCGGTCACCGTGTTCCGGGTGTACTGCACATGCCCCGGGCAATCGGCGAGGATGAACTTCCGTGCCGGAGTGGCGAAGTAGCGATACGCCACATCGATGGTGATGCCCTGCTCGCGCTCGGCACGCAGACCATCGGTAAGCAGCGCAAGATCAGCTCGATCGAGACCCCTGCGCCTGCTCACCTGCTCGACATGATCAAGAGTGTCAGCCAGCACCGAGTTGGTGTCGAACAGCAGCCGACCGACCAGTGTGGATTTCCCATCGTCCACCGAGCCCGCCGTGGCGAGCCGCAGCAGCGTACGGCCACCCGTCAGATTGGCAGTGGGGGAGAGGACCGAGGCGCGTTGAGGCATCAGAAGTAGCCCTCGCGCTTTCGATCCTCCATGGCCGCTTCCGACAGCCGGTCATCGGCGCGCGTCGCACCGCGTTCGGTGAGCTGACTCAGTCCGACTTCGGTGATCACATCGTGTGCCGTGCTAGCGGCGGAGAGCACAGCGGCCGTGCAAGACATGTCCCCGACCGTCCGATAGCGGACCGAGCGCAGCTCGACCACGTCAGCGGGACGCACCGGAGTGACTTCGGTGATCGCGATCCACATTCCGTCACGGAAGGTCACTGGGCGTTCGTGGGCGTAGTAGATCGTCGGCACGTTGATCTTCTCGGAGGCGATGTAGTCCCAGACGTCCAGTTCGGTCCAGTTGGAGAGCGGGAACACCCGAACGTGCTCGCCAGGCAGGTGGCGCCCGTTGTAGAGCGACCACAGCTCGGGACGCTGGTTGCGGGGATCCCATTGGCCGAACTCGTCGCGCATGCTGAAGACCCGCTCCTTAGCGCGGGCCCGCTCTTCGTCACGGCGGCCACCACCAAAGACTGCATCGTGCCGGCCTGCGGCAATCGCATCCAGCAGCGGCAGCGTCTGCAGCGGGTTACGGGTACCGTCTGGTCGCTCCCGGAGTCGCCCGTCGTCGATGTAGTCCTGGACAGATGCGATCTTGAGGGAAGCACCGTAGAACTCGACAGCTTCGTCCCGGAACTGCAAGACCTCGGGAAAGTTATGCCCGGTGTCGACATGCAGTACCCCGAATGGGATCGGCGCCGGCCAGAACGCCTTCGCCGCCAGGTGCAGCATGACGACCGAGTCCTTGCCGCCCGAGAAAAGCATGATCGGGGAGCTGAAGGTGGCCGCCACCTCACGAATGATGTGGATGGATTCGGACTCGAGCGCTTGCAACTCGGTGAGCGGTCGTAGTTGATCAGTGGTCACCCGAAGTCCCTCTCTACGATCGCCGCGAGCAGGGCTTTCGACATCTGCACCGCCGTCTCAAGATCGATAGTGGCGGTATCGACGACAAGCTCGGCCTGAGCCGGCACCTCGTACGGGTCGTCGACGCCGGTCAGACCCTGCAGCTCTCCACGGCGTGCTCGCGCGTACAGCCCCTTGACGTCGCGGGCCTCAGCGACCTCGAGCGGGGTGGCGACATGCACCTCGGCGAACGGGACCGCGAGGCGGCCATGATCATCTCGAACGGCGTCCCGGGCTGCAGCGTACGGAGCAATCACCGGAACCAGCACGATGACGCCGTGCGATGCCAGCATCCGAGCCACCCAGCCGATCCGGCTGACGTTGAGGTTACGATCCTCCCGAGTGAAGCCCAAACCAGCCGACAGATGCGGTCGCACCTCATCGCCGTCGAGCACCTGGACGCGCTCGCCGGCGGCGTGCAACTCGTGGGCCAGGGCATGGGCGATAGTCGATTTCCCGGCCGACGGAAGGCCGGTGAACCACAGGGTGGCGCCTCGACGAGCCGGGTGTAGGGGTACGGGCTCCACCCGATCCTGCCGGCTGACCTCAGCTATCGCCGTCTGCGCGCTCACAAGTTGATCCCGCATTCAGTCTTGGCGAAGCCGGCCCAGCGGCCAGCCCGCGGATCATCGTTGGAGGCTTTCGTGGTGCACGGCTCGCAGCCGATCGAGGTGTAGCCGTCCTCCAAGAGTGGGTTGATCATGAGGGAGTTGATTTCGATGTAGCGAGCCACATCCTCATCCGTCCACGCGGCAATGGGGGCAACTCTGATCAACTTTCGAGCCGAGTCCCACGACACCAGTGGAGTGTTGGCCCGTGCCGGGGAGTCGGCGCGTCGCACTCCGCTGGCCCATGCGGCGTAGGGCTGCAGTGCCTTACCGAGTGGAATGACCTTGCGTAACGCACAGCACTGGTCAGGATCACGCGCAAACAGATCCTTGCCCCAGGTCGCGTCCTGCTCAGCCACCGTCTGCTCAGGGGTCACATTGATCAAGTTGACGTTGTGGACCAGCTTGACCGCGTCCCGGGTGCCGATCGTTTCCACGAAGTGATAGCCGGTATCGAGGAAGATCACGTCGATGCCTGGAGCAACCTGCTCGGCGAGGTGAACCATCACCGTATCCGCCATTGAGGAGGCCACCACCAGTCTCGAGCCGAATTCGTGGTGGGCCCAGGTCAAGATCTCCAACGCTGAGGCACCTTCAAGATCACGATTCGCCTGAGCGGCCAGATCGGTCAGGTCCAGGGCGGTACTCATGCGGACCGGCCTCGTGGCACTAGGCCGAGGAAGGTCACCGAGAACGCTCGCCAGCAGCTGCGGCACTCCCAGCCGCCGCCTTCTAGCGGAAACAGGGTTTCCTCGGCGCAGTATGGGCAGTACAGCACCGACTGTCGTGTCGCGTGCGATGTCTCGGCCGTCATGACAGCACCAGCTCATCGGCTCGGGCCACCCACTGGGCAAACCGCTCACCGTCGTGGCGTTCGGCCACATAATGCCGAGCCAGCCGCTCGACGTAGTCCGGCAGGTCAGCGGCCGTTACCTTGTGTCCTCGGAGTTTGCGGCCAAATCCGGCGTCCAGCCCGAGACCACCGCCGAGGTGAACCTGGTAGCCCTCAACCTGGTTGCCGTCCGGCCCCACAACGAGCTGGCCTTTCAGACCGATATCGGCCACCTGGATTCGGGCGCAGGAGTTGGGACAGCCGTTGATGTGGACGCTGATCGGTGCATCCAAGGCACCCAGCCGACGCTCCAGCTCATCGACGACGCGGGCGGCCTGTGCCTTGGTCTCGACGATGGCGAGCTTGCAAAATTCGATGCCCGTGCAAGCCATAACGGTGCGGCGCCAGGCGTCGCGCCTTGCCGAAAGGCCGCAGTGTTCGACAGCGGCAATCAGCGGGTCGATCTGTGACTCGTCAAGATCGAGCACTAACAGCTTCTGCAGCGGCGTCGTCCGGATGCGGTGGGAACCGTGGGCCTCCGCCACGTCGGCAAACTGGAGCAGATTGCTGCCGCTGGTTCGTCCCGCGACTGGGGAAAGCCCAACGAAATACTTGCCGTCTTTCTGACGGTGGACCCCAACATGGTCGCCAGGCTCGGTCGGGACTGCCGGAGCCGGCCCATCGATGAGGCGGCGGTTCAGATACTGAGTCTCAAGCACCTCGCGGAACTTCTCCGCGCCCCAGTCTGCGATCAGGAACTTGATGCGGGCCCGAGTCCGCAGCCGCCGATAGCCGTAGTCGCGGAATACGGCGACAACGCCAGCCCAGACCTCGGCCACCTCTTCTCGCGGCACCCAGGTCCCAAGGCGCACCGCGAGCATCGGGTTGGTGGAAAGGCCGCCACCCACCCAAAGATCGAATCCCGGCCCATGGTCGGGATGTACGACGCCCACAAATGCAACGTCGTTGACCTCGGGTGCCACATCGTGCACCGGATGACCGGTAAGAGCAGTCTTGAACTTCCGCGGCAGGTTGGCGTACTCGGGATCGCCGATATAACGGTCAACGATGTCGCGGATGGCCGGTGTCGGGTCGATGATCTCTTCGGCAGCGATGCCGGCGACGGGTGACCCCAGAATGACGCGCGGACAGTCGCCGCAAGCCTCGGTGGTTTCCAGACCGACCGCCTCCAACCGCCGCCAGATCTCTGGCACATCCTCGATGCGGATCCAGTGCAGTTGGACGTTTTGCCGGTCGGTGACATCGGCGGTGTCGCGAGCGAACTCAACCGAGATCTGGCCGATCACGCGCAGTTGCTCGGTGGTTAGGGCGCCCCCATCGATCCGGATGCGCAGCATGAAATATTCGTCATCCAGCTCCCACGGCTCTAGCGTCGCCGTCTTGCCACCGTCGATTCCCGGCCTGCGCTGTGTGTAGAGCCCGTACCACCGGAACCGGCCACGAAGATCATTGGGGTCGATGGATGCAAAGCCGTTCTTGGCGTAAATGTTTTCGATGCGCGCGCGGACGTTCAGCGGGTGATCGTCCTTCTTCGATTGCTCATTGGGGTTAAGAGGCTCTTTGTAGCCGAGTGCCCACTGTCCCTCGCCCTTCTTGCGGCGCGGACTTGTCGCTCTGGGTCGCGGCGCAGCGGGAGTTCGGATCGGGGCAGTGGTCTTGGGGGCAGTCTCGGTGGTCATCGGGTCCTCGTTCTGATGAAGCAGCACGAGCCGGTCTGGCAGAGGCATGCGATTGCTGCCAGGCGGATGCTGCGGGCCAGGGAATTCAGGCAGCGCAGCAGTGACACATCATCGACTTCGTCCGGCCAAGATCGACGAAGCGTCGCGCGGTCAGATCCAACGTCTGAGCTTCCGGAGCGATGCGCACGGACCAACACTCCGCTAGTGGCCATGATCGAATCAAATCGATTCCCACAATGTGAGAAGCAAGTCCAACTATTGGGATTTCACACGGCGCCGGGAGCGTACGCCGGCGAGCGTATGACGCAGCGGTTTTCTCTCGGCCGGGAGCCGCTGGTCTGTCTGGGTGGCGTGGTTAATTCCGGAGAGCCGCGGGAACACCTCGTCCAGGCTGGAGTTGAAGGCCGCGCCGATCAATACGGCCATGGAAATCACATAAAGCCAGATAAGGAATGCAATGGGAGCGCCCAGCGGCCCGTAGATGGTGGGGCTGCCGACCGATTTGGTCAGCACGACACGCAACAGCACGCTGCCGCCGACCCACATGGCCATCGTGACTGCAGCGCCCGGTAAATCGGCCCGCCAGCGCGTACGAACCGGAACGGACAAGTGATAGAGCGTAGCGAGCATGCAGACCGAGCCCAGTAGTACGACTGGCCAATAGAGATCGCCGATTATCTCCAGACTCGGCGGTAGCACCCGGTTCACGAAGGTTGGGCCGGCCAAGATCAGCGGAAGCAACACGATTCCGGCGATCAGGAAGACGAGATAGAGCAGAAAAGAAAGGGCTCGGGTGCGCACAATGCCGCGCTTTCCCGCCATGCCGTACATGATCGTGATGGTGTCGACGAAGACGTTGAGCGCCCGTGAACCAGACCACAACGCGATGATGAACCCGATCGAGATCACTGCGGCCTGGCCACGTGAGAGCACGTCGTCGAGTGTGGGCTCGATGACGCTGTGCACTACATCAGGAGTCAGCGCCCGTGAGGACAGGTTGAGCAGTTGTTCGCGGAAGTTCGCAATAGTACGGATGTCCAAAGTGCTGGTCACGAAGCCAACGGCGCCAACCAGGCCGAAGATCAGTGGCGGCAGCGAGAGGATGCCGAAGAAGGCCGCCTCAGCTGCGAGTCCGGTGACTCGATAGCGCACGCAGATTGCTGCTGTTTCCTTGATCACCTGCCATGCTCGTCCCAGCCAGCTAAGTGCCTCCGGCTCCGACTCCGAGCGCTGAGCTGCGGCATCGGGATCGCTGCGCGCACTCACCCTCTCAGCCTAGGGGCGGCGGCTCTTCCCGGAATTCCGGCCGACGGCGATGTTACGCTGAGGGCGCATTGTGGCTTGCGCGGTAACGGCGGTGAGACGCGCGGTTGGGTCACGGGTAAGCGGGGTGGTGGGCTTTCCGGCGTGTCATTAAGTCTGGGTCGTTGTCGGCGCCGATTCTGGCCGATGGCATATGCCGGTCACTGCGTTGAAGGTTCAAGCGCCTGATTCGGGGAACCACAGCACGAATCGGAGGAAACCGATGCGACAGCGACCAGCGGCTGAACAGCCGGCCCCACCGAGAACGTACCGTCCCTTACGTCAGATTGTCGTCTACCTATCCATCACCTACGGGCTGACGCTCGCCATTGCGCTCGCACTACCGCACGCCGGGATCACACCGCTGATCGCTATTGCCTTTCCGGTGATCGCAGTTGCACTCACCGTCGCCTTCACGGTGCCGCGTGGTCAGCGACGCGCGATCTGGGCGGCGGTCGGATTCAATCCACGGAGGGGCCGGGGTCTGATCATCGGCGTCCTTGGACCGGCGGCAATCATTGCCCTGAGCTTCGGCATCGCTGCCGCCTTTGGAGTAGTCCGATTTACGGGCATGCCTCCGGGCCTCGGCCGGGCAGTTGTCAACATCACCGTGACTATCGTCATCTTCGCGGTCGTCTTCCTCGGCGAGGAGATCGGCTGGCGGGGTTATTTGCTTTTTCGCGTGGCCGAGCTCACCTCAGGGCGGCGTGCTGCTGTCATCACCGGTGCCTTCCACGCGATCTTCCATCTACCGTTGCTGCTGCTCACCACCACCTACCAGAACGAGGGAAAGCGCTGGATCGTCGTACCAATGGTGATGATCACGCTTACGCTGGCCGGCGTCTGGTACGGGTGGCTGCGACTATGGTCGGGAAGCATCTGGCCGGTCAGTCTGGCTCATAGCGCCTTCAACAACCTCATGGCGGCCGCCGCCGGCCTTGTGGTCGCAACCTCGCCGGCGACAATGGCCTATGTGACGACCGAGACCGGGGTGGCGACCATGATCATCTTGGTGCTGGTCGCAGCGTACTTGCTGACCCGTCGGGCCGCGGACTTCCGCAAAGCCGAGCCAAACACCCCGCTGCCGATCATCGATGGCGTACCCCCCACAGAGCCAGCCGCAACAAGGTGAGTATGCGTTAAAACACTCGGCGATCCATCCGGGCCACGGTCGCCGCTCGCGACAGAAAGTGGTCATAAGCGACATGCGACAGGTCTCGCGGACTGTCGTTTGCGACCACTTCGCAATAGCAGAGCAGCTCGTACGAGCAATAGTGTTTGCTCAAAGAGTGAAGCGGGCACAGAGCGATTTGGATGGAACGAATGGGATCTAGCCCAAACAGGCAGCAGATTCCGATCTTGGAGAATGTCAGTGAAGCTCTACCTGGACACCGCCGATCGGGCAGCGGCGGAATCATTGCTGGCGACCGGCCTCTTTCACGGCGTCACCACGAATCCCACGATCTTGCAGCGCGCCTCGATGGGCGTTGCTGATCTCCGTGACATCTACCGCTGGGCAGTTGAAGCCGGGGCCCAGGAGGTCTTCTTTCAGGCATGGGGAGAAGACGCCGCTACCCTGATCGAGCGTGGCCAGCAGCTACGTGATCTTGGTCGGGAAGTTGTCGTCAAGTTTGTTGCCACCCGAGCCGGTTCGACTGCCTGCGCAGCCCTGGCTGCCCGCGGCATACCTACTCTGCTTACCGCGATCTATGACCCGGGGCAGGCAATCATCGCCGCGGCTGCCGGCGCGACCTACATCGCCCCCTACCTGGGACGGATGAATGATGCCGGTCGTGAAGGGATTGCGGAGGTAGTTGCGATGCATGAGGTGCTGGTTGCCACTGGTAGTGCGACGAAGGTGCTGTTGGCCAGCATTCGAAGCGTTCCTGACATGGTTGCCCTGGCGCGCCATGGCGTCGACTGTTTCACCATGGCGCCAGCTGTTGCCGAACAGTTCTTCACCGATCCGACCACCGCCGAGGCGGCGCGTACTTTCGAAGACGCGGTCCGGGCGACCTCAGCATGAGTATCGACAGCTCTGGCGACGTCACCGACAATGTCCCTGACGATGCCGGTCCATCGCCGGCTGTGGTAGTGGCGGGCGATGCCCTCATTGATCTGACGCCCACCACCACAGTCAGGGGCCAGCTCGCGTACGAGCCTCATCCTGGCGGATCGTGCCTCAATGTGGCGGTTGGTCTGGGACGGCTCGGCGTGCCGACGGTATTCCTGGCTCGGCTGTCCAGCGATGCGTTCGGGCAGATGCTGCGCGATCACCTTGCCGACTCCGGAGTGCATCCCGGCTATTTTGTCGACACCGACGATCTGACGACCCTGGCCGCGGTCCATCTGCGGGATGGCCAGGCGACGTACTCATTCCATGCACAAGACGCGGCGGATCGCGGATTGTTGCCGGAGCATCTAACGGCGCTGCCTCCCGGAGCGGCACTGCACCTTGGATCGATCGCTCTCATGCTCGAGCCGGTGGCTTCCACGCTGGAATGGCTGCTGCGGCGTGAGGCCGGCCGACGGGTTGTGAGCCTCGATCCCAATATTCGCCCGGGGTTGATCTCAGATCGGGTTGCCTACCTGGACCGCTTCGAGGGATGGATGCGGTTGATCGACATTTTGAAGGTGAGTCGAGCGGATCTGGCGTGGCTTTACCCGCGCCTTTCTGAGGACGGGGCCATTTCGCTGTGGCACGCCGCTGGCATCCCGCTCGTCGTCGTGACGCACGGCGAGCATGGGGCCGTTGCGAGTACGCCGCTGGGGTCGGCGACTGTCGAAGCTCCGAAGGTGCCGGTTGTCGATACCGTCGGCGCCGGCGACGCGTTCATGTCCGGTGCCCTTGCTCACCTTCATGAACGAGGGCTCCTGAACCACGATGCCTTGCGCTCATTGGATACCGAGGGCATTGAGCAGATGTTGCAGGACGCATGCCGCATCGCATCCCATACCTGTACGCGGGCTGGCGCCGACCCACCTCGTCGTCGTGATCTGTATTCGGGCGCCCAGGGTGGTCCCCAAGTGGTCATTCTGAGCTTCGACGATCTGGTGGAACGGGCCAGAGCGTTGGCCCGCCGGGGTCAGCGGCACCTACTGGGTATCACGGGGGCGCCGGGAGCGGGGAAGTCAAAGGTCGCGCGTGAGCTCGTCGATAAGCTCGGCGCCGACCTGGCTGTGCTCGTCCCAATGGACGGCTTCCATCTCAGCAATCACGTTCTGATCACGTTGGGTCGGCGTGGCCGCAAGGGCGCATGGGACACCTTCGATGCCGATAGCTACGTTCACCTGTTACGTCGGCTGCGGAACCAAGAGGAGCAGATCGTATACGCCCCTGACTTCGACCGCGATATCGACGAATCCATTGGCTCCGCACTGCCGATCCGCCGAGAAGTGCCGCTCGTCGTGACTGAGGGCAACTATCTGTTGAGCGATGTTGGTGGCTGGGCCGGCGTGGGCCCTCTGCTGGACGAGTGCTGGTATCTGCAGGTGGATGACTCGACGCGTTTGCAGCGGTTGACCTACCGCCATCAGCAACACGGCATGAACCACGACGAGGCTGACAATTGGGCTCGTACGACTGACCAGGACAATGCGGTGCTTATCGCGCAGAGCTTGCCACGAGCCGATCTCGTCATCACGCTGGCTGAATCGGACTCGTAGGAGTCGGCGCGAGTGCGGAGGGTGATTGACCCAGCTCCGAAGCAAACGAGGTACAGGAGTCCCTGGCGGCGCGCCAGATTGCTTGGGCGAATTCGGCGTTGCCGAGGGGATGGGTGCCGGTGGCGTTAACTGCGTAGATGCGGCCGTGGGGTGATCGCCAAAGCCAGGTGCCGGGTTCTGGTTGGCGGACTTGCCAGCTGCCGTGGGTTTTGATCCTGTGGGTAGGGGGTGTGGGGTCCGAGGTTGCCGATCCGGGTTTGGCCGGGGCGGCCCACCCTTGTCGGGACTCAGGTAGGGCATGGTGTGATCAATATCGATGGAGCGGCTGACCGCCGCGGCGTAGGGAAACACGTCGGCGGGATTGCGCAACAAGATCTGTTCGCGGAGGCTGGCGGGGATTTCGTATGCGTCGACCGCTGTGTGGCCGGCGGGTAGG
>Ga0307294_10000057_pt1 | contig 25493 bp, 24 predicted proteins | sample ER_DNA_151_FD_194468 | JGI IMG/M metagenome (GOLD analysis project Ga0307294, IMG submission 194468) | Bulk soil microbial communities from the East River watershed near Crested Butte, Colorado, United States - ER_DNA_151 | ecosystem: Environmental > Terrestrial > Soil > Floodplain | place... | reverse complement strand
CGGAAATGCGTCGCACCGTGACGGCAACCGACATCGAACGGTTCACCGAGATCAGCGGTGATCGTAATCCACTGCACTACGACCTCGAGGCGGCGCGCGCCTCCCGATTCGGAGAGATCGTTGTGCAAGGCGGCATTACGAGCGCGATCCTCAATGCAGTTGTCGCAGAAAAATGCCCCGGACCAGGAACTGTCTTTCTGAATGTCAATTGGAACTTCACCGCTCCAGTTCGGCCCGGTGACACGATCACTGGCCGGGTGGAAGTCACTGAAGTCCGCGCCGACAAGCCCATAACGAAGCTGGATACCACGGTGACGCGCGACGACCGCACCGTCGTATTGGAGGGCACTGCGGTGTGCTACACCATGACTACACGACTCACCGAGGAGCCCACCATGAGCGCAACAACAGGTCCGGACGACGCCGGCCAAGACGAGAGCCAGCGTGATCAGAGCGACGCGGAGAAGCCGGAGTATCAGGAAAAACCCGTAGCTGGCGCCGAGATCGGCATTATGCCGGAGGGCGAGGGCAGCTCCTTCGAGCCCGAAGAGGATCCCGAGGCGCAGGGCTGAGGCACCGCGCGCTCACTGCCGTCCCCTCACTCGACGCTCCGCAAGCCTGTTAGTCGCGCCTCCAACCACTAGTGCTATGAGCGTTCGTAACCGCGCAGCCAGTCCACAATGAATGCAGGGACGGCCGCTGCATCACTGCCGTCAGACCGCTCCGGAAAGTCGAAGACGGCGAGCATGAGTTGCATCGGGTACGTCGGCGGCCCTTGGCAGCTTCGCACCTGCACCCCATCAACCAGAAAATCGACCTTCTCCGCCGTCCAGTCCACCGCGTATGTATGGAAGTCGGCGACATCGATCGGCAGCCGTACTGCATCGAAGTCTTCTGTCACTCGCGGATCGCGAAAGGCGTGCAGCCCCATCCCGACCGCTGCGGACTTTCCAGCAACCACCGCGTCGCCGAAGATCTCGGCAACACAGATCTCTGCTGAGCGGTGCGGCTGATCCTCAATGCCGGCCAACCAAAGAGCAAACATCGAACGCTCGCTTATAACCCCGCGGGCACGCATCTCGATGTAACCCTGTTCAGGTGTCCAACCCCAAAAGGTCTCCTGCTCCTCGCGGACGGTGAGCCCGTCGCGATAGGGCTGTTGGCCCGTGGTGCTGCCAGCTGGACCGGAGAAGTTGCCCGACTGAACTCCCGAGACCCGAAGTGGCGGCGTATGGTCGCCAGCGCACCAAAGTCCCTGGCTCGGCGAGATCGTCAGGTGCAGGCAGGAGTCATGGATGGCGTACGTCGCTGCCGTATCGGCACGCGAGCTCCAGGCCGGAAGGTAGTGAGGCAGCCAGATATCTCGATCGAGCTCCGGCGCATCGAAGTTCTCCTCGAATACCAGGCGAAGTCCGTCAGCGTCTTCAGACATCGGTCCATCATCGCTCCCTGGTTTCGCTAGCGTTGGTTTCCGCTCTCGTTGAGTTCCTCATCTGGCGTAAAGGATCGGAAGGATCAGCCCGTGGCTAGCTATCAGCCTCAGCCCTCAGGTGCCGTGTCGTCGGCACCGCCACCACCCCTTGAGTTGCCGCACTACGGCATCGGCTTCGTCGATGCTGTCAAGCGCGCCTTCAAGAAGTACGCGACGTTCACTGGTCGTGCCAGTCGCAGCGAGTATTGGTGGTGGACACTGTTTACTTTCATCACCTACCTCGTACTTGGGTTGTTGACCTATGTCGTCGGCATTGCGACCTCACGAGACGGGGGTCGGACTCCGGGACTCCTCGCAGTCCCGCTGATTATCTTGTTTGCAGTCTTCGCTCTCGGCATTATCGTGCCCACACTCGCACTCACCGTCCGTAGACTGCACGACGCTGGATACAGCGGGCTGTTGGCGCTGCTGTTTCTTGTCCCATATGTGGGAGGGCTGATCATTATGATCTTCGCTCTGATGCCCAGCTCGCCGGCTGGAGCCAAGTACGACCCGGTCCCGGCAACTCCCGCTTATTACCCCTATCCTCCACAAACCCCGTACCCGCAGTAAGGCCTACTAACGGAAGTCACGGGAGCGATGCCTCGATGGCAGGATCCCTCTGGCCTCTGGATAAACCGAGCTCAATGGCTGCAGCCGTTCGGCAACCAGATTGGTCACTCCATCGCTGTGCTCGATACGGCCCCGAATGATCATGCCTGAGGCGTTGCGGCCGACTCGGCCAAAACGCCTCCACAGCTCGGCAGAACAGACCACGTTGAGCATCCCGGTCTCGTCTTCAAGATTGAGGAAGGTAACCCCACCCGCCGTGGATGGACGCTGCCGGTGGGTTACTATCCCCGCTACTTGCACGCGACGTTCCGCGTACGCCGCGCCGAGCTGACCGATCGGCACTATGTCATGATCATCGAGCACTGGGCGTAGATGCTGCACTGGATGATCATCGGGAGATATCTTCGTGGCCCACAGGTCGGCCAGAGTGAGCTCCACCTCACTCATCCCGGGCAGTACGGGCGGTGTGGCATCAATAGCCGAGCCCGGCAGAGTTTGATCATTGTCGGCGTATCCCGCGTTCCAAAGCGCCTGGCGACGAGATAGCCCAAAGCAGTCGAAGGCTCCAGCGGTGGCCAAGGCTTCCGCCTGTGGCACCGTGAGCCCACATCTGCGTACCACATCGTTGATATCCATGAACCGCTGCTTACGGCGCTCGAGGACAATCCGCTCGGCCAGCTCGCGGCCGATGCCTTGAACCTCGGTGAATCCAAGCCTGACCGCGAAATTGCCATCACGACGATGTTCCAGCGTTCGATCAGGAGCAGACCGTACGAAAGGCCCTACCTCGAGTTGCACGCGCTGCAAGCAGCTGTCAAGTCCAGTTGGGCTGCAGCGACCAATGTCGACCGGTTCGAGGTCGGCATCGATCTCGGACAGCATGATGTCGGGACGCAGCACTGCTACGCCATGCCGCCGCGCATCGGCGACCAGCGACTGCGGAGAGTAGAAGCCCATCGGCTGTGCCCTGAGCAGCCCAGCGAGAAAAGCTCCTGGATAGTGCAGCTTGAGCCAGGAGGAGGCATAGACCAACAGCGCGAAGCTGATGGCGTGACTCTCTGCGAACCCGAAGTTGGCAAAAGCCTGGATCCGGCTGTAGATGTCATCAGCCAGCGCGCCGGTAATCCCATGCGAGGCCATCCCCGCGTAGAGGATGTCCTTGAGTCGTTCGATCTTCTCCACGCCTCGCTTGGATCCCATGGCACGGCGCAGCAGATCAGCATCATCACCGGTGCAACCACCAACCGCCATCGCGATCTGCATGAGCTGCTCCTGGAACAACGGCACCCCCTTGGTCCGCTCCAGCACAGGCTCCAATGCGGGATGGAGATAGGTCACCTCCTCCCGGCCGGTCGCCCGTCGGATGTAGGGATGCACTGCGCCGCCCTGGATTGGTCCGGGGCGAATCAGCGCGACCTCGATTACCAGGTCGTAGAACCGGCGAGGCAGCAGCCGAGGCAGGGTGCCGACCTGGGCGCGGCTCTCCACCTGGAAGACGCCGATCGAGTCGGCACGGCACAACATGTCGTAGACGCCGGCTTCCTCTTTGGGCATAGTGTCGAGCGTCCAGCGCTCCCCCACCCTCGTTGCAACGAGATCGAACGTGTATTGGATCGCGGCCAGGATGCCGAGCCCTAGGAAGTCGAACTTCACCAATCCCATCCAGGCGCAACTGTCCTTGTCCCACTGCAGCACAGTCCGGTTGTCCATCCGGCCACGCTCGATGGGGCAGACTTCTCCCACTGGGCGCTCGGTCAGCACCATGCCGCCGGAATGAATGCCGAGGTGACGGGGTGCCTTCAGCAACTGTTCGGCCAGGTCCACCACCTGATCGGGAATCTGATGGTCCAGTGCGGCGGCGGTCGCTGCGCTCCCATGATCATCTTCGATCTCACTGACCGGGAGCGTCCCCCAGGTATCGATCTGCTTGGACCAGGCGTCCTGTTGGCCGGTGGAGTATCCCAACGCCTTCGCCATGTCGCGAACCGCGGACCGCGGCCGGTAGCTGATCACGTTGGCTACCTGGGCGGCATTGCGACGCCCATAACGCTGGTAGACCTCCTGGATCACTTCCTCGCGCCGGTCGGAGTCGAAATCGACGTCGATGTCGGGCTCTTCGTCGCGAGTGGCCGACAGGAAGCGTTCAAAGGGCAGCTTGAACGTAATCGGGTCGACTGCGGTGATGCCGAGCACATAGCAGACCACCGAATTGGCTGCTGAGCCCCTGCCCTGGCAGAGGATTCCTTTGTCGCGCGCGAACTTCACCATGTCGTGCACGATCAAGAAGTAGCCGGGAAAGTCCTTGTCCTCGATTACCGCGAGCTCCTTGCGCAACCGCTCCTCGGCTTCTTCGCGGATGTGCGCGTAGCGCCCGTCTGCGCCTTGGCGTGTCAGCTCCCGCAACCAGCTGATCGGGGTGTGCCCGTCAGGCACATTCAGCTTGGGTAGTCGTGGCTTAGCCAACCGCAGGTTGAAGGCACAATGGTCGGCAACCTCGATAGTCTGCGCGACCACGCCCGGATAGCGCGTAAAGATCTGCGCCATCTCTGCCCCTGACCGCAAATGCGCACTGGGCCCGGACAGCCAGCCATCCATATCGGCCAGGCTCCGGCGTGCGCGTACGGCAGCCAAGGCGGCTCCCAGACGACCACCGTCCGGCGTGGCGTAGTGCACGTTGTTGGTAGCCACCACCGGCAAATTGTGATCATGGGCCAAGCCGAACAAAGCGTCGTTGAGATCGGAGTCAGTTGGCAGCCCGTGATCGATCAATTCGACCACAACATGATCATGACCGAACAGTGCCGTCAGCCGGTCTAGCTCCGCTGCTGCCGCTGACCGACCGGAGGTGATCAACGCCTGCCGCACGGCGCCCTTGCGGCAGCCCGTCAAGATCATCCAATTACCGCCCGATTGTGCGGCCAGTTCCTCCTCGACATAGCTGGGACGTCCCTTCTCATCGCCTCTCAGCTGGGCTTCGGTGATGGCGCCGGCGAGCCGGTGATAGCCCTCGACGCCCCGGGCGAGCACGAGGAGATGCTGACCTTCAGGGTCGGCTACTCCGTTTTGTGGTGTGCTGAGTCCTAACGACAGTTCGGCGCCATAGATGGTGCGCAGGTCGTACCCGAGTGCGGCCTCGGCGAAGCGGGATGCCGCGTAGAAGCCGTCATGATCGGTAATCGCCAGCGCGTCCAGGCCCAGTCGAACTCCTTCTTCGATCAGTTCCTCGGGATCGCTCACACCGTCCAGGAAGCTGAAATTGCTATGACAGTGCAGCTCTGCGTACGGCACCACTGGTCCGGTAGGACGCTTGACCAGCTGCTCGACGGGCTCGTATGGCGGTCGTTTATGGGAGTATCCAGGGGCACTGTCACCCTCGGGATTGTCAGCGGAGTTGTCTGACATGGGTCGCCCGGACATTCGGCGCTCTAGCTCCCGCCAAGAGATCGGCGGGTTGTTCCAGCCCACGTCAGTAACCACACTCAGTCATAGCGGGCCTCTGTCCACCACTGGTCGTCCTCCACGACCAGCAACCACGCGCTGCCGTCGACGCCGGTGATCTGGAACCTGGCAACTTGGCGTGCTTGCTCCGAGTCCCACCACAGCTCATCAATCGGCCAAGGACCTGCCCAGGCATCGAGCTGCATCAGCTCAGATCCCTCACCAATGCTGATGAATGCGGGTGCAGCGGTGACCAGTCCGCGACCAGTGACTTTCACCGGCCTGCGGTCCTCGCTCAGCACGACTGACGGCATGGGTGCGGAAAACACCATGGCTGGAGCCGGCGGTGGTATCGAGCCTGGCCATGGCAGCTTGGGATTGCGCTGCGAGGCGCGTCGTTCACCCCAGGGGCTGAGCAGCTGCCGATCCCGTGGACTGCGCCCGCCTTGTAGCGAGGGAGCCAAGACCTCCTCCGGGCCGAGCATGCCTTGCAGCCGGGCGATTCCTCGTTCGACATGATCGTTCAGCGCGCTGCCCCACAGACCCTCACCATGATCAGCCAGTGATTCCACCGACTCAGGGAGCAGCCGTAACTCAGATACCGGCTCTGGAGCTGGATCGCCTTGCAGCTGCCAATAGATCCGATCGATCAGATCGCTGGCCGCGAACCAACGCGAGTGTGCCCAGACTCGCGATCCTGTCCAGCCACCTTCGGTCACCACCTCGATACGGATCTCTGAGCAGACCAGGCCGTGATGCGCAAGCTCGGCGACCAGCTTTTCGGCAGTTTGCCGAGTGCTGAACACAATCGGTTCGACCGTCTCCAGCGCCGGCGCGAAAGACACTCGCTGTTCCATATCGAGAGGCGGCCGCCGAGAGATGATCGGGCGGTTGTCCAGTCCGCGAGCCAGCCGATGAAGTAAGGCGCCTTCCTGGCCGAATCGAGTAAGCACATCACGGGTAGCCAATGCGGCAAAGTCTCCGAGACTGCGGATTCCGAAGCGCCGCAGCAGAGTGACGAGCTCGGCATTTTCCAAGACACCGATCGAGAGGCCGGCGAGGAACGTCGCCGACCCACTGGGTGGGATAATCCAGCAATCCTGAGGTGCGGCCCGACGTGCCGCGTGCTCGGCGGCGAAGATGCCGTCAGCGATCCCAATTCGGAAATCCCAGACTCCAGCACCCACCAGATGTTCAGCCACAACGGCCGCCGCCTCACGTTCACCGCCGTAGAAGCGGCTGGGTACCCGGAGCGCACATAGTCCGGGTCGTACCGGTGCCAGGCCTGCCGAAATTTCCTCTATCGCCGACAGCACACTCTCGAAAGTGCGGATCTCACTCGCTTCGTTCCGCTCGAGTACGGTCAGCTCCGGACAGCGTGCCGACGCGTCACGGCGTCGCATGCCACGCCGTACACCCTCCACCCTGGCTATGGCTGAGCAGGCAAAGACTTCACCGCGTTCGAAAACAGCGAGCGGCAGCTGAGTACTCAAGCCGAGTTCGGTTGCCGCCGCAACAACTGGCCAGTCAGGACACCACACGACGAGCTGTCTAGTCTCCGCTCGTTCAGTCGATGCACTCCGTTGTTTGTCCGAGGGTTGTTTGTCAGGGCGCTGTTTGTCCGGCTCCACGACGGTCATGTCTCATACCGCCTGAGCCACGACGAGTGGCACCACCTCGTGATCACGCTCGGCCACTTGTTGGTCGGGATCTGGCAACCAAAGCGGTACGTGGCGCACCGGTCCACTCTGGCGAACCGAGACCACAACCCGACGTGCCGTCAATCGGCCATGTCCGTAGCCAAGTCCAAGCCAGGAGGATTCGGTAATGGTCAAGGTGGCATCAGACCGTGGCCATTCACCCCAGCACACCAAGGCCGCATCTTTCATCCGGAGCCGCGACTTCAGCCGCTCGGCTTGCTGTGCACTAACCGGCACCGGTGGTTTTACGACTACGATCGTGGCCACATCAAGCAGACCAGCCGTCACGCTGAGCCAGAGCTCACCGGGACGCGGCACCGCTACAGTCCGATCAAGATCGATCCCGAACTGTGCTGCAGCCTCCAGCCCCAGATCAGGGACACCGACAAAGGCGATCCATTCCCCAGCCTGCGATGGGCCTGCGACCAAGGCGGTCGCAAGACTTGGACTGTCTACCGCATACACCTCACCAGTCCTGATTTGGATGACTCCCGACAAACCCGGTAACGACTCCAGAACCCGAGAGACAGCAGGCCCCTGCATCCGCTGCACTCTTTGCTGCAGCTCATGGAGGCGGCTTCCTGCCCTTTGCGAAGTGACTTGCGGTGCCACTCCTTTATAATCGAACATGTATTCGAGCATAGTCAAGCCTAGAGGTCGGGCTTTCTGTCAGGGTCCCTAAGTTGGGTATGGGGGAGCGCCGTCGCGCCTGCACGCCAAGAAATCCGGCACAGTCGCCCGAAACCGTCTCGCTCTCGGATCGCTCACAACCGGCGTACCAGAAAGTCCTCGAAAGAAATCCGCGAGGCGGTGTCGGATCGGGGCAGAGGTGTTCGTAGCAGGGGTGAGAGGCCGCCCACGAAGGGCGCCCCCAAGGAGAAGGGAACCGCGACCATGAAACTGACAACCATGACCCAAGTCACCGTTGATGGAGTGATGCAGGGAAACGGCGGCGCGTCGGATGAGGACCGCAGGAACGGATTCGAGCGCGGTGGATGGGCCCTGGGGAAGGGCGACGACGAGACCAGGACGTTCATCACGCAGACCTACCAGCGCGCAGAGGCGTTCCTGTTCGGCCGGCGCACCTACGAGCTGTTCGCCGGCTCCTGGGGATCAATCGACCAGATGCGCGCACATCCCATCGGCGTGGCCTTGAACGAGGCTCCCAAGTACGTTGCCTCGACCACGCTCACCGCGCCGCGTTGGGAGGACACGACCGTTCTCCGCGGTGACTTCGCGGCGGCCATCAGTGAGCTGAAGGCCAAGCCCAGGGGCGAGCTGCAGGTGCACGGCAGTGGCGCCCTGACCCGGTGGCTGCTCGAGAACGATCTGGTCGACGAGATGACTCTGATCGTGATCCCGGTGATCCTCGGCCAGGGCGCGAGACTGTTCCCGGAGACCGGCCCGGATCTTGCGCTCGATCTGGTCGAGTCGCGAGTCGACTCGAAGGGCGTGACGATCCAGGTCTACCGGCCGGCCGGGCGCCCGCAGTATGCAACGGCCTGAAGTCCCTGACCACCGAACCACGCTGTCTTGACACCACAGGAGATGATCTTCAGATGCAGTACCTGGTTTCCGTGATCGATGACAAGAGCAATCCCGGCAGCACGGACAGGCAGCCTGCCATCAGCGCGTTCAACAAACGACTGATCGCCGAGGGCTACTGGGTTTTCGCGGGCGGACTCGCGGACACCGACGCGGCCACGGTCATCGACAACCGGGGCGAGCAGGTGGTGTTCAGCGACGGGCCTTTCGTGGAGTCGAAGGAGTACCTCGCCGGCGTCTGGGTGTGGGAGGCCCCCGATCTGGATGTGGCGCTCGAGCTCGCCGCCGAGGCGTCGAAGGTCTGCGATCGGAAGATCGAGGTGCGGCCGTTCGTGTGAGCGTGGTCGACGTCCGGGAGGCGATCACCCAGGCACACCGCGAGGAGTGGGCCCGGGTGGTCGCCTCCCTGACCAGGCGTTTCGGTGACCTCGACATCGCCGAGGAGGCGGCGGCCGAGGCGTTCGCGATCGCCGTCGAGCGGTGGCCGGCCGACGGGGTGCCCCCCAATCCCGGCGCCTGGCTGACCACCACGGCCAACCGCAAGGCCATCGACCGGATCCGGCGGGAGAACAAGCGGGACGACAAGCAGGAGGAGGCTCAGACGTTGTACGACGACCCGCCCGAGCCTCTCGGCGCCATCGACGACGAGCGGCTCCGGCTGATCTTCACCTGCTGTCACCCGGCGCTGGCGATGCAGACCCGGGTGGCGCTGACACTGCGCATGGTCGGCGGTCTGACCGTGCCCGAGATCGCCCGTGCCTTCCTGGTGCAGGAGACCGCCATGGGGCAGCGGATCACCCGCGCGAAGGCCAAGATCAAGGCGGCTCGCATCCCTTATCGAGTGCCGTCCGCCGAGGATCTCCCGGCACGCGTCTCCGGCGTACTCGCCGTCTTGTTCCTCATCTTCAACGAGGGCTACCTGGCGACCGGCCCCGACGCCGATCCCGTACGTCACGACCTGACCGCCGAGGCGATCCGGCTCACTCGCCTGATCCGTACCCTCCTGCCGGAGGACGGTGAGGTGGCTGGGCTGCTAGCGCTGATGCTCCTCACCGAGGCCCGCCGGACCGCTCGGGTTTCGGCGAGCGGTGAACTGGTCCCCCTCGGCGAGCAGGACCGTGGGGCCTGGGACGCGGCGCTGGTCGCCGAGGGCCATCAGCTGGTGCGCGAGCGCCTGGCCGCGGTGGGTCCGGGTCGCTACCAGATCCTCGCAGCGATCAACGCCGTGCACACCTCCGCCCGCGACGTACGCGACACCGACTGGTCGCAGGTCGTCGCCCTCTACGACCAGCTCGTCCGCCTCGACCCCTCGCCGATCATCGCCCTCAACCGGGCCATCGCGGTCGCCGAGCTTGACGGACCGGAGGTGGCACTGGCGGCCGTCGACCGTCTGGAGGACAAGTTGGCCGGCTATCACGCCTACCATGCGACTCGCGCCGACATGCTGCGCCGGCTGGGCCGCAGTCAGAAGTCGCGCGCGGCGTACGACAAAGCCATCGAGCTGGCGGGCAACACCGCCGAGACCGCCTACCTGACGCGCCGCCGCGACCAGCTGGGGTAGTAGTGCCCGTGAACCCCGTGCAAAGCGGCCGCACCTTCGTCGGCCTCCTCCACCTCCCCAACCCCGACCACCACTAGACCTGCCAAAACCTTGACTCATGCCACATGAAGGCTGACACCCACAGCGGCGAATATCGCACTGCCTTGACCTGACCCGCCATAATCCGAATGACAGCGTCATCGGGTTTTGTGGAGTCTTAAGCCCAGGAAGGAGGTGCGGTGATGTCAGCGGTGATTGTTCTCAACACCGACAACACGGCTCTGCACACAGTTTCGATCAAGCACGCGATTCTCATGTTGGTCCGCGAGGTTGCGATCGTTGAGGAAGCCCGCGATGGACACCGCATCGGCCCATATCCGTGGCCCCTGGTCTTGCGGCTGATTCGCTACGTCAAGACCACTTTCCTCTACGCCCGCACACCCGCTTGGTCCAAACGGGGCGTACTCCGCCGTGATCATCATCGCTGCGCCTACTGCGAGGGCACCGCAGATACTGTTGACCACCTGTTGCCGCAGTCCCGGGGAGGCACCAATAGCTGGCAGAACACCGTGGCAGCATGCACTCGGTGCAATAACCGCAAGGCCAACCGGACCCCAGCTGAGGCCGGGATGACTCTGGCCTGGAAGCCAAGTGTGCCGACTTGGCGAGATGCCTACCATCGCCGGAACTGATGCCCGTCTGGGATCCCAGGACCTACCTCGAGTTCGCCGATGAGCGTTCTCGACCGTTTGTCGATCTTCTGAGCCGAGTCGGGGCCGCTAACCCGCAGGTGGTGGTCGACCTGGGATGTGGACCCGGTCAGCTCACCGCCTCACTGACCGATCGTTGGCCCAGAGCGCAGATTCTGGGTCTCGACTCTTCGCCCGAGATGATCACCCAAGCCGAGAAGCTTGCCGGCCCGCAAGTGAAGTTTCAGGTGCAGGACCTTCGTGACTGGCGGCCAGAGATGCCGGTGGATGTGATCATCAGCAATGCCACGCTGCAGTGGGTTCCAGGGCACCGCGAGCTACTGCCGCTTCTCGTCTCATCCCTCGTACTCGATGGATGGCTGGCCTTTCAGGTGCCGGGAAACTTTGACGAGCCCAGCCATCAGCTGCTTCGTCAGTTGGCTGCCGATCCCCGCTACGCGCCGATGCTGACAGATGTCGCTTGGCCGGCCTCGGCGGATGCGGCGGCATATCTCGATGATCTTGCCGAGCTGGAATGCACAGTCGATAGCTGGGAGACGACATACCTGCACGTGCTGAGTGGGCCCAATCCGGTCTTCCGGTGGATCTCAGGAACCGGTGCCCGGCCAGTGCTCCAGGCGTTGCCCGATGATCACCGGAAACAGTTCGTTGCCGAGTATCAACAGCTGCTGGATGACGCTTACCCGGCCCGGCCGTATGGCACCGTCCTGCCCTTCCGGCGCATCTTCGTCGTCGCTCGCCGAAGCCGTTAGGGGCTCTCGACAGAGATTTGCTTTTGATCACTGACCCACAAGCCGACCAGGCCGCGGAAATGACTCATGAACCGCTCGCGCTCGTGTTCGGGGTACGTCAGATTGACTGTCTCGGTCAGCATGCGGTCGAAGTCAGGCGATGACACCCAGTCCAGAACCAGATCGTCGATTTCTGGCAGCGCGGTGGCGCAGAAATCTAGATAACGCTCCTTCTCGAAGTGCTGGTCGGCCAGCTGCTGGTAGCGCTCGAGCTTGGCCTCGTAGCCGAGATCCGGATCGTCGGCAATCGCGAACCACGGGTCGGTGTCGACGTGCATCTTGGCGCGGCGCCCAGTCGCAGCGCAGAAGGCGGTCCACTTGATCAACGACTTCATGGCCCATGGGAAGTAGTAGTGCAGCGACGTCACCGCCACATCGGGACAGGCGTTGGCGTAGTCGATGGGTATCACGGTCTCGCCTTGGACCAACATCTCGCAGGAATTGAACTCCCAGCGGAAGAAGGCGTTCACGGTCTGGGTGATCGTGGTCGCTTCCAGGCCGACCCGTGCAGAGAGAAACTCATGATCAACCGCGTACCGCTCATGCATTGGCAGGTCTGGGCGAAAGTGCATCACCATCGTCTCGGGCCCGATGGTCAGGGCTCGGGCGAAGACATCATAGGGCTCCACAGACTTCTGCAAATGCATCAGCATCTCGCCGGAGTCGTCGTACGCCGCCATCAACTCGGCCTGGTTCCTGACCTTGGACACGCCTCGCCAGCCGCCGCCGTCAAAGGGCTTCATAAAGAGCGGATAGCCCATTTCGTCGGCGATCGCGGCTAGATCGAAGTGGTCGTTGTAGTTGCGCGACGTGTACGCCCAGCGGACATTGTCGATCGGATTCTTATAAGGCACCAGCACGGTGTCAGGCACATTCATGCCGAGCCGGATCAGTGCACAGTACGCGGAGTGCTTCTCCATCGACTGGAATGTGAACGGCGAGTTCATCAGGTACGCGTCGTCCAACAACGCCACCTTCTTCAGCCACTCCCGTGGGTGGTAGTACCAGTACGCCAGCCGATCGATAACGACTTGGTGCCTGGCGGGGTCCCGCAGGTTGAACGGGTGAATGCGAACCCGCTCGGTATCCAAAACGTGATCAACACCCTCGTACCGGAAGACATCGAGACGGCCCGCGATCGCTTCGAAGGCCTGTGGCCAGTCCTCCTCAGCGCCGAGCAGCAGACCTACCAGGTGACGATTTACAGACACGCTCAACCTCCTTGGTGATCGTTCAACTCACAGAGGCGCAGGGTTGGTGAGCGAGCTCATGCCAGTTCACCTGACCATCTCCTGTCACCCGATACTGGCCTCGCTTGATACGGCCCGCAAGGTGTCGGGAAGGCGGAGCCCGTCGCGTCTCAGCTCGAGTTCGGCCAGCTTGTTGATCACCTCCCGATCACCGGACCGCCACGCCGTAACCGGGTCATCGCTGATCTCTGCCAGCACGTAGAGCGGCTGGGCGGCCATGGCCCGGAGTGCGAAAAGGTCGAGGTCAGCGAGCGTGTCCAAGAAAACCTGGGAGGCCCGAGCCTGCCGATAGAACCGGATGCGGCGCGGCAGCCAGAAGGCCACCACGATCGTCACGGGAATGAGGAAGACAAGCCAGCCGACAATCAGCGCCAGCCGTTCGATGCTGTCGACCTGCTGGTTGGCAGAGGTGATCAAGTTGCCGAGGGTCACCGAGGCAGCGTCCAGGGGACGTCGGAGCTGCTCGCCAGCGACCGGGACCTTGGCTGCTTCGGCTGCAGCCTCACGAAAGTTCTCTGCCAATCGCATCGCGGTCCGCGCTGTTTCCCGTGCCGGTACCGCGAGTACCTCGATCACTCGGTGGATAAAGATCCCGACAATTGCCCAAGCCGCCGTCCAGAGCAGAACGAAACCATCCCCGAACAATTGGCCGATCATCTTCGCTGGACGCTTAGCGTAGATGCCCATGGCCGCGACACTACCCATGATTGGCGCAGATGGCAGGATGACCCGATGCCGCTGAATAAGGACCTTCGACGGCCTCAGGCTGGATTCCTCCGATTCGCATGCCTCTTGTTGGTCGTCCTCATGTCGGTCGCAGGATGCGGGATCTCGCTTCCCAATCTGAATCCGGAGAAAGAAAGCGATTCCCCTGACCGCGCTGCAGCAGCGCTCGCGGCGGGCCTCAGTGCTAAGGATCTTTCCCCAGTGCCGTTCGTCGGCTCCTCCGGTACAGCGATCAACGACCTGTTCCAGCCGCTTGTCTCAGGTATGGGCCCGTTGAAGCCCGGCGTGACAGTGGTCTCTGTGTCGCGAGATGGATCCTCGGCGACTGCGAGGCTGTCGTTCAGTTGGACCTTCCCTGGTGTCCCGGAGCAGTGGACCTATGAGACCGCAGCCAAGCTGGCTAAGGAGGCGGATCAGTGGAAGACCAGCTGGCAACCGAGCATCGTGCAACCGCAGCTCGACGGCACGAACCGACTGTCCCAACGGCGCCTCTATCCCGAACGTGGCGAGCTGCTCGGCGAGGACGGCGATCCGATCGTGACTGAGCGGGCCGTATTCCGGATTGGGATCGACAAATCCAAGGTGAGCGGCGACAAGGCAAAAGCATCCGCGGTCCGGCTCGCCAAGGTGGTCAAGATCGATCCCAAGGCGTACGCGTCAAAGGTTGCTGCCGCCGGCAACAGCGCTTTCGTGCTGGCCATCGTGTTTCGCATGGATGCATCGGATCTGCCACTCGGCTCCAAGATTCGTGCCATCCCAGGGGCGCTCTCGATCCGGACCACTCAGATGCTGGCGCCAACCCGCGACTTTGCCCGGCCGATCATTGGAACCGTTGGCGAGGCAACGAAGGAGGATGTCGATCGGTCCGGTGGTGCGGTAGTTGCCGGAGATCAGGTAGGGCTATCCGGCCTGCAGAAGCGCTATGACGCACAGCTCCGCGGCACGCCCGGCGTACGAGTCCGACTATCTGCCGCCAAGCCGAGCGGCAGCTCAGCAACCCCGTCTCCGACGCCCTCACCAGCCGCCGAGGCCGAGCCGGTCGTGCTGTTCGAGGTGAAACCTGTGCCCGGCAAGCCGGTGACCACGACGCTGAACCTGGGGCTTCAAAAGCTTGCGGAAAAGACACTCGCGACAACGAAACCGGCGAGCGCTCTGGTTGCCATCCGGCCTTCGACGGGGATGATTGTTGCGGCGGCGAACGGGAAAGGCAATCGTGGGCAATCACTCGCCACGCTGGGTCGGGCAGCTCCCGGCTCGACCTTTAAGATCGTCTCCGCGCTGGCACTGCTGCGGGCCGGGCTTACGCCACAGTCGTCGGTGAAATGCCTGCCGAGTGTGACGGTGAACGGCCGCAAGTTCCGCAACTACAGCGACTATCCGCGTAATCATCTGGGCACCATCCCGTTCCGGACGGCGCTCGCGCAGTCATGCAATACGGCCTTCATCGGTCAGCGGGGCAAGCTCGACGAGGGTGCGCTGCGAGACGCCGCGGTCTCGCTCGGCTTCGGCACCGACTACGACGTCGGCTTTGCGTCATTCTTCGGCTCAGTGCCAGACGATCCTTCGGCGACTGGTCGCGCGGCTGCCATGATCGGCCAGGGCAAGGTTGAAGCCTCACCGATGGCGATGGCTGCTGTGGCAGCGTCTGTCGCCGCAGGTGGGACCGTGATACCGCATCTCATCGACGGGACACAGCCCGCGCCAAAGGGAAAGCCGCTGACCAAACAGGAGGCTCGTCAGCTGCGCCAGATGATGCGTGCAGTGGTGACCGACGGCAGCGGCCGGGTGCTCGGCAACCTGGCCGGTCCTGCGGTGCTGGCCAAGACCGGCACTGCGGAGTACGGCGCATCGAAGCCGCTGAAGACGCATGCCTGGATGATCGCTGCGCAAGGTGATCTTGCTGTTGCTGTGTTCGTCAACGATGGCAAGTCAGGTTCGGGCACGGCTGGACCTCTGCTGCGGACCTTCTTGGCCAAGGCCCGCTAGCCCGATCATGCTCGCAGCCTTCCTACCGCGACCAACCATCCTCGTTCGTCACCCTCCACCAGCCCGGCTGACTCAAGCGCGGTTAGCGCACTTAGGCAGGTTGGAACACTCACGCCCGCCGCGAGGGCAATATCTCCCACGGAGACGCGACGGCGGGCTGGAATTGCCTCAAATACCGCGAGCTGGGTCTCGGTCAGCGCATCGGTCGCTCTGCTCTGACCATGGCTGAGGGGCAGCATTGCCTCACCCATGTCCGAGATCAGTTCCAGCACTTCCGCGGCAGACGTGACGAGGACGGCCTGCCCATTGCGGATCATCAGATGCGGCGCCGACGAGGCCCGCGAGTAGACCGAACCAGGGACCGCCATAAGCGGGCGTCCACAACCAAGCGCCCAGCTAGCGGTGTTACGCGCCCCTGAACGCAGTGCCGCCTCCACCACCACGGTGCCTCGCGACATTGCGGCGATCAGCCGGTTCCGCGCTAGGAACCTGACCCGGGTGGGATGGGCACCGGGCGGCAACTCCGAAACGAGCAGCTGATCCTTTGCGAGAGTCTCGAAGATCGCCACGTGCGCTGGCGGATAGGCCACATCGACACCGTTGGCTAGTACGCACACAGTTGGGCCGCCCGCGGCGAGCGCTCCGCGATGTGCGGCCACGTCGATGCCGAATGCGCCACCAGAGACTACGGTCACGCCTTGATCCACAAGATCAGCGCCAAGATCCGCTGCAATGCCGTTCCCGTACGCCGTGGCTGCCCGCGAGCCGACGATCGCAACCGAGCGCTGCATCAGGTGAGCTAGCTGTCCTGGACCACGCAACCACAGCCCCAGCGGCACGCCGCCACGCCGCTGAATACTCTCTGCATGTCGAAGATCATCAAGTCCGTCTGGCCACTCGTCGTCGCCGGGAACGATGAAGCGCATTGTCGCCGCTTTGGCCACTCGCTCAACTACTTCCATCGCAACCCGAGAGGCGCGTTCGGCAGCCGGCTCTCCCAGCGTTCCTTCGATGATCTTGGCCCAGGCTCCCTCGGCGCCCTGATTCTGCACCAGGTCGGCCACTGCAAGATCACCGCCGTCCATGGCACAGCTGAGCATGATGCGCGCTCTTCGATCGGGTTTGATCATGGTCCAACCGCTTCCAGCCGCACTGCGCCCGGTTGCTCGCCGCGCCGCATTGCCAATGCGATCGCGAGCTCATCTCGGCCCGGCACATCATGAGCCGCGAGATCGGCGATGGTCCATGCAAGTCGCAACACCTTGTCCACGCCGCGGGCGCTCAGCCGGCCGCGGTCCACGGCTTCGTCGACAACCTGCAGACCGTCCGGAAGCGGCAGGTGACGCCGCAGATAGCTGCCGGAGACTTCGCCGTTGGTCTGCCAACCGCTACCGGCCAAGCGTCGACGCTGCCGATCGCGCGCTTGCAGCACCCGCTCGGCTACCACGGCTGAGGGCTCCGCGCGCTGTAGCGCCGCCTTTAGGTAGGCCTTCCGAAGCGGCAGAAATGCCTGATTGATGTCGATGCGATCACGTATCGGCCCCGAGATCTTCTCGGCATACCGGCGCACCACCACAGGGGGGCATTGACAATGACCGCCCGGCGTCGCGGCCTGCCCGCAGGGGCAAGGGTTGGCAGCCAAGATCAGTTGAAAACGTGCCGGAAAGCGGGCATGCACCTCACTGCGGCCGAGTGTGATCATGCCGGATTCCAGCGGTGTACGCAGCGCCTCGAGGACAGCCGGCTGGAATTCCGGCGCCTCATCGAGAAAAAGCACGCCCTTGTGAGCGCAGGAGATCGCGCCTGGCTTTGCCATTCGTTGGCCGCCACCGACGATGCTGGCAACGGAGGCCGAGTGGTGCGGGTCGCTGTAGGGCGGTCGAGTGATCAACTGATCAGCGAGATTGAAGCCGGCAAGCGAGTGCACCGCTGAGACCTCAAGGGCGTCGTGCACATCGAGGTCAGGCAGCAGGCCTGGAACCCGCTCGGCAAGCATCGTCTTTCCTACGCCTGGTGGACCGTGGAAAAGCATGTGGTGTCGACCCGCCGCGGCTACTTCGCAGGCCCACTTGGCCTCGACCTGACCCACGACATCTGCCAGGTCGAGACGACGGTTCGCATGCCTGTCGGCCGGCTCACCGACCACGTCGATGGGCTCGACATCCGGCATTGGAACGCCCCGCAGGAAGGCCACTAATTGGGTGATCGAGCCGACACCAAAGACCTCGATCCCCTCGACCAGTTCGGCCTCACCGGCCTGGCGCAACGGGACGATCACCCGCGTGAAACCCGTCTGCTGAGCCGCCAACGTGGCGGGCAGAATGCCACGGACAGGCCGAAGGCGACCATCCAACCCGAGTTCACCCAGGAGGACTGTTCTGCGTAGCTCGTCGACTGGGAAAACCCGCTGCGCTGCGAGGATCGCCGCAACGATTGCGACGTCGTAGTGACTACCGGCCTTGGGCAGGGTGGCAGGACTGAGATTGATGGTCAGCAGCGAGATCGGCCACTCTTGGCCGGAGTTGCTGACCGCCGCCTTGCAGCGATCACGCGCCTGGTAGAGCGCCGAGTCCGGCAGTCCCACGAGTACCGTTCGTGGCAGCCCTGCGCCGATGTCGGCCTCAACTTCGACGATCCGACCCTCGAGGCCGACCAGCGCCACGGACCGCGCGCATGCCGAAGCCACTACCCCACCCCCCGGACGTGGGTCACGGACGGCTCCTGACCGGGCGCCAGCACCACTCCGATGGCATCCAGCCGGATACTCGACGCCTTCCTGCGATGCTCCCGCATCCACAGCGCCGCCAGTTGTCGTAGCGTGCGCATCTTTGCGTACGTGATTGCCTCAAGAGGATGGCCGAAACCAAGCCCGCTGCGGCATTTCACCTCGCAGAAGACCAGCGTTAGTCCGGTTCGGCCAGCCTCCGCAGCGACAATGTCGATCTCTCCCAGCCGGCAGCGCCAGTTCCGCTCCAGCACTTGCATGCCCAGCCGCTCCAGTTCGGCGCAGGCCAAGTCCTCCCCGCGTATTCCGATCTGCTTCTTCGACTCCGTCGCCGCCATCGCCCACCTCCATCCGGAAGCATGCGCACGCCGGCCCAGATCGTGCGGGGTCGCTGAAATCTGTGGAAACCGCGCGTTACGGCGCTGTGGAAACTAGCTAGTTTTGGGCACTTCCAGATCGCTGTGGGCGATCTCTTCGATGGAGACATCGCGGAATGTCAGGACCTTGGCACTCTTCACGAAACGAGCGGGACGGTACATATCCCAGACCCAGGCATCGCCCATGGAGACCTCGTAGTAAACGTCGCCACCCTCGGTACGCACCTTCAAGTCCACGGCGTTGCACAGGTAGAACCGCCGCTCGGTCTCCACTGCGTAGGTGAAGATGCCGACAACGTCCTTGTACTCGCGGTAGAGCTGAAGCTCTAGCTCACTCTCGTACTGCTCGAGATCTTCCGCACTCATCGTCGTGGCTCGCCGCGTTTCATTGCGCTTCGACTCTAGCCGTTCGGGAAACGTTGACGAAGCGCATCCGGTGAGTGGCAGAGGGCCCGAACGCGTCCAGCTTCTCTTGATGCAGCGGCGTGCAATAGCCCTTGTGCTCTGCGAACTCGTATTGTGGATAGAGCTGATCCAGCTGACACATGATCCTGTCGCGAGTCACCTTGGCGATGATTGACGCAGCGGCCACACAAGCGACGACTTGGTCACCCTTCCAGATCGCAAGCCCCGGGATGCCAAGCCCATCGACGCTGAAACCGTCGGTCAACACATACGTCGGCGCGACATCGAGTCGTGACAAGGCCATCCGCAATGCCATCACGTTTGCGACGTGCATACCGAGCGCGTCGCACTCGGCCGGCTCGATGCACACCACGGACCAAGCGATGGCCTTATGGGTGATTTCGGCGTACAACCGCTCTCGCTGTAACGCGGTCAGCAGCTTGGAGTCCCTCAATCCGGCGATCTGCCGCGATTTGGCGTCGCTCAGGATCGTCGCTGCCGCCACCAGGGGCCCCGCGCACGCCCCACGACCGGCCTCATCGGCACCAGCGACTGGATCGAGACCCATTCTCTGCAACGCGCGTTCATACCCATAGATGCCACTATTCCGCTTGACCAGCACTGGCGTAGCCGCCCGAGTTTCAGGCATTAGCAGCTCACCCCTGCAGGCTTGATCACCGCTTTCTTGGGTGGAGGTTCGCTGGGATCGGGAACCTTGGCGAAGGTGCTGGGCCGTCGTAAGCGGCCCGCTCGATCAAAAGGCGCAGCGATTGCGAAGGCCGGCCCGACGACGAGAGAGATCGGCACGAAGGCGACTTGTCCGATCCCCTCATTGGTCGACAGATCAGACAGATGACAGCGGGAGTCGGCGCTTAGATCGCGATGGTCACCCATGACGAAGATCCGATCCTTGGGTACCACCACCTCGAACCTGACATCGGACGGATGTACGTGGACTCCATCACGATCGGTGTAGAGGTAACTGCTTTCGTCGAGAACCTGGCCGTTGACCGTGATACGGCCTTTGGCGTTGCAACAGACGACCTTGTCTCCTGGCATACCGATAACGCGCTTGATCAGATGACCCGGCGTGCTCTTGGTCGGCACTCCGATGAACTCAAGGGCCTTGTCCCACGGAGCCGGATTGTCAACCGGTTCGTCCTGCAGCCAGCCGCCAGGGTCAGAGAAGACCACCACATCACCACGCTCAAAGTCGGTGAGCTTTTCGACAACCACTCGATCACCTACCAAGAGCGTGTTCTCCATCGACTGCGACGGGATGATGAACATCTGCCCGACGAATGCCCGAAGCAGCGACGACACCACCACTGCTCCGACAACCACGATAAGCAGTTCGCGGGTGAACGCCCAAGCACGCCGACCCATCGTCCGCGGCTGGCTTTGTCTGCGGTTGGCTTTGTGATTAGCCAGGCTCGGAGGCGCGGCAGGACTTTTGTGCGTGGTCAACAGCTGGCCTCAGGTCCGGCGGTGATCGTTGCTATGTCTGGTGCCGGCTGAGTGCCGGACGGGACGGTCTCAAAGGTATCTGGAATGGCCAAGCGGTGCCGGCGATCGAACGGCCAGACGACCGCGATTGCTCGGCCGATGACCAGATCCCGCGACACGAATGCATTGTCACCCTTTGCAACCCCGGCTTGCACGTCATTCAGGTGGCACCGCGAGTCGCGGCTGTGTTCTCGGTTGTCCCCCATCACAAAGATGTGGCCGCTGGGCACGACCACATCGAACGTGATGGACGACGGCTTGGTCTGCGCGCCGTCCGGGCTGGTTGTCAGATAGGAGGTTTCGTTCAGCGCCTGGCCGTTGATAGTGAGGCGATCGTCGTCGTCGCAACAGAGGATGTGATCTCCAGGCAGTCCGATAACCCGCTTGATCAAATGCTCGGTGCTGGTGTCGGGCAGTACGCCGACAAACTGAAACGCCTTGCCGATTGGGCCGCGCTCGCGAGGGTTACTGCCCGTGAGCCAGCCTCCTGGGTCGGAGAAGACTGCTATCTGCCCCCGCTTGATGCTGCTCAGCTTCTCGACCAAGACGCGATCGTCGACCTGGAGCGTGTTCTCCATCGAGACCGACGGGATCAAGAACAGTTGGCCAACAAATCCCCGCAGCAATGAGGCAACGATGATCGCGCCAACGACGACAGCTGCGAGTTCTTTGAAGAAGGCCACCACGTGCTGGCCGAAACTTAGCTGCTCTGGGTCTGAAGAGTCCTGGTAATCGGACTGATCAGTTTCGGACTGGGATACCGGCTGCAAAGCGCGCCGCGGCGCCGTCTTAACCCACCGGTTCGCCATCTCGGATTAGGCGGTGATCAACTGGCGTCGCGCTTTTCCTTGATCTTGGCGGCCTTGCCGCGCAGGCCGCGCAGGTAGTACAGCTTCGCCCGGCGTACATCGCCGCGGCGCTCGACTTCGATCTTGTCGATGATCGGGCTGTGCAGCGGGAACGTACGCTCCACACCTACACCGAAGCTCACCTTGCGTACCGTGAACGCTTCACGAATACCTTCGCCTGCTCGGGAGATGACCACACCAGTGAAGACCTGGATTCTCGAGCGCGTGCCCTCGACGACCTTGACGTGAACCTTGACAGTATCGCCTGGACGGAAGGCCGGAATGTCCTTACGGATTGAGGCTTGGTCCAGCTCGTGAATGAGCTTGCTCATGAAAGTTCCTCGCCGGTGCCACAGGCCACCACGGTCGTGCATCCAATTGGTCGCCTCCCGCCTAAGAACATTCCCCCTGTGGCAGGAGTCGTAGGGCAGGACAGCAGCGAACAAGTTTGCCATATCAGGGGAAGAAGGCGAAATCGCCAGGCGCCTCGCGCTAAGTCGCGCACAATGTGCCCATGACGAGTCAGCCGAGCCTTGGACCGCTCACAGCGAAGGCGGGTCCCGTCCTTCGTCGACTGAGTGTCGCAGTGGTTTTGACGGGCTGCTGTCTGCTCCTCGCACAGTGCTCGTGGCTCACACCGCCCACATCGCCTACCGCCGATCCGAGCACCAGTGCACCACCACCCTCGACGCAGCAACGCACGATCACTGGCGCCAACTTGATCAAAGCCACGGATCTGCCGTCGCCAATGGGCGGGGGGAAAGTGATCGAATACCATCGCAACGCCCGGTCGCTAGATCAACTGTCGGTCTGTCAGCCACAACCGTTGGACAAGCTGGGTGCCTCCGCGATCAAGAGCCGCAGCTTCAAGGATCGCTATTCGCGAGGCAATCGACCATTCCCCCACTCGTCGTTGGATGATCAGCCGGATAGCTATGCCGTGGTTCTGCAATTCTCCGACGCTGCCGCTGCCCAGCGTGCCAAGACCATCTACGACAGCTGGGTAACCAGCTGCGAAGGCGGCAACGATCTGCCAGACGGCATTCGCAATCTGCGCTCAAGCTTCAGCTGGAGCCCGGTAGCCGCCGACCCTGCGCAAGCCGAGGTCGCCGAAGTCTCGTATCAGCAAGACGGGACATCGAGCCGGAACTCCTACTTCGAAAGCGTCGGGCTGACCGTTCTGGAGGATCGGATGATGATCACGGTCCACCTCTTCTACGCCGAGGAGTCTCCGTATTCGTTGAACAGCGACGAGGAGGAGGCCGGCTTTGCCCATCCCCAGGTCGGCCTAGTCGAGGCCGCCGCCACACGGTTGTCGGAATAGCCCAATAATGTGGGCTGAGGTGGAGGATTGGCCTGCGGACAACTCCGCGACGGTTTGATTTGCAAGGAGTTACCTGGTGAGTGAAGGCGCAGCTGCGGCGCACGACGTACTACTCGTGGGTGGCGGTGCCGCCGGACTGCGGGCAGCAATCGCCATTGCGGAGACCAATCCCAGTCTCAGCGTGGCCGTCGTCTCAAAGGTCTATCCCATGCGCAGTCACACCGTGTCTGCTGAGGGCGGAGCGGCCGGCGTCATCGCAGCAGACGACACGCTGGATGAGCACGCTTATGACACTGTCTCCGGCAGTGACTGGTTGTGTGACCAGGACGCCGTAGAGGCCTTCGTTCAGGAAGCTCCGCGCGAGCTGCTGCAGCTCGAGCATTGGGGGTGTCCCTGGAGCCGGGAACCGAACGGTCGGATCGCCGTACGCGCCTTCGGTGGCATGAAGAACATGCGCACCTGGTTCGCCGCCGACAAAACCGGCTTCCACATGCTGCACACGCTGTTCCAAACGTCACTGAAATACAGCGATGTCATGCGGTACGACGAATGGTTCGTTACTCGGCTCCTTGTCGACGACGGCCGGGTACATGGAGTTGTGGCGATCGAGCTCAGAACCGGCCGCATCGAGACCATCACCGCCAAGTCCGTCGTATTGTGCAACGGCGGTTCGGGCAAGGTGTTCCCGTTCACGACCAACGCCAACATCTGCACCGGTGACGGCATGTCGCTTGCCTACCGGGCGGGTGCGCCGCTCAAGGACATGGAGTTCGTCCAGTACCACCCGACCGGACTCCCGTTCACCGGCATCCTCATCACTGAGGCTGCGCGCGCCGAAGGTGGCTGGCTGCTCAACAAGGACGGCTACCGCTATCTCCAGGACTACGACCTGGGCAAGCCTGAGCCGACGCCGGTGTTGCGCAGCATGGAGCTCGGGCCGCGGGACCGGCTATCCCAGGCCTTCGTGCACGAAGTCGAGAAGGGCCGGACGATCGAATCACCGTACGGGCCGATCGTTCATCTTGACCTGCGGCACCTCGGCGAGAAGCTGATCGAAATCAAGCTCCCGATGGTGCGAGAACTGTGTATGCAGTATGAGCGCATCGATCCGGTCAAGGAGCTCATCCCGGTCCGCCCGGTCGTGCACTACATGATGGGCGGCGTCCACACCGACATCGATGGGGCGACGCCCATTGAAGGGCTCTTCGCAGCTGGGGAGACGTCCTGCGTCACCATCAACGGGGCAAATCGGCTGGGTTCCAATTCGCTGCCGGAGTGCCTCGTTTTCGGCGCCAGAGCGGGCAAGGCCGCTGCTGAGTACGCGGCCAGCGCGAAGCTGCCACCGGCGGTTGTGATGAGTCAAGCTGACGACGAGGTACGCCGGATCGATCAGCTGCGATCTACGGACCGGGGCACCGAGCGAATCGCCGACATCCGCGAAGCAATGCAGTCCACTATGGAGGACAGTGCCGGCATCTTCCGCTCCGGCGACTCGCTGACCAAGGGCGTGGACCAGCTGGCCGAGATGCAACAACGACTCGAACACGTTCAGCTCTCCGACGAGACGAGGGTGTTCAACACCGAGCTGGTCGCGGCTCTGGAGTTAGCGAACATGCTCGACATCGCCGAAACGATCCTGCAGTCCGCGTTGCAGCGTGAGGAGTCGCGCGGCGCCCACCAGCGGACCGACTTCACCACCCGCGATGACGAGCGCTTTCTCAACCACGCATTGGTCTACCGAGACTCGGATGGATCAGCCAGAATCGAACGGTTGCCGGTGACGATCACACGATGGCCACCCGGCGAGCGGGTATACGGAAGGTAGCCACTGATGGCGGACAGCATCCAAATGCGCGTGACGCGGTACGACCCTGACCGGGATTCCGCGCCGACCGTAGCGACGTACGACGTGCCGCTGCGAAAGGATTGGGCGATCCTCGACGGGCTCAACTACGTCAAGGACCACGTCGACACCAGCCTTTCGTATCGCTGGTCGTGCCGCATGGGAATCTGCGGCAGCTGCGGAATGAACGTCCAGGGCGAGCCGAAGCTGACGTGTGCAACCTTCCTCACTGACTACGCACCCGGCCCGGTCAAAGTAGAGCCGTTGAGCAACTTCCCGATAGTTCGTGATCTGGTCGTCGACATTGACGACTTCATGGAGAAGCTGCCGCGGGTCAAGCCGTGGATCGTCCGTGACGACGTAACCACCATCGACGGCGAATACATCCAGACCCCAGAGGAGCTGGCGGAGTACAAGCAGTTCAGCAACTGCATCAACTGCATGCTCTGCTACGCCGCCTGTCCAATCTATGGCTTGGAACCCGAGTTCATCGGCCCGGCCGCTATTGCCCTCGCCGAGCGGTATGACCTCGACACGCGCGACCGCGGACAGCGGGAACGGCTCGACGTGCTCATAGAGCGCGAAGGAGTCTGGGGTTGCACCTTTGTCGGTGAATGCACTCGGGTATGCCCCAAGCACGTCGACCCGGCAGGCGCCATCCAGCGTTACAAGCTCAAGGCTGCGCAGGAGAATGTCATGGCCTTCCTGCTCCCCCGGGCTGCGCGATGAGCGCGC
>Ga0307294_10000055_pt1 | contig 25962 bp, 26 predicted proteins | sample ER_DNA_151_FD_194468 | JGI IMG/M metagenome (GOLD analysis project Ga0307294, IMG submission 194468) | Bulk soil microbial communities from the East River watershed near Crested Butte, Colorado, United States - ER_DNA_151 | ecosystem: Environmental > Terrestrial > Soil > Floodplain | place... | reverse complement strand
ATAGTGTCGCAGGGACGGCAGAAGATCCGCCTGTCGTCACATGGACGTTGACCCAGGTGCGTAACGCATCGATCAATCGCCACGCGCAGGACCAGCCTCCCTCCTCCATCAACGACCCCGCCAGCGTTCGGGCCGGCGCCAAGGCGTTCGCCGCACATGGTTGTACCACCTGTCACGGCGGGCCGGGCGTCAGCTGGGCCAAATTCTCGGAAGGACTGCATCCCGATCCGCCGGACCTGAAGAAAGTCGTCGATCAGCGCACCCCGGCGCAGCTTTTTTGGATAGTGAAAAACGGCATCAACATGACCGGCATGCCCAGCTTCGCGCTGGCCGACGTCAAGGACGATGAGATCTGGTCGATTGTCGCGTTCCTGAAAAAGTTGCCGGGCGTCTCGGAAGCCGACTACAAGGCCTGGACCGCCGCACCTTGAGGCGCCATTCATTTCAGGGCGCCCGAAGCCTGGCCGGACCGGATACGGCAACGGCGCCCCCCGCGATGCCGGCAAGGACCGCCCAATAACCGTAGCGGAAATCCGACGCGACTCCGACGGCCGCGAACGTCAGCACATAGACCGCGGCCGACCCGCAAACGCCGAGCGCGAAAGCACCCTCCGGCGTCTGGCGTCGCTGCCAGGCGAATCCGCACACGATGATGCACACCAGCAGCCATGAGCCGGTTCGGAACAGCGGCGTCGGCTTGAGCACGTCATGCAGCCGGACCAGCGCGACGAAGGCCGGCCGATCCGCAAACACGGTCATGGCCGGACGCTCGACATCGACAAGCCACATCACGAGGTTGTCGCCGGCGAGAAAATTCCACATGAACGCCGCGCGATGCCGCAGGTAAGCCAGCGGATGGCGCATCACCGCATGCGCCCAGGCTTCGGTCAGCGCCGGGGTGCCGAACAGCTTCTCCTCCCGCTCGACCCTGCGCATCACGAAATCGCAGGGCTCTAGCAACCAATAAATGTCCCATTGGGTCGGCCGGTAGCAGCCATTCAGCAGTAGCCGGCTTTCGGCATCGCTCCAGGTGACGGGAAACTGGTTCTGCTTGCTGAAATGGCTGATGCCGCCGAGGTCGAACACGATGATTGAATGCAGCGGATGCTGCCGTGTCGCGCCCAGCGCGCCATAGTAGATGAGCTGCACCAGCGCGAAGAATCCCGTCACGGCCGGGACGAACAGGATCGCGCTGCGCCTGAACGACATTTGCATCGGCCAGAGGATGTAAGCCGCGAGAATGGGGGCCGCGATCAGCGCGTTCGGACGCAGGAGGACGCCCAGTCCGCACAGCACGAGGGCCAGTGCCTGCGCCGGCCTGCGGAAGCGCGCGCCGGATCCGGCGGCGGCGAAGTTAATCGCGGCGGCCAGCAGCCAGATGGCGGCGAACGGCACGTCACGCCAGAGCATCCCGACAAGGACGAAGGCCGGCGGCGCCAGCGCCAGCAGCGGCAGCAATAGCGCGAGCCGGGTCGAACGGCGCGCCAGCGCGAACGCCAGCAGCCCGAAGCCGAGCCAGTAGGAGGTCGCGCTCAGCAGCAACATGCTGGCCGCGCCGGGTGCGACAGGATCGATCGCGCCCCACAGCACGGTCATGACCGGGGACTGCCAGTCGCCGCGTACGCCCTTGGCGATGTCCTGGTAGACGAACCTGGCGTCGTAGGTCATCACGCCGGGATAGAAGATCGCAAGCGTCAGGCCGTAGCCCGCAGCGATCAGCGCGGCTACCGCCATATAAAAGCGCCGCCGCACCGGCTGGCTGCGGTCAGGCGAGAGCGGCATAGATGTCCCCGGAGTTAGCCGCGTGCGGCAGCCGGGTCAGCCAGCGGGCGATTTGCTCGCCGTCGACCCAATCGGGATTCGCGAAGGTTTGACTCTCGCCGAGTGCGGCATTGAACCGGGTGTAACCCAGCGCCATGCAGCGCCCGATACAGGCCAGCGCGACATCGCGCTGGATGATCGTGAACTCGAATGACAGCGCCTTGACCGCGCGCGAGAGTCCCTGCAGGGCCTCGTGCTCGAAACCTTCGACATCGATTTTGATGAAGGCCGGCGGGCCGTGTTTGCCGACCAGTGCATCCAGCGTCGTCACCTTCGCCGGCACCGACCTGGTCCAGCGCTGCGTATCCCAGCCGGGCGCCCCGCGCGCGGCAGCCACAAACTCCGGTGATGCCGTCGAAACCGTGGGATTGTCGGCGTTGACCATCAGGTTGGTGGTACCAACGTGACGGCCGACCGCCACCGCCTCGATGGCGACATCGCCACAGCGCCCGTAAAACAGCTTGAGCAGCTTGACCAGGGCAGGCTGCGGCTCGACGGCGACGATCCGCGCGCCGAGCCGGCGGAACGAGGCTACCCGGTCGCCGACATGGGCGCCGATATCGAACACCAGATCGCCGCGCCGCACAAAGCCGGCATGGAGCCGGTCCATCGCCGCCGCACGCGACCGATCGCCATAGTAGATGCGAAGCGAACGGATAATACCACGCGCGGTCCTGAAGCCTTCGAACACCGCCCTCAGACCGAACTTGGCCGCGGCGACATCGCCGCCGGCTCGATCGCCGGCAGCGCCAGGAACAACAGCGACGCCGGCCTGGTGGTCTCCTCGGGCAACCGGCCGATGCCGATCCGGGCCGCAAGCCTGCCAAGCCGGGGCCACGCGGTCATCATCGCAAACGGGATCGCCAGAGCGGGTCCGCCGGCGAGGAACAGCGCATAGGGGATCGCCGCCGGTTGTGTCATCGCTAGCAGGCCGAGCGCGGCGCATCCGAACAGCGTGTGCGGCCACAAATTATGCAGCGCGAGGGTGAATGGCACCGCGTGATCGTCGCGGGTCTGCCCGAGCCAGCCGATTTCGCGGCCGAATAGCAGGCCGATGAGGAAGATCGTATGGCCGAACCAGAGAATCGGACAAAGCGCGATCGAGAACACGGTTTCGATGACCAGATTGACGGCGAACCGCCCAGCGCCGCCAAACCCGCGTCGCCGCTCTGGGTGCAACAAGACCTCGATGGCGCTCGCGCTCTGCGGTGCGAACCACATCACCAGGATGCACGTGAACAGCGCAATGCCGGCGTCGGCGCGGATGAAACTTGCCGGCGTATCGGAGCATGCGACGGCCAGCGTGCCGAGTACGAGCAGCCCGATCCAGGCCGGCGAGCCGATGAACATCATGATCGCCAGCGCCAACTGGTAGCGGCTGACCGGCCTCAGGCCCGGCAACGAGACAAAGCGCCAATACTGCATGTTGCCCTGGCACCAGCGCAGATCGCGGCGAATGAACTCGATCAGCGTCGGCGGATTTTCCTCCCAGCCCAGATCCTCCTGCGGCAGCACGCGCACCTCGTAGCCGGCCCTGCGCATCAGCACGGCCTCGATCTGGTCGTGGCTCAGGATATGGCGATCTTCGACCCCCGCCTTGGACAGCGCCGGGAGGGCGCAATGCGCGGTGAACGGCGCGAGCCGCAGTACCGCGTTGTGGCCCCAATAGGGTCCACAATCGCCCTGCCACCAGGCGCTGCCTATGGTGTAGGAGCGCATGCCCAGCCGCATGCCAAACTGAAAGATACGCGCGAAGGCGCTGGTGGAGGGAAGGCCCACGATCAGCCCCTGGAGAATGCCGAGACGGGGATTGGCCTGCATGATACGGACGAGACGCAGAACCGCGTCGGCCGGCATGAGGCTGTCGGCGTCGAGCGTCACCGCGAAATCGTGGTTGCGACCCCAGTGCTCGCAAAAGTCACGGATGTTGCCGGCCTTGTAGCCGGTGTTGACCGCGCGGCGCCGGTAGATGATCCCGATCCGATCGCGCCAGCGCAGGGATAGCGCGGTAAAGCACGCCTCCTCGGTGCTTGCGATCGCGGCGTCGCTAGTATCGCTCAGGACATACAGGCTGAAACGCGCGCCACAACCGGCGGCGTCGAAGCCCGCGAGCATCGGCTCGAGATTGCGGATCATCCGCTCCGGCAGCTCGTTGCGGATGCACAACAGAATCGCGGTGGACGCGGTCACCGGCTCATCGCCGCGGATCCGCGCCATCATCGGCATCGCCGCCGCAATCGGATCGGCCGAATGGCGCAGGATCAGAAGCCCGATCACGGCGTTCCAGAATCCCGCCACCATCCAGGGCAGCGTGACCGCGAACAGCGCCAGCAGCATGACGTCGACGATACCGAAACCACCCGGCGCCAACGCCAGCGCGGCGAGCGACAATGATCCGGCCATGGTGGCTGCAAACAGCACGGCAAACAACACCCGCCGGCCGGAAATATCATTCCCGGCGGCGGCCTCGACAGCTTGCGGTGGGGAGCGCTCCAACACGCGGTTACGACTTCTAATCCTTCGACGGACGGTGCAAACTCGATGATATAACACCGCGAACCGTCTCAAAGTCCAATCCGGGGATAAAAGTAAAGTGGCGATCAGCCGGCCAGACGAAGTCGCCGAAGCGCTCTGGTATAGCGGCCCCGGACAGGCGGACATCCGCCAGGAAGCGCTCTTATCGCCCGGCGCGGGCGAAGTGCGGGTACGGGCGCTGTTTGGTGCCATCAGCCGCGGCACCGAGGCGCTGGTGCTGGCCGGGCGCGTGCCGCCGAGCGAGTTCGCGCGGATGCGCGCGCCCTTCATGGCCGGTCATTTTCCGTTTCCGGTGAAATACGGCTACGCCACGGTCGGCCGGGTCGAAGGCGGGGCGGCAGACCTCATCGGCCGGACGGTCTTCACGCTCCACCCGCACCAGAATTTGTTCAATATCCAGGCGGACGCCGCCATGCAGTTGCCGCAAAACCTGCCGCCGCAACGTGCGGTGTTGGCCGCCAACATGGAGACCGCCCTCAACGCGGTCTGGGACGCAGCGCCAGGCCCCGCCGACCGCATCGCCGTCGTCGGCGCCGGCGTGGTCGGCTCCCTGGTCGCGTATTTGTGCGGGCGGCTGCCCGGCGCCGAGGTGACGCTCGTAGATATCAACCCGGCGCGCGCGGAATTGGCACGCTCGCTCGGGGTTGGCTTTGCGAGGCCCGAAACGGCCACCGGCGAATGCGACCTCGTGGTTCACGCCAGCGGCGACGCCGCCGGGCTTGGCACCGCCCTCGCCCTCGCCGGTGAGGAGGCAACGGTGCTTGAAATGAGCTGGTATGGCAATGCGCAGGTTGCGGCGCCGCTCGGCGGCGCCTTCCACAGCCGCCGGCTGCGGCTGATATCGAGCCAGGTTGGACGGATCGCGCCGTCGCACCGTCCTCGATGGACGCATGGCCGTCGGCTCGCCGCGGCGCTCGCCTTGCTCGACGACGGGCGGCTCGACGCATTGCTGGCGCCGGCGGTTGCGTTTCGGGATTTGCCGCGACGGTTACCTGATATTCTTGACGCCAGGAACGGCGTACTATGCCAACCCATTGCTTATCCCTGAGGAGGTCCCTTGTTCGCCGTTGAAGTTCGCGATCACATCATGGTTGCCCATTCGTTCCGGGGCGCCGTGTTCGGGCCGGCGCAGGCGCTGCACGGCGCGACCTTCGTCATCGACGCTGCCTTCATCGCCGAAACGCTCGATGGCAACGGCATCGTCATCGACATCGGTCGCGCCCATGATGCGCTCAAGGCCGTGGTGGCGGCACTGAATTATCGCAATCTCGACGACGTGCCCGAATTCAAGGGTCGCAACACCACCACCGAATTTCTGACCAGGCACATCTTCGATCAGCTGGCCAAAGGCGCCCGCGCCGGCGAATTCGGCCGCAATGGCCGCGAACTGAAGGCGATACGCATCACTATCTCCGAGTCGCATGTCGCGCGCGCCTGGTACGAGGCCGATTTGTGGTGAAGCGCCTCGCGTTCGCCGTGCCAGGCGATCTCGCGACCCCGACGGGCGGCTATGCCTATGACCGGCGCATGATCGCCGAGCTCGGCGAACTCGGCTGGCGGATCGATCTCCTCGACCTCTGCGAAGGTTTTCCTTGGCCCAACGAAGCCACGGGCCTTACCGCCCGGGCGCGGCTGCTGGCGATACCCGCGGGGCGCATCATTGTCGTCGATGGCCTTGCGCTCGGCGTGTTGCCGGATGCCGCTGCAGAGCTTTCAGATCATCATCCGCTGCTGGCGCTGGTGCATCATCCACTCGCTCTGGAAGCGGGGCTGTCCATCGAACAGGCCGACGCCTTGCGCGCGAGTGAGCGAGCCGCGCTCGCCGCCGTGCAAGCCGTGGTCGTCACCAGCCCGGCAACGGCCAGGCTGGTCGCCGCCGAATATGGCGTGCCGGCCGAGCGCATCGCCGTCGCTAGGCCGGGCAGCGATCCCGCTCCGTTGGCACGAGGCAGCCAGGACGGCATCGTGCGGCTGCTGTCGGTCGGCGCCGTGGTGCCGCGCAAGGGCTTTGCCGTGTTGATTGCCGCACTGGCGACCCTACCCGATCTGAATTGGCAGCTGACGATCGCCGGCGACCGCACGCGTGACCGGGATGCCGCCGCGCGGCTGGATGCCGATATTGCGCGTTACGCGCTGGAAAATCGCATTACCGCCCTCGGCGCGGTATCGCCGCCCCGTCTTGCGGCGCTCTACGCGGAAGCCGACATGTTCGTCCTCGCCTCCCACTTCGAAGGTTACGGGATGGCCTATGCCGAGGCTGTCGCTCACGGCCTGCCCGTCATTGGCACGAATGCGGGCGCCATCCCGGAAACCGTTCCGGTGGATGCAGGACTGCTGGTCGCGCCTGGCGATATTCCCGCACTCGCTCACGCGCTGCGCCGCGTCATCGGCAATGCCGCTCTGCGCCGGCAACTGGCCGGCGCCGCACGCGCCGCGGCACCGCAGCTCCCCACCTGGCGGCAGTCCGCCGAGATTTTCGCGCGCGCGCTGGAGAGGCTGGCATGAGCGGCTTCTCCGCCGAGTGGCTGGCCCTGCGCGAGCCCCACGATCTGCGTGCGCGCAATCCGGTGGTTCTCGACGCGGTCACCACGGCGCTGGAGGGGCTTTCTCCGCTGCGGATCGTCGATCTCGCCTGCGGCACCGGCTCGACCATGCGCGCGCTGGGCCCGTATCTGCCGGCGGGGCAGAGCTGGAAGCTGATCGACAACGATCTCGGCCTGCTGGCACGCGCCAAGGCCACGCCGCTGGCCACGAGCGCCACCGTTACCGCCGTTCTGCTCGACCTCAACCGCGACCTTGAAGCCGCGCTCGACGGGCCGGTCGATCTGGTGGCGACCTCGGCCTTGCTCGATCTCGTCGCCGAGGCCTGGCTGGACCGGTTCGCCGTCGAGATCGCTGTGCGCGGGATCCCGCTATACGCAGCCTTGAGCTATGACGGGCGGATCGGCTTCACCCCATCCGATCCGCTCGATGCGGCGATCACCGCCGCGGTGAACGCGCATCAGCGCACGGACAAGGGCTTCGGGCCGGCACTGGGGCCGGCGGCGACGCCATTTGCCCTCGCGCGCTTCAAGGCGCTCGGTTACACCATCGTCCACGGCCTGTCCGACTGGGTGATGGGGCCGGGCGATCATGACATGCAGACCGAACTGCTGGCCGGATGGGCAAGCGCTGCGCACGAGATTGGTACGCTATCGCGCGCCGATACGAACGCCTGGCTCGCGCGCCGGCGCAAGTCGGTTGCCGCCGGGCAGTCCTCACTCCAGGTCGGTCACGTTGATTTTTTCGCCGCCCCAAGGACAACGCGCTGAGCCGACAGATCGCAGTCGAACAGCACATCGTCTTCGATTTTATGCACATGCATGGGCATTCGTCGCGCCTGATCGGCGCGTTCGAGCGGCGGCAGGATCAGGCCGGGGCCGCCACCACCCAGAATGATCGGGGCGACCATGACGTGGAGACGGTCGAGGCATCCGGCGACAAGAAAGCGCGAGACCGTGTTGGCGCCACCTTCGATCAGCATACGGCGCATGCCGCGCCCGGCGAGCGCACCGGCGATCGCCGAAGGCGCGATTTGTCCGTCGACCGCGGGCAGTGCAACAATTTCCACGCCGGACGGTGGCGCAACGCGCGTGCCTTGCGCGGTGATCAGCAGGCGCCGGACACCGTCATCGGCGAACATCCTGGCGCCGGCGCCAAGGCGGCCGTTGGGATCGATCACGACGCGTGCCGGCTGAGGCCCGGAGACCCGCCGCACCGTCAATTGAGGATCGTCCGCGATGGCGGTGCCGACGCCGACGACGATGACATCCACCAGGGCCCGCAGGCGGTGCAGGTGCACCAATCCTTCCGGCCCGTTGATGTATTTCGAATGTCCGGTTTCCGTCGCCAGCCGGCCGTCGAGTGACTGGCCCATCTGGCCGACAATCACGAGATCGTCCACGGTGCCCTTGCGCAGCGGACCGAACAGGTCGGCCCAGGCTTGCGGAAGAGGCTGGAGCCCTCTACGGAATATGTTGCTGAACTCTTCCCACGGATCGGAAGATGCAGGTTTGCCCAGGGGAAAATTGGTTATCGTCACGCCGGAATCGAAGACTCTGTGGGGTTGCGCCAACAGTGCGACTATAGGCCATTATGCCCGAAGAATCATTTATTTGCGAACGGAATGATCTCAGGCGCGCGGTGTTACACGATCACGGCAGAGGAGCGTCGGCACCATGTCGTTGCCTGCTGTCCGCTCGGACTCCGACGTCTTGCGCGCATTGGTGATCGGAGTTGGTCTCTGTTGGTCGGTTGCGTTCGTCGCCATCGCGCTGACCTATCAGCTGGCGCTGTATGCCGACGGCGCCATGTTTTCCTACGCCGTTGCGGCCCAGGACGTATGGGCGTTCCACTGGCACAATAGCTCGGGCCGCCTGTCGGTCTATTTCCTCAGCCTGTTGCCGGCGCAGCTCTATGTCGGGCTGAGCGGCAACCCCGGCTCCGGGATCGTCGTCTATGGGTTGCTGTTCTATGTTGCGCCGCTTGCCGGCCTGATCGGCACCTTCGCGGCCGATCGCTCACGTGGCCACATCATCTTCGTCTACGCCTGTTTTTCGACAGCCCTGCTCTGCCCGCTGGTGTTTGGCTTTCCGACCGAGATGTGGCTGGCGCACGCTTTGTTTTGGCCGGCACTGGCCGCCAGCCACTATGCAAAACGAACCATCATTGGAACTGCACTCGCGTTCATCCTGTTGCTGGCACTCGCTTTTACGCATGAAGGCGCGCTGGTTCTGACATTCGCGATCGTCGCAACATTGGTACCGCGCGGCTGGCGCGCCCCCGCGTTTCTGCGCGCGGCTTCGGCTCTGATCATGATCCTGGCGGCGTCGGCCGCCGCCAAGATCATGATTCCGCCCGACGAATACTATGTTGGCGCGCTGGTGAGGGCCGCCCTGCACTTCTTCGATCCCGGCATCTTCCAGGTCAGCATCGTCCTGCTCTTGCTCGGCACCCTTGCCTTTTATGGCATTATCTCCCTGGTGCTTTCGCGGCGGGCGCCGGATGGCGCGTTCCTCCATGCCGCCCTGATCGTGACGGCGGCGCTCATCACGTATTGGCTGTGGCTTGACCACACCATGCATGCAAGCAGCCGTTATTATCTGCGTACTGCGCTGGTGATCGTCACGCCCGCATTCGGCGCACTGGCAGCCCTGAGTGCCATGCACGGTGACGGCCGCCTCGCTTCCCCGTTGCCATGGCTGGAACGGACAATGACCGCGGCGCGGACGCGGGGGAGCCGGCCGCTTGCGGCAGCGTTCCTGCTCTTGACGTTGGTGCACGTGATTGAAACCGGGAAATTCGTCGCGGCATGGGGACACTATCGGGCCGCGGTCGCGGCTCTCGCGACGGGCGACGAGTCCGATCCGGTCCTCGGCAGTCCGCAATTCGTTTCGTCGCAGCGAATAGCATCCAATCTGAACCCTCTGTCCTGGTTCTCGACCACGCCATACCTGTCGGTGATTGCCGCGAATTTCAAACCGAACCGGCTCGTTATCGATCCAGTTGGAAATTATTTCTGGTTATCCTGTGCGACGGCGACGGCGAATGCCAGAGCCTCCCGCGCCGTTCCGGCAGTTAGCCGCGAACTCGTGCGCGCTTACTCGTGTCTGCATCGCCCGGATACACCATCGAACTCGCGTCAGGATGATGCGATAAACTCGAACAGATAGTCGCGCAACTCCTTCATGTCGTTCACGACGCGCAATGCACCCGCAGCGTGAAGTCGGCCCGGGCGATGATAGCCCCACGATACGGCCACGCCGCGGACGCCCGCGGCACACGCCATTTCGATGTCGAATGCCGTGTCGCCAACCATGATGGCGTCTCCGGCCTCTACCCCGGCCTCGCTCAGCGCCTGAAGCACCATGGCCGGATGCGGTTTGGACGGCGCCTTATCGGCGGTCTGGACCGTGCAAAAATAATTCTGCCACCCGAAACGCTCGAGCGCGGGCGCGACTGCATGAGCGGCGTGCGCCGTGGCGAGCCCGAGCAGGACATCCCCGTGTTCCGACAGCGCCGCCAGCAAGCCGGCCGCGCCATCAAACGGCACATCGGCGTAGGCCATGTCGGCGCGAAGCAGCGGGAGAACGCGGCGATAGGCCGCCATCATCTTCTCGACCGGAGCGTCCGGTCCGGCCAATTTCAGGAGAACAGATTCCAGAGACATTCCGACCAACGAGAAACTCTCGTCTTCAGACGGAACCGCAAATCCGAACTGTCCGAAAACGATACGATTCGATTCGGCGATCAGTTTTCGACTATCGACGAGGGTGCCGTCGAAGTCGAAGATAACTAGCTTCACGGCACTGGTTCCGATGCGGGGGCGTCCTCGCCCAGTATCCTACGTCTCTTGTCGCGGCAAGACGAGCGCCACGCGCCGGCTTACTTCAGGGAAATCTGGATGCTGCTGAGATTGGCAGCGAACTCCATTCCAGCCTTGGGCCCTTTCAGCGTAATCCTCACGCCTTTTTCATTTCCCAGTTGAATGCCTCCGGCGCCACCGACAAGGGCGCCTCCGCCACCGACGGCGCTATAGCTACCGGCGAAGTCGCTTGGCTGCCTGATGCCCGAAGCCCATCCTTCCAGCCGGCTGACCGATGCTCCGGCCGTGACACCGAGGCTGAGGCCCGACACCCTGAATGGATAGTTGAGACCGCGATAGGTCAGGACGCCACTGCCACTGCCGGCGCCCAGCATCACGCCCGCCTTCACGAATTTGACGCGGACATAACCGGGCGCCTGCGCGAGCGATTCTGCCGCGGAAAGGACCACGGCGAAAACCGCGATCGCAGCGAGCCGAATGGTGGCTGACATGGCCAAAGCTTTCCTCCGTCCGGCCCCCGCAATTTATCTTAGCCCAAGCAGGGACCGCCGGAAGCCGCCGGCCCGGGCTTCCTTCTGGCAAACGAAGCTGCCCGTGGCGCCCTGCCCATACCGCTTCTGTCGATTAGAATAATAGATGCCCTTGCGGAAATCGAGCCAGACCACGGCATCGCCATGACAGTGGCGCTGTGCCTGGGCCTCATAGCGAAATGGAGTAAGCGGCAAAGCCGCCGCAGGCGGCGCTGCCATGCTCAACATTCCCACGAGAATCAGCGCGCCTGTTCGGGCACGCGGAGCCTTCGCAGTTCCGGCGCCGCGAATGGCGGCATCGCTCCCCCGCTCACAATCACGGAGCCGCCACACTGACTTTCTTCCAGGTCTGGTCGGGATCGAACAGGATGATCCGGTTGGCGAGGCTCTCGGTTCGCTTGCCGAGATCCTTCTGGTAGACGGTACCGGCATGGTTGACCTGGAAGGTCATGACGCCGGAATTTCCGTACTCGCTGGGATAGGCGATCAGCGCGAAGCCGCCGATCATCTTTCCTTTGACGACATAGTTGAAGGCGCCGCCCGGCGCGTCGGTTCCCTGCCCCCTCATAATTCGGAAGTAGTATCCGTGATAGGGCTGTGGCTGTTCGCCCTCTCCGCTGGCCTTGTATCCTTCGGCCGATGCCTTCGCCGCCAGTACGCCGAGCGGGCTCGGGTCGCGATCGTCGCGCCAGAACAACCCATCCTTCTTGCCCGGGCTGCTGACGATGCGTTGGGCGTAGACGCCCACCCCCTCGCCGCGATCCTTTTCGGCATATTCATTCTGGGCATCGACGAAAGCCAGGCAGGTTTGAATCGCGTCCAGTTCGTTGCGTCCGATACGGCGATAAAGGATCTCGATCCGTCCGGCAGCCGTGTCGAACTCCCAGCCGCTCCTGTTGTTCACCAGTGGAACAGGGAACGGAAAATCGTCCGCGCCGACGATGAGCGTGGCCTTCTTGTTTCCCTCGGTCTTGATGGAATGCTTGGCTTCATAGGCGGACAGGAAGCGCTGGCGCATCTCGGCATCGGCCACATCGTCGCCGGACACGGCGATGTCCTCCCCATCCTTGCCGAGAACCTTCAGAATGGCACTGCGCGTGCCGGTCTTCAGCGCAGCCGCCAGCGATGCTGCCGCTTCCTCCGGCGAGGGATAGGCCTGCTGTGCAGCAGAAGCGGAGGTCAACAGCGCCAGCGCCATGATTGCACCGATGCCAGCCGAAGCGGCGCGACCGAGCGAACCAAACCTGGTCATGGCGTGGCCTCCAATGCCGTGGGGATCCTGGCGCCGCGGGCAAGCCAGTCGCCGTAGGAGCGGAACGTCAATCCCAGTTGCTCATAGCGGACCCGCAGATACCCGTCCTGGCCGCGGGTCACGGCATGCGGCGCCACATTCTGCACTTCCTGCGCGATGACGCCGACATAGGGCTTGCTGCTGCCAAGATAGCTGAAGCGGTAGTAGCCGAGACCGTTGGCGAGATGACCGAGCAGGACGATGTCGTGCTTCGATGCGATGTCGGAGCGCCGTCCGCCGCCGCCACCACCCCCACGACCACCGCCGCCGCCGCCACCACCGCGGAAGCCGCCGCCACCCGAAATCGCCGCACCGCCGCCGCCACGGTAGCCACCGCCTCCGCCGGCAAACGCCGCACCTCCGCCCCCCATGCTCGCCTGACCGCGAGCCGCGTGCGCCGCGGCGGCCTTTCCCGACGACACGTTCAAGGCGGAACCCCCACCACCGCCACCGCGCGCTGCGCCGCCTCCGCGGTTGGCGGCCTTGGCGCGATCGCCGCCACCCTTAGCAGCACCCTTGGCAGCGCCCTTGGCAGCGCCCTTGGCAGCGTCCTTGGTACCGGCATTACTCTTTGCACGATCGCCGGCGCCCTTGGCGCGGTCACCTCCACCCTTGGCTCGATCGGCGGCGCCGGCGCGATCGCCGGCACGATCTCCTGCCCGGTCGCCGGCACCCGGACCATCCTTTCCGCGAAAATCCATGCGGTCGCTGGCGCCGGCCTTCAGATTGTTGTTCCCGAAGCGGTTGGCGACATTGGCGTTGTTGTACTTCACACCCTGGCGATGCGCCGGATTGTGCTGCCAGTTGTTTCCGATGTTGTTGGTCCTGTTGTAGTGGTTGATGTAGACATTGCGGTTGCCCCAGTTGCATCCGCCGCCCCAGTAATTACCCCATCTTCCGATCGCCCAGGCCGCGCCGAAGGCGACACCCGCCGCGATCACGCCCGCGCCGATATAGGACGGGTATCCGAAGTAATAGGGTGGATATTCGGTGTAGGGCCAGTCTCCGTAGACCGCCGCCGGATCGTAATACGGCACGTACATCGTACCGGGATCGGCCTGTTCGATGACGATCGCCTGCCTGCTTTCCTGGGTCTGAACGCTGACCTTCTGCTGCTTGGTCGTAACCAGCTTCTTGTTGTCGAAGGCCTTGGAGCGCAGGCGCTGAATTGCGTCCATCACGTCCGGCTGCTGCGCCAGCACGGCATCACCCAGGCTCTTGGTCCAGTCGATCTTGTCGCTCATCATCGAAACGACGTCTGCAGTACTCGCGAGCGCCTTGACGCTGTCGTCCCAGGCCTGTTTCTCGACTTCCGTCCTCAGGGCATCGCCCTTCAAGGTCTTGCGGGCCTTGAGCCAGCGATCGGCCTGCACGATTTCCAGCGGATAGGTTGATGCCGCCAGCACATTCGCCAGCAATTCGTCGGGATAGAGTGCGATCGGCGACACCAGCGCCTCGAGTTGCTCGGGCTTCAACAATTCCACAACCGCCGGCGGGCTCGCCGGCTGCGCCACAACTGCCGGCGGGTTCGCCGGCTGCGCTGGACTGCTGGGAGCCGGTGGATTGTCGGCCGTCTGTGCCGAGACGGCGACAGGGATCGCCATCAGCAGCGCCAGCGCGATCAGGGGTTTGCCGCAGCGAAACATCACACCCTCCTTTGGGATTCATCGCGGCAAGCATCGCTCCGAGGCGCGGTCGCTCTTTGATAAAGATCAAGGAAACCGAGGTTCACGCCGTGCTGCGACACAAGGGTCTCGATCAGGCTGACTTTGATGATCAGGCCGGCTCTGATTTGCCGCGGGCCACCGGAAGCCTGACCGTGAAACGCGCGCCGCCCGACAATTGGTTCTCCGCAGAAATCTGTCCGTGATGCGCTTCGACAATGGTGCGGACGATCGTGAGCCCCATGCCCATGCCCTGCGGTTTTGTCGTGAAGAAAGGCTTGAAGACATTTCTGAGATCACCGTCCGCAAGTCCGGAGCCGCTGTCGCTCACCTTGATTTCCGCATAGGCGCCCGAGCGGCCAGTCGTCACGTCAATTTCGCGTTTCCCAACCTCGGATATCGCGTCCACCGCGTTGATGAGGAGATGGAGCACGACTTGCTGCAGTTGAACGCCATCGCCATCAACCCGCAGCTCCGTTGCGGCGGCAACATATGCCAGCGCAATGCCACGCCGCTCGGCGAGAGCCTCGGTAAATCCGATCACCTCCCCCACGGTTTGGTTCAGGTCGATGTTCCGGATCTCTAACGGCGTTTTCCTCAGCACGGCGCGCAGCCGGCTTATCACCTCGCTGGCGCGCTGGTTGTCACGCTTGATGTCCCCGAGAATGTCCCTGATCTCATCAAGATTCGGCTTGGAGTCCTCGAGCATCAGTTCCGCAGTTTCGGCGTTGGTAAGAATGGAGCCGAGCGGCTGGTTCAGCTCGTGCGCGATGGAAGCCGTCATCTCGCCGGCTGTCGAATAGCGATTGAAATGCGCCAGATCCGCCAGGCGCTGGCGCGACTCAACCTCAGCGAGACGGCGGCGGCGGCGTTCATGCAACAAGCCGCTGATCATCACGCCTTTAAGCAGGACCACGCCGGCGACCGTCGCCATCGGCCAACTATACTTCTTCCAGATGCTCGGCTCAGGAAACAGGCCGACGGTATCGCCGTCATGAGTGGCAGCTGCCGCGTCGACGGACATCAGGCCCCAAAACAGGACCAGCAGGCAGACGCAGAGACGAGCAGCCGGGGCTGGCCAGCCCAGGCTGATCGCTCTGATCGAGAGACGCCCCCTCATCCGCGCACCCTGGCGGCCCACCGGCCGCGTTTCAGCACAATTCCAGCATGAATTGCGATGAAGCCCCAACCGCCTCACACGTGCGAGCCGCCGCCGTCAGCAGCGGGTCATGACACGCCCATAGGCGTCCACGACCTGCACGCAGGACGGCGCATAGTAGGCGGCCGGCGGCGCATAGTAGGCGCCTGCCGCCACGCCGGCCGCGGCACCAACTGCAACCGCGCGCCGGGTCGTTCTCCGTGCGACGCCGGCATAACTCATCGGCGTGAGCGGCCGTCCGATCCGCGCCTGGGCTTCGGAGAAGAACCCGGTCTCAACGCCGCCGCCGGTGCCATTCCAGCACAGCCCGGCGGTGAAGGCGGTAACAGCAGCCGCGAGTATGATGGTTTTTCGTGACGTGATCATTTTTTTGCTCCTGGAGGAGTGCCGGGGGGAAGTTCATCGAATTCAGACATCGCGCCTGAATCCAGGCCGACCCTGGCCGCGTCGCCGGGCGGTTTGAACACGAAGGTGTCGGCATCCGCGAATGCGTCGGTCTTCCAGTCCCTGATACGCAGCGAATATTGCGGCGCGCCGGCCAGCGTCTTGCTGGTGATCACGTATTTCCGGGGCACCGGCTTCGCGCCGGTCTCGATCCAGATCTGCCAGTCGGTGTCCGGACCGCGAAACGCGAGATGCTCGCATTCGACGCCGTCGACAACGCCGAGGCCGATATGCCTGCCATCGGTCGCGGTACCCATCAGTTCTTCGAAAGCATTGGAGAGCAGCAGGTCGGTACCCGGCATGGCCACGCCGGTTCTCGCCTGGATCGCCTCGACCATCTGATCGACGGTGCCGGGAACGTCCGCCTGCACGTAGGACTTGGCGTTGTTTCCGTAGACCGAAAGCGCCTTGCCGTCATAGACCAGTTCGACGTCGGCATAGCCGCCGGTTCGCCTGACGCGCAGCTTGTCAGGCCGGTTCAGTTTAATCTGGCCGGAGCTTGCGAACTGGATCTTCTGCAATTCGGGAGTAATGATTTCGACGTCGCTGTCGAACGAGGCAGACAGCGTATTTTGGGCGCCGAGGTAGTCCGTCATGGCCTTGAGTATCTTGGCCGGATCATCGGCGCGGGCCGCCGAATTTGCGGCAAGCAGGACAACCGCCGCTGTAGCCACGCTCAACGCCGCGCGGGTCTTCATTTCAAGGAGTGTTGTACGTCTCATCTGAATCCTCTCGGTTGGGAGCCCATTCACGCGCTCCCCGGATTTTCTTGCTTGATGTGAATCAAGCCTTGCCCGCTCTAAAGTGCCGGACAGCGGTGATATCTGATCTCCATTTCATCGATGCCCGGAAACAGCCGCACCAGACTGTTGGCATCCAATTCCTTCAGACTGAACTGAACGGTCGACAGCATGATATCGCTCGCGCAGGCGGCAATCAGGTTGACGTTCGCCCCGCTGTCCTTCCTGGTCTTGATCCTGCATCGCGCGAACTTGCCGACGATCTCGTTGCCGTCAACGATGAAACCACCGCCATAGACGTCGGACATCTCAGCGAAGCCGAGCTTTCCGTCCTGGCGCACAAACACTTTGGTGCATTGGTCCGAGCTCGTGGCCCAGGCGCCGTTGAGCTCAAGCGCGCTCGCCTCAAGCGGCGACAGCAAGCCGGAGCCGGCCGCGATTACCGCAAGCATCAGATTTCGAAGCGCAGTCATCGGCTTTTCCCCTCAAGTCTCGATCAGTGGCCGCTCAGCGCCAGCCTCCCGAACAGCGTGCGTATCCCGGGTGCTTGTTTGCTTGATTTGGATCAAGGAAAGGAGGTCGATGGCACCTAACCTTATGGCAACGCTGAAGCAAACCGCCTCCTAGGAGCCGCCAGCCATGTCCGACAAGATCGATCAACTGATTCCCAACGCGACGCAGATCCGCAAGGAAGCGGCCCTCAGGGAGGCCGAAAAGGCGCAGGAATTTGCCCGCATTGCCGCAGCCACCGAAACCGAGAAGCGGGCGCTGATCGAGCGTCTCAGCCAACCGTCCGGCAAGACCGAAGCGGAGAAGATCGAGCTTGCATCGACCGTGATCCAGCGGGCGGTGCGCAACGGACTGGAGGAAGTCCAGGTGTACCGGTTTCCGAACACACTGTGCACCGACAAGGGCCGTGCCATCAATCAGCAGGAGCCCGGTTGGGAGAACACGCTGACGGGAATCCCGAAGGAAATATTTCAGCTCTGGACCGACTATTTGAAACCGCGGGGCTATCGCATCAGCTACCAGATCATCGATTTCTCGGGAGGCGTGCCGGGCGACATTGGTGTCACCATTTCCTGGGGAGACTGACGGCAGGTCGATCGCGCTTTGCCTGAAACAACGGACGGTAAGCATGTCAACCGATATGGCCCGGATGAAGCGCAAGGTCTATGAAAAGGAGTTGCGCAAACTCCAGGTCGAACTTTGCCATCTCCAGCAATGGGTAAAGGCGAAGAACCTGCGGGCGATCATCCTGTTCGAGGGGCGCGATACCGCTGGCAAGGGCGGCACCATCAAGGCCATCACCGAGCGAGTGAGCCCGCGGGTATTCCGGGTGGTGGCACTGCCTGCTCCTTCCGACCGGGAAAAGAGTCAGATATTCTTCCAGCGTTACATGCAGCATTTCCCGACCGCGGGAGAAATCGTGATCTTCGACCGCAGCTGGTACAATCGCGCCGGCGTCGAATATGTGATGGGCTTTTGCACCCCGGAGCAACACAAGCGTTTTTTGGCGCTTTGCCCGCAAATCGAGAAATACATCGTCGAGGCCGGCATCATCCTGATCAAGGTCTGGCTGGAAGTAGGCATGGAGGAACAGGAAAAACGCTTTGCCGCTCGCATCGACGATCCGCTCCGCCAGTGGAAGTTGAGCCCGATGGATGTCCAGTCGTTCGATCGCTGGTACGATTATTCCAGGGCGCGCGACCTGATGTTCAAGGCAACCAGTTCAAAACATGCCCCCTGGTACGTCATCCGCTCCGACGACAAACGCAGCGCCCGGCTCAATTGCATTTCCCACGTGCTGAAATCGATTCGTTACAAGCGCATACCGCCCGAGCGGGTCAAATTGCCGAAGCGATCGATGAAAGGCCGCTACGACGACGCGGCGATCCTGCGCCGGATGAAGTTCGCGGAAGAGCGGTACTAGGCCGCAGGCCGGCTTGGCCTGGCCGGCGACTCCGGCGATTGCCGAAGTAAGCGACCGGACCGCGCCATCGCGCTGCCCGGCCGCTTCAACCTATTTCAAACGTATCGTTACGCCGCCGAAGGCCGCCGACACTTCGGCGCCGACCCTCGGGCCGCTGAGCTGCAGGATGACGCCGTTGGCATTCTGCAATTGAACGCCTCCCGCGCCGGCCGCGATGGCGCCACCCGCTCCCAATGTGCCGTACGTGCCCTCGATCGAACTCGGGCCCCTCAGATTGATGGCACGACCGACAAACTTGGTGGTCGATGCTCCGATCGTGAAACCGACGCTCATGCCCGATACGGTGAACGGATAACGCTGGCCCCGGTACACCAGCACACCCTCTCCGCCGCCGACGCCGACGACGAATCCACCTTTGATAAAGACGACCACGACCTGGCCGGTTTCAGCACGCGACGGCGTGCTGAAACCGAACGCTGCCGCGAGCAGGGCAAACAAGGCGACTTTCATACCAAACTTCTTCATGACGTTTTTCCTTTTTGTAGACAGCAAGGCCCCCTCGTCTATTGGGCAAGCAGCATCGCGAAGTATCCAAACACCGTGAGCAGAATGCCGGATACCGCGTAAGCCACGGGGAATCCGATCCAGGGCACCGTGCTCTTGATTTCCACCGCAGCTTCACGACACGGACCGGAGTGCGACCGCGCGCCGGCAACGCCGCCCATCAGCACCGCCGGGTTGATCTTGAAGAAGTGGAATCCAATCGCCCAGACGATGAACGGCGGGACTGTGCAGGCGATGAAGCCGACGATGAAGATCTTCAGCGCCAACGCACCGGTGAGCTGCGCCAGCAGTCCGGCGCCGGCATTGACGCCGACGATGGCGACAAAGACGACCAGGCCGAGATCCTCCAGCACATTGCGCGCCGCATTCGGCGTGTTGCCGAAGTAGCGCAGCCGCGACACGACCGACGAGACGATCACCCCCGACAGCAGCAGGCCACCGGCATTGCCGAGGCCGATCGAGGCTCCGAAGGCCGGGAAGGAAATCATGCCGATCAGGAAGCCGATGATCATGCCGAAGGCCAGCGTCAGCAGATCGGTCGAGGAGTTGGCCCGCGCGATGCGGCCCCACATCTCGCCGAGTTCGTTGACGGCCGACTTCAGGCCGACCACCGAGACGATATCCATCCGCTGCAGTTCGGTCTTCAGACCGGCTGCCAGCGGAACACCACCGCGCTCCACTTTGGTGATCTGCAACTGGCCGGCGACAGCCTGCTCGCGGAAGGATTCGAAGGTGCGTCCAACAACCTCCTTATTGGTGACGAGAATATCCGCTTGATCCATGGGAACGCCGAGCGCCTTGGCATCGGCGACCTCGGGACCGATCAGACCCATCTTGTCGGTCAGATGGGCGGTCGCACCGCCAAGCGCAATGACATCGCCTTTCTGCAGGACGAGATCGGGATCGGCTCCCAGCGACTCGCCACCGCGCAACACGTTGATGATGCGATACTCGGGATTACCCTTGCGGAAGCCGGCAATGCTCATCCCGACCTGGGCGGGATTTTCCAGCCGGTAGGCGCGCAAGCCGAACTGCCGATAGCCCGTGAGGGCGCCGCCTTCGAGATCCTTGACGCCGAACTCCTCCTCGTACTTCTTCGCCGCCGCCTGGGCGTCGACACCCCACCAGCGCGGCAGATATTTGCAGATCAGGATGATGCCGACGGTGCCCCAGATATAGGTGATGCCATAGGACAGCGCGATCATCCCGGTGGCATCCTCCGGCTTAACGCCGTCAGGCAGTTTGACGACGCCCGAGGTAATCGCCTGCTCCGCCGAACCGATCGCGGCGGACATGGTCTGCGAGCCCGCTAGCATGCCACCGGCGGCGCCGGGAGGCAGATTGAACAACTTGGCGCCGATGACGACAAGCGCGAGTCCGAGCACGCTCGAAACCACCGCCAGGAAGGTGAACTTGAGACCGTCGCCCCTCAGACTGTTGATGAAGGACGGTCCGACGCGCAGGCCGACGCCGTACATGAAGAGATAGTAGAACAGGCTTTTGGCAAAATTATTCAATTCCAGCTTCACGCCGTAGGACGAAGCCCACACCGACACGGCCGCGCCCACCACGATGGCTCCGGCCACCATGCCGAGCCCGTACCCCTTGATGCTCGCGCGTCCGATCCAGACCGCGAGCCCGACGACGAAGAACAGCAGAAGATATGGATTCTCCTGCAGAAACTTGAAAAAGCCTTGCATGTTAGTCCCCCTATGATGCGGCTTTGAGCTTCGGCGCAGCGCCAGACTTGGGCTTGCCGATCTTCGCCAAGGCTTCGGCACGCACGAGTTTCAGCCCCTCTTTTGCGTCGTAGCCGTGGATCTCCTTCACATCGAGCTTGCGCATGAAGTCGATGGTCTCCTGGGTGATGACCTGGCCCGGCACCATGATCGGGAATCCCGGCGGATAGGGGATCACGAAGCTGGCGGAGACGAGGTCGGGACCGGCCTTCAGGCGGCGGTCGATCTCGGGATCAAATAGCGGGATGAATTCGCAGCCCGGCGCGTCATAGGCCGCATAGAAGCCGCTGCGGATATCGCCCTCGTTGGTCTTGCTGCCCGCGTCGCCCCGGAAGGCGGCGTGAAAATGCGAAAAGTTCGGCAGGTCGGGCACATCGGTCATCAGGCTCTTGACCCGCGCCTCGAACGCCTTCTTCGCGTTGGCGCCGCCCTGCGTCAGGCCGCGGTCCACTTCACCGGCGATCTCGGCCAGCACCCGCACGAGATGCGCGACGTCGCTTCGCGTGTTGTTGATGTTGGACTGGACCAGAACCGAGTTGCGAGAGGTCTTGTTGATCTGGATGTTGTAGTCGTTGGCCAGCATGCCCTTGAATTGCGTGCCATCGAATCCAGCCATGCCGCAGACCAGGGTCATGCGGGTCGGGTCGAGGCAGAACTCGTCGTCATCCAGGCTTTTCAGAGCGGTTGCCCAGTTCGCGCTCGGGTCCAGATAATCCTTAAAGCCGGTTTGCCGATATTCTGCTGGCACCATGGCGTCGGCGCCGAGAATCCGGAAATATTTCGAGATCAGGGGGTTGTTGTTGACCGCCTTGCGAATCGCGATCGCGATCTCGATCGCATTGGCCACGAGCCCATAACCCTCGAGCTCCATCTGGCGCCTGGAGACGTCGAGACTTGCGATCAACTGCTGATTCGGGCTGGTCGAGGCGTGGGTGAACACCGCTTCCTTGAATTGCTGCTCGACAGTGTGGAATTCGACGTCCTTGACGGACAGCATCGAGCCCTGCCGGAGAGCGGACATCGACTTGTGGGTCGAATTGGTCTGGTAGACGCGCAGCCGGATTTTCCGCGGATCCGGGATCAGCCGGGTCTTGAGCAGTACCTCGTTCGACGGATTCTTGCCGAGGTCCGCCTGCTGCTTTTCGTAGGCATCGACCGATTTCGGATCGAGCATCCATGCCTCGATCTCGTTGGCGGCCCCCATCCCGGTGCGCCGCCGCAGGAATGGCGAAAAGCGAGCAAAGCCGAACCAGGCTTCATCCCACAGGAAAATCAGATCCGGTTTGATCGCAAGGCATTCCTCCATCACCCGGCGGGTGTTGTAGATGTGGCCGTCGAAGGTGCAGTTGGTCAGATCGAGCATCTTGACGCGATCAAGCCGACCGTCGGCCTTCGCATTAAGCAGCGCCTGCTTGACCGTGTTCAGCGGCACGGCGCCATACATCGAATACGCCGTCATCGGAAAGGCTTCGACATAGATCGGCTGCGCGCCCGCCAGCACCATTCCGTAGTGGTGCGATTTGTGGCAATTGCGGTCGACGATGGCGATGTCGCCCGGTGCGAGCAGCGCCTGGACGGCCATCTTGTTCGACGTCGAGGTCCCGTTGGTGACGAAGAAAACGCGATCCGCGCCCAGCGCCCGAGCTGCCTTGTCCTGCGCCTTCTTGATGTTGCCAGTCGGCTCCAGCAGGCTGTCGAGGCCGCCGGTAGTCGCGCTGCTCTCGGCCAGGAACAGGTTCAGGCCATAGAATTCGCCCATGTCGCGGATCCAGTCCGACCTGAACACGGATTTGCCGCGCGCGATCGGCAACGCATGGAACGTCCCGATCGGGCGCTGCGCATATTTCTTGAGATTGTCGAAGAACGGGGTGTCGTAGCGATCCTGGATGCCTTCCAGGACGGAGAGATGGAGCTCCAGAAGGTCCTCGATGGAATAGAAGATCCGCCGGACCAGGTTCGCCTCGGGGTTCCCAGCCATCGTCTCGACGTCGCGATTGGACATCAGATACAGATCAAGCTCGGGACGCACCCGATTGATGATTTTGGCAAGCCGGAGCGCGGAAGCATCGGACTCTTCGTTGAGGCCGGAGGCCGTCATCATGGGACGGAGCACGGCCGCGTTATGGCGCGAGCGCAGGGCAAAGCCTTCGTTGATCACGACGGCCGCGATGTTGGGGTTCAGCATGACGGCGCAGAAGGCGTCCTCGAGGCTTCCGACGATGACCGGCTCATAGATGAACGCATCGACCGGGCGTCGCAGCTTGCGCCATTCGGCCGCGAGTGCCGGCCAGTCGCTGGATGACAGGCCGGTGACGATCAGGGTTTCGAAATAGGGACGCCGCGCCGCGTGCTGCCCGAATGTCTGCGTCACCAGCTCGGGGGCCTCCCCGTTGCCGTCGTCCTTCACACTCCAGTCGCCGGCGTGCTGACGGAACGACCTCGTCGTCAGGGCCTGCGTGATCCGTGTCGCAAGGCCAAGCGAAGCCGCCGCGTCCCCAGCCGAAGCGGCTTCCCGCAACGCCGCCATCAACTGGAGGCCGGGATAGCCGTGAAACTCCTCCGTCACCGAGAGATCGGCCAGCGCGGTATCGTAGTTCGCGCGGTCGCCGCCCCGGGCCCATGCCTTGGCGGCCTCTACCAGATCGCGCCAGTCGTCGGCCCGTCCACCGGGCCCGTTGAGGAACTGATCGATGCGCTTCTGCGCGGGCTTGGGGTCTTTGGACATGTCTTCTCCCGATCCTGGCGAGGTAATGGTTCGCTGGATGGTCACTACCCGCGCACCTGCGCCATTGATCCAAGTCAAGGGTCAGATTTTCTCTCGCCTTGAATCGGTCAAGCCGCGGCGAATGCCACAATTCGCAGTGCAACAAACCGTGCGGCACGACCCGGCGTCGCCTGTTGTCATCGAAGGCTTGGGTTCCGGCACCCAACGGGCCGTTCACGGTGCCGGCGGCCGTTCCGCGTGGAGATCGGGTCGTTCTCCGGCGCTGACCTCGTCGAGCACACTGTCGAGCGTCCGGAGCCACTCGCCGCTGTCGGTCTTCGCTGCCAGTCCTTCGGCCCGCAGCAGATCACGCAATTGCGCGTGGGCGCCGACGATGCAGAACGTCACCCGACGCGACGCCAGCTCATCGTGGAGATCGAGCAACATGCGCGCACCCGCCAGATCGATGTAGGGGGACGCCGAGAGATCGCAGACCACTAGCCTGACGTCATGCGATTTTTGCAGCGCCGTCACCACCGTTTCAAGAATCGTCCCGGCATTGATGTAGAGCAGCGAAGCTCGGGCCGGAACGCGATGACGCCGACCAGCGGCTCCACACCTTCGTGCCTGGCGCTGTCGGAATAGCGCCCGGTCCCGGGCAGCCGTCAGAGGAACGCAATGTTGGGGCGCGACGCTCGGTGGAGCAGCAGCAAGATGGATGCAATGGCGGCCAGCAGGACACCTTGCAGGATTCCGAGCAGCAGCACGGACACCAGCGCGATAGCCGCCGCATAGAAATCGATCCGGCTCACGCGCCACATCCAAAGCAGCGCGCGGACGTCGACCAGCCTGTAAACCGCGATAAGGACAATCCCCGCCAATACCGCCTTGGGAAGGTTGGTGAGCACTCCCGTGAAGAACAACAGGCAGAGCGCGAGGGCAATCGAGCAGAACACCAGTGCCAGCGGCGTGCGCGCGCCCGCCCCGTCATTGACGGCGGATTGTGACAGTCCGCCGGCGACCGGGTAGCCGGAGCCAAAGGCAACGGCGAGATTGGCGGCCCCGAGCCCCAGAAATTCCTGCCGGACATCAAGGCTGTATCCATGCCTGGCGGCAAAACTCCGGGCCGCCGAGACGCCTTCGATATAGGCCAGCAGCAGGCATCCGGCTGCGATCGGAAACAGTTCGTCGAACTCGAGCATCCCGAAGCCGGGCACCTGGAAGGCCGGCAAGCCGTGCGGGACTTTTCCGGTGACCGCCACGCCCAGGGAAGGAAGCCCGAACAAGGTTGCGATCAGGATCGACAGGGCCACCACGGTGAGGCCGACCGGCCGGCCCGGCAGAAACCGTTCGCCCAGCAGCAGGACCAGTATCGTGACAACCCCAATTGCCAAAGCGAGCAGATGGACATCGCCAAACTGTCCCGCGAGCCGGATCGCCCGGTCGAAGAAATTGTGGCCGCCACCTGCCACGCCGAACAGGCTCGGCAACTGGCTCATGATGATTGTCAGCCCGGCTCCCGCCTTGAAGCCGACGAGAATGCTGTCGCTGATCAGCCGTACGAGAATGCTGAGCTTGAAAAGCCAGGCAATCAGGCAAAGCGTAGCCACCGCGAATGCGGCAAGGCTCGCGATCTGCGCGTATCGCATCGGATCCCCTCCGGCCAGCGCTCCGACGGCACCGGCCATCATCAGCGAGATCGCCGAGGTGGGACCGACCGCCAGTTGGCGCGACGATCCAAGCAGCGCATAGCCGAGGCCGCCGAGCAGGTAGCCGTAGATGCCGACCTGGGGCGGCAGGCCGGCCAGGCCCGCATAGGCCAGCGACACCGGGATCGCATAGGCGGCGAGCGTCACGCCGGCGATCGCATCGTGACGCAGCCACGACGATTCATAAGCGGCAAGCCAGGTCAACGGAGGAAAAATTTGCATCCAGCCGGGTCGGAGCGGGGGTGACTTCACGCGCTTGCCCCCACCGCCAATGCGAGCATCGGAGGAACGAATTGAACGGCCTGCTCCCATTGGCCGGCCGAGCCGTGAACCCAGAGCAGGACCAGGTTCGCCGGCTGGGCGTTGGCCATCACGCCATGGATGATCCACGTACACGTATAAGCGTCGAGATAGCCGCCGCAAAAGGCGAGCAGCAGCGCCACCTGCACGGTTTCGTCGCGGCGCATCGGCGGACTGGCGGCAATATCCATCGAACTCATGTCAAGGCGGGTTGTCGCGAAGTCCGATTCGGCTTCATGAGCGGCGCCCGATCCCGCAAGGATTGATCTGGATCAAGCATCGACGAGTTCCCCCGGGTTCCAGTCACTGCGCAGTCGAACAACGCGTCGGGGAGAATGCGGGCATGAACACCATCAGGTGGATGATCTCAACGGCTCCCGAAATCTTTCTGTTGCTGGCGATCGCCATCGGCACCATTCTCGGCCAGGTCCGAATTCGCGGATTTGCGCTCGGCACCACGGCATG
>Ga0307294_10000052_pt1 | contig 26460 bp, 25 predicted proteins | sample ER_DNA_151_FD_194468 | JGI IMG/M metagenome (GOLD analysis project Ga0307294, IMG submission 194468) | Bulk soil microbial communities from the East River watershed near Crested Butte, Colorado, United States - ER_DNA_151 | ecosystem: Environmental > Terrestrial > Soil > Floodplain | place... | reverse complement strand
AAGCTTCGAATATTATGGAGGTATGCAACTCGGGGATCCAACCACAGACGAGCGTGATCAGCGCTCACCGTTGGATGAGGCCCTCGACGTCGCTGAACAAGCCCTGACAACGATGATCAGCCTGCTGGCGGCCGGCAATCTGGACCCGCTGAGCAACGAGCAGACGATCAGCTGGTGGCAACGCTTCGAAACCTTCCGCAACAAACTGCCGCTGGTTGATCATGGCCTAATCGCCCAGGGCGAAGCCAGCGACCTACCGCGGGAGTACTGCTCCTCGACCATGATTCAGTTCTTGGTGCGGGTCCTGCAGCTCTCCTACGGTGAAGCCGCGGCCCGTGTCCACGCGGCGGCGGCGCTCGGAGCGCGGACTTCGATGCTCGGCGAAGGACTGGAACCTTTGCTGCCGCAGCTGGCGGCGCTCCAACGTGAAGGCGTGGTGTCGACGGAGAAGGTGCAGATTGTGGAGCGGGCCATGAACAAACTCACCCGCCCTAGCTTGGACTTGCAGGCGGTGCAGACCGCCGAGCAGCTGCTCACCGAGCATGCCGTCATCCTGGCGCCGGCGGAGTTGAAGCGGTTCGCCCAGGCTGTGGTGAATGCTGCCGACCCGGACGGACCGGAACCCATCGATGACCAGCTGCAACAAGACCGCCGCTACCTCGAAATAAAACAGCGCCGAGACGGCATGTGGCATCTCAACGGCAAACTCACCAGCACCGTCGGTGCCCAATTGAACGCAATCTTGGACCCACTCACGAAGCCGAGAACGACAGCTATTGAAGACGAGGACGGCAACGCCACGGAGATCCCCGATGAACGCCCTACGTGCAGCGGCTGCATGATGCGTTCGAAGACGCCTGCGCCCGGCTGCTCAAAAGCGACGACCAGCCATCGGTCGGCGGGGTCCCAGCATCCGTTGTGGTCACCATCGGTCTCGAGGATCTGCTGGCCAAGGCGGGACTGGCAGAGACAGCCGGCGGCACCCAGCTCACCTCTGATCAGTTGTTGCGGATTGCTGATGAAGCCGAGATCTGGCCCACGATTATTGATCGGAATGGTGTCCCGTTGGCGTTAGGGAGATCTCGACGGCTAGCTTCGCCGGGTCAAACCATGGCATTGATCGCCCGGGATGCCGGATGCTCGTTCCCAGGCTGCACTCATCCGGCGAGCTGGTGCGACCGACATCACATTGTGGATTGGATTCTGGGCGGCCTTACTGATCTTGATAATTTGACGCTGCTCTGCCGATACCACCACACCCACTTCCTACAGAGAGGCTGGACCTGCCGGATCAACACCGACCGGCTACCCGAATGGATCCCACCCCGCTGGATCGATCGTGATCAACGCCCGCAAGTAAATGCTCGGATACGGCGACTGCATGCGCAACGCCAGCTGGAAGGCCACGAGCGGCGCCGCCGATCATCTCTCGCCGCATGAGAAGTCCTCAAGTTGTCCCGAGCCGCTTGTTTAGCTCTGCGGTGAACTCCGAGACGTCCGGCAGGGCTGTGCCATCGACAGCAGTGATCGGAACAGCACCACTGAGGCTGCTGGTCCAGAAGGCGCCGCGCGACTTGAGAAGATCTTGGACCGAGCAACGCCGGATCGCAACCGGCGTCTTCTGATCATCAAGAAGATCCACTACCTCGCGCCGAGTCACTCCCGGCAGTACTTGCTCGTCGAGAGGCGGCGTGCACCAGCACCCATCTCGATCTTGTATGAAGAGGTTTCCACGACTGGTTTCGGTGACGTCATATGGCCGCGTGGGCGACGTGAAGAAGGGTAGATCCGGGCTGACCGCCGCTTCGGCCTCCTCTAGCGCCGAGCGCTGGACCCACTTGTGCCGAAACGAACGGTCGGGTCGCGACTGATGTCTCAGGTTTGTGCTCGCCGGTCTTGGACGGAGTAGCCGGGCGTCAAGGCGTAGGTCCAGCGAGTCGCCGATGGGTCGGGCGAGAATTCGGATCGCGAGCCGCGGGTGGTCCGCGTGCTCTTTCGCCAGGTCATACGCTGCCCCGGCAAGATCGTCTGGTATTCCATGCCCATACAACTCCCGGCAGGACCTGTCCAACCGGGCAAGATGGGCGGCCAGGCGGATGATCTTCCCGCGGCTAGCCAAGATCGACTCGAAGACTCCAGACGCCAACAGCGTGGACTCCGGGGCCGCCGGTTCATCGAGCAGTTCATGATCTAGCACGGATCCCGCCGCAGCGACCAGCGGTGCGGCCTTGTGCAGACACTCATACCACTCCCGCATGGGCACGCTGTCGACGGTGATACCACCGCCTACACCAAGTTCAACGTGTCCGTCGCTGATTTCGAAGCTACGGATGATCACATTGAACTCCGCACCAACCACTGGGCTGACTAGGCCGATGCTCCCGGTGTACGCGCCGCGCGGTTCGGCCTCGAGATCGGCGATCCCTTGCTGTGCCGAAATCTTCGGCGCACCCGTTACCGATCCTGGCGGAAATGCAGCATCAAGCACCTGACCGGTCGTGGCCTGCGAATCAAGCTCACCGCGTACGGAGGAAACAAGATGCCAAACACCGAGATGGGGCTCGATCGCCAGCAGATCCTGGACCGCGATAGTACCCGGGCGACAAACCCGCGAGAGGTCGTTGCGCATCAGATCGACGATCATGATGTTCTCAGCCGCGTCCTTCGCCGAGGCGCGGAGTGCTTGAGCTCCGTGATCGTCGGAGCTTCGCGGGGCCGTGCCCTTGATCGGAGCGGTCGTGACAATGCGATCCCGTATCCGCAGGAAAAGCTCAGGACTGAAGCTTGCGATCATGCGCGCCGAACCGTCACTCATAGGGCCGGTGATCAAACCGCCAAAGGCAGGTTGCAGTTGATCACACTGGTGTCCAAATATCTCCGGTGCGGTGCTGCCGACATCGGCGTGCAGCCGGATACAGAGATTGAGCTGGTAGCAGCGCCCGTGGTCGATCCGCCTGATCACGTTCTCCACGGCTGCGAGATAGCGATCTCGCGCGCGACCAGGATCAGTCAAGAGGCCGAAGCGTCCGACATGCAACGGTTCGGCCGATGCCGACTCCTCGGCAGCACTCAGTGCCACCATCCAGTGCTGCAAAGCCGCCTCGTTATCACGCTCCCGCCCCGCAAGTCCTAGGGATTCAAAACACCATCCGCTGTCTGGCTGCCAGCGCAGCACCGTGTCATAGAAGGCCAACGTCGTGGTCCCAGGGTCGTAGCCGAAACAGACGAGCCATCCACCACCAACGATCTGTGATCTTGGATCAGCTCCGATCACAGTGGGTTGCTCATCGAGATAGCCAAAGCCATCAACTGCCTCGACCGGCTCGACGACCTGCAACGGCTGACGAAAGATCAACAGCCCACCGCCGAACCAGTCACCCCACAGGGCTCCGGGATGATCATTCACGCTGAGTTGGGCGATCACTGCAGCAGGAGCGGCGTGCGAGGCAAGCGCCAGCCGATACGGCTGCGCCGCTATCGCGCCGAGCGTAGGCGGGCCAGGCACCAGCGACTTAAGGGTCATTGGACAGGCTGGCCAGGATGCGCTCGGCACTGCCGCCAAGGCCCAGTAGCTCGGTCAGCTCGGTGAACAACTCCGGTTTGGCTGGTGCTGTCGGGCAGCGAAGATCATCGAAAGAGACCCCAAGATCAAGATCGCGTACCACGGTGACCACGGATGGTGCGACTGCCAGATAGTCGATTGCGGCACCAAGCTTGGCCGCTACCGCGTTGCTGATCTTGGGTTTCGGTCCGCTTGCCGCCGCCAGGATTCCCTCCAGATTGCCGTAGGAGTTCAGGAGGGTGGCTGCCGTCTTGTCGCCAATGCCGGAAATCCCCGGTAGTCCGTCGGAGGCGTCGCCGCGCATGGTGGCGTAGTCCACGTATCCAGCCGCGGGTATCCCGTACTTCTGCTGCACCCAGGCGTTATCGACAACCTCGTGCTTGCCGACTCCTCGTGCGATATAGAGCACCCGGACTTGACGTTCGTCGTCGACCAGCTGAAACAAGTCCCGGTCGCCGGTAACAACATCCACCGGCATCGGTGCGGTGCTCGCGAGTGTCCCGATCACATCATCGGCCTCATAACCGTCCTTGCCCACCACGGCAATCCCCAGAGCATCCAGGACCGCCAAGATCAACGGGACTTGTACGGCGAGCCCTTCTGGAGCTCCCTCGGGAGTGGTGCTCGCCGAGCTGGCCATCTCGGCAACGACATTGTCGCCCGACTTCGCGACCCGATGAGCCTTGTAGGACGGGATCAGATCCACCCGCCACTTGGGACGCCAGTCGTTGTCCCAGCAGCACGCCAGATGGGACGGTGAGTAGGTGTTGAGCAGTCGGCTGATGAAGTCAAGCAGCCCACGGAGCGCATTGACCGGAGTGCCGTCTGGACCACGAAATGAATCGGGCACGCCAAAAAATGCACGAAAGTACAGGGAAGCGGTGTCCAAAAGCATAATTTTGCGTGAGCGCACAACCGAATCCTGGCACGATAGCCCCCATGGAAAAGCTCGACCGTCGTATTCTCTCGCTGCTGGCGCGCGACGGCCGGATGTCCTATACAGACATCGGCAAGGAGACCGGCCTGTCCACATCCGCTGCTCAGCAACGGGTTCGGCGCCTTGAGCAGCGGGGCGTGATCAAGGGTTATACCGCCATTCTGGAGCCTGCTGAGCTAGGTTTGTTGGTCACTGCCTTCGTCGCGATCAAGCCATTTGATCCAAGCCAACCCGACGACGCACCGGAACGTTTGCACCATATTGAAGAGGTCGTTTCCTGCTATTCGGTGGCTGGCGAAGCGAGCTATCTGCTGAAGGTGCAGGCCCCCACAATGGCGCATCTGGAGTCCACGCTTGCTCGTATCCGGGCGGCGGCTAAGGTGTCCACAGACACCACGACGGTGCTTTCGATTCCCTTCGAGGACCGCCCCCAGATCTGACCAAACCAGATCCTTCGTCCCCAAACAGTGAACCCTGGACTGACTCGTGATCTTCGTCGGGGGACGCGTTTACGCGCCTGACCAACCGGGTGCGACTGCTGTGGTGACCGACGACAGAGGATCGATCAGCTTCATCGGCGACGACGAGGCGGCACGACGGTCAGCGCGTGATCAAATCGAAGTTGATCTTCAAGGAAGGCTGATCACTCCGGCCTTCGTCGATGCCCATGTGCATCTCATTCAGACCGGCCTGGCGATGACGGGCCTTGCCCTGCGCGATGTGAGGAGTCGAGAGGATGCGGTGGCGCGCGTCGCCGCCTACGCCCGACGCCATCCGGATGCGCACATCATCGTCGGTCACGGCTGGGATGAACGAGCCTGGCCCGAGCCACTGCCTCCCACGCGCACCGAACTCGATCGAGCAGCCGGCGGAGTCGCGGTTTATCTAGCTCGCGTAGACGTCCACTCCGCTGTAGTCTCGTCTACCCTCCTTGATCAACTTCCCGGTGTCGTCAAAGCAATCGGATACCGCCCCGACGGGCTGCTGACCCGCGAGGCTCACCATCTGTGCCGGGGCAGTCTCGACCAGTTGTTCACAGACCAGGAACGCCGGTCCGCGGCACGTGCGGCTCTGCGTGCGGCGGCAGCGCAGGGTGTCGCCACAGTGCACGAATTGGGCGGTCCACACCTCGGGCCGAGGGAGGATCTCAGGCGAGTTCGCGAGGCGGCAGCAAAGCTTGGCATGGGTGTAGTGATCTATTGGGGCGAACTCGCCACCGAGCCGACTATCGAGTGGGCCCAGCAAGCTGGCGTCGCGGGACTGGCCGGTGATCTCTGTGTCGACGGTGCTATTGGCTCGCGTACCGCCTCGCTCTGTGAGCCGTACACCGATACCGAGACCCGCGGCGTGCGCTACCTCTCCGAGCAACAGATCGCCGATCACGTCATCGCCTGCACGCGCGCCGGGCTACAAGCTGGTTTTCACTGCATCGGGGACGACGCGGTGGCGGCTGCTGTATCGGGACTACGCCGGGCCGCCGAAGTGCTCGGCGTGCCACGAATCCGCGCGGCCAGACATCGCCTCGAACATGTGGAGATGATCTCTGACGCCGACATCGCCACCTTGGCCGAGCTCGGCGTGGTCGCCAGTGTCCAACCGGCCTTCGACGCTGCCTGGGGGAAACCAGGCGAGCTCTACGAGCAACGCCTCGGCTCAGAGCGTGCCCGGAGCATGAACCGGTTTGCCACCCTGGCGCATTCGGGCGTACCGCTGGCCTTCGGCACGGATGCACCGGTCACCCCGCTGGCCGGCTGGGCGACCGTACGCGCCGCGGTGCAGCACTGGCAGCCGAACGAGCGGCTGAGTGTTCCCTCCGCCTTTGACGCTGCAACCCGGAGCGCCCATTGGGCCGCCTTCGCCGACAACGCAGGCACCATGGCGGTCGGTGCAGCGGCCAACCTCGCGGTGTGGGACCTTGCGGGTGGCCATCTGGATAGGTCCACAGGCCTGCCTCAACTCGATGACGGCTCGCTTCCGACCTGCGCGGCCACCATCTCCGCTGGCCAGTTCATCTACCAATCCGAGTCGTTTGTCGGATCGCGCCTCCGCCGTGCTGAGGCGGAGCGAGCGCCAGCGAGCGGAGCAATCAAACTTGGGTAGGCTCGGTCCGTGTCTCGGCCTCTCGCGTCTCTGACGCGCTCGCTTGTGGCTGAGGCACCAACCACCGAACCCACCCCAGTACCGATGCCGCTTCGCGTCGGGATCGTGCTGCTCGCCGGCGTAGCACTTGGGCTGAGCTGGCAGCCGTATGGTTTGTGGCCGCTGATGCTGCTGGGCATTCCGGTGTTCACGCTGACTGTTCGTGGTGTACGACCGCTCTTTGCCTGTGGCCTTGGGTACCTCTTCGGCCTCGCCATGCTGGCCCTCGCTATTAGCTGGGTGCACGTCCTGGGGACCTGGGTCGCCGTTGTCCTGATCATTTTCATGTCGCTGTTCTTCGGCCTGCTCGGACTTGCCACGACCCTGGTCGGTCGGTTGCGCTGGTGGCCGATTGCCACTGCCTGCTGCTGGGTGCTGATCGAGTACGCGTACTCCCGGATTCCGTTCGGGGGCTTCGGCTGGACCCGCATTGCGTACGCGGTGGTCGACACACCGTTGGCCGGGTTCTTTCCGATCATCGGAGTCGCAGGTGTCTCGTTCGTCGTTGCCCTTGTTGGTCAGCTCATCGCGTGGGCGGTCCTCGCACTGTGCTGGCCGAGATTTGGGGACGCGGCTCCGCGCGGCCGATTGACGCGACCTACCCGAGTCATCATCGCTGCGGCTGCGATAGTCGGCATTGGGCTGCTCGGCTCAGCCGTGCGGCTCTATCAGGTCGAGCCAGCTGCCACCTCAGCTGGAAGCGTGCGAGTCGGGATCGTGCAGGGCAACATTCCGGGCCGCGGCATCGAGGCGATGGGTCGAGCCCGCTCGGTCACCAACAACCACTTGTCCGAGACCGTCCACATGATGACAAAGGTGCGGCTCGGCCAAGAGCCGCAGCCGGACTTTCTGCTCTGGCCGGAGAACTCCACCGACATTGACCCGACCGTGGATCCAATCACGAGGCAGACCGTACAAGCTGCGGCGCAGGTTGCCGATCGTCCGATCCTGGTCGGCGCCGTCATGCAAGGGCCAGGTCCCAATGAGCGTCAGACTGCAGCACTGTGGTGGGACCCGGATCGAGGCGTGCTCGCTCGCTACGACAAGCAGAACCTGGTGCCCTTCGGCGAGTGGATACCCTTCCGTGCCCAGCTGCTGCCGCTAATCCCCTTATTGCAGCAAGTGGGTGCGCAGTCGGTGGCCGGCACCCGCCCAGGGGTTCTTGACGTGACGGCCGCCGGGCGGCCGATCAAGATCGGCGATGTGATCTGCTTCGAGCTCGCCTACGACCAAACGATCTACCGGTCGATCACCGGTGGTGCCCAGATGCTTATGGTGCAGAGCAACAACGCGACGTACGGCGGCACCGGACAGATCGAGCAACAGTTCGCCATCACCCGAGCTCGCGCCATGGAGACTCGGCGAGAAATCGCGGTGGCCACCACGAACAGTGTCTCTGGTTTCATCACGCGAGATGGTGCGGTCGCGATCCGGACCCGGGAGTTCACAGCGCAGAGCATGGTGGTAGAGATGCCGTTGCGGAACGCGCTAACGCCCGCCATCCGAGTTGCACCATGGTTGGAGCGAGGCCTGGCACTCCTAGCCGTGCTGGCTTGCTTCGCCGCCATTCTGGGTGGCTCCCCAGCGCGATCCGCGCGGAGCGAGCGAGAGCGAGCGGAGCAATCAAAACTAGAGAAAGAGATTCCCGTTGAGCCAATCGATGCCCCCGACGGCCCAGCCCGAGATGGAAGGCGAGACGTCTCGCCTCGGAGCTCTCGGACCGATTCTGGTGATCATCCCGACCTACAACGAGTCGGAGAACATCACTCGGATAGTCAGCCGGACCCGTAAAGCAGTACCGGACGCACACATCCTGATCGCTGACGACAACTCACCCGACGGCACCGGCAAGCTGGCCGATGAGATCGCGGCCTCCGATGACCATGTCCATGTCATGCACCGACTCGGCAAGGAAGGCCTCGGCGCGGCATACCTGGCCGGTTTCGAATGGGGGCTGAACGCCGGCTATGAGGTGCTGGTCGAAATGGACGCCGACGGGTCTCATCAGCCGGAACAGTTGCCGCAACTGCTAGACGCGCTCAGCGAGGCCGATCTGGTGCTCGGGTCGCGCTGGGTCAAGGGCGGCGAAGTCCTCAACTGGCCAAAATCCCGTGAGATCCTCTCTCGCGGTGGAAATCTTTGGACCAGGCTCGCCCTCGGCATCCCGCTACGTGACGCGACTGGTGGCTACCGCGTCTTTCGCCGGAAGACTCTGCTGGGGCTCGGATTGGACAATGTGGCCTCCGCCGGTTACTGCTTCCAGGTAGATCTGGCTTGGCGAGCATTGAAGGCAGGATTTAAGGTCGTCGAGGTTCCCATTACTTTTATCGAGCGGGAGTACGGCGACTCGAAGATGAGCCAGAAGATTGTCATCGAGGCGCTCGTGCTCACCACGCTGTGGGGAATCGGCCACCGGGCTCAGCAATTGCGGGCCCTTGTCACGAAGAGGAAAGCACTCGCCTCATGAGGCTTCGCCATGGATGGCCGCTGGTCCTGCTAGCGGTGTTGCTGATCGCCATCCCGATTCTCGAGGTCTGGGTGCTAGTCAAGGTGGGCCAACAGATCGGACTGCTACCCACGGTGCTGATCTTGATCCTGCAGGCGATTGCTGGCGTCCTCCTGATGCGACACGAAGGCTCCCGCGCCTGGCGAGCTCTCAATGACGCCTTCACCAACGGCAAGGTGCCAACCGGTGAACTCGCCGACGCTGCGTTGATCCTGGTCGGCGGCGTCTTGTTGATGCTGCCCGGTTTCCTGACCGACATCATCGGCTTTCTCTTTTTGTTGCGCTGGACCCGACCGGTTGCCCGGAAGATCATCGCCTTCTTTGTGGCACGGCGGATTAGCCGGCTGGGAATTCCGGTAATGCGGGCAAGGCTGGATACCGACAACCTGATTGAAGGAGAGACTGTCGAACAGCCGGGGGCCAGTCAGCGCAGGCCAGATGGCCCTACCATCATCGCGGGAGAGATCGAGGAGCCGTCTGAGTCAGCAGGGCGTCCGGACGACTCACGCTAGCGGACCAAGAGACGACCTCCGGCAGATCAATGACAGAAAGGCCGCCTTCTCGAGTCTGCGCCGCTGCTCGGGGGTACAGCAGCGCGGACGAGAAGGCGGCCTTTGGGCCTTGTACAGCTGCTCGCGAAAATGCCGACGCTCGCAGCTGAGTTCAGGCGCTCTTCTTGGGGCGCGCACCTCGGGACGACAATGCGGTCGAGCCCAACTCACCAGAACGCAGCTGGCTCAGGCGTTCGGCAAGGAGCTCTTCTAGTTCGGCGATGGAGCGCCGCTCGCGAAGCATGTCCCAATGGGTACGCGGCGCCTTCTCTTCCTTTAACTCAGGCCGCTCACCATCGGAACGCAGTGACTCCGCACCGCACCGCGGGCACTCCCACACCGACGGGATCTCCGCCTCAGCGGAAAACACGAGGGTGAAGTGGTGCTCACGGGGACAGTCGTAACCGACCTCCTGACGAGCAGCGAACTCGACACCGGCTTCGTCCTCGAAGCTCTTGGCCCCGAGACCAGTGCCCTTCAATGAACGATCAGCCATGAGCACAACCTCCGTCTAAATTCCTGACGTTCGTCCAACCCGAAAGGTTCAACTCGCGGCCGAGCCGATATGTTCCGCACTTTGATACCAACTCGCCGATATGCACGTTATTAGTCAGACCTGAACCTGCTGTCTTGGCGGCGACTTCACACCGGCCAATGCGACGGCACCAGCCAGCAGTACCAGAGCGATCCCCACGATACCGACGCGGTCTGTAAACAAACCTGAGAAGAGGGCGAAAAGTCCCGGTGCCAGGAATGAGGCAGCTCGACCGGTGGTGGCGTACAGGCCAAACATTTCGCCTTCCCGTCCGACCGGCGCAAGGCGTGCCATGAACGCCCGCGAGCTGGACTGGGCGGGACCCACCCACAGGGTCAAGATCAGGCCGAAGATCCAAAACATCGTGGTGCCATGGGCGAACAGCAGGATCAGTGACGTTGTGAGTAGGCCGATCAGCGAGATCATGATCACTTTCTTGGGACCAATGCGGTCCTCGATGGCACCCATGCCGAGCGCTCCCAGCGCGGCAGTGATGTTGGCGACAATGCCGAAGATCAACACCGCCGACTGTGCTAATCCGTACACACTGACCGCCAAGATTGCGCCGAAGCTGAAGATCGCCGCCAGGCCGTCCCGATAAAGGGCCGATGCGATGAGGAAGTGCACGGCGTTCCGGTCTCGGTGGAACAAAGCCTTGATGTCGTGGAGGAGCAGCCGGTAGGAGGCGAAGAAGCTCACCCGCCGGCGCTTCGGACCGGGCGGTTTCTCGGGGACAGCCACGAGCACCGGAATCGCGAAGACTGCGAACCAAACGGCCGAGAAGACCGCGATTGATCGGATGTTCAGGCCACCGGCTGAGGTGACGCCGAACCAGCCCACCTCTGGGGCGATGAATCCGACGTAGCAGATCAGCAGCAAAAAGATGCCGCCGAAGTAGCCCATAGCCCAGCCGAACCCAGACACCCGGCCGATCGTGTCTGGAGTGGAAACCTGCGGCAACATCGCGTTGTACGAAACAACGGCGAACTCTTGAAAGACCGCGCCGGCGGCCAGCAGGATCAGCGCAATCCAGAGGTAGCTGGGATCGTTCTTGACGCTGAACATGCCCACCATCACGGCGATCACCAGCGCGCTCCAGATAGCGAGGCTGCGTTTACGATGGCCGCCCGCATCGGCTCGCTGCCCGGTGATCGGGGCGATAGCTGCAACCAGCAAGCCTGCTATCGCGGTTGAGATGCCCAGCCAAGTGTTGGCGCTGAGTCCGGCTGGGCGGGCATCTCCGACCACCCCGCGCACCACGTACGGGCCAAAGACGAATGAGGTGATGACCGCTGAGTACGCGGATGATCCCCAGTCCCACAAGGCCCAGGCGAGCACAACACGGCGCTTGATCCGAGTGCCAACAGTCAGCGTTGGCCCAATGTGCTCAGCGCCCTCGACTTGGTCGCTGTCCGTCATGGCTCCCCGATCTATCGCTGGAGTATCTATTGGCCGGGATCTAACTGTCGGGCCACAGGCCGCGCCTGACGAGCACCTCTTTCAAGGTGTCGATGCGGTCGGTGAAGATCCCATCGACCCCGGCATCGATGAGTCTCTCCATGGTTTCGGAGCCGTTGACGGTCCAGATCTGGACCTTCTTCCCCGCACGATGAACGACCTCAACCAGTGACGGCGTGAGGACAGTGAGCCGGCGGCCGCGTACCGGAACTGAGATCGGCATCTGGAGCACCGGAGCCGGCGTGTTCAGCGCCCAGGTCAGCCAGGGGGCGAACCTGTTAGCGGCAATTCCCAGCGCGCTTGCCGCGGACGGTACGCGCCGGCCCAGGCGGCGCCGCAGCTCGTAGAGGCGTCGGACACCGAACGAACCGACACACACCCGGTCGTAGGCCTCGTACTCTTCGATGGTGGAGACGAGCAGCTCTACTGCCGCCGGTGATTTTGCGTCGACGTTGAATCGGGCGTCGGGGAATTCGGCCAACAGTTCCGACAGTCGTGGAATCGGATCAATGCCATGGATCCGTGCCTCGGATATCTCTGCAGAGCTCAAATCCGCAATCGCGCCGGTGTGGTCGGTCACCCGGTCCAGCAGCCGATCATGGAAGGCCAGCAGCACGCCATCACGGGTGGCGTGCACGTCAGTTTCTAAGTAGCGGTAACCAAGCGCGACCGCTTGCTTGAATGCGTACATGCTGTTCTCGCGATGGAGATTCGGCTCGTAAGTCGCTCCGCCGCGATGTGCGAAAGCCGTAAAGGGCACGTCGAAGTACGCATAATCAGCGGCCCTCATGCGCTCATTGTGCCTGGGGCCTCGAAGGCCCAGCGGATCATTGGCCTGTGACGTTATAGGCCGGGCAGCCGCTGCAGAAGCGCCTCGACAGATCCTGGCATCCAGCGAGGGATGCCGAGTGCCAGCAGATAGAGATACCCAAAGAGTCCGCAGCAGCCGAAGAACACGACCCAAAAGACGCCTTTCGTCGTTCTGGGCCACGTGCCGTAGCGGTGCAGTTCCTTTTTGAACCACATCATCAACTGGTGTGCCCACTCGAACTCACTGGACCAAACGGCCAGGCCGAGCAACACGAGGGGGATACCGCCCGGTCCTGGGATGGGACCGCTGATAAGGCCGAGAGCGATCAGGATGAGCCCGAGAATGCCGACAGCCATGCGATAGACCATCAGTTGGCGCTTGTTCTCTCTGATCTTGCGTCGCCAGCGCCAGCGGTCTTCTTCGGGTTCGATGAGGATGTGGTGGTGATGCTCGTGCTCGGGGTCGTGCTGGTTCGCACCATCAGATCGGTGCGCAACCTCGCCTGCCCGCGGCAGGGTCACCGTCGGTAGCTCAGCGTCGGCAGAGTCCTTGTCGTCGACGCCGGGGGACATGGCCACCACTCTAAAGTGGCCCGCCAAAAAGCGCTGCTCAAGCCCATATTGGCCTCTTGACTACCAGAATGACGCTGGTGACGACGATCTTGTCGATTCAGTCATCGGTGGCGTACGGGCATGTCGGCAACAGCGCGGTTACTTTTCCGCTGATGCGGATGGGTGTGGAGGTATGGCCGGTGATCACGGTGCACTTCTCCAACCACACCGGCTATGAATCCTGGCGCGGACCGCTCTTGAGCGCCACAGATCTCCGCGATGTCGTCCGAGGAATTGACGAGCGCGGCGTACTTGGAGAAGTCGATGCGGTGCTGTCGGGCTATCAGGGTCGCGAGGACATCGGCGCGATGATCTTGGATGTGGTGGCCTTGGTGAAGCAACGCAATCGTGCCGCGATCTATTGCTGCGACCCCGTGCTAGGCGATGAAGATCGCGGCAGCTACGTCCGACCCGGAATTGCAGAGTTCATGCGACAACACGTCGTGCCTGCCGCACAGATCATCACTCCCAACCAGTTCGAACTGACTGCGCTGACCGGTCTGCCGGTGGTGACGATGGAGGATGTGCTACAAGCGGCCGATGCCGCACGCCGCCTCGGTCCGGAGGTCGTGCTGATCACGAGCGTGGTCCGTCGCGACGGCCCTCCCGACACCATCGACATGGTCGCCGTCGACAGTGATGGCGCGTGGCTGGTGTCCACGCCACGGCTACCGCGCAGCTTCACCGGCAGCGGAGACGTCACAGCCGCGACGTTCTTGGTCACGATGCTGCGTAAGTGGGACCTAGCAGCGGCTCTCGCCCATACCGCGGCTGTCATCTATGGGCTGCTGGCCGTCACAACGAGCTTGGGTCGCGCCGAGCTGGCCTTGATCGCAGCGCAGGACGAGCTAGTCCGTCCTAGCCATAGCTTCGAACCGGTACGCCTGCGTTAGCGTCGCATCTCGGCTCAGCACGCATTGGCTCAGTCGCGGAAGACCTCGATGTTGGCGCCCAGGGCATTCAGTCGATTGGCCAAATCCTCATAACCACGATTGATGACGTAAACGTCGCGCAACTGGGACTCTCCACGAGCAGCAAGCATTCCCAGCAAGATGCAGACCGCGGGCCGTAGCGCCGGAGGACACACCACCTGCTGACCGCGCCACCGCGTCGGGCCTTCAACGATCACCCGATGCGGATCCAGCAGCTGTACCCGGGCACCCAGCCGGTTGAGCTCGGTGAGATAGATCGCCCGGTTCTCATAGACCCAGTCATGGATGATCGTTTTACCGTGGGCTGTCGCGGCGATCACCGCGAAAAATGGGAGGTTGTCGATGTTCAATCCAGGGAACGGCATCGGGTGAATCTTGTCGATGGGGGAGCGCAGTTCGGATGGTCGAACGGTCAGGTCTACTAGCCGGGTGTGGCCATTGGCTGCCAGATACTCCTCGCTAAGGGAGTAGTCCAAACCCATCTCTTCCAAGATCGCCAACTCGATCTCGAGGAACTCGATGGGTGCTCGCTCGATCGTCAGGTTTGATTGGGTGACGATGGCGGCCGTAAGCAGGCTCATCGCCTCAATAGGGTCCTCGGACGGGGCAAACTCGACGTCGGTATTGATGCTCTCGACCCCGTGAATCCGCAGCGTTGTTGTTCCGATGCCATCGATCTCGACGCCCAGATGGGTGAGGAAGATGCAGAGATCTTGAACCATGTAGTTCGGGCTGGCATTGCGCAGCACCGTCACCCCGGGCGAGAGTGCCGCAGCCAGCAGCGCGTTCTCGGTAACCGTGTCGCCGCGTTCGGTCAGAGTGATGGGCCGTGCCGGTTCAACCGACTCGTCCACTGTGCAGTGGTAGAAGCCGTCAGTGGGGTGTACGTGCAACCCAAATCGCCTGAGCACCTGTAGGTGCGGCTCAATGGTGCGCCGCCCGATATCGCACCCTCCGGCGTACGGCAGTTTGAAGTTTGGGTAGGAGCGCAGCATCGGACCGAGGAACATGATCACCGAGCGGGTACGCCGTGCCGCCTCAAGATCCATCTCATCCAGTGACAGCTCTGCCGGCCGTACCAGCTCAAGATCATTACCGTCAGCGGACCAGGTGGCCCTGACGCCGATGCTGGTGAGCACCTCGACGATCCGGTTGACCTCCTCGATCTTGGCAATACCGCGAATGACGGTGCGGCCGCGATTGAGCAGGGACGCGCACAGTAATGCGACTGAGGCGTTCTTCGACGAGCGCACTCCGATCCGGCCCGTGAGATTTGCGCCGCCCTGGACGCGCAAGTGCTGCGGCCCGCTGCCCACCGAAATCAGCGGCGAGTCGAGCGCCTCGGCGATGCGATTCACCATCTCCAGACTGAGGTTTTGGTTGCCGGCCTCGATGCGATGCACAGCGCTTTGGCTTGTGCCGAGGACGTCGGCAAGCTGAGTCTGTGTCAGGCCACGGTGCTTCCGGGCGTCACGGATCAAGCTGCCGATCCGGTCCAAGTACGTTTCAGTCATTATTGGTCACCCGGGCACGATAACTCATATATGAGATACTTTGTGGACAACTCACCGATTTGATGGCCAATTGGTCATGAGGGGCCACCTGAGATAGTCGTTCGGTGACGGGCCACGACCATAGCAGGCCGAATGGCCGAGCCCCAAGAGGGCGCCTAAAGTTGGGCCATGGCTGCGCACTTTGAAGTCGTCATCCTGGGCGCCGGACCCGGCGGTTATGTGGCCGCGGTCCGCGCCGGACAGCTGGGCCTCAAAACCGCGATTATTGAGCTGAAGTACTGGGGCGGGGTGTGCAACAACGTCGGATGCATTCCGACGAAGTCGCTGCTGCGGAACGCGGAGATTGCACACATCTTTAATCATGAGGCCGATGTCTTCGGAATCAGTGGCGATGTGACATTTGACTTCGGCGCGGCGTGGAAGCGCAGTCGTGGCGCGGCTGATCGGATGGCCAAGGGTGTGCACTACTTGATGAAGAAGAACAAGGTCACTGAGTTCGACGGCTGGGCCACCTTCACCGATGATCACACCTTCAGCGTCGAAGGCCCGAATGGCACCGAGACGATCACCTTCGATAACGTGATCATCGCCGCCGGGGCGACGACGCGCTTGCTGCCCGGAACCTCGCTGACTGATCGCGTCGTCACCTATGAAGAGCAGATCATGACCGACGGCCTGCCGGAGTCGATCATTATCGCGGGGGCTGGTGCGATCGGTGTCGAGTTCGCTTACGTCATGGCGAATTACGGCGTACAGGTGACGCTCGTCGAGTTCCTTGATCGAATCGTGCCTCTGGAGGAGCCGGAGGTGTCCGCCGAGCTTGCGAAGGCATACAAGAAGCTTGGGGTGACAGTGCTCGCCGGCACCAAAGTCGAGGCAATCGATGACTCAGGCGAAAAAATCAAGGTCACAGTTTCTCCGACGGGCGGCGGCGACAGCCGGATTCTGGAAGCCGACAAGGTGCTCCAGGCGATTGGCTTCGCGCCGCGTACCGAGGGCTACGGGCTGGAGAATACCGGCGTGAAGCTCACCGATCGTGGTGCGATCGAGATCGACGATTACATGCGCACTAACGTGCCGCACATCTATGCCATCGGCGACTGCACGGGTAAGTTGCTGCTGGCCCATACGGCAGAAGCGCAGGGAGTCGTTGCTGCGGAGACCATTGCGGGCGCAGAGACCATGCCGCTGAACTACGACATGATTCCGCGGGCTACCTACTGCCAGCCGCAGATCGGTTCGTTCGGGTACTCCGAACAGCAGGCCAAGGACAAGGGCTACGACGTCAAGACCGCAAAGTTCCCGTTCAGCGCCAACGGCAAGGCACACGGTCTGGGCGAGACAGCCGGCTTCGTCAAGATCGTCGCCGACGCCAAATACGGGGAGATCCTCGGTCTGCACATGATTGGACCGGATGTGACCGAGCTGTTGCCGGAGCTGACCTTGGCACAGCTGTGGGATCTAACCGCCGAAGAGGTGGCGCGCAACGTTCACGCGCACCCGACACTGTCCGAGGCGCTCAAGGAAGTCGCCCACGGCATCTCCGGCCACATGATCAACTTGTGACGATCTCAGCTGTGTGAGACGTAGCCCTCCAGCTGATCACGTTCGAACTCGATCTGCGAGATATGTGACTTGACCACGTCACCGATGCTCACCAGACCCGACAGTCGTCCAAAGTCGTCGACCACGGGCAGATGACGGATGCGTTGCTCCGTCATGGTGTTCATCAACGACTGAACCGACTCGTCCGGCCGACACGTGAGGACCTCACTCGTCATCACATCTGAGACCGGTGAGTCCAAGAAATCAGGTCCATCGCAAAGCCGACGTACCACGTCGCGCTCGGTCAGAATGCCTGAAATTTCCTTTCCGTCAGTGGATACCACGACGGCCCCGAGGTTGTACTCCTTGAGCAGCGCGAGGGCTTCGGACACTGTTGTCGCCGGCCGGACGGTGATGACATCGAAGCCTTTGCCGCGGAGTAATTCATAGATTCGCATCGCCAACCTCCTGACGCAGAAGGGTAGCCTGGCCGCCTTGTCTTTGGATAGGTTCGAATTCCAGTCACGACGGTCCCACCGGGCCAAGCACAGCCCTGACTAAAACGCCAAGGGAGTGACGACTGTGACGATCGCCCGGCAAACCGTGGCACCTCTGTTGCTGGTGCTAGCCTGTGCAGCTTGCGGATTGGGCGAGGATCCGCTGGCGGGGTCGAGTGTCGGGTCGGCCAGCTCGCCGCCTGCAGCAAGCAATCCGCCGAGTCCGGCCGCAACGCCTATGCCGGCGCCAAGTCCCCAGCACAGAACCACCAATCCCGCACAGGCCACCTTGCCGCGCGGCGGCCGCGATGTGTTCCCGCGGTATCGACTGGTGGGTTATGCGGGGGTAACCGGAGCGTCGACACTTGGCAGGCTCGGGACCGGGCCGCTGGACCAGCGGGTCACCGAGATTGAACGCCGAGCCAAGCCGTACGCGGCGGGACGCGAAATCTTGCCGGTCGTTGAGGTGATTGCCACCGTGGTCCAGGGCAGCCCGGGTCGTGATGGCGAGTACCGGGTACGCCTGACCGATGCCCAAATTGCCAAGTATCACAAGGCGGCCCGCAAGCATCGCGCTGTGATGTTGCTGAATCTGCAACCAGGCCGATCAGAGTTCATTACTGAGACAAAGGCTTTCCAGAAGTGGCTTAAGGAGCCCGATGTGGGCGTCGCCTTGGACCCCGAGTGGGCAATGGATCGCGGTCAACGTCCCGGTGGAGTGTACGGGCATACCACCGGTGCCGAACTGGATGAGGTGGCTCGCTATCTCTCCGGTCTGGTGAAGCAATACAACCTTCCTGAGAAGGTGATGGTCTATCACCAAGTCGCCCGCAGCGTGGTGCGCAAAGAGTCCGATCTGAAAGATCACGACGGCGTGGTTGCGATCAAATCGGTCGACGGGCTCGGGCATCCGGGGCCCAAGAAGAACACCTATCGGGTGGTCAACAAGACCACACCTAAGTTCGTGCATGCTGGCTTCAAGTTGTTCTTTACCGAAGATCGGCGGCACGGCGGCCGGCTGATGACGCCTAACGAGGTGCTCGGCCTGAAGCCGCCTCCTGAGTATGTGATGTTCGAGTAGCGGAGCCTGCACGTTCTCAGCCAATCTCGGCTCGGGCAGAATGTCCGGCATGAATGCTCCGCTTCGGCTCACCGGCGATCCCGAAGCCGATCAGCTGCTGACCGATGATGACAATGCGCTCCTGATCGGCATGGTGCTCGATCAGCAGGTGCCGATGGAGAAGGCGTTCAGCGGCCCACTGGTAATCGCGCAGCGGATGGGTGGCCGCTTGGACGTTGCCAAGATCGCCGCAATGAGTGAGGACGAGTTTGTCGCATTGTGCGCCGAGCGACCGGCGATCCACCGATTTCCTGCTGCCATGGCCAAGCGCATCCGGCAGGTCTGCCAAGTGCTCGCCGAGGACTATGACGGCGAGGCTTCAAACATCTGGAAAGATGCCCGGTCTGGCGATGAGATCAAAGCCGGGCTGGCCCGACTTCCAGGATTTGGCCTGGACAAGGCAGCAATATTCACCGCCGTGCTCGGCAAGCAACGCGGTATCACACCGGACGGCTGGCGTACCGCGGCCGGCTATTACGGCGAGCCAGACACGTTCCGTTCGGTCGCCGACATCGTCGATGACGATTCGCTGCAGAAGGTGCGCGAGACCAAGAAGTCTGTTAAGGCCGCTAAGAAGGCATCCGGCTAGTGCCGTCGGCTGACAGCCGTGTCGCCGACGCATCATCGTGTGTCGGCTGGGTATGTCACTGATGTGGCTGGCATCCGTACCGAAAAGCCCTCGATCGCAGAGATCAGACGCAGCAGGCCGTATCACGCACTGATCGGCATTGGGCTGGCCAGCTACGGCCTGCTGCATCTGGTGCTGGCCTGGCTTGCTATCCAGCTGGTGCTCTCGAGACGACGTGACGCGTCCAGCGAAGGCGCCTTGAGTCAGCTAGGAAAGCAGCCGCTGGGCGCTGTGCTGTTGTGGGTCATGACAATCGGACTGTTCACGCTCACCCTGTGGCAGGCGGTCGAGGCCACGATCGGTCGCGATCAGCCAAGTCGCGACAGCAGATTGCGCCGCCGTCTGATGTCGGCCGGTCGCGCTATCGTCTACCTCGCCTTGGGCGTATTGGCGGTAGGCGTTGCTATCGGCGCCGCATCTCATTCAGGCAAAGGTGAGGAGACAGTCAGCGCCAAGCTGATGGGCGTGCCATTCGGTCGGGTGCTTGTTGCCGCTATTGGCGCGGCGGTGATCAGCGTTGGGGTCGCCCAGATCATTAAGGGCGTAAAGCAGAACTTCACCGAAGATCTTGATCGTGGCGTGCCGCCAGCCGTACGGCGGCTCGGCACCGTTGGCTACTGCGCCAAGGGAATAGCACTGGCGATCATCGGGGGACTCTTCGTCTGGGCGGCGATCACTTATGACGCGAAGAAGGCTGGTGGCATGGATGCGGCCCTTTCTACGATTCGAGGTCAGCCCTTTGGGGCAGTGCTGTTGACGATCATGGCGGCTGGCATTGCCTGCTTTGGCGTCTACTGCTTCTTCTGGGCCCGAATGGCGCGCTACTGAGCTTCGAACTCGCGCCGCAACTTTGGTGGTGCCTTGATCAGCCACGAGTCGGTGATCAACTCTCGGAGCTCTTTCTGATCAATCTTGTCCAGATTCACCAGCACGATGGGTGATCCGTCGTAGTGCGAGGTGGTGAAGAACGCGTCTGGATTGGAGGTCAGCAGGGCCTGCTTCTCACCCATGTCAGAGACGAACACCACTAAGCCGCCCTCCGCCTCGGTCCGTAGCCGTAGGAATCCCTTGCCGGCAACCTTGTACCCAGGCGTTTGATACCACTGTTCCTCGGTGGTGCCAGGCAGCGACAAGGCGATGGCACGGACGTCGGATTCGGTGGCCATCAGCCAATCGCTTCCCAGGACGCACAGATCGACGTTGGGGCATGGGATTTAGGCAGCGACTCGCCGAACCAGGAAGCCGGGCGCGCACCGAATGGATAGCTACGATTCTCGCGGGCAGGGTGGGGGAGCGCTCGATCGGTTCGCGATACCGGAGCATGTGCCGCCATGGGTTTGACCATATGGCAGCCCGGCGTAGCGGGCGTGTCAGGGCTGCGAGGATCCGAACTGCCGTAGAGGAGGTTCGGCTGGGCGTGACCGACGGCGAGGCGCACGATCTGTGGCAGCTGCCCGTAGATCTGGAGTGGGTGGCCACTGTGCTCGAGGCCGATCCGATGCGTTGTCAGGGCGCGTACCTGGACCTTCAGACCGGCGAGGTCATTCCCTATGCCACTTTCGACAATGAGATCGCGAGCGATCATGGACCGGACACTCGCAAGGTCGAGCCGGATCGTTGGCTCTTTCTGCCATGTCTGGGTTCCCGAGGGGTGCGAGAGGATATGGCTGAGTTTGCGGCCATGATCAAGTACCTGCCGATGCGGCAACGCGTAGAGCAAGCCATCGAGGGCCTTGGCGCAATTCACCGGTTCCGTGATCTGATCTATGCCGAAGGGCTGGACTCGGACTGGCATGAATTCTCAGAACAACGGCGCATTGCTCGGGCGCGGGAGTTCTTGGCAGACCTCAGTGTTCAGGTGCCCTGAATGTGCTAGTACGGATGATATTTTCAAGATCAACTTGTGGGGGAGTGCGGTCAGTTCATGATCAACACTGACTCGGAGCGGCCTATCGGCTACTGGCTCAAGAAGCTGGACCGCCTCATTGACGCACAGTTCGAGCGGCAGCTTGGCGAGGCCGGGCTGTCTCGACGGCAATGGCAGCTACTCAACCTGCTCGAAGATGGTCCGAGATCCGTACCTGATCTGCAGACCGAACTCGAACCCTTTTTGCAAGACGCCCCGGATGAACTAAGCGATGCGTTGTCAGGACTTGTCACACGCGGCTGGGCCGACTCTCAAGACATCATCGTCACTTTGACGGAGACTGGGCAGGCGCAGTTCGGGTTGGTCAAGGCGAAGGTTGCCGAAGTTCGTCAGGCCTTAATGATCGGCATATCAGGCGAGGAGTACCAAGCCACCATCGACGTTCTCATCAGGATGGCAGCGAATCTGGAATCGGACTAGTTCAAGGTGCTCCAAATGTCGCGATTGCGCCGTACATGACCTTGGTGCATCACCCCAGCTGAGCGGGGCCGTCCGGCAATGGCAAGTCTGACTGAGAGTTGAGTGAGATCGATCTCAGGTGCATCTTCAGGAGGTGCCCTTGGTGCTCCAACGCCTCGTCCCGTCCGCCTACCGGCCGGTGCTCGCCAACCGCGTGTTCCAGCGGCTGATCCTCGGCTTCGCGGTCTCCTATCTGGGGGATGGGATGAGTTTCGTCGCAGTGCCCTGGCTCGCCATCGAGCTCGCGCCGCAGGCGACCGCGGGTTTGTGGGTGGGCGGGGCGGTGGCCGCGTACACGTTGCCGGGCGTGGTCGGCGCGCTGGTGTTCGGTCGCCGTCTGCGCCGGGTGTCGGCCAAGTGGTTGCTGTTTGCGGACAACGTGATGCGAGGCGTGTTTCTGGGCGCCATACCGCTCGTTTGGCTCGCCGGCCTGCTTACGCCGCCGCTCTACGTCGTATTGCTCGCGGTCTCCTCGCTGCTGCACGCGTGGGGCAGTGCGGGCAGGTACACCCTGCTGGCCGAGCTGATGCCGGACAAGCAGCGGCTCGCCGCGAACACCCTTGTTAGCTCGCTCAACTTCGGTGCCACGATCGCGGGGCCCGCGATCGCCGGTGTGCTGGTGACGCACGTCAGCGCCGCGCTCGTGCTCGGCCTGGACGCTGTCAGCTACCTGTTCCTCGCTGTGGTCGTCGTGAGCATCCGGCTACCGGAGTCGGGACACGTCTCCCCAGTCGACCGTGCGGCCGCCCGCGGCGGGCTCACGTTGCTGCGGTCTCATCCCGAGCTGCTCGGGCTGCTGACACTCACCTGGTTCTTCAACCTGCTGTACGGCCCAGTCGAGGTCGCCCTGCCGCTCTACGTGACCGACGAGCTGAACGCACCGGGCACGCTGCTCGGCCTCTATTGGATGCTGTTCGGCATCGGCGCGGTCCTCGGCGGGCTCGCGGTCGGCGCGCTGCAGCAGCTGCCGCTCTGGCCTGTGACGATCACGATCGTGGTCGGCTGGGGGCTGTCGCTGCTGCCGTTCGGGTTGGGCGTACCGACGGCCGTCACCGTCGCGTGCTTCACGCTCGGCGGTGCGATCTACGGACCGTTCGAAGCGCTCTCGGTGACGCTTATGCAGGCGAAGGCGGCACCGGAACACCTGGCCGCGATGCTCGCAGCCCGCAGCGCTGTGCTGCTCACCGCATCACCCCTCGGCACGGCGCTCGGCGGACCGCTCACCACGGCGCTGGGCCCGCGAGCGACGCTCGGCGGCTCAGGACTCGCCACCGTGGCACTCGGCGCCGTCGCATGCGTCCTGCTACTAGCTCGGCGCATGCACCGGTGAGCGCGTATGCGACAGCTGGGATGCGGTCGCGGGGCGAAACAGGCGACCAAACCGATCAGGAATCGAGAAGCTCCCGTCACGCAGCCGCAGCTAGAGTGACCGCCATAGCTCGACAAGACACTTGGTCGTTGCCGCCTAGTGGCCACCGTCACCGACCCGATGGCAACGTCCTCGGGCTGCTCCAGGACCGATGATCAGAGAAGCTGCACAGGAGGGAACGATGAGCCCAAAGAAGGCCACGCAGAAGTCTGCCAAGAGCGCCACCGCGAACGACACAAAGTACGAGGGGTTCACCGACGAGGAACGAGGCGCGATGAAAGAGCGCGCCAAAGAGCTCAAGGCGGCCGGGAAAAAGGCGGATGAGGAGAGCGACGTACTCGCGAAGATTGCCGAGATGCCAGACGCGGATCGCGAAATGGCTGAGCGGCTCCATGAGATCATCAAGGCCAGCGCACCGGACCTCTCGCCGAAGACCTGGTACGGGATGCCCGCGTATGCCAAGGACGGCAAGGTCGTCTGCTACTTCACACCAGCGTCGAAGTTCAAATCGAGGTACGCGACGTTCGGCTTCAATGACGACGCGAACCTCGACGAAGGCAACATGTGGCCGACCGTCTTCGCTCTGACAAAGTTGACCGCTGCCGAGGAGAAGAAGATCGGCGCGCTCGTAAAGAAAGCGGTGAGTTGAGCCCCAGCTCCGGAACCAGCATGACCACGACTACCGACACGCAGTCGCCTGCCCTCCAGGTTGCCGACAGCCACGATCTGATTCGCGTACACGGCGCGCGCGAGAACAACCTCAAAGACGTCAGCATCGAGATTACGAAGCGCCGGCTGACAGTGTTCACCGGGGTCTCTGGCTCCGGCAAGAGCTCGCTGGTGTTCGACACGATCGCCGCGGAGTCGCAGCGGCTGATCAACGAGACCTACAGCGCGTTCGTACAGGGGTTCATGCCGACGCTGGCGCGGCCGGATGTCGACGTGCTCGAGGGGCTGACGACCGCGATCATCGTTGACCAGGAGCGGATGGGTACCAACCCCCGCTCCACGGTCGGCACCGCCACTGACGCCAATGCGATGCTGCGCATCCTCTTCAGCCGGCTCGGGCAGCCGAACATCGGGCCTCCAATTGCGTACTCGTTCAACGTCCCTACCCGGAAAGCGAGCGGGGCGATGACCGTCGACAAGGGCGAGGGCGAGCGGATCGTAGTGCGCGGAGCCGTCTACCACGGCGGCATGTGTCCGCGCTGCGAGGGCATGGGCTCGGTCACCGACTTCGACCTGTCTGCGCTGTATGAGGACTCCAAGTCGCTCAACCAGGGTGCGCTCACGATCCCCGGCTACAGCATGGACGGCTGGTACGGCCGGATCTTCCGCGGCTGCGGCTTCTTCGACCCGGACAAGCCGATCCGCAGATACACCAAGAAAGAACTGCACGACCTGCTCTATAAAGAGCCGACCAAGATCAAGGTCGAGGGCATCAACCTGACCTACGAGGGTCTGATCCCGCGGATCCAGAAGTCGTTCCTGTCAAAGGATGTCGACGCGATGCAGCCGCACGTCCGGGCGTTCGTGGAGCGAGCGGTGACGTTCACCACGTGTCCGGAGTGCGACGGCGCCCGGCTCAACAAGGCGGCCCGATCCTCGAAGATCAAGGGGGTCAATATCGCTGATGTCTGCGCCATGCAGATCAGCGACCTGGCCGACTGGGTTCGAGGCCTCGACGAGCCGTCGGTGGCACCGCTGCTCACCGGGCTGCAACACCTCCTCGACTCGTTCGCGGAGATCGGGTTGGGTTACCTCTCGCTCGACCGGTCATCAGGAACACTGTCCGGGGGAGAAGCACAACGGACCAAGATGATCCGCCACCTCGGCTCCTCGCTCACCGACGTCAGCTACATCTTCGACGAGCCAACAATCGGGCTGCATCCGCACGACATTGCGCGGATGAACGACCTGCTGCTGCAGCTGCGGGACAAGGGCAACACTGTGCTGGTCGTAGAGCACAAGCCCGAGATGATCGCGATCGCCGACCACGTCGTCGACCTCGGCCCTGGGGCTGGCACCGCCGGCGGTGAAGTGGTTTTCGAGGGCACCGTCGACGGATTGCGGGCCAGCAGGACAATCACCGGGCGGCACCTGGATGACCGGGCCGCCCTGAAGCCATTGGTGCGCACGCCGTCGGGGGCGCTGGAGGTGCGTGGGGCCAGCGCTCACAACCTGCACGACGTCAACGTCGACATCCCTCTTGGCGTGCTGGTCGTCGTCACCGGTGTGGCCGGTGCGGGCAAGAGCTCGCTGATCTTTGGCTCGGTGTCCGGGCGGGACGGGGTGGTCTCGATCGACCAGACTCCGATCCGTGGTTCGCGCCGTAGCAACCCGGCGACGTACACCGGACTGCTCGACCCGATCCGCAAGGCGTTTGCAAAGGCGAACGGGGTGAAGCCGGCGCTGTTCAGCGCCAACTCCGAGGGTGCTTGTCCGAACTGTAACGGCGCCGGCGTTGTCTACACCGAACTGGGATTCATGGACACCGTCGCCACCACCTGCGAGGAGTGCGAGGGGAAGCGGTTCCAGGCATCGGTGCTGGAATATCACCTCGGCGGCCGTGACATCAGCGAGGTACTCGCGATGTCGGTGACCGAGGCCGCGCAGTTCTTCAGCGCCGGCGAGGCCCGTACGCCGGCCGCGCACGTCATCCTCGACCGGCTCGCGGACGTCGGGTTGGGCTACCTCAGCCTTGGTCAGCCGCTCACCACGCTGTCCGGCGGCGAGCGGCAGCGGCTCAAGCTGGCAACCCACATAGGCGAGAAGGGAGGCGTCTATGTCCTCGACGAGCCGACCACGGGGCTCCACCTCGCCGACGTCCAGCAGCTGCTCGGCCTGCTCGACGGGCTCGTCGACTCCGGCAAGTCCGTCATCGTCATCTCGCACCACCAGGCGGTCATGGCGCACGCCGACTGGATCATCGATCTCGGGCCCGGCGCGGGTCACGACGGCGGTCGGATCGTCTTCGAGGGCACGCCCGCCGATCTCGTCGCTGCCCGCTCCACCCTCACCGGCGAGCACCTTGCGGCCTACGTCGGCACCTGACCGACGCTCTCGCGGATTCGCCGCCGTGCCCAGTGCCAAGTTAATCCAGGACGTACTCCGCAACGGCAATGAAGGCATTGGCAAGCCGGAGCCGCTCAAGCATGACTTCGCTGGTTACTGGTCTCGACGAATCACCGACGAACATCGGCTCGTCTACAAGATCGTTGAAGGTGAGGTCAGGATCGCCGCCTGCCGTTACCACTACGGGCGCTGAAGTGCTTGGGAGTCAAGACGACCGACTCTCCTCGCGCCCACTCAGTTGTCCGATAAGGGACATTATGTCATCTCAGTTTTCGCAGTTCGTC
>Ga0307294_10000051_pt1 | contig 26839 bp, 40 predicted proteins | sample ER_DNA_151_FD_194468 | JGI IMG/M metagenome (GOLD analysis project Ga0307294, IMG submission 194468) | Bulk soil microbial communities from the East River watershed near Crested Butte, Colorado, United States - ER_DNA_151 | ecosystem: Environmental > Terrestrial > Soil > Floodplain | place... | reverse complement strand
TGCCACCCGTGCAGACCAGCGCCACAGCCACGCCGTCGTCGAGCGCGCTGATGGTGATCACCCCGGCCATGGCTGGCGATACCAAGGCGAACAATGCAGCGCCTGCGAGCAGTACCTGTCTCATGTGAGCCCCCCTGATAATGTTGCCAGTGTGGCGCGTTACCACTGCGTGTGTCCATTGCGGATAAAGATGCATTAGGGCAACATAGACGTGGCATGGCAGCGCGCGGCGCGTCGCGGTTTGGCGCGGCACGCCTTGGCGGGGCAGTAACGGGTGGTGGCCGGGGAATCCTCGGTCACCACTGCGTATGCCCGTTTGGTCTTCCTGCTCGGCGAGCGCCGATCAGTGCAGCAGCATTATTCACAGAAGGCCGCTCGTTAAACGCCTCGGACGCCTCCCTGACCCGCGCGGCAGGTGGCGGCGGTGGAGCGGTCCCGCGCGGCGCATGCCCGACGCTCGGCTGCGTCGCCTGGGGCTTAATGCGGGCTTGGTAGCGGTCATACAGGGAGGCTTTGAAAAGTGTTTCTAAATATTTTGCGCTGGTCAGGCCGTGCAGTTCCTGATCGGTGTAGCCCTGCGTGCGCGCCCAACTGATGATGTCCTGCTGGATCTCCCGCCTTTGCTGCGGGTCTGACCAGAACGGGTATTTCTGGGCAAGCTCGTGATTCGCCTGATCGACGGCCTGGGCCACCGCCGCCTCGCGCGCCTGGGCTTGATGCGTCTGAATCGCCAGCACGCGCTGGTGCTCGATCTGGGCGTCCTGCCAGGTCGCCAACTGGTCCCAGTACGCCGCCGGGTCGGTCTGCCGCAGTTGCGGGTCGGGGCGTGGCGCCTCGGCCAGCCGGCGTTGCAGCGCCTCAATCTCGGGCTGGATCAGCGGCAGGGCGGCGGCAAGCGCCTGCTGCTGCGCCTGTAGCTGGCGCGCCTGGGCGGACAACTGCTGGGTCTTCTGCGTGTAGTCCTGCGCCTGACGCACTGCGGCAGCCAACTCGGCCTGTGTGTAACGCCGGCCCTCCAGTTCGATTTCTGCCGGGGTTTGGGCAGGCGTACTGCCGGGTGTTTCACGTGAAACACTGTCGCCCGCGTCAGGTGCGTCACCAGAGTCCAACCCCAACGCCCGCTCCAGCGCCGACATGCCGCCCGGTTGGGCGGATTCTGGCGGGGTTTGGCGGGGTCTGGCGGGTTCTGGCGGTGGCGCTTCTCCTGAGTTGTGCCCGTAACCCCCGGAGTTATCCCCAGGCGGCGGTGCTGGCTGGGCGCGGCGGTGGTTCCGCAGCATCCGCGCGGCATCGCTGACGCTGAGCTCGGGGCGGGTGTCGGGTGCGGGCGCGAAGTCGCTGCTGCTGGTGTCGGCGGCAGGCGCGGCTGGCGAGGCCGGGCCGGTGGTTTCGCTCATTTGGTCCCCCTAAAAGGAATGCAAATGGAACAGCAACGAGTCTCGTTCCATCTCATTCCATCTCATTCCATCTCATTCATGCACGGTCGCCTGCTCCTGGTCCTCGGCGTCCTGCATCGGGCGGCGTGCCGCCTCCTGAAGCCGCGCCTTGAGCTCGGCAATGGTGAGCACCTTCACCCGTGCGGCGTCCCGAACCTCCAATTTATCATCGAAAAGCGCGGTATTTGACGCTGCATGCTGCATTTGGTCGAGGAAATCGACGAAAACCGCGTCATTCAGCACTCTTTGGGCCATGGAAGCCTCCTGACGGGCCTCCATGATGCTTTTTGGCTCGGCATTGAGGTCCAAAGTCCAGTTCATGGTGTTTTCCGCTTCACAGTCGGGTCCATCTCGCGCGTTCTGAGGTCTTTTCGGGTCAAAATGGCCTTGGAAATCACGCTGGAGATGGTTCCGAGGGGTCTTTTGGTCAGTTCCGCGAGCTCTGGATAGGTTTTGCCCTGGATTCGGAGGGTTATGATCAAATCCCGCTCCGTCTCGCTCATCGGGCGCTTGGTGCGGTCACCCATGGCGAGCGATTTCGAGCGATTTGAAGCGATTTGGCGCGATTTCCGACGATATTCCCGGAGCTCTGGCGGAATTTGGCGGAATTTGGCGGAATCTGGCGGATGGCAGATTTCCAAACCTCGGGGGGAGGTGGCCAAACCTAGGGGCGAGGTTTGGTCCTTTCGTTCCGGTCTGCTCGCTCATGCGCCCGGCCTGACCGATGGCCCACCCATGCCAGCGATGTTGCCGGCCACCGCCCGATCGGCGATCTGGCCATACGTCGTCGGTAAGTTACCGGTAGCGAGCGCCTGGCGAACCATATGAGCGGTGTCGGGCGGGGTGGAGCCTACCGGCGGCGCCACCGGCGCCTGCGGACGCTGGGCCCCCAGGCCACCGCCCTGTCCCGGCGCCATCCCCATCATCGGCGAGGCTGGCCCCGGCTTGGGCTGCTGCGGCCCCTGCACACCGGTTGCCGGCTGCTGCGGGGACGTAGGCGGCGGCAGGTCGCCGATGAGGCCAAGGTTGGGCTGGTCTGGCTGCATCGCCGCGCGTAGCTCGTCGAGGCTCGGAACAGGCGTGCCGAACTGCGCGCCGATCTTCCAAAGCTCAACCCATGCGTCCAGCGCCGCCTTGTCGCGCTCGCGATCGTCGTCCGACAGCGCCTTACTGCGATCGGTCTGCGCCTTGGCACGATCCGTCTCCAGATCTGCGGCGGTCTTCTGCTGCTGCACCATGGCCAGCACCTGCTCCGGAGTTGGCCCCTGGTTGGGCGGCGGCGGCTGCCAGCCGTCCGGTAATTCCTTAAAATAGTTGCTGACGTCGGCGATGTTCGCGGTCTCCAACATCCTGGCCAAGGTATTGCGGTATTCCGGCACTCCCACGAGCGGGTTGTGCAGGCCGTAGTTGGTGATGATCTGCTCCTGCTTGCCGGCAATCTGGGCGAGCATGGCGAGGCGCTCCATCGGCATACCCTTGCCGCCGACCTCGACCGCGGCTTCCCACATCGTGCCCAGCGCTCTGGGATCGATCGATATCCACTCGCCCCGGATGCGGATGACGTTGGGCCGGTCCTGCTGCTTGGCGAGCATGCGCAGGAGTCCCGAATAGAGCGGCGCCAAGCCGGTTTCGGCCAAGGTGCGCGCCATCATGTCGAGCCGGTCCTGCGCGGCGGATGTCTGCTGCGACACGGCGATCGGCGCGGTGCTCTGGAGTTCGTCGACGGTGAGGCCCTGGGAGGCGCGGGTGATGCCAGTACGTGATTCACGCACGCCCTCGAGCAACTGCATGATCGGCAGCGCCGCTGCCCCGGCGAACGGCTTCACGAGCTCCTGCACGGCGCCCTGCTGTGCAACGCGGATAATGCTGCCGATCGCGGTCTGGCGCACGTCGGACATGTTCACCTGACCGAGGGTGATCACGGTCCGCGGGTACATCGCCTGCCCGAGGCTATCGAGCGTCGCGCGCATCACCCTGGACTGCAGGCGTTGCAGGTCCATCACCATGTCGGACACAGACGACCCGATGATCCGCCCCGGCTCGCGGTAAGGCGTGAAGCACGACAAGGGGATCTCGTCGGTGCGCTCCCACTGCACCAGACGGCAGTCGTCGCCGAGGCTGTGGGTGTGCAGCAGCTCCGCCTTGTGGTCGTTGTCGGCGTCGCACCTGATCCAGCCTTCGATATAGCGGATCATGCCCATGCTGCGGTCGTTGGGTGGCCCGCCGTGCATGTGGTGCCCTGATGCACTGTCACGGGCGATCGCCTCGCGCCGCCACTGCGTCGTGGGCGCTGAACCACCAGCACGCAGCACCGCGTGCTCATCCAACCCCATCTCGATCAGGTCCGAGGCGGATACGTCCCTGACGTGAAAAACACCGCGCGCTTCCTTCACCGTCGAGGCGTCGGACACCACCCACACGCATTCGGACGGCACCGATTCAACGATGGGCCACGCCTGCTGCACGCTGCGTGTGATGGTGGCGCTCCAGTATTCCGCTGGCCCGCCTTGGCCCAGATACATCTGGCCTTCGGGCGTCTTGGCCATCGCCTCCTGCTCGACCCTGGTCATCGGTCGGCGTACGATGCGTTGCGCCTCGATGCCCGGCTCGGCGAGCAGCATTTGCAGTTGCGGCAGGATGAGGCCCTCGGCCACCTCGGTGCGGATCTGCTGCTTCTTGCCCCACGACCAACGCACCCAGCCGGCTTTGCGGGTGAGCGCATCGAGCAGCGCATCGTGCAGGATCGACCAGCCGGGGTTGGCCACGAACAGCGCCCAGCGGGCGTAGTCGGTAGCTTGGCGGCTTAGCATCGTCGCCAGCTTGTCGTTGCCGGATATCTCGCTGCTGATCGGCTCGAAATGCACCGGGTCCTCGACGCCGGTGAACACGCGCAGCAGGCTTGGGAGTGTCGAACGAATCGTATCCCTAACAACAGTCATCACCAACTGAGAACGACCCTTTAACGCCGGTTCGTCGCCGAAGCCCTTACCGTTGTAATATTCCGACGCCGTAACCCTCTGGTTGCTCAGTTCCTCGTCATAGTTTCGCGCGATACCAAAATAATACCTGTTGATCTCGGCAATCTCGCTGTCCTCTTTGCCGAGTCGAGCGTAAACGACCTCCTGCACCCACGGGGTCGAGGATGGCTGCACGCTAGGACGCAGGCCCAGCGCATAAGGCCGGATTTCCGGCGGCAGGTCGTCGGTCGGGTCGTCCGGGATGTCCTCGTCTTTGCGCCTGGGCAACAACGTCGCAATCACCTGATGGTCCGTGGGTCTCTGGCCCATCGGGCGCACCAGCCCCTCGATCGGTGGCAGCGGGGGGGCGCCGTAGCTCTGCGTGTTGGGCGCCAGCAGGCCCTGCTGCGGCGGGGTCATGCCCTGCTGACCCACCTGCGGCGCCATCGGGTTAACGCCCTGGCGCAGGCCGGGCGGTGGCACGAGTCCGGGAGGTAAAATGCCGCTCATCCGATGCGTCCCATCAGTAAGAGAACCAGCAGCACCAGGATGACCAGCCCGACGATGCCGATGCCCGGCCCGTAGTAGGGGCTGTCGGCGTAGTAGTGACCGCCGCGGTAGCCCCACCAGCCGCCGAACATCACCATCAGCAACACCACGATCAGGATGATGGCGAGCGGGCTCACTTCTTGCGTGCCGGCAGCCGCTTGGTGCCCTTCTGCTGGTCAGCCTTGGCGAAGTCTTTGCCGACCTTCTGCGGCACCCCGGCGTAGCCGCCCTTGGTGTGCGCCGCTGCCTGCATCAGGCGTGCTTGCGACTTGGATTTGCTGGGCATGGGTTACCTCTGGAACTCGGGGAAGTCCGTCTGCTGGCTTATGCCTCCGGTCACCCCGGCAGGTCGGTCGGGGCGAACGGCGTCCGTGGCGGCGCGCATGATGGCGTCGGCGATGCTGGTCGGCATGCCGCTCTCCAGCAGCCTGTGGCGCAGCCTGAGCCGGTCCTCGCCGGCCTGGAGGCGGCGGGTCACGTGCTCGACCAAGTCGGTCTTGCTCGCCTGAGCGCGCACGTTGGCGGCGACCACCTGCTCGGCTGCCTTGGCCCGCGCCGTCAGCAGGAAGCCCAGGCGCTGGTCATCGCTGGTAGCGGTTATCCGCTCGATGTGGATCAGCTGCATCAGATGTGCCCCCACGTCTTGCGTGTGCGGATGTACCAGGCCGCCGCCTGCGAAATGCCGAACCTGTCGGCTATCTCGTACGTCGTCTCGGTGGTGGATCGCCGAATCTCCAGCACTTGGTCGGCGGTCAGTTTGGCCTTGTTATTCTCCTCGCCGCGCCGCCATACGGGCAGGACAAACCTGCCTCGCCTTATCGAGTCGGCGGCATTAGTCCGGTAGTCGCCCCAGTAGAGGTGATCGGGGTTCACGCAGTTGGGCATATCGCAGTGATGGCAAGCAAATGAGCGATCGTGTGGCCTTGGCCTACCATCCATCTCTAACGAGATGTGGGAAGCAAGTCGTCTCGGCCCGTTCATGTTCAGCATGCCGTAGCCCTGCCGGGTTGCGGCACCATCCCACAACCAACACCCGCTGTTTGGCTCGGGCGAAACGTATTTCCAGAAGCGCTGCTCTACGGTGCTCTGCATCATTCCATTCCTGGTATGCTGCCCATTACGGGAGCGCTATCATATAACCAACTCTGGTTCGCCGATGTGACCATGAGTCCCTGTTGCGCCAAGGTTAACATCAGCGCGTCGGCACTGTCGCAGCTGGGCAGGCCTCTGCGCCTCATACTCTCCTTCGATTCAATTTGCAGCTTGCCCGTGGATGAGAACGTATATCTGGCGCTCACCAAGTCGTCCCGCATCTGATCGTCTCTGGGCAGACGCACGGTGCGGGTCGCCAGCCACTCGCGCATCCTGGCCCAAAGTTCATCACGCAAGCGCATATAATTATTTGCGTTAGCTGGTGACTCAGCGACGTTGACGCCCAGCACCGGCAGACCCTGCTCTTGCAGCCGATCCACCACACCCGCGCCAATGCCGATGGAGTCAATCGCGATCAGTGATGGGCGCGAGGCCTGCGCCAAATCGAACTCATGCTTTACCGCCCCGGCCAGCACCATCAAATCGATGTTGCGCCAACGGCGCGGTGGCTCGGTGACGCACGCACCCTGGCGCTTGATCAACACCGATGCGTCGGCGCCGAAGCGCGCGCAGTCTAACCCCCAAAGAATCGGCGCACCGGTATCGAGCACTGTGTCCCGGTTCATTGCAGCATCTACAAGCTCGCCGGGGATGAATGTATCATCGCTACCGGCGGGGAACTGACCCAGCACGCGGACCCTGAACGCGTTGCTCTCGGGGCCGTATCTTTGGCTCATCTCAGCCACGTAGGCCGGATCGACACGTGTGCTCTCGGCAGAGCTCACCGTCATGCAGCGCCAGCGATCGCGCTCCAGCGTGTGAGTGCGCCAGAAGAACCCCGAGTCGCGCGTTGGGTTACCGATCAGCAGCGTGATCGCTCCGGAACTACTCATTGAGCCGCTGGCAGCCTCGTAGACCTTCTCGTCGATGCCCGATGCTTCGTCCGCGACCAAGAGTATGTTGGCACTGTGCAAGCCGGCCATCGCCTCGGGGGTCTCGGGGCGGGATGTCCTCGCCGTAACGAAGCACTCGCGGTCACTCTTGAGGGTAATGTGGTCGGCGGTCACATCCCACAGCGCCTGCCACTGCTCGGGCATACGGCTCATCCACTTGAGGAGCTCGGGCCATAGGACATCGAACAGCTGGGGCGCGGATGGTGCGGTCAGCGCACACTTAAAGGGTGCACGGGTGCAACAAAACCACAAAACAACCCACGCAGCCAAGCAGCTCTTTCCGACACCGTGACCACTTTTGATGCTGTGCCGGGTGAAGCCCCTGGCGAAGCCACGCAGGGCCTCGATCTGCCACGCATCCGGCTCCTGCAGGAGCACTTCCCTCACAAAGGCGATGGGGGCGCGGTTGTAGCGCTGCAGCGCGAAGTCGAAGGCGGAAAAATCGGGCGGTGCGTCGTTGGGAGGAGACGCAGCGCCCGAAGTAGAATCGCTCGTATCTGGCGCCAGTATATCATGTTGCAGGTGCAGCGTCATGGGGCGAGGTGGCCATAGTCGCGTTCACGCACGTAGCGGATCAGCGACCACGGGATGCCCACCTCGGCGGCGATGCTGTGGTCAGACGCGCCCTCGGCGTACTTCCCGTCGTCCCAGTCGAACGAAGCCTCCAGCTGCTCGCGGATCGCCCGCTTCTGCGCGTAGCTGAGCTCGCGGTAACGCACCTCGTGCGTGTGCGGCATCGACATCATCGACATAGCGGGTGGCTCCCCCTGTGGGTAACATGCCACTACCGGCGGATTCCCGCCAACTGGAACGCCAATGCCCAAGCCCTCGGACGATCCGCAGCTGGAACAGCGTGTCGCTGCTCTGGAGGAGCATGCCGGTGCCACTGATGCGGCAATCGCCGATCTGGACGCGCGCGTGCTGGCTCTGGAGAACGCGGTAACGACACCCACGCCAGAGCCGCCGGGCGGCATCATAGACAATACCCTGCCGGAGCCTGAGCCCCCGATCGAACCGGAGCCTGAGCCTGAGCCTGAGCCGGGTGAGGGGCTGGCGGTTGTCATCCGCGCCGCATCCGGCGAGACCGTCTACGAGCAGGCCGGGGCCGAGAACCTGGGGGATTACGTCGACCCGGAAAGCGCGTTTGTGCAGCGCTGCTACCGTGCGCCCAGGCAGGACGACGCCCTGCCGGGTCTCACGGTGTGGTTCCGCCCCGACGCGAATGGCTCGCGGCAGGAAGTGGTCGTCGAGTTGGGTGTGCCGTTGGTCGCCTCGCTGACGCCCGCCAACCTTGGCGCCTACGAAGCCGAGATCTGGGATGGCGACGAACTGGTGGCGACGATCTCGGTCCCGTCTCACCCCTGGTATGCCCGCTGGCGCTGGCAGTCGGCGCCCAGGCCGGTGCGTGTTTCACGTGAAACACTGATCGCCGAGGGTAAGGTCCCGCACTACGACGGCACGGTGCTCGGTCAGTTCATCGCCGATCTGGCGCCGCAGGCCTACACCGTGATGGGGTTCAGCGGCATGGTCACCGGCATGGGGTGGACCGGCGATCGCCCCGACATCGGCATCCTGACCGGCTGGTCCGCACAGTGGTTGTGCAAAGGGAACAACACCGAGACGGTCATTGCTCAGGGCGAGGCGTCGGGCACCATCTCGATGCATCTGCGTGACCCCGTCACGGGTGCGCCGCTCGATCTGGTCAACGACTACCCGAAGATCACCAGCTACCCGAACGGCGGCGATCCGATCGTGCCGATGACCAAGGGCATCGTCACCTACGACAGCGGGCACTCGCCTGCGTGCTCATACTTGCCGTGGCTGCTGACCGGCGACGTGTATTACCTGGAGGCGCTCCAGTTCCAGGCGAACATCGAGATCATCGGCGAGCCGGCGTCCGGTCGCTACACCTGGGCCGGGCGGTATGGCGCATGGCCGCTCAGGAACAAGCTGTATGCGGCTGTTGCCTCGCCGACCGATCCGCCGCGCTGGCTGCTGGCTCAATCGGTGTTCCACGCGCACATGGAGGGCGTGCGCTCCGAGATGCTGAAGGACATGGCCAACGAGGACCCGATCCTGTCGGTATTCCGTGCCAGGCAGTTCGGTGGATCGCAGGGCACCCCGGCGCATCCATCCGGCACGTATGCCGTGTTCTGGCAGTGTGCCATGGAAAGCTTGGTGTATGGGCTGTGCGTCCAGCTGGGCTTCGACGAGTGGAGCGAACCGCTGGTCTGGAAGATCGATTCCGAGGTCCAGAGAACCAACGGCGAAGCCTGGCCACGCGCCACGCCAGTGCCATACAACACCGGCCTTGTATATACATGCAACCTGACGGCTGCGATCACCGCGACCGACACGTTCATACCGGTCGATCACTATGCCGGCGGGCCATGGCCCGTGGAACCGTTCTCGGTCAAGTGCCAGAACGAGGTGATGACGGTCGTGGACAAGGGCGATGGGGCGCTGTGGCAGGTCCAGCGCACCGCTCCGGTGGCGCACGCAGCTGGTCAGGCATTGGTCGGGCCAACGTATCTGTCGTGGCTGGAGTGTGCGATGCGGACGGTCGCGATGCACCCGGACGAAGTGCCGTTTGCCCCGGACGATCCGACCGGCATGGCTGAGCTCTACAACGAAACGTCGGGCAGCGTGGGATACGCGCAGTATGCCCGTGCGGCGCTGGCTGTGGCGGTGCGCTGTGGCGTGGCGGAGGCTGCGTCGAGCTATGCGTGGATCGACGATGAGTTCACCAAGCATAACCGGAGCTCATGGCATCCTGCCTGGGGGTGGTGCATCACCTAGCGGATGGCGCCTGCCAGCCAGAACACGTAGCCGCCAAACCAGAGCGCGCCCAGGTAGAGGGCCAGGAGCAGCAGCAGCCTGGCTGCCATTGCCATCATCGCACCACCAGGACCTGGAACAGGAACAGCAGCGCCAGGATGATGGCGACGCCGACGACCACGACTAGGATGGCCATCGAGGTTGACGGCAGGTCAGTGCGGTCGCTCTCATCCATTAGGCGAGCTCCTCGTCCACCGTGCAGGCGATGCCTAGACGCCCGATCCTGCCCCACGAGCAATTGCCGCCGTGATCCTCGACCAGCTGCAACAGCGCGGCGGTGGCGGGCGCGACCACCAGTTCGCTTTCGTAGACCCAGTTGCCCCGCTCCTCGCCGCTGTCGTCCCGCTCACCGAGTAGCCTGACATTGGCGTGGCGCATGGTGTTTTTCATATCCAACCATGCTTCGGCGGCGGTCGCGCCGTAGCCGTGGATGAGGCCATCGGTGTCGTGGACGATGTAGCCGTTGATGGTGATGTCGCTCATGTCTCTGTCTCCTGTGTTGCTCGACACCCGATACATACGATCACCCCTTGATTATGTCAAGCCCAGTGTGTATGTTCCTCCTTGTCGAGCGAAACACAGGAGACAGTCAGTGCTTAAGCCCATGCGCGTTTTTCGTTGCCACTATATCTGCGACGAGTGCCCCAACGAATTTGCCGATGAGATGCTGGTGATCGGGCCAAGCTGGTGCCCCTCATGCGACAAGGAGTGCGAACCCTACAGCACCGAGACGCTGTTCGATGTCGAGGCATACGACGACGAAGAGGAGGTCGTGTGATGAGCGATCTCCAGGCGATCGCCGCCAAGCTGGAGCAGGCAATGGCGCAGTTGCGGCTGATCCGCTTCGGCGAGATCAGCGCGGTGGGCTACGGTCAGGTGCTCGACGCCCGGTGCCTGCTGGCCGAGGCGCTGGGCCGGCTGGACAGCATGAGGAAGCAGGCGGCATGAAGGCACTGACGGCTGGGGCGGCGGCAGGATGCCGCCCCTGTGCCATGTCATGCCTGCCCTGCCACGCCCTACCATGCCCAGCCCTGCCATGACGCGACGCGCCAGGCCCGGCCGTGCCGGGGCGAGTTTGTTCTACCGACTATTCCAGGGCAGGAACACTATAATCAACCACAGGCTTGGAGGAGTCGCCCGATTCGTTCGTGCTTTGCCCCTCCGACGCGGCTTGCAACGTTTCGGCAACACGCCGCGCCGCAATCAAATGCAACAACGTCAAGCTGGTCCCCTCGGTCTCGTCCACGATCGGGGTGATGGGTCGTCCCCAACCACGGTCCAGCAGCTGCTGGATGGCTGCCAGAGCGCGTCCGTCGTCGTCGGCACGCATGATAGCCACGAGGCGCTGCACGGCTTCCTTGGTGTGTTCACGGGCCAGCGAAGGCAGGTCATCTGTGGCCTTTGGGCGTCCCTTTGGGTTGCCGGATTGGCCGGGCTTCCACAGGCTTGCGGCCTGTCGCCTTGAGGAAGACGACCTAGCAGGTCCGACAATGAGGTCTGACGGCATCGCCACGCAACTTTATTAGCCTCGCTCGAGCTTGGCTAGTCGCTCGTTCAGTTGGCGCACGATCTGGTGCAGGTCGGCCACCTCTTGCTGGATGTCTGGCTGAGCCGCGCCTATGGCGGCATTCAGCAACTGGCACATCCAATCGGCCATAGCGCGGTCCTTGATGCGGTCGGCAAGCTGGACGCCGCCATTCAGGGTGATGGCGAGTATGTGCCATGTGGCATCGAAGTTGGCATAGACGCTGAAGCCCTCGATCAAGGCCAGCATGTTGGTGGTATCGTCACGGTCAGCCATGGTCGCACTCCATCTGCGGTTGTGGTCAGGGCTGCATTGGGTGTCGGAAGCACCCTTGCGGCCCGTTTGTTGTAGACGGCAAAAACGACGGAAAACAGCCAAAAAATCATAACGTGACGAAGATGAAAACTGTATATACCCACGCCACTTTAAGTCACGCGCGTCACGCGTTGTCGTCACTCACTTTTCTGGTTCGTCACGCGTGACCGTGACGATTCGTCACTCGTCACGCCCCCTATAGGGGAGCGTGACGCGCGTGACGAAGGTGACCGAAACCCCTTTTTTGCCGAATGCCGCGTCACGAGTAGCTCTGCCGAAGGTCTTTGACGAGCGACCCGTCGCAGCTGATCCACTGGGCGGCCACGAGGTCAGCCAGGGCGGTGCGGAACCGCTGCAGTCGCTTCGATGCCTCAATCCCGGTCTCCCCGGCATAGCTTTCCGGCACCAGGCCAACCCGGATGCATTCCTCCTGCCATGCTGCCCTGGTGGTTTCGCCTGGTCTCATAGGACGAGACACCAGGGCATCGAGCAGCGACTTGTGGAACCGCTGGGCGTAGGGCTTCGGTGCTGCCTTGGCCTTTGCCTTGGCAACGGCGTCGGCCTTCGGGTCGAGCAGTTCGTGCGACCAGCCCATGCCCTTGGGCAGCAGCACCAGCTTGACCTGGGCGAAGTCCTCCCAGCGATCGGGATGGCGGTTGCGTGCCTTGCCGGCGGGCGGGTCGAAGCCCAGGGTGAACCCGGTCTCGCCGTGTCCCAGCGCGGCCTTTGCCTCGTCGTCCAGCGGCTGCTGCACCGCCACCACGTCGAACATCCAGCCCTTGGTGCTGGTGCCGTATTGCCGGTTCGCGTTCCAGCCGGTGTGATCGAGCCACATCTGAGCGATGCCCAACTTGGTCAGATACTGCACCAGAGGCTTGGCTGGCTCCCAGGTATCCTCTTCCTTCATGCTCCCGGCCAGCAGGGACATGACGTTGTCGAACACCACCATGCCCGGCGAGCACAGCTTGATCAGCTCGATGATCCAGTCGATGCCCTCCGGGCTGTTCAGCACAGCTGGCTTGAGCAGGTGCGGGAACTGGGCGGCGATGGCGTCCTGATCCTGCAGCGAGAAGCAGAGCAGCATGTGGGGATCGATCCCCGGCTGGTGCTGCTGCATCAGCCGCAGGCGGCTCTGCAGGCCGTCCACCGACATTTCGCCGTCGATGATGAGCACCCTTGTGGCCTGCTCGCACTGCCAGTGGCAGAAGTCCGCCCCGGCGGCGACCGCCCCGGCGATGGCGTGCGCCAGCAGTGTCTTGCCGATGCCGGTGGTACCGACCAGCCAGACGCGGGAATTGTTGGTGATCACGTCACCCAGCAGGCGAACTCTGGGCGGTAGATGCCGGTTCAGCCAGCTGTCCAGCGACAAGGCATCGACGATCGACGTCTGGGCTGCGCCGTTGCCAGGCGGTGGCTTCGCCCAGGCGCCGGCATTGGTAGCGCTCATGATGGTCCCCCTTTGGTGGCGCTTTCGATGGTCCTCCGTGCTTCCAGGTCAGACAGGCCGAGGCTGGCGGTGACCGGCAACAGTGCTGCCGCGACCGCCGGGGTGCCTAATCCCTTCTCCCCCAGCCGCCTCGCTGCCCAGTAGAGCAGGTTGTTGCGCTCGCCCTCAGGAGCCTCTGAGAGGCGCTTGAGGATGCCCGCTATGCCGCCCTCGCCGGAACTGCCGGACGCCTTCCAGACCGTCCTGGCGGGCGCGGGGGGCGGCATGGTTAGCAGTCTCAGCCAGTCAGGGAAGGGCGCGATGGGCGACTCATCGAGGCACTCCAGCCCGGCGGCGAACCAGAAGATCACGTAACCCCCGTCGCCGCGGGTATCGATGCCACGACAGATGCGCCCTGCGGTGTTGCCGATGCCATGCCCGTCGCGGAAGTAGAGGTGCAGGCCGCCAGACCGGGTCTGGAAGACGCGGGTAGACAGGCGAGGGTGGTGATCCTGCCACCATTGCCACGCCTCGACGTGTCGCGGCGAGTCGATGTCCACCGCCCACACGCCCGACACGCTGCCGGTGGCGACGCCGACCAGTGGGCCTGGGTGACGGCGCCACAAGGCCTTGATCTCGTCCGGGTCTTTAGTGGCATGCTTGTAGCCGCCCGGTCCGGGGATGGCTGGTGCCTTGGTTGCGGAGCACGGGAACACCGCCCACCCACAGTTGCGGGCGAGGTTGACCGCCATGGTCAACGCATCGTCAGCCGATGGGACGAAGCTTGCTTCTGTGGATGTTTCGGGGATATCTGACATTGATGCTCTCTCTGATTGGGCGGGCACGGTCCTTCGTTGTCAGCGACGGGTCACACACTCCAGGGACGGCTTGGCAGGCGCCTGGAAATGGCAAAAGGGCCGGTGGGATTGCCAGCCACCGGCCCTTCGCTCATATAACACCAGTCTCTTGTGTGTATGCTTCGCGGCCCCGGTGCGCTCGACACGTCCGGGGCCGCAACTATGTCTGGCTCTAGCCAGCCGCGACCATTGCCTGCACCGCAGCGCGGCGGTTGCGCTCCCGCACGAGGTGATAGTAGGCGCCGCGCCAAGCGCGGTTCGCATACACCACGTCTCCCTGGTCGCAGGTGTCGAGGATGATCTCGTTCCCCTCGGGGCCGGCGACGACGCGCATATAACGCGGCGAGCCATCGTCCCAACGGTCGATGACCACCAAGCGGGCGTCGGGGTGCTGGGCGAGAACCTTGGACTTGTAACGCATAACTCTGTCTCCTTGTGTGCGCCCCTCCTTGTGTCTCATCGCCTTGACGGTGTCAAGCTAGATGTGGACGTTGACACCGTTCAGTGAGAAATATTATGGTGCGGAGCGCGACAGCAGCTTGCGACCGCTGCCGCGTCCCTGACCACAGTGTCTGATTGGAGCAAACACCATGGCTGCATTGAAGCGTATCGCACCTGTCCGCAAACAGGCTAGCACCCAGGACGCCCCGGCGAACGACGCCGCACCCGCAGTGCCGGCGCTGAAGATCACGCCACCAAACCTCGGCGTGGCGCGGTTCAACATCCGGGGCATCAGCCCTTATGTCCAACATGCATTCAGTGCCAAACAGCAACGCATCATGGAGGCCACCCAGCGCGCCGGGCAGCAGTCCCGCGGTCGCAAGGTGCGCCAGCCAAAGGATTTCGAGCAGCTGTATCGCGATGCAATGCACATCTCCACCGAGGGCTGGTGCGGCATCCCGGCACCCAGCTTTCGCAACGCCATCATCGACGCCTGCCGACTGGTCGGCTTTCGAATGACTCACGCAAAACTGTCGGTGTTCGTCATCGCCGACGGCACCGACGCCGAGGACGGCAGCCAACTGGTGAAGATCATCGGCACGCCGCAGCCCTACAAAGCACCAGTTCGAAATGACAGCGGCGTTGCCGACATCCGCTGGCGCCCGATGTGGCGCGAGTGGTCGGCCCAGGTGTCGATCGAATGGGACGTCGATCAGTTCTCGGCAATCGATTTGCTCAATTTGATGGCCCGCGCCGGCAAGCAGGTCGGCATCGGCGAGGGTCGTCCTAACAGTCCCAACTCCAACGGCCTGGGTTTTGGTCGTTTCGAGGTGGTGACCGACGAACTAATGGAGATCCAGGGCACATGAACCGGGAGAATGTTGCCAGCGAACTGCTGCGGCTGGAGCGCGGCGGTCTGATCCAGCCGAAGGCTGCGGTGGAGTGGGCGCGCGCGCATCCCAGTTCGGCGTTGCATGCCGAGTTGGAGTGGGACGATGCAATTGCCGGCGAGCAATACCGCATCCAGCAGGTGCGGCAGTTGATCCAGGTGTTTGTCGAGCCGGTCCACCATACGCGGCAATACGTGTCGCTCAGCATCGACCGAGTTGGTGGTGGTGGATATCGGCACATCAACAGTGTGATGAACACGCCTGATTTGCGCACGGTGCTGCTGCAAGATGCGCTGCGTGAGTTGGAAAGGATGCAAGAGCGCTATCAGGCTTTGACGGAGCTTGATCGGGTTTGGGCGGCGGCGGATGCCGCCAGAAAGGGACCACCCAAGGGTGGGAAGACACCGCGCAAGCGGTGACATGGCAGGCTCGGCACGGCCGGGCTCGGCACGGCCTGCCAGGGACTGGCACGGCAAGGCTGGGCAGGCTTGGCCAGGCAAGGCAAGGCATGGAAGGTCCTGGCTTGGCAGGCTCGTCCCGGCTCGGCGCGGCGCGGACGGGCTAGGCAGGGCAGGGCAGGCTTGGCTCGTCATGGCTGGACGCGGCGGGGCGTGGCTTGGCAGGGCAGGCCCGGTCAGGCCCGGTCGGGCTTGGCAGGGCAGGGCGCGGAGTGGCGCGGCGCGGCGGGGCAGGCGAGGCGGGGACAGGCGAGGCGGGTCTCGGCGGGGCACGGCAAGACGTGGCATGGCAGGCTTGGCCCGGCGTGGCTTGGCAGGCTGGGCAGGGCTTGGAAGGACCCGGCAAGTCCCGTCGCGGCACGGCTCGGCATGGCAGGCACGGCATGGCTGGACGCGGCGGGTCGGGGCAGGGCCCGGTAAGGCGGGGCAGGCACGGCTTGGCTCGGACGGGCCAGGCACGGCTCGGCAAGACGCGGCAGGCGCGGTCAGGCACGGCAGGGCCCGGCGGGACGAGGCGCGGCAAGGCGCGGCAGGCGTGGTCAGGCTGGGCGGGGCAAGGCACGGCGGGGCGGGGCACGGCAGGCTTGGACGGGTGGGGCCTCGGCCTCACCCGTCTTTGTCTGGTCCGTCGTCGATCGCCTCGACCCGCAGCGGCTCAGGCACTGGTCCGAGACGCCCCAGAAGTTGGTAGCCGCCACCCTCCGGGTCCACCGCACCAGCAAGGGTGACGACCCAGCCCCAATGGTCGACCAATTGGCCAATGATCGTGCCAGGCAACTCGCCCCGCTTGATCCAACCGGTCCAGATCGTCGCCGGGTCGTGCTCGTCCTCAGTCTTCCCGCTCACGGCGTGCCCCATGGTTCTTCAGCAACAGGTGGCGGATGTCGCGTGCGACACTGGTCAGCGTTTCCAGCTTGGCGTCGAGCGTGTCGTGTGTCTGATGCAGCGTCCAACCGATCAGCGTGCCCGCCACGCGCAGCGTCTCGTCGAGGCTCGCATGCTGCTCCATCAGCGTTTCGCAGACCGCCAGGGCGAGGATGTCCTCACGATCCAGCCGCTGCATTAGCCGTCGGCGGGTCATGACAGGCGGGCCGATAGCTCGATTCCCCACGCCTTCAAGGCCTGCTCGACATCAGCGATAGAGCGACAGACCGCAGTCTGACAGCCGGCCATATCAAGCCGGTTATGCACCTGCTTCTGCACTGCGCTGAGCGCGCCCTTCGGTGCTTTCAACTCGATAAAGTGCGCCCTCCCCTGAAAGCAGATCTGCAAGTCTGGGACACCAGCTTTACATCCGGTGGCTGCCAGCTTTTGGGCTACCTTGGTATGACGCAGGCCCCCATTGGGAATGGCGAAGTAGAAGGCCGAACGTGGTAACGCCATGCTTAGGTACTGGCAGATCGCCTTCTGAAGGGTGAACTCCTCCTCGGCCCGCTTGTGCCCCTCAGCGCCGAACTCCGTGACCAAATCGCTCATATACATCACGCTTCCACCTTCGGACGGCGCGGCTGCTGGCGCAGTTGATACTGCGGGATGTCCAATAGCTTGCTGATCGCCGCAATATGCTGGTCCGGGATGCTGTACCACTGCGCCACCGCGGCTTTGGAGATGCCCAATTCACGCGCCAAGAACGTGACCATGCCGCGCTGGGTCAGCAGAGGCCCTAGCACCGCGTCCCGCTCGCGCTCCATACGCGGGCTCTTGTAAACATATCGCACGTTGTTTTCTCCTTGCATTCGCATAAGACTTTACCTAGTTAAGCTCTGCCAAGCCGACCTGCAAGGAGATTTTGATGGCTGACTTCCACGCCGTGACCGCCAAAGCCTACGCGTTGCAAGAGCAACTGCGGGCCGAGGGCTACGAGGATGACGTCGTCACCGCGGCGATCGAGTCCGAGACCGATCTGTTCCGGGTATTCGACCGGGTTGCAGAGCGCATCGACCAGGACAACCGCTCGGCGGTGATCGCCAGGGAACGTGCCAAGCGACTGGAGAACCGCGCCGACAGGAACACCGAGTTCCTGGACTTCCTGATGAGAACCATCGGCAATCAAACCAAAGTCGAGCGCCCGACTGCGACGGTGTTCTACCAGACAAATGCTCCACGTTTGGAGATCGAGGGCGAGGTGCCTGAGACGTTCCTGACCCAGGTGCCCGACAAGCCGGCGATCGTCAAAGCCCTGAAGGCCGGCGAAGACCTGCCCGGCTGCCGCCTGACCCAGAGCCGCAGCCTGCGCGTCAAGACACTCTGACCAACCACACAAGAGACAAGAGACATGATAACGCTTAACTGTCAGCATTGCCGCACGCCATTCAAGACGTGGCCAGCCGAAGTGCGGAAGGGGGGCGGGAAATATTGTTCCCGAAGCTGTTTGGGGTCGGCACGTTGGGTGCGGCACGATTATGCTGGAGAGTTCTGGGCCAGAGTAGATCGATCACAACCGGACGGTTGCTGGCCATGGCTGGGTAGTCTGGTCAATGGATATGGCACGGTCCGGTGGAAAACCCGCGTCATGAAAGCGCATCGCGTGGCGCTCGCCTTAACCGATGGCGATTGGAGCAGCGACTTAGATGTCTGCCATACGTGCGACAATCCGGCTTGTTGCAATCCCGCTCATCTATGGCGCGGCACCGCAGCCCAAAACATTCAAGACAGCATAGAGAAGGGTCGTTTCCGCCCACAAGACCGGCCTCAGCCACGGGCGAAACTTACGGAACCCGACGTGATTTTTATCCGCGCCAGCCCCGAAACAGGCGTGGCACTCGCCAAGCACTTTGGTGTTTGCCGCTCGGCAATCAGCAATATCCGAACCGGCACGACATGGAAATATCTCCCATGAGCAGTGAACTCTCCCCTCTTATGTCGTTCATTGAGCGCGCAGCGCGTGAACCGGAATTTGACCTGAACAAGTTTTCCGAACTCCTGCGCTTGCAACAGGAGGCCGAAGACAAGCAGGCTAAGCGGGCTTTCAACGCCGCAATGGCGTCCGTAGAAGCGGAGATAGGCCCGGTCCTGCGCGATCGTGTTAACCCTGGCGTCAATCGTAAATACGCCACGCTAGAAGCCATCGACGCAGCGGCTAGACCCATCTACTCAGCGCACGGGCTGTCCATCCGCTTCGGCTGCGATGTGCCGCCAAAAGATGGCTGGATGCGCATCACCTGCACCGTTAGCCATCGCGACGGCTATAGCGAAACGAATTATTTGGATAGCCCTGTCGATATAGCTCAGCGGGCGCGGACCCCGGTGCAGGCGGTGGGAAGCACTATAAGTTATTGCCGCCGCTATTTATTGCAGATGTGCCTGAATATCGTACTGGCCGACGATCCCACCGATGACGACGGCGAAGCCCAGCGCCTTCAGCGTCCGTCACCGCCTAGCGTAGATCGCAAGGACCCGTTCGACCACAGCGAGACCATCGCCAAGTTTGAAGCTGCCGCAGGGCGCATAATGGACTCGGACGAAGCGCGAAAGCTGCTGGAGTGGCGCCCTGGCGTGGCGGCGATCACCGCCCTGCCGCATGGCGACGCACGCCAGCGTTACATGATGCTCCGTTCCAAGGTCATGGCTGACTGGATGACCAAGGACGACGGTTCCAGCGCCTCCGAAGACATAGAGGGCCTGTGATGATCGACAAGCCAGACCGCTACGCGCTGGTGGCGCACGTTATCAGGCTGGAGGAGGATTTAGCCAACCTGAGGCAAAGCATGTTTTTGATGTCCGGCAGGATGCTGCGCCTGGAGCTCGCGCTCAGCGTGCTCGACAAGGACGGGTCGCTGGCCTCGATCCTGCGCCCGGAACAGTTTCAGTCGGAACAGTTTTAGTGGATACCGCCGCACCGAGGTGGCTCCCCGATGCGGCGGTCGCCTGGGCTCAGACGCTCAGGCAGCGGGCGAGGTGGTCAACGGTCCCCCTGACCAGAGCACCTCGCCCGTACTCTTCATCCCTGACCGCTGTTGCTGACAGGTCTCGATCATCTTGAGCAGGATGCGCTCCCGCCCGGCACTCAGCCGGTCCTCCAGGTAGAACAGCCCGCCGACGACGACGACGTTCAGCGCCAGTATGGCCAGAAATCCAGGCGGCAGGCTGCCGATCAACTTCTCAATCACAGGACGACAACGTCATGTCTTACGACATCATCGGCTGGCTTTGCGTACTGCTTATGATCGGCCTGATCGGCCTGACGTGGTGGGCGGTCTATACCTTCGTCCCGCCGCCGCCTCCCAAGCCTCCCAAGGTCAGCAGGCCACGGCCATTCGCTTACGTCGAGCCACGCGAGTCGGTAGACGCTCACCTGACACGCGGACTGGTCACCATTCTTCTGCTCGACCTGTTCTGCGGCCCCCGCGATCACTGAATACCGCGCAGCCGCAGTTGCGCCTCCAATCGCGCCCGTTCTTCCGCTTGCCGACGTAGCTCGCCTGGATCGGTACCCAGCACCATGCTGCCCAATAGGCCACGCTGGCTGGGCTGTGGCAGGCCCAGCCCAACAGTGGGAAGCACTCCAGGCGGCGGTGCAGGCGGGCCATATTCCGACCCAGGAGCGCCCGGTAGGTGCGTGCCGAGCTGCTCCTTCACCCGCTCCAGGCGCTTGGCGTAGATGCCGCCCAGCGCATCGCGCGCCCGGTTGGCGATGATGGTCTCGGTGGCGAGGCCGGCCAGACCGCCGATCGGTCCACCCACTGCGTAGCCACCAATCGGTCCCAGGCGGCTGGCCATGCCGCGCAATATTTCCATGCCGTCGCTGGTCTTCGACGACTGCTTCAGCAGGTCGAGGTCTTCCTTCGCCCAACCGCGGGTCATCTTGGGGTCTTTGCTGTAACGCTCGATCGCGTTCCGCAGGGTTACCTGCGGGTTCTGCGTGCCCTCGGCCTTCTCGATCATGCGCTCGATGTCCTGCATCCGCACCGCAATCGACCACGACCGGCGGGCGTCCTTCAGCGCCGCGAATCCAGCTGGCCCGCCGACCGTCTCACCCTGGCCCACACTCTCCACGTGATCACGCAGCGCATGCTGCATCTCGAGCAGCCGGGACGCCTCGTCTTTCTTGCCCGCGCGCAGCGCCACCTCGATGCGGTCGCCGATCTTCTTGTCGATCTCCTGCGTGCCGCGCAACGATAGCTCTTGCCCGCGCAGCGCGTTGTTCAGGTCACCGATCGATGCATCCACCGCGTCAGTCGGGTCGAACCGCCGCGCCTCGGGTGTCTGCGTACGAATGCCGGAGATCTTGTTGTCCAGGAACGCGTCGTTCGCCTTAGCCGAGACCCTGCCGCCGTAGTGGTCGGCGAGGGCGTAGTGCGCACGCGCCACATCGAACGCGTCCGATGCAAGGGTCGTGACGTTGGTTGGTGGGACGTAGCCGGGCGGCGATGGTAACGGCCCAGCGACCGGCGCACGCACCTCAACGTCGGGCGTCCCCAGCGCCGGACTGCGCACCGTGTAGGGCAGCGTAGTGGTGGAGGCCGGACCCTCTGGTCCCGGTGTCGGCATTCCACCGGATCTGACCTCCTCGCGTTCCGCCCGTCGTCGCAACGCCTCGGCCAGTGCTTCCTTGTTCAGCGGGCCACCTGGCGCGATATCGACCGGGCGCTCTCCCGGCACGTAATCCTTTGGTCGTCGCATAGGCATCCCGCCGGGCGTCAGCGTGCGCGGCAGCACGGGCGCCATTCCCGCCATCACAGGCGAGAGGGAAGCAACAGCGGCATTGAAGTCGCGCCCCGCTCCTGGCGCCCCGGCGGCAGTCGCCAGTTCCTCGGCGGTCGCGCCGACACCCGCCCCGATCGCCGCGGGAATTGCCGCCGCTGTGTTCAGTGCCGGGTTGATGATGTTGCGGTTCATCCATCCGCCGAACGGTCCGTAAGACGGTGCGGCGTTCATCTTCTCCTGGTATTCCGGGGTCATCCCGTGGGCGCCGGTCCACGCTCCTGTCACCGCGTCGCGCACGCGTTTCACCGCAGCCGCTCGCTCGCGACCCCCGCCTTCCTTCGTTGGCAGTTGGTCGTAGGAGGTCGCCGTTACCGGCCTGGGTGTCATGCGGAATTCCAGATCGCCGACCGGACCCACATCCGGCATCATCGGCGTCGCAAAGGCCGGCCCTGCGGTATGCGGTGCATTTGGCATGTCGTCCGGCACCATAGGCGTCGGGAAGGCGAGCGAGCCGCTCATCGCGACACGTCCACGTTGGGCATAATCTCGAGCGGTTTATTAGGATCTCCAGTGTTGCGCGCCCAGACCATGCGGCCACTGCCGCCGGCAGTCGGTGCCCACGTCACGTAGGGCTCACCCATCGGGTGCTGCGCGTTGTACTGGTAGACCTGCTGCCACGTGTCCTGAGACTTAGGCACATCCGCGACCGGCGGTCGGTCGAACACCCGCCGCTTTGCCCTGATGTCGTTGATGTCAGAGATCGGCTTGTTGGTCTCGTGCAGCCGGTTGGCGTCGGCGCCATCGGCAATGCGTGCCTCCGCTGTTTTGCGGATGATCGCCACCTGGGTCATGCGATCGAGCGGTGATTGCGACGAACTGCCCCACTGGTTCATCATCCACTCGCCTTCTTTGTTCGACTGACCGCCCGACCCAGGCACGCGCACGTCGCCAAACAGCCCGGCAATGACCGCGTCCCAACTTTGCCGTGCCGCCGCTTCCTTGACCGCCTGCGAGCCAGGGCCACCGTAAGTTGCTACCCAGTTAGTAAGCTGCTTACCGAAATCCGTCCCCCACAGCGCATTAGCCGGACCCATTTGCCGCGCGAACAGTTCCAGCGTCTGCGCGTCCCGCACCAGGGCCACGCCCGTCTCGGCCTTGGCATTGATCGGCTCTAGAATCTTGCGCTTGGTTTCCAGCAGGGACGTCTCCTGCGACTGCCGCAGTTGCACGTTGCCCTTGACGAGTTCGCCGTAGAGATCCTTAAGGCGTCCCCGTTCGCCCTCGTACCACTTGGCCTTGCGGTCATCGCCGACCTTCAGCGCCTCACGCTGGCGCTTGGCCAACTCAGCTTCCGCATCGCCATAGGCTTTCTGGGCAGAGTGGTAAGCGCCTTCCGAGTCTTTCGATCCGGCTGCATTATAGGAAGCCCGCGCCGCATCCACTGAGCTCTGCAGGCGCTTCATCCCATCGCGCAGGTTCTGCTCTTCCTCGGGCGACATCGGCGTACGCCACATCGCCTCTTCCTCAGGCGTCGGCTTGGCCATGTTCTGCGCCACGAAGTCGTCGATCTTCGGCAACCCGGCCAACGGTCCGGTGGTAGGCGGCGCTGCGACTGGCGCGGGCGGCGTAGCTCCAGGTACTGTCGGCGGTGTGGCCCCGGGTGCGGCAGTGACGGCAGGTGGGGTGGCTCCTGGCGCGGGTGGCGGTGCTGCTGGTGCGCCGGCTACAGCGGGCGTGGCGGCAGGCGGTTGGGTCGGTGGTGGCGGGGTCGTGCCGGTCGTGGCCACCTTGTAGGGCGGGGGCGTAGCCGTGCCTCCCGTGCCGGTCTTCACCAGATCGTAGCCGCCAGCGGCGTTCTTGACCCAGTTCTGTCCCCACTTGGACGGGTCCCACGGTGCCGTGCCGCGCGCCTTGTAGACCGCGGTAAAGACGTCGTCCTGCACCGCCGGGGGCGCCGAGGCCGCGGTGGGATACTTCGCTGGGTCCCCGCCGATCATCTTGAGGCCTTCTTTCCACGTGCTGTCGATGAAACCATACAGCCCAGACGCGGTGGCGCCTCTGGCGCGCGCGGTCGGGTCAGCCTTGGCGACGTAGTTCAGCGCTGTTGGATCGCCGCCCGACTCCCATCCTTTGATCAGCTGGCGGTCCTTCTCCAAGTCGCCGGTAAACTGCCGAGCCGCTGTGCCCGCACCACCACCCGCCCCACCACCACCCGTTGCGCCCGCTGTGCTGACACTGCCATCGGCATTGATCACCGGACGGTTCTGCAGCTGCAGCAACGACAGCCCCGCCTTCATCCGCTCGATCCGATCGCGGTTCTGCTCGACGCCGAGCTTCGCCAGGTCCATCCGCTGCTGGTAATCCTGCTGCGCCACCGCAGCCGCCCGACGCTGGTCGAGGTCCATCGACTGCTGCGCGCCCTGCAGCCCCGTCGCCGCCGCTGAGAGCAGATCTGGCCTCACGCGCGCCGGCCCCGACGCCATCAGCATGTTCAGGCCAAAGTTCAGCAACGCCCGCGAACCGGCAGCGTCCTCCTCCCGGCCTCTCAACCGGTAGGTCGGCGACTGCCCGCCCGCCAGCACCTCACCGATCCGCCCCAGCAAGCCGGGACGTGTGCCGTCGTCCGGCGTTCCGCGCGGCAGCGTCGGCAGCACAGGGGCCTGCTGAGAATTTAGCGACTCGTTCAGGGCGGCGATCTGCTCCTCAAGCGTCGGCATGGCGGTCCCCTTTGCTTACCGCGCCTTATGAGGCGCCGCCTTATTCACCCCAACAGTCCGCGTGGCCGATACGCCACCGGTACGCCGTATTGCGCCCCGGTGTAGGCGTCCCGGCGTTTCAGCAGCGCCTCGACCACCTGCGCCAGCGTCTGCTCGCCGCCCATCGGCTTGCCGGTGGTGCCCGGCCTGATCGTGGTCTTGGGACCGCTGGAGGGCGTCGAGGGCGTCGCTGCCTTGGCCGCGGTGCTGACGCCCGACGCCAGCGTGCCGCCCGCCTTCAGCTTCTCGCCCAGCGTCGCCTTGTCCCACCACGCAGCCGCCTTATCGAGCAGGCCTTTCGATCCAGCCTCAGACCACGTGCCGGTGTCGAGCACGCCCGGTGCCGACACATCCGACACCTGCAGCGTCGCCGGCCCCTCCCACGTGCCAGCGGCACCCGTATCACCCAGCAATCCGGTGGTGGGAGCAGTGCTGTCCCACACGCCGCCCTCGATGACACCGGAGCCCAGCAATGGCTCTGACGTGGTGCCGCCCAGGAAGATCGGTTCTGCCGCCGTGGGGGCAAGCGATGCCGCCGCCTCCGCCGCCGTGGGCACGACCGCCGCCTCGACCGCTGGCGTAGCAAGCGCAAGGGTGGGCGCGATTGCCGCCTCGACAGCCGGGGCCGCTGCCGCCGCCGTGCCAGCCAGTGCCGTGCCCGCGCCGATTACCTCCGGAGCCAGCGCCGCCGCCGCTGCTGCTGTGCCCCCTGCCGCCGCTGCACTCTCCGCCGCCGCAGCAAGCAGGGCAGCCTCGCCAATGCCAGCGTCTGCCATCTATGCGTTCCCCGCGGCGTTGTTGTCGAGAAGACTGCCGACACCGCCGGCCAAACCGCCCAGCGCCGCCGTGCCGCCGATCGCCTGCCCCCACGGGTTCGAGTAGTAGGGATTCATCTCCTGCGCGAACCCAGAATTGCTGGTGCTGTAGGGGATGCCCGACACCGCACCCAACAGCGTCTGCAACTGCTGATACGGGAAAGCCTGCTGCTGGGCGAACGCGCCCTGCTGCGCGTTGAGCAACTGCTGCTGATACTGCTGCTGCAACGTGCCCGCCTGATTAAGCGCGTTGCTCTGACCCAGCATCATGTTTTGCAGCGAGGTCAGGCTTTGCGGCAGGTTCTGCGCCGCCCCCAGGCCCTGGCTCAGGTTGGACGACATGATGTCGGCGCCGAGCTTTTGATTCTGCCCGTAGCCGCCCTGCAACAGGTTGGCCAGCGCAGTATTGGACGTGAGGCCCTGCTGTCCCGCCTGCATCGCCACATCGCGGCTGATGCCGGTGGCCTGGTTCCACTGGTTGTTGAGCAGGTCGCCCAGGTATTTCTCCGACCCCAGCGCCGCCTGTGATTGCGCGATGCCCTCCTGCACGCCCTGCCTGCTGCCACCGAACGCACCGGCCTGATTCGCGCCCGCGCCGATCGTGTTGAGGTTGCTGCGCAGTTGCTGCTGCATCAGCTGGTTCGCCGGGTCGACGACCGACTGGGTGTAAGGCGACATCAGTTGCTGCGCGCCCGCCGCCACTCCCTGCGCGGTGGCCGGGCCCTGGCTCGTGTAGTTGCCAAGCAGGCCTTGCGACGGCCCGTAGACCTGCTGGTTGAACCCCTGCTGCAACTGGTCGGTGTTGCCCTGGATGCCGCCCGCCGTGATCGGTGCCGCCTGTCGGGCGAGAGCCGCCTGGGCTTCGATGCCATTGGACGCGAGGTCGCCCCCGAGGCCCTGCATGGCAACGGTCCGCTGGTAGGCCAACTGTTGCGCCGGATCGATGCCGGCAACGGTCTGGCCGGTGTAGGGATTGTATCCCTGCTGGCTCAGCGCGTCGGCGCGTTGCACCGCACCCGCACTGGCCTGTTCAAGCCATGGCGGAATGTAGGCATTTGAGTTCTGCACGGTGGACGTGTTTTGGCCGCCACCACCACTGCTCATGGCGTCAAGTCCTTCTGAAACTTTATGCCGCGCGGTATCCACCCGGCGCCGAGTGGCATCGTCTTGGTAACATGCAGCCACCCCATACGCCCGGTGGCTGTCGCTGTGCTGCACCCCTCACTGACCGCCCACGCATTGATATCAGGCTGCAGTTCAGCGCTTTCCTTCAGCGTGCCTGCGACGATCCAATAGTTGCAGACGCGTCGGCGCGGGAACGCCAGAACCTCGGTGACCACGACAGTGTCGCCGTGGGTCCAGCATACCGCCTTCTGCTGGCCGATGCGGTCCAGCACGTCGGCAACGTTGTGCGTATTTCCGGCGTAGGCCAGAGCCTTCTCGAAACGCCGTACCTTCTCTTCGTTGGTCACGGAGCCGCCTCTGTGACAATCGTCCCGGCATCAGTGATCGACACGCGCCACGACGTGCCGTCAGGCGAGATCAGCCCAACGAAATGGTACGCAGGACCCGCCAATCCGGCGTTGGCCTTGCGGTTGATTTCGGCGGCGATGATGGCCAGCCGCTCGTCGATGCTGCCGGCAGTCGGTGCCTGGAATGGAGCCGGTGGACGGCTGATCGGGCGAACTGTCATCGCTACCGCCTCCCGCCTTTCCTGATGCTGAGCCGCGGGCGACCAATAGCAAACGGCTCGTCGGCGAGCGCCTCAACGCGCATGCGGATGTGTCGACCACTAAACCGGACATCCATTAACCCATCATGAACCACAGTATAGAGTCCCGTGTCGTGCTCAGGACCGTTTGGCTGCTCACGGGTCAGGAATCGA
>Ga0307294_10000050_pt1 | contig 26948 bp, 22 predicted proteins | sample ER_DNA_151_FD_194468 | JGI IMG/M metagenome (GOLD analysis project Ga0307294, IMG submission 194468) | Bulk soil microbial communities from the East River watershed near Crested Butte, Colorado, United States - ER_DNA_151 | ecosystem: Environmental > Terrestrial > Soil > Floodplain | place... | reverse complement strand
CTTCGTCAACGGGGTGGCGCTCGGTGGTGGCCTGGAGCTTACGCTGCATTGCCACTACCGGACGGTCTCTGCCGCTGCCTCAAGAATCGCTTTGCCGGAGTCTTTCCTGGGCCTGTTCCCTGGTTGGGGTGGGGCCTTCATCGTGCCCAACCTGATCGGGCCCGATCGGGCCGTCCAGCTGATCATCGAAAATCCCCTCAGCCAAAACAAGATGCTCAACGGTCGGCAGGCCTACGAGCTCGGTCTTGCCGATGCGATCTTCGACAGCGCCGATTTCCTCGCTCGCTCATTGGACTGGGCCGGTCAGGTCGTGGCCGGGTCGCTGACCGTGACTCGGCCCGAGATCGATCGGGACGAGGCGTGGGATCAAGCAGTGGCGCGCGGCCGGGATTTCGTTGACAGCAAGGTCTTCGGCGCCTCGCCAGGACCGTATCGGGCGCTGGAGCTGATGGCTGCCGCAAAGACCGCAGACCGGACCGAGGCGTACGCCGCCGAAGATGAAGCGCTGGCAGATCTGATCATGGCGCCGGAACTGCGCGCGAGCCTCTACGCGTTTGATCTTGTCCAGAAGCGGGCCCGGAAACCGGCAGGTGCGCCGGATGCCACCCTGGCACGACCACTGACCAAAGTAGGCATTGTCGGTGCCGGCTTGATGGCCACCCAGCTTGCCTTGCTGTTCTTGCGTCGGCTGCAAGTGCCTGTAGTGATCACCGACGTCGATCAGGAGCGCGTCGATAAGGGAATCGGATATGTGTTGGCGGAGATCGACAAGCTGCTGAAGAAGCAGCGAATCTCCCCCGATGAAGCGAACAGGCTGCGCGCATTGATCTCTGGCACCACCGAGCTAGTCGACTACGCCGACTGCGACTTCGTGATCGAGGCGGTCTTCGAGGAGCTGTCGATCAAGAAGCAGGTCTTCGCGGATCTAGAGAAACATGTTCCGGACAGTTGCGTGCTTGCCACGAACACGTCCTCACTGTCCGTGACGCAGATCTCAGCAGATCTTGATCATCCCGAGCGAGTCGTCGGCTTTCACTTCTTCAATCCGGTCACGGTTCTGCCGTTGGTTGAGATCGTCCGTGGTCGGGCGACCGACGAGGAGCAGCTGGCTACGGCGTTCGCACTGGCGAAGACGCTGAAGAAGAACGCCGTGCTTGTCAAGGACACGACCGGCTTCGTGGTGAACCGGCTGCTGCTCAGGCTGATAGTGGAGATCTTCGCAGAGGTCGACAAGGGCACACCAGTTCAGGTCGCCGACGCGGCGCTGCGGCCGCTCGGTCTACCCATGCCGCCCTACCTCCTGCTCCAACTGGTCGGCCCGGCGGTCACTTTGCACGTCATCGAGAACCTGCACGCAACGTTCGGCGATCGCTTCCCCATCTCGCGCAACTTGCAGGCATTAGTGGCTGCAGGCAAGCCGGGAATCTACGAATGGACACCGGACGGCAAGCCGTACGTGAGCGAGGAGACGGCCCAGCTACTGGTTGTCGGCAATCAGCCGAGCACCGCGGAGCAAGTCCAGGAACGGGCGCTGAACGCGCTGGCAGAGGAGATTGGCCTCATGCTGGCCGAGGAAGTTGTGGCCGCGCCGATGGATATTGATCTGTGCCTGATTCTGGGTGCCGGCTGGCCGTTCCACCTCGGCGGTATTACGCCGTACCTGGATCGGGAAGGCATTTCCGAGCGTGTGCTGGGCCACCGCTTCCTGCCATTCGGTGTAGCGAGCGTTCCGGCACAATGAGCGTCACCGATCTGCGTCAGCCTCGGCGTTCGGCTGCTCCAGCGACGCATCTGCCCTGACTACCGCTTCGACGGCGTACCGAGCGATGTGCTGCGGTGTCAGGCCGATCTCCTCCAGCAGCTCGGCGCGCCCGCCGTGAGGCATGAACTCCTGTGGGATCCCGAACTCGCGTACCGCCGTGTCGACCCCGGCTGAACGCAGTTCTTGTGCGAGCCGTGCCCCCCAACCGCCGACCACGCCGTTGTCCTCGATCGTGATCACCAGTTCATGATCGGCGGCCAGTCCCAGCAGCGACGGGTTGACGGGCAGCGCCCAGACCGGATCAACCACCGTTACGCCAATTCCTTGATCAGATAGCCGCTCCCCCACCGCAACGGCGGTCTCGGCAAGCGGGCCAAGACCCATGACAAGCACCCGCGGCTGATCGGTCTTCAGCAGAACGTCCATTCCTTCCAGCTCATCGACAGCTGGAAGGTCCAACGACACACTGCCCCTAGGGAATCGAATCACACTGGGCGCGTCTTCGACCGCCAACGACTGCGCCAGTGCTTCGCGCAAGCGCGTGCCGTCTCGCGGCGCGGCCAGATACAGACCAGGTACCACCGACAAGATCGACATGTCCCACATGCCGTGGTGACTGGCTCCATCGGGTCCGGTGATGCCAGCCCTCTCAAGCACACCGGTAACTCCGCACCGCTGCAAGGCCACATCCATCAACACTTGATCAAAGGCCCGGTTGAGAAAGGTTGAATACACCGCGACCACAGGATGCAAGCCGCCCATTGCCAGACCTGCCGCCGAGGTAACCGCGTGCTGCTCGGCGATACCGACGTCGAAGCACCGGTCCGGGAATGCTTGAGCGAAGCGGTGCAATCCTGTCGGATACACCATCGCTGCAGTGATCGCGACAACTCGCTCGTCGGTACTGCCCAGCCGGAGCAGCTCCTCAGAGAACACGTCGGTCCAGTTCTCTCCTGAGGCAACGCCAACGGCCTCGCCGGTCTTGGCGTTGATCTTGCCTACAGCGTGGAAGCGGTCCTCCTCATGGTTTTCGGCGGCTTTGAAGCCGTTGCCCTTGCGCGTGATGCAGTGCACCAGGACAGGACCACCGAACTGCTTTGCTTGCTGTAGCGCTCGTTCGACCGCTACGACGTCATGACCATCGATCGGCCCCACATACTTCAGACCCAAGTCGGAGAACATCCCCTGAGGCGCCAGAACATCCTTCAGGCCGATCTTGATGCCGTGCAAGATGTCGTATGCGGCGTTGCCTACCAGCGGCGCGCGACTGACATTGCGCTTCACCAGGTCCAGGACCTGTTCGTAGCGCGGATTGGTACGCAGCCCGGTCAGATAACGCGCCAGAGCTCCCACCGTGGAGGTATACGAGCGGCCATTGTCGTTAACCACGATCACCAGTGGCAGATCCTCCGACGCGGCGATGTTGTTCAGCGCCTCCCACGCCATACCACCCGTGAGCGAGCCGTCGCCGACGAACGCGACGACAGTGCCCTCTCTGCGTTGCAGCCGGATCGCCTTCGCCAACCCGTCGGCGTAGGAGAGAGCCGTCGACGCATGCGAGTTCGCCATCCAGTCGTGTTCGGATTCCTCCGGGCTCGGATATCCCGACAGCCCGTGACGCTGCCGCAGCGTCGGAAATTGATCTTGGCGGCCGGTCAGGATCTTGTGAATGTAGCTTTGGTGACCGGTGTCGAAGATGATTGGATCGCGCGGCGAGTCGAATACCCGATGCGCGGCCAGCGTGAGCTCGATGACTCCAAGATTGGGCCCCAGATGGCCACCGGTCTGAGATACATGCTCGATCAGGAAGGAGCGGATTTCTAGGCTCAGCTCCTTCAGCTGATCTGTCGTCAGGTCCCGAAGATCATGTGGGCTATGGATCGAGCTCAACAGTCCGTACGGGGCGGCTGACATGGGCCTGAGTTTACGTGTCCAGCTGGCCGATCATCCGGAGTGTGGCGCAACGCACGTCCTGCGCTCAGGAACCTCACAGCTTGGGAACGAAGACCCGGCCGCGCAACGCCTCCTCCAGCAGTGACACCGCCCGCCGGGTGCGGGTGAGCCGCGCTCCTTGCTCCAGCCAGGCCTGTGCCGCCGCCTCAACGATCGTGGGATCCACGTATTCACTCAGACTCGTCCGAACGTCGGCCAATCCCCGTTGTGACGCTTCCTGTTGGCCATTGACAAAGTGCGTGGCGAATTGCGCCAATACGACCGGATGGTTACGGAGCACCGGATAGCCGCGAAAGTCGGCGGGACAGCAATCCAAAAGGTAAGCGATCGCAGTCGCCTCCCAGCCAGGTGCCCCCGGTGGCCGCACCTGGCTCGGCCAACCAGGCGGCACGTAGGCCGGAGTGCTCATGGGGCGATTGTATTCGAACTTGCGTTCGATGTGAGCAATTAGGGGAGGTTCGCATCTGCCAGCATGCAGCAGATGCGAGGCGCACGCTCTCCGCTTTGGAATAGCACTAGTCTCATGCCGGTGACCGACGATGTTTTCTGCCAGATCGGCCGCGGCGATGTCGACGCGGCGATCGTCTTTCGTACCGACGACGTGATCGCATTTCTTGATCACCGGCCGGTCTTCAAAGGTCACGTACTCATCGCTCCACTGCGGCACGTCGACACGCTGCTTGACCTGCCGCAAGACCTGATGGAACCACTCCTGACCAGTGCACAGCACGTCGCTCGGGCGCTAGTTGATGCCCTCGGAGCGCAGGGAACCTTCGTCGCGATTAACAACGTCGTCAGCCAGTCGGTCCCGCATCTGCACATGCACGTCGTGCCTCGGAGCCGTGGCGACGGTTTGAGAGGCTTCTTCTGGCCGAGGACCCGCTACGGCGCAGGTGAGATGGAAGAGTATGCGGGAAAGATCAAGAAGGCTCTTAGTTACCAGAGCGATTGAGGTCGGAGCCGTACGGCGCCATTGGACACATCTCAAACCGCACGCAGCGCCCGACCACGATACAAATAGCTGAACGGCCGTGGGCCCTGGCCATATCCAGTCTCCAGCTCGCGAATGATCAGGCCGGCGTTACTGATCAAATGATCGATGGGCCGGTCGAGCTGGCAACCCGCGGCGATGCGGCTATGAATCGGATGCAGCCGGCGCTGCCAACGGCGTACGGATTCCGTCGGTGACTGCCCGTGCTCCAGAAAATGCAGCACACTGTCTGGTTTGAGTACTCGATGAATCTCCAGTAGTGCCGTCTGCACGTCGGGAATCGTGCACAAGGTGTAGCTGGACAGTACGCAATCCACCGATTCGTCGGCTAGATCGAGCTGAGCACCATCCAGCCCTACATGGCTGATGGTCGCGGAGACGGCCGCCTGCCGCGGCTCAGCGAGACGCATTGCCGACGCAGAGGGCTCTACGATCAAGATCTCAGTCACCTCGCTCGGATAGTGACGGAGATTGAGGCCGGTCCCAAAACCGACTTCCAGCACGCGACCATACAAGCCCTCACACAGCTTTGCGCGCCGGGCATTCACCTCAGGTGTTCGCAGCGCCCGGTCCATAAGCGGCGGAAAAACATGATCGTTCCAGACGCCCGGGCGACCAAGGCTAGTGTCGTGGCGGTGATCAAACGCCGAAGGCGTTCTCCAGCAGGACTGTCAACGCGCGAAACTCAGGTTGCCGCTGCGGAAAGCCGCAGTCTGGATTAGATATTTTGGGCCCAGAATTGTTGGTGTCAATGTGCAGCTGATAGTGCGCAACTGCGGTGCATGGCACGACCGGGGTCTCGATAAGGCGGGCCAAGAGCAGCCGGACCGTATCGCGCTGTTGGATCGATAGATCGTGGGACTCAGATCTGCGACCTGCGATTGTGATCATGGCCCGTCCAGCGGCGCTGATGGTGATCGTATAGGCCGGTTGATCTTGAAGCTGCAACCGCTCGAGCCGCATAGGAAGCAGTTGCGGCTCGGTGGTCTGGACCGGTCCGTTGAAGTTCCCTTGCATCGCCGGGGTGAGGATGCTCACAATCTCGTCGAATGCCGGCGTCGGGGCGGCTTCCGTCCCACATGGGGCCGTGCGGCTCATCCACAGACTGCCCATGGTGACCTCCGTCGTGATCTGGTCCGCGCACACTGGAGCCGGCGACTTTGCCTTCCGTTCCACCTCTCCCTTCACCTCCTGACGGAACTGTCTGGACGTCAGCAGGGTCTTTAGCCGGCTCAAATCTTGATCACTAAGCCTGCCGGCGGCCGGCATCCGAGCGACCAGTAGCGCCACGCCGTCCGCCCTCACGTACACAATGTTTTGGCGACCGTCGATGCCACCGAATTCACCCAGAGAAAAGTCGCCGAACTGCTCAGACGGCGCAGCCCAAGGACCAAGGAGTGAACAACCTGCGACACTCAGGACGGCGAGCGCCATAACCATCGCCATGGCTGGGCGAAGTTTCCGGGCCGTCACCAACCTAGGATGCCGCTATTTCCTCAGCAACGACCGCAGCACGTACTGCATGATGCCGCCGTTGCGGTAGTAGTCGGCCTCACCTGGCGTGTCGATACGCACCACAGCGTCAAAGCTGACGTCACCAGCGGTCACCTCGACCGTCTGCGGCGTACCGCCCTCAGTGAGCTCGGTGATCCCCGCGATGTCGAAAGTCTCCTCTCCGGTGAGCCCGAGCGACTCGGCAGTCTGACCCTCTGGGAATTGCAGCGGCAGCACACCCATGCCAATGAGGTTGGAGCGGTGAATCCGCTCGTACGACTCGGCGATCACCGCTTTCACTCCGAGTAGAGCTGTGCCTTTTGCTGCCCAGTCACGCGATGAACCAGATCCGTACTCCTTGCCAGCCAGTACCACTAACGGAGTACCCGCAGCCAGGTAGTGCTCGGATGCCTCATACACGGTGGTGACCGGCCCGTCCGGCGCGGTGAAGTCTCTGGTGACTCCACCTTCAGTACCCGGGGCTAGCTGGTTGCGAAGCCGAATATTGGCGAATGTCCCCCGGATCATCACCTCGTGATTGCCGCGCCGCGATCCGTATGAGTTGAAGTCCCGCCGCTCCACGCCATGCTCGGACAGGTATTTCCCCGCCGGCGAATCCGGTTTGATCGAACCAGCTGGAGAGATGTGGTCAGTGGTGATCGAGTCCCCGAGCTTGAGCAACACGCGCGCCCCCACGACGTCTTCGACCGGTGCCGGCTCGGCCGGCATGCCGTCGAAGTAAGGCGGTTTGCGGACATAGGTAGAGTCCGGATCCCAAGCAAAGATTTCACCCTCAGGCGTAGGCAACGACTGCCACTGCTCGTCACCTGCGAAGACATCCGCATACGACTCGGTGAACATCTCCGCGCCGATCGCAGAGGATATGACCTCATCGATCTCGGCCCCAGTCGGCCAGATATCGGCGAGATGAACCTCCTCGCCCTGCTCATCAGTGCCGAGCGAATCCTTCATGAGGTCGATGTCCATGGTGCCGGCCAGGGCATACGCCACGACGAGAGGCGGCGAGGCGAGGTAGTTCATCTTGACGTCGGGGTTGATCCTGCCCTCGAAGTTCCGGTTCCCCGAGAGCACCGAGACCACCGCAAGATCATTTTCCTGTACGGCTGCACTCACTTCTGGAATGAGCGGTCCGGAGTTGCCGATGCACGTGGTACAGCCGTAGCCAACGAGGTTGAAACCAAGCTTGTCGAGGTAAGGCGTCAAGCCTGAGCGATCGTAATAGTCGCTAACGACCTTGGAGCCGGGCGCGAGGGTGGTCTTGACCCATGGCTTGCGGTTCAACCCGCGGTCGACCGCCTTTTTGGCCAGCAGCGCAGCGCCGATCATGACACTTGGATTGGACGTATTGGTGCAGGAGGTGATCGCCGCAATCACCACTGCACCATGATCGAGGTCGAACGCCGCGCCGTCACTCAGTGTTACGGGCACTTGCTTGCTGGGTCGGACGATGTCGTCGACCTCTTCGCCGTACTCGTGCGGGGCCAAGGACTCGCCATAGACTCCACGGCTTGGCACGTCAGAGGCCGGGAATGACTCATCCACCGACTCGTCGTAACCGGTCAACTCCTCCTCAGAGACAAAGTCACGTATGGCCTCCCGGAAGCCCTGCTGGGCATGGGCGACCTGCACCCGGTCCTGGGGTCGCCGCGGGCCGGCAATGCTCGGAACGACGGTCCCAAGATCGAGCTCGAGATACTCCGAATACTTCGGCTCGCGATCATCGCTGTGCCATAAACCTTGTGCCTTGGCGTACGTCTCCACCAATGCGATCTGCTCGTCGCTGCGACCGGTGAGCTTGAGGTACTCGGTGGTTTTGCCGTCAATGGGAAAGATGGCAATCGTGGAGCCGTACTCCGGGCTCATGTTGCCGATGGTTGCTCGGTCTACGACCGGCACCTGGGAGACGCCCGGCCCGTAGAACTCTACGAACTTCCCGACGACCTTGTGCTGCCGCAGCCTCTCGGTAATGGTGAGCACCAGATCCGTTGCGGTCGTGCCCTCCCGCAGCGCGCCTGAGAGTTTGAAGCCCACCACCCGAGGAATCAACATCGAGACGGGCTGGCCGAGCATTGCCGCCTCAGCCTCGATCCCGCCGACGCCCCAGCCGACGACGCCTAGACCGTTGACCATCGTGGTGTGGGAATCGGTTCCGACGCAGGTGTCGGGATATGCAACGACTTCTGTCTGTCCCGAGCCGTCGGCAGGCCCGACCTCCTGGGAGTAGATCACCCGCGCCAGATGCTCGATATTGACCTGGTGCACAATCCCCGTGCCAGGTGGCACAACCTTGAAATCGTCGAACGCGGTCTGCCCCCAGCGCAGGAACTGATAGCGCTCGTGGTTACGGCTGTATTCGATCTCGACGTTCCTGCTGAATGCATCAGCGGTCCCGAACACGTCGGCGATCACGGAGTGATCAATTACTAACTCCGCCGGCGCCAAGGGGTTGATCTTGGACGGGTCGCCCCCCATATCCGCCATCGCCTCACGCATGGTGGCGAGATCGACCACACATGGCACACCGGTGAAGTCCTGCATGATTACTCGGGCAGGGGTGAACTGGATTTCCTTGCTGGGCTCGGCGTTGGGATCCCAGCCAACCAGCGCACGAATGTCATCGGCGGTGATATTGGCGCCGTCCTCAGTGCGGAGCAGGTTCTCCAGCAAGATCTTGAGGCTGTACGGGAGCGAATCCGATCCCTCTACGGCGTCGAGCCGGAAAATCTGGTACGACTCCTCGCCCACTTGGAGGGTTGCCCTTGCATCAAAACTGTTCACGCTCATGAGCCCTCCATCAATCGTGACAAACTATCTTGACGTCAAGATAACACGCACGAAAACTCCAGGAACTGAGCAGGCGCACGCGGGGGTTTTCGAGCGCGGTGACACCATAGTGCAGAGATCAGCAATCAGGGGAGGCACGATTTGGCTCCCCAGCTAGGGGCCAAATGAGCGGTAACGCAAGCTTCCGTCCGGTCAACACCACTGTGCTCTCGGTGTGTGCGGTTGACGCGCCGATAGTGATCACCTCAGCCGCTTTCGACGAGTGGTTGGCAGATACATACCGGCGAGTGGGAACCCGGCCCGGCCTGCTGCAGAGGCTGGCGGGAGTGGTCGAGCGCCGGTGGTGGCCGGCGGATGTGAGCTTCGCCGATGCCGCGGCAATTGCGGCCGCCAAGGCGCTGGCCGAGTCGGGTATCAGACCTGAACAGGTCGGCGTCATGATCAATACCGCGGTTTCTCGAGAGTATCTCGAACCCTCCACCGCAGTGGCGATTCATCATCAGGTCGGCTTGCCCACGAACTGCCTCAACTTCGACTTGGCGAACGCCTGCCTCGGTTTTGTGAACGGTATCCAACTGGCTGGGACCATGATCGACTCGGGCCAGGCCGACTATGCCGTGATTGTTGATGCCGAAGGTTCCCGCTACACCCAGGAGTTGACGCTCGACCGACTGGCCGGCGACGATACAACTGCGGCTGACCTGCGCGCACACTTCGCCACTCTGACGCTCGGCTCGGGGTCGGCGGCGATGGTGCTCGGACGGGCAGACCGCCATCCCGAAGGTCACCGCATCATCGGCGGCGTCAGCCGAGCCGGGACCGAACACCACGACCTCTGCGTGGGTGATCTCAGCGGGATGAGAACCGACCTCAAACGGCTGTTCGACGCCGGCTTGGCGCTGGCGGTGGCGACCTGGATGGACGCAAAATCTGAATTCGACTGGGATGGCATCGATTGGTTCGTCGCTCACCAGACCTCTGTCGTACACATTCGGGCCATCGCAGAGGCGCTCGGCGTTGACCCGGCGCGCTTCCCCCTCACCCTGCCGAATTACGGCAACATGGGCCCGGCCGCGATTCCGTTCACGCTGGCTCGGCATATGGACCAGCTGCGCGCTGCAGACCGCATTCTGTTGATGGGCATCGGGTCCGGGCTGAACACCTCGTACGCCGAAATCGTCTGGTGATCAACGAGCTGGTCGCCGCGCCCGGCATCGCGGCAGACGTCAGTGGCATGCCCGACCTCGATCCGACCTGGTCGAAACTGGTCCACGCCGTCGACGCCGAAGGCGTACTGCGCACCTGGCACGTGCTCGACAACGGGGTCGAGCCACAGGTGGGAACGCTTCTTTGCGTGCACGGCAATCCGACTTGGTCCTATCTGTGGCGTCGCTTTCTGACTTGCGCGGACGCAGGCTGGCGGGTTGTCGCAGTTGACCAGCTCGGAATGGGCTATTCCGAGCGGCTGAGGTCGTCGCGGTTCCTTGCGGCGCGGATCGATGACCTCGATGCCATCACCTCAGAACTGGGAATCACCGGTCCGGTTGTCCTGGCAGCACACGACTGGGGCGGACCGATTTCGCTCGGATGGGCGCAACGCCACCGTGATCAGATCACCGGGTTGATCTTGGCCAATACCGGCGTAGCCGTACCGCCCCAGTCAGGCACGCCAGTGCTCATCCGACTGGCACGCAGCCGTGTGCTGCGAGAGCTGGTCTGCGTACGCACGGCGACATTCGTCCGCGCCACAGCGGCACTGTCCGGACCGCGGATCCCGGCCAAGGTTCGCGCTGCGCTGCGGGCGCCGTATGCCGACTCTCGACGCCGCCGGGCCATCGGTGATTTCGTCGCCGACATCCCCTTGGAGCCCGGCCATCCCAGCCGCGCCACGCTCGATCGGGTGGCCCTCGGAATGGCAGAATTCGCAACCGTTCCGACGCTGCTGCTGTGGGGGCCACGAGATCCTGTCTTCCGGCAGGGATCGCTTCGCGACCTGGAGCGCCGGCTGCCGCATGCGAATGTCCAGCGGTACGCCCAAGCCTCCCATCTGGTCGTAGAGGATGCGCCTCAAGCGGCCGAGGATGCCTGGGCCTGGGTGAGATCGAACGCCTCGACACGGCCGCGCAAGGTGGCGATCGATCCGGTGATACACCAAGCGACTACGGGACGGGTTGTCGGTATCGCGACTAGCTCGACCGCGGACGGTGACGTCACTCCGGCGATCGCCGAGCTGGGTCAGGGCGGCACCCGGGTCACATCGTTCGCCGAGCTGGAGCAACGAGTCGAAGCGTTGGCCCGCGGGTTGCGCGACGTTGGCGTGCGGCCGGGACATCGAATTGCGCTCCTGGTGCCGCCTGGTCTTGACCTGACTACCACGGTCTATGCCTGCTGGCGAGCCGGTGCCGCCATTGTCGTCGCCGACGCCGGCCTCGGCTGGCGCCAGATGGCCGACGCGCTCCGCAGCGCCGATCCGGACTACTTGATCGGCATCCCGCCGGCCGTCGTGGCGGCGGCTGTGCTCAAGCTGCCTGGGATTCGGTTCGTAGCCGGTGAGCTGCCTAGATCAATGCGCCGGCTACTGCGGGTGGAGCACTCGCTGGACGAGCTTGCGGCAGGTGGCGATCCCAGCCCGGCTCCTTCCTCGGATGAGGCTGCGGTGCTCTTTACCTCCGGTGCCACCGGCCCACCCAAGGGCGTGGTCTATCAGCATCACCAGCTGCTGGCTCAACTTGAGCTGCTGCGCGGCCTGTGCAACATCACCCCGAGTGATCGACTCGTGGCAGCATTCGCCCCGTTCGCGCTGTACGGCCCGGCCTTAGGTATTGGCGCCGCCGTTCCGCAGATGGATGTCACCAAACCTGGCACTCTTAGCGCGGCCCGGTTGGCCGAGGCCGCGGCGGCGGTCGAAGCCACCCTAATTTTCGCATCGCCAGCGGCCCTGCGGAACGTGGTCGCCACCGCGGGCGAGCTTACAGCCGAGCAGTTCTCGGCCCTGAGACGCATTCGGCTGGTGCTCTCGGCCGGAGCGCCGGTCTCCGTAGCACTCTTGCGCCGCCTCAGCGAGGTCTTGCCGTACGCCGAGCTCCATACGCCGTACGGGATGACCGAGGCTCTGCCGCTGACCGACATCTCACTTCCCGAGCTCGAGCAGGCTGGTTCTGGCAACGGCGTCTGCGTCGGGCGGCCGCTGCCCGGTGTGCGGCTTCGGATCAGCCCACTGGACTCACTGGGCAGAGCCATCGGGTCACCCACCGATCAGCTCGAGATCACCGGCGAGATTTGTGTATCGGCGGCGCATGTCAAACATCGATACGACCGGCTGTGGGCTACCGAAAGGGCAAGTTCTCGCGATCCAGGGTGGCATCGCACTGGCGACGTCGGACACCTCGACGCCGAAGGACGGCTGTGGGTTGAAGGCCGACTAGTGCACGTCATCACGACCGCCGACGGGCCGCTCACCCCCGTCGGTGTGGAACAGCGGATCGAGGCTGAGGCACAGGTGACTGCCGCAGCGGTGGTCGGCGTCGGCCCTCCGGGTACCCAGCAGGCGGTGGCAGTGGTCGTCCCAGAGATGGCCGACTCCGTCGGTTTGGCGGCGCCAGAGCTTGCCAGCGCCGTAAGGGCGGCCGCTGGGACATCGCTGGCTGCTGTGCTGGCAATCGACACGATGCCCGTGGACATTCGGCACGCCGCGAAGATCGACCGACAGCGGCTCGCCCGCTGGGCCGGGAGCGTGCTGACCGGCGCTCGAGTTGGTCGGCCCTAGAGTCGGGGGGACGACGTGCGCGTACTGGTCACCGGGGCCACCGGGATGCTCGGCGGCGGGGTGGCGCGAGCGCTCGCCGAGCGCGGCGACCGTGTGACGGTGCTACAACGGCATCCGGCCGAATTGGGACTGCCCGAGGTGTTGACCGACATTAGCGACGCGAATGCGGTGCTGGCCGCGGTCGACGGCCACGACGCGGTCGTTCACCTGGCCGCCAAGGTGAACGTGATCGGGCCGGAGGCCGAATACCAACGGGTCAATGTCCAAGGCACTCAGGCGATCGTCAATGCCAGCGCGAGGGCGGGAGTGCGACGACTGGTGTACGTCTCATCGCCGTCTGTCGTTCATTCCGGGAGCTCGCTGATTGGCCGCGGCGCAGAGCCCGCCGACCCGCTGGCCGCTCGGGGTCCGTACGCAAGAAGCAAGGCGCGCGCCGAGCAGATCGCGCTGGCCGCCGATCATGGCGAGCTGGCCGTAGTCGCGATACGCCCACATCTGGTATGGGGTCCGGGCGACACGCAGCTCGTTGCCCGAGTGGTAAATCGCGCCCGACGCGGTCGGCTGCCTCTCATCGGCTCGGGAGCGGCGCTCATCGACAGCACGTACGTGGTCAACGCCGTGGACGCGCTGCTGGCGGCTTTGGACCGTGCTGTCGAGGCGCGTGGCCAGGCGTTGGTGGTAACTAATGGCGAACCGCGCCCGGTGGCTGAGTTGCTGGTCGCCATCTGCCGTGCGGCCGGAGTTCCCGAACCGACACGGCACGTGCCAGTGCAGCTGGCTCGCGCCGGCGCAACGGTGGTGGAGTCCCTGTGGCCGTTGGCTGAAGGTCTGCGTCCGGGACGCCCGACCGATGATCCACCGTTAACCCGCTTCCTGATCGAGCAGCTATCGACCGCGCATTGGTTCGATCAGCGACTGACTCGCCAGGTCCTGCAATGGCAGCCTCGAGTGAGTCTTGACGAGGGATTCGCCGAGCTTCAACGCTGGCACGCGCATGCGGGCTCGGTCCCCGTGGACCCCCGCGTGTCGGGGCGGTGATCGCTAGCCGGTATAAAGCTGACGCCGAGCGTTCTCCTGAGCCGTCTCTCGCTCGATCCGCTGCTCCGCCTTGGTGGATGAGGCGAGGTGGAACGGCACCGAGGTCACCATGACACCAGGCGTGAAGAGCAGCCGGCCCTTGAGCCGCAGCGCGCTCTGGTTATGCAAAATTTGCTCCCACCAGTGGCCCACCACGTACTCCGGGATATATACCGTCACCACGTCCCGCGGGCTTTCTCGGCGCAAGTTCTTGACGTAATCGATGATCGGATTCGTGACCTCTCGGAACGGCGAGGCGATCACCTTGAGCGGCACGCCGGTGTCGGCATCCTCCCAGGCCTTCACCAGCCGCGCTGTCTCGTCCGGATCAATCGAGACCGTGAGCGCCTCCAACATGCTGGGCCGAGCGGCCTTGGCGAAGGCGAGTGCCCGCAGCGTCGGCTTGTGCAGCCTGCTCACCAGCACTACGGCGCGTACCCGGCTCGGCAACGTCCGATCCTCACCCTCGACGAGTGCGGTCTCCCGAGCCACAGTCTCGTAGTGTCGCCTGATCATTTTCATTACCGCGAAGAGAACGGCCATCGCGATGATCGCGATGTAGGCGCCTTTGGTGAACTTTGAGAGCAGCACGATCACCAGCACCGTGGCGGTCATCGTCAGTCCAATGGCGTTGATCACCCGAGAACGGATCATTCGGCCACGTACGGCGGGGTCCTTTTCGATCTTGAGGTGACGCGTCCAGTGTCGCAGCATGCCTAGCTGGCTGACCGTGAACGAGACGAATACACCAACCACATAAAGCTGGATGAGTGCAGTGACGTCCGCGTTGAACGCAATGATCAGCACGATGGCGAAGACGGCCAGCACGATGATTCCGTTGCTGTACGCCAGACGGTCGCCGCGGGTGTGCAACTGGCGGGGTAGAAAACCATCCCTGGCCAAGATCGAGCCCAACACCGGGAATCCGTTGAAAGCGGTGTTCGCGGCCAGAAACAAGATCAACATTGTTGCGGCTACGACGAAGTAGAACGCAGGTCTGAAGTCGGCGAAAACGGCTGCGGACAACTGCCCGATGGCAGTTTGCTCGACCACGTCGACCCGCTCGCCGTTGAGTGTGTAATGCGACAGACCTTGGTCGATCAGCTTGAGGCCGGTCAGGTTGGCCAGCACGACGACGCCGATCAGCATCGAGACTGCGATCACGCCGAGCAACAACAACGTGGTTGCCGCGTTCTTGCTCTTCGGCTTTCGGAAGGCCGGCACTCCGTTGGAGATTGCCTCGACACCGGTCAGCGCCGCGCATCCGGAGGAGAACGTACGCGCCAGCAAGGCGATCATCGCGAAGCCGGCAAAGGCCGCGTACTTCGGATCCGGCTCGATACCGTACTTTGCGCTGTCGACTTGGATCTGGTCGCCGAGCACCAAGATCCGAAAGAGCCCGTAGATCACCATTGTCAAGATCGAGAACATGAAGCAATAGGTAGGAATTGCGAACAAGGTGCCGGACTCGCGGACACCGCGGAGGTTGAGCGCCATCAACACAACTACGATCACAGCTGCCGCCCACGCTTCACGCCCGTCCAGAATGGGAAAGGCCGACTTGGCGTTCTGGACCCCAGACGAAATGGACACTGCGACGGTCAAGACATAATCCACCAGAAGCGCCGACGCTACGGTAAGGCCAGCATTGGACCCGAGGTTGACGGTCGCCACCTCGTAGTCGCCTCCGCCCGAGGGGTAGGCGTGCACGTTTTGGCGGTACGACGCGACGACCACCAGCATCACCAGGGCGACCAGAATGGCGATCTTCCACGAGTACGAATACGCGACCAGCCCAGCCAGAGACAGGGTCAAAAAGATCTCGTCTGGCGCGTAAGCAACCGAGGACAAGGCGTCCGACGCGAAAACCGGCAGTGCGATGCGTTTTGGAAGCAGTGTCTCACCGAGCTGGGTGCTGCGCAGCTTGCGGCCCAGCAACAGTCGCTTGCCGATGTCGGCAACATTCACCACATTGCAAACCCTAGTGTCGCTGGCGCAACATCGGCAGAGCAGCTTTCATAGCCTGGTTCATTAGACTCAGCTCCGTGCACATCGTGATCATGGGCTGCGGCCGGGTGGGATCAACCCTGGCAAGAAGCCTGGAGAAGCGGGGCCACACTGTCGCGGTGATCGATCTCGACTCCGAGGCCTTCCGCCGACTTGGCCCCGACTTCGCGGGCAAGACCGTAAGGGGTGTCGGCTTCGATCGCGAGGTGCTGCTCGAAGCCGGCATCGAGGACGCCGAGGGATTCGCCGCGGTGTCAAGTGGCGACAACTCCAACATCTTGTCCGCCCGTGTGGTGCGTGAAACCTTCGGCGTGCACAACGTGGTGGCTCGGATCTACGATCCGGGCCGTGCAGAGGTGTACGAAAGGCTTGGCATACCGACCGTGGCGACCGTGCGGTGGACCGCTGATCAGGTGTTACGGCGGTTGTTGCCGAGTGGCTCCGAGCCGCAATGGCGAGATCCGTCGGGATCAGTGCGACTTATGGAGGTACACGTCGACCAAGCCTGGGTCGGCCGCACCATCGACCAGATGGAGGAAGCCACCGGCGCTCGCATCCCGTTCGTCTTCCGCATGGGCTCCGGAATGGTGCCGAAGCGCGGCAGTATCTTTCAAGACGGTGATCTTGTGTACGCCGCTGTAGCAGACGCCAAGTTGGCTGCTGTCGAGGCGATACTCGGCTCTCCGCCGAGAGGAGTATGACGATGCGCGTAGCGATTGCCGGAGCGGGGAACGTGGGGCGGTCCATCGCAGCGGAGCTGATTGAGAACGGGCACGAGGTGCTGCTGATCGACAAGGATCCGCACGCGATAAAGGCCGAGACTCTGACCGAGGCCGAATGGCTGCTGGCAGATGCTTGCGAACTGTCCTCACTCGAGGAAGCGGGCCTCGATACCTGTGATGTGGCCATCGCCGCGACCGGCGACGACAAGGTGAACCTTGTGATGTCGCTATTGGCCAAGACCGAATTCGGCGTGCCGCGTACGGTCGCTCGAGTCAACCACCCCAAGAACGAGTGGCTGTTCAACGAGGTCTGGGGCGTCGATGTCTCAGTCTCTACACCGCGCCTGATGTCGGCCCTGGTGGAGGAGGCTGTCACCGTCGGTGATCTTGTGAGGTTGCTGACCTTCCATGAAGGGGCCACCAACCTGGTAGAGATGACGTTGCCCTCGAACAGCCCAACCGTCGGTGCTCGCATCGGTGACCTGAACTGGCCAGGCGATGTCGTTTTGGTTGCGATTATCCGGGACGGGCATGCCCGACCACCGGACAGCGACGGCTCCTTGGAGGCTGGTGATGAGTTGTTGTTCGTAACAGCCCAAGACTTCGAGAAAGAGCTTGCAGAGATGCTTTCGCCGCGCGACGGCTCAATCAGCATCTCGAAGACGCCGACGCCGCGAGTTCAGGCAGTTTGATCGCGCGAACTGGCAAGTGGTGACTCATCCATGGGGGTTCTTCCCTTGGAGAGCATGATGCCGATGACGGTCAAGGCGGCAATCAGCATTGGCCAGCCAAGTACAACTTTGGCTATTCCGAGCAACACCACCTGACCGGCAAGGAACAGCGGCAGCTGGATCACGAAACGGGCGACGTACGGCACGGCAAGCACCAAAGTGAGCTTGGACGTCATATTCACCAGTCCGCGATCTTTGGTCCAGCCGGTCGGGTCGCCGACGGCAGCGCCGATGATGAAGCCGACCAGAGGTTTGCGGATAGCGACTGTCACGAGCGACAGCACCGCGAGGGCTCCGTTGTAGAGGATGCCGGGCAGAAAGACATCCTGGGCGCGACCAGTGCGCGTTGCGATCAGAACAGCGATCACCGTCGGAATCACCGCCTGGACGACGTACTTGATCGACTGCCGCTGAATGAGGCGGATCAGCGCAAGCAGAAACGCGGTCACAACGGCCGCGGCGATGGCAGCATAGAGCTGTCGCGCGATCACCCAAGCGATCGTGAAGGCAATGAAAGGCAGCGCCGATTCGATCATGCCGCGCGCGCCGCCCAGGGATTGACTTAGCTGGTAGCGGACGAACTCCTCTACATAACGGAACTGCGGGGTCTCCTCGGTCGCCGATAGTGGGTCGTGCTCGGATTGTGTCGTCGCTTCGGCCCGCGGCTCACTCATACGCCAGGCACCGGAGCGGTGCCGATCACAAGCGCGCCGATCACAAGCGTGTCGATCACGAGGCTGCCGGTGTCTGCATCAGCTCGTAGCGCGGGTTGTAGATGAGCCGTTTACCCTCGTGGCAGCTTATCCGGCCCCAAATCTTCAGCGTCCGACCCGGATCGATGCCGGGAATCTGCCGTCGACCAAGCCAAACGAGGCTCACCGTTCCAGATCCGTCATGCAGCTCCACCTCTAATGCCGGGTGTCCGGCTCGAGGAGTGATGGTCACCGTCGAGACAGTCCCAGTGAGCTGCACGCGCTGGCGATCCTCACATTCTTGAATTGGGACTGCGCCCTCTTCACGGACCTTGCGTTGCAGTTCTTCCGACTCAAGCTCGGCAGTTGATGATGCAAACCGACGCAGCGCTCGTTGCAGCAGGTTTTCTTTAGCCATGGCGTTGTCACCTCCGCTCTTCAAGCATCCCACGAAGGTCAATGATTTGTCTGTCTCTGCCCACGCGCCGGACTGTGCCAAGGAGGTGCTACCTCTCATGCTGGCTCGGTGTCTGGTCCCTCCGGCGGCTCTTGGCTGAGGTTGGTCGGCATCGTCAAGGGCAGCAGATCACCGGGTGCCATTGCCTCGTCGCCGCGTCGCACGATGACCTGACGGAACGCTGACAGCACGTCCGCGACGACGGGAGAGTCGGCATCCTCCTCGATCGCGGCCTGACCGTAGACGATGCCCCGTAGTAGCCAGCGCGGACCCTCAGCGACCCACATTCGGGAGGGCTGGTATCCCTCCTCACCATCTGGTGTCGTTACCGGGATCAGCCGCCTCAGCTCAACACCAAACGGTCCCTCACCGAGTGAGGCGGTGCCACCGGCTTCCGTGGCGCTCCGGGAGATCTCGTCGCGCAGCTCTGCCCAGAGACCGCCACTGCGCGGAGCGGCGTACGCGCCGAGCTCAAGGGCCGAGGAATAGGCCTGAGGCTTCTGGTTCGCATTGGCGGGCGCCTCGACGGGGCTGAGCTTGTCGGAGCCCTCATTGACCTGGGTCTCGATGACGAGCATGGCCGAGACGATTTCGCCGGTCTCCTCCGCCACCTGCAGCCGCAGCTCCGATCCCGGCACCGCCGTCACAATCACGCTTCCCAGGTCGATCTTGGGACTTTCCTCCGTGCTCTCGATGCTCTCAACTTCAGTGATGTCATAGGGTCCGTCGCTTCGCCAATCGATGTCTTCGAGGGCCGCTAGCTCTGCCGCCTCATCCTCGGATGGGCTATCGGCTTCATCATCGGAAGCCTCAGCAAGCTCGTCGAATCCGTCGTCACTGGATTCCTCGACTGGCGACTCGCTCTCGCGCTTTCTGCCCCTTTTGAAGATCATGCACGTTCCCTCGGCACACTCACGCTCTCGTAATCTCGCTGGCTGGTCCCCGGCTCAGTTGGCACTGGCTCTGCTGCCCCTCCCTGTGCTGCACTGCCCAATACTCCGCCGGTTGATCCGTATCCGCCAATTCCGCGCGCCGAGCCGGGCAGCTCGCCGACTGTCACAAAAGCAGCCACACTCACTTGCTGGATGATCAGCTGAGCGATCCTGTCACCGCGAGCAATGCTCACGGGGCGCCTACGGTCGGTGTTGATCAGGCACACCTTGATCTCCCCGCGATAGCCGGCATCCACGGTGCCTGGGGTGTTCACGATGCTGACGCCGTGCTGAGCGGCCAATCCCGATCGCGGCTGGACGAATGCCGCGTAGCCGGCTGGCAATGCGATGGCGACGCCGGTTCCCACCAGCCGCCGCTCCCCCGGCTGGAGCTCGAAGCTTTCCCTGCTGTATAGATCAGCTCCCGCGTCGCCCGGGTGGGCGTACGACGGCAACTCCAGGCCAGGATCGAGCTGCTGAAGGAGCACTTCGATAGTGGTCACGGGCTCGCTCACTCGGTCAGCGTAGACGAGGCTGCTTCCCGCTGCGCCGCTGCCAGCTGTTGTGGGTGTCGGGTGGAAACCAACCAATACGGGACGGGATCGTCCGGGTCATCGAGGGTAATCTCCACTGCAGTTTTGAGGTAGGGCCGAAGCACCAGGTGCGCCCGCGCATCTGCCTCCACGCCAGCGCGGCGACGTGTCTCTTCGGCATCGAGCGGCCGACAGCCGGCGATATAGAGGTGCTCAATACTGGCCCTGCCCACCCGTAGCTCACGAGCATCGACGCTGATCAGAATCGATGCCGAAGCGAAAATCGCGCTGGCAACCAGCATGGCGGCGACCGAAGTTCCGAAGCCCCATGTCGGGCCTAGATAGGCGCCGACGGCGACCAACACCGATAGGGAAAAAAGACCGGCAAGCACCCACCAGATGACGGGCACGGTGAGCCGCTCACGGAACAGCATGGAGGTAACCTACGCGGCTGGAGATCCAATCCTTGCCGCCGCGCCGCCGAGCATCTCCGTCCCGGCATTAAGATGCGATGACGGAGCGGCATTGCGTATTTGCGGACCGCCGGAGATGAAAGGGCTGAGTTGATGGGACCCATGCAGAAACTGCTCTGGAAGCTCTACGCCGGAGTGATCGGAGCGGTTACCACTATCGCAGCCCAGCGCTTGCTGAAGGCGGGCTGGAGGCTTGTCACAGGCAAGGAACCACCAACGCCGACTGATCCCGATACCCCTGTACTGACAGCGGTGAGCTGGGCAATGGCCAGCGCCGTCGGCGTGGGTGTCAGCCAGCTGCTCGCTCAACGCATGGCGGCGCGGCACTGGGAGAACGAAATAGGTAATGATCAGCCAGAGGGTGGCAAGATCAAAGTAAAGATCTAAATCAAGATCTGTAGCTGCGCGCTGAGCCCTTCGACGAGCTCACGACGGCGCCTGTCGAAGCGCGACCTGAGGCTCAGAGCCCGTCCGAAGCACCACCTCGCGGCCCGTTCGGGGACGCGAGGTGGTGTTCTGTCCGGACTAACTGCCCCCAATCAGCCCGGTACATCAAGTGCACCTGCCTCGGTACATCGAAATGCACGCCGTCGCGCTCCACACAGCCAGCCGTCCTGAGGACGGCCACACCATGTGTCCGCGTTCGGTGGCTTAAGCCTAAGTGATCATGCAGCCGCACATCTAGTGTCAAGCAGCGGGCGTGCGATCATCCCGCGCAGTCGAAGCAGTAAGTCTCACCGTGGGGACCTATCTCAGCGATCTGGCTGCGATGCCGCACCAGGAAACAGCTGGCACAGGTGAATTCATCGGACTGACGTGGCAGCACTCGGACGGTCAGCTCTTCATGTGACAGGTCTGCGCCAGGAAGCTCAAATGCTTCCGCCGCCTCGGCCTCGTCTTCGTCTACCTTCCCGGAGTTCTTATCGTTACGGCGAGTCTTGAGCTCTTCGATGCTGTCTTCATTCAGTTCTTCATCGGTCTTGCGAGGGGCGTCGTAATCGGTCGCCATCTTTGCCTTTCCCGGGCTCAAAAGCCCAGATCATCATCTGATTCGTGCGCAGTCATATCACACGAATCAACAGATATGCGTGCTATGTGTGCTCGCGCCCGCTATAACGCAGTCACGTGTCTAAAATTCCCGCTTCAGTGCGGATTTTGGGCGGCCTGCTGCGGCCTGTCCGCGACGCCGAGATACCCCTGAAAAAGGGACCCCAAAAACTGGCTCAATGGGCTGCTTGGCAGAGGGCTGCGCGACCTGGTTCGCGGAGATTCGGACAGCAATCCATTCGGCACTCATACCAGCCGGTCGTTACAGATCCCACCACTGGCTTATCCGGCTCCTCCTCGCGCGCTGCCGCTGCGCGTTCCAGCATCAGGTCGACCAGCGCACTGACGAATGCTGGATGATCGCCGGCGGTGGCTGCCCGGGCGAAGGCTATGTCACACTCTTCGGCTGTCGCGGCCGCCTCAGTATCCAGGTCGAAGACCACCTCCATATGGTCGGATACGAAGCCGATTGGGACCAGAACCACCGCCGGTACGCCCCGCGCGGCCAGATCGCGTAAATGATCGTTGACATCGGGCTCCAACCAAGGCTGACCGGCCGGACCAGACCGCGAACAATAAACGAGATCGCTGGCGTAGGCGCGGCCGCGCTGCTGGGCGATGCGATCGGTCACTTCTGCTGCAACGACCTCGTGCCAGTCGACATATGCGCCAGTTCGGCTCCGAGGTGGCGGTCCGGCGGATTCTGCCATGGCGGTTGGGATCGAATGAGTCACAAAGACTAGGCGTGCGTCGTCGGCCCTCTCACCTAACGTCTCAAGTGCCTTGAGGGTTGCGTCGACCGAGGCTTCGACGAAACCTGGGTGGTTGGCATAGTGGCGAATTCGGTCTATGTGAATCTGCGTACCCTGAGCGGCGTCGAACAGATTCTCGCGATACTGCCGGCAGGACGAGTAAGACGGATAGGCGCTCGTGACGATGGCAAGCACCCGGCGATGACCATCCCGCTCGATCGCGGGCAGTTCATCACTCAGGTAGGGGTTCCAGTTCCGGTTTCCCCAATACAGCGGCACTTGTATGCCGCGACGGCGCAATTCATTCGTCAATGCCGCCAGCAGCCTGCGACACTGATCGTTGATGGGGCTCCTGCCGCCAAATAACAGATAGTGCCGACCGACCTCGGCCAGCCGTTCTGTGGGAATGCCACGACCACGGGTGACGTTCTCCAGGAACGGCATCACGTCCTCCGGGCCCTCTGGCCCGCCGAAGGACACCAGCAGGACAGCGTCATACGGCGCGAGTGCATGGCCTAGCTGGTTGGCCGATGCGTCATCAGGGATTGCCGAGAGATCACCCACAGGCGTGATCTTTGCGTACGAGGAGAAGGTTCATGGCTGCGGGTCCTGCGGGAGTGCAAGGGGGTCGTTCTCCTTGCTCATAAATACGCACCCGTACCGCCAAGTGCTGTCGGACCGTCGCGCAGTGGCCTTCAGCCTGGCCGGCTTTGTGGCACGGCTGCCAATGTCGATGACGGGGATCGGCATCGTGCTGTTGGTCTCACTGACCACTGGCTCTTTCGGCCTCGCCGGATCGCTGACTGCCGCTGCCACGGTGACGTGGGCGGTTGTTGCGCCGCTGTGGGGCCGAGCGACTGACCGGGTCGGCCAGGCAAGCGTCTTGCTCGTCACGGTCTTGATCAACGTGCTTAGCGTGGCACTCCTGGTCTCGGCAATAGAGCTTGGCTGGCCGCTGCCGGTGAGCTTTGTCGGCGCTGTCGGCATTGGAGTTGGTTTCAGTCTGGCCGGATCCTCAGTTCGGGCGCGATGGACACTCCGGCTGAACGGCTCGCCCTTGCTGCACACCGCATTTGCCATCGAGGCCATGTTGGACGAGATCGTGTTCATCATCGGGCCCGTCTTAGTCACCTTCCTCGCTACCGCTCTGCATCCGGCACTTGGAATCAGCGTGAGCGCGGTTATCGGGCTCATCGGTGCTGTGGCCCTGGCTGCTCAGCGCAGCACCCAGCCGCCGACGCGGTCGACCTTAGACGGCCACGAAGGGTGGACTCGGATTCCATGGCGCGTCTTACTGCCTGTGGCAATCGCCTGCAGTGCTCTCGGAATGATCTTCGGTGGCATGGAGGTCAATATTGTCGCGTTCGCGAAGGAGGCTGGTGTGCTTCCATACGCCGGCCTGATCTTGATCGCGTGGTCATTCGGCTCGCTCGTCGCCGGGGCTGTGACCGGAGCGATCACGTGGCACGCGTCGCCGGCTCGGCGTTTCCGAGTGGGCGCAACTCTGCTCGCTGTGTCGTTGCTGCCTCTCCCGTTTATCAGCCACCCGGTGGGCGTTGCAGCGTTGCTCATCCTCAGCGGCATGGCTATTGCCCCAACGTTGATCGCATCCGTTGGGGTCACCCAATCGGCGGTCGACCAGAGCCGGCTGACGGAGGCGCTTGCGTGGAGCTCCACCGGCTTGGCCGGGGGCGTCGCGATCGGTGCGGCCGCGGTGGGCCATGTCGTCGATATTTGGGGAGCACAAGCCGGCTTCGTCGCCGTTGCGATTGCTGGACTGTTGCTGACGCTGAGCGTGCTCTTCGTTCGTGGGCCGCACGGGAGCATCGAACCGGCTCCTCACCCGGTGGCCACGCCAGCGGCTAGTTCAGACCTGTCAGATACACCTGCAACTGATTCATCGCATCCGCAGGTTGGAACCCGGAGCTGATGATCTTCTCCAAACTGAGCACGCTGTGCCGGGGACGAGGTGCGAGCGCCTTGCCGACTGCGTACGCCGCGGTTGTCACGTTCTGCACCGAGGCGGGGTCGCGGCCACGGGCGGCGAACACCGCCCGCGCAATGTCGGCCCAGGTCACAGGCTCGCCGTCGTTGCTGACGTTGTAAGTCCCGTACGACGCTTCCACCTGGAGCAAATGGATGATCGCGCGGCTGATTTCGGCCGTAAAGGTGAGTCGGCCGAATTGATCATCGACGACCTCGGGATTGCCGCCGCTATCGGCGAGGGACGCGATAGTCCTCACGAAGTTGCGGCCCTCGCCGATCACCCAGCTGGTCCGGAGCACATAGTGCGCGGGCAATGATCCGACCACGGCGTCACCGGCTGCCTTCGTCTGTCCATAGACGCCGAGCGGTGAGAAGGGTTCATTCTCGGTGTGCAACGGCTCCGAGCCGTCAAAGACGTAATCGGATGAAATATGTACCAAAGTGAAGTGATGCTGCCGCGCCGCCTCCACTAATGCGGCAACGCCGCCGACATTGACCGCCCACGCCTCACGCCGGCCAGCCTTCGTCTCGGCTGCATCGACCTTGGTATAACCAGCCGCGTTGATCACGACGCGGTAACCCGCAAAGTCAAAGCTCTTGATCGACTCCGGGCTTGCCAGATCCAGCGTGTCCCGGGTGATCGGGGCGGCCGCTGGAAGCGCCCTGCTCAATGCCCGCCCCAGCTGCCCCGCCGCCCCGATGATCAAGATCTTCTTGGGCTCGACGGGCGTTACGTCGGCGAGTCTGGGGTGAGCCCGGTCGGCATCGGAAAGCTCGGCCCGCTCCAGTGGAATCGGCCAGTTGATCGCCAGTGTCTCGTCCGCAAGGTTGACGAACGTGTACGACTCCCTGGCTGCCGGCGTCCAATGATCGTTGACCAGATAGGAATACGACGTCTGCTCAGTCAAAGCCTGATAGGCGTTCCCGACGCCACGTGGTACGAAGATCGCTGTTTCGGGGCCCATCTCCAGGGTGAAACGGCGACCAAAGCCGTTTCCAGCACGCAGATCGACCCAGACGCCGAAGATCCGCCCGGTGGCCAGCGACACCAACTTGTCCCAAGGTTCGGCGTGGATGCCCCGGGTCGCGCCAGCTCGGTGGTTGAACGAGATGTTGTTCTGCACCGGCGTGAAATCTGGCAGCCCGAGCTCGACCATCTTCTCCCGCTGCCAGTTCTCCTTGAACCAGCCGCGATTGTCGGCTCGGACATCCAAGGAGACAAGCAGTAGACCCGGAATGGGAGTTTGAGTGATTGCCAGTTCGGCCATCGCTTACTGGCCCTGGCGGGCGTACTCTGCCTCAGTCTGAGCCTTCTGCGGCCGCCACCACGCTTCGTTGGCCTGATACCAGGCGATCGTGGCAGCGAGGCCTGCGTCAAAGTCGGAGAAGATCGGCTGCCAGCCCAGTTCCATCCTGATCTTGGTCGAGTCGATCGCATAGCGGAGATCGTGGCCGGCACGATCGGTGACTTCATCGTAGGCATCACGCGGTTGCCCGAGCAGCTCCAAGATCGTTTCGACGACCTGCTTGTTGTTGCGCTCGCCATCGGCGCCGATCAGGTACGTCTCGCCGATCTTGCCTTCAGTCATGATCAACAGTACGGCAGAGCTGTGATCATCGACATGAATCCAATCCCGAACGTTGAGCCCCGCCCCGTACAGCTTGGGCCGACCGCCCTCCAAGATGTTGGTGATCTGCCGCGGAATGAACTTCTCAACGTGCTGGTAGGGCCCGTAATTGTTCGAACAGTTGCTCAGCGTGGCCTGCATGTCGAAGGACCGCACCCAGGCGCGCACCAGATGATCCGACCCTGCCTTGGTGGCCGAATACGGACTGGACGGGCTGTAGGGAGTTGTCTCGGTGAAGCGTTCCGGGTCGTCGAGCTGAAGGTCGCCGTAGACCTCATCTGTGGAGATGTGGTGGTACCGGGTGCCGTACCGGCGCACCGCCTCCAGCAGCGTGTAGGTGCCCACCAGGTTCGTGGTGATGAACGCCGATGGGTCGCGCAGCGAGTTGTCGTTGTGGGACTCCGCGGCGAAGTGCACCACGAGATCATGGCCGCGCACCAATTCGTGCACCAGACTGGCATTGCAGATGTCACCGCGAACGAATCTGAAACGATTCTTCGGCAAACCGTCGAGAGACTGCCGATTCCCGGCATAGGTGAGCTTGTCCAGCACCGTAACGGATGAGTCTGTGTGGTTGAGCAGATAGCGAACGAAGTTGGATCCGATGAATCCTGCCCCGCCAGTCACCAGATATTTCGTCATGCGTGTCATCTTATGGATGCGCCCGACGTGCGTTACCGGCGTCTCCGGGAGCTCGTTCTGCGAGACTTAGCGCCGTGCGGGGCATCATTCTGGCCGGCGGCTCAGGCACCAGATTGCATCCAGTGACCCTAGGGGTGAGCAAGCAACTGGTTCCGGTGTACGACAAGCCGATGATCTACTATCCGCTGTCAACGTTGATCTTTGCTGGGATCCGGGACGTGCTAGTGATCACGACGCCGCACGATGCATCCGCCTTTCGGCGCTTGTTGGGAGATGGCTCGCAGTTCGGCATCTCGATCAGCTACGCCGAGCAGCCTTCCCCGGATGGGCTTGCCCAAGCCTTTGTGATCGGGGCTGACTTCATCGGCTCGGAGAAAGTCGCCCTCGTACTAGGCGACAACATCTTCTACGGGCCAGGTCTGGGCACTCAGTTGCAACGCTTCACCGACGTAGCAGGCGGAGCCGTTTTCGCGTACTGGGTGGCAGAACCTCAGGCAT
>Ga0307294_10000048_pt1 | contig 28405 bp, 20 predicted proteins | sample ER_DNA_151_FD_194468 | JGI IMG/M metagenome (GOLD analysis project Ga0307294, IMG submission 194468) | Bulk soil microbial communities from the East River watershed near Crested Butte, Colorado, United States - ER_DNA_151 | ecosystem: Environmental > Terrestrial > Soil > Floodplain | place... | reverse complement strand
GGCCGGTGTCTCCTCATCACCCGGCCGGCCGAGCTTCTCCCACATGGCATTCGGCCTTGCTGCGATCCGATCGCGCAGCAACTGGACAGTCTCAACCGCATCGTCTGGGCCGACAATTTCGCCAAGATGGGCAATAGCGGCGTTGCTGGAAGTCTGGAGCACAGTGGCCGCCTGCAAGGCGTCGGAGCGAGCATCTGGACCTCGCAGTCCGAGCGCTCGGACCAGGACGGGCAATGTCAGCCCTTGTAGCAGCAGAGTTCCGGCGGTCACCACCATTGCCGCGAAGATCAACGTTTCGCGGAAGGGCACACCTTCGGGAATGAGAAAGGCGGCAGCAAGCGTCACCACCCCCCGTAGCCCTGCCCAGCCGATCACCAATGCATACGACCAGGGGACTGCGGGATCGCCGGTGTCTCTGTCGCGGCGGAACAGCACCGCGCGCGTACCGAGCACCCACACCAGCCGGATAGCGATCACGCCGCCGAGCACTGCTGCACAGAACCAGGCGATCTGTAGTCCAGAGAGATCAGAGTGCGAGTTGGCGTCAATGATCCGCCGGGCCTGGAGCCCGATCATCAAAAAGACGGTGTTCTCGAGCAGGAATTCGATCGTTGCCCAGTTCACCCGCTCGCTGAGCCGGGATTGGCCGGACTGGATCACCGGCGACTTGTGACCAAGGATCAAGCCTGCCGTCACGACGGAAATCACGCCAGAGCCGTGGAAGTCACCAATGCTGAGCACCTCCGCAGGCAAATAGGCGGCGAACGGCACCAAGATCGAGATCGCTGTGTCGAAAACTGGGGTTGTGATGCGGGCTCGGATCGGGATCACGACCAGCGCGACGAGCAAGCCAACCGCAACGCCTCCGAGGGCCGCGATCAGAAAGCCAATGGTTGCCTGCGTCGCGGTGACGGTGCCGGCGATGGCGGCGATGGCAACTCGAAGGCAGGTGATAGCGGTCGCGTCGTTCACCAACGACTCGCCTTCCAGAATTGTCACCAGGCGACGCGGCAGCCCGACCCGGCGTGCGATCGTCGTGGCGGCTATGGCATCGGGGGGCGCCACCACGGCTCCCAGGGCAAACGCCACGGGGAAGCTCACCGGCAAGATCAACCAGGTGATCACGCCAACGCCCAGAGCGGTGACGACAACCAGCAGCACTGAGAGCTGCGCGATTGATCGACGATTGGCGCGAAAGTCGATCACCGAGGTCCGAATGGCCGCCGCGTACAGCAGCGGCGGCAGGAAGCCGAGCAACACGACTTCGGACGTCAGCTCAGGAATAGGTATGTAGGGCAGGTAGGAGAGGCCGATGCCGACCAGCATGAGAAGCAGCGGCGCCGAAAACCTGATCCGATTGGCGAGCGCTGTCACGGCAAGCACCGTGGCAACCAGGCCGAGAATGGTGAGAGCGACTGTCACGTAGCTATGTTTCCATCCGGATCAGATGAGCAGTTCCCGCAGTGTGTAAGGATCGGATCGTGGCCGCCTCGGGTGACCCCGACGGGTCGACATTGCTTACCTCGCCGGAGGTGAAAGAGCTGCTTTCGGCTGCTGTGGAGCATGCCGGTGGAAGCCTGGTTTCCTGGCGATTGGATCACGTGGATGCCAATCCTCGGTACTCCACGACCGCAACATATTCGGCGGCCGTCGATTGGCCGACTGGACGTCGTACCGAGCTGCTCGGAGCCAGCGCGCGCGTCGGAGGCCGCAGCGGCAACGACGAGCGCGCCATGATCTTTGGTGACGGCGACCGAGAAGTTGCGGTCTGGCTATACCCAGATGATCCTGATCTGCCGGGCTTGCGACGTGCTGCGGTGCCGAACGTGTTGGCCGTGCTGCTCAATGAGCATCGGGTTTTTGATCATCCTGTGTCCGGCGACGACATTGCCTTAGAAATGATCAGTTATCGGCCGCGGAGACGCGCGGTACTCAAGGCCGTGATCACAACGAGCAGCGGACCACGAACCTTTTTCGTCAAAGTGTTACGAGAATCGGTGTACGCGCCGACGCTGCAGCGACATGAACTACTCCGCCGTGCTCGATTCCCGGCAGCGGTGGTGGCAGCAGCTACGGCCGACTTCATTCTGGTGCTACCCGAGGTGCCGGGCCGGCCGCTGACCCAAGCGATCTTCGATGAGGCCATGCCCTGCGCCGCCGAGAGCTTGATCATGTTGCTCGACTCGCTGCCATCCGCGGTGGTTGCGCTGCCTCGCCGACCGCCTTGGACCGGCGCGGTAGCAACGTACGCGGAGATTATCGCAGCTGCACTGCCGGTGCTGGACCCGCAGCTGAGGTGGCTGGTCGGGCAGGTTTCCAGCGGTCTCGCCGGCCTGCAGCCTGGCCAGGAGCCCACCCACGGCGACTTCCACGAGGGCCAGCTGTTCGTCTCGAACGGCTCGATCACCGGCGTCTTGGACATCGACACAATCGGACCCGGCCGGCGAGCTGATGATCTTGCCTGCATGATTGCGCACTTGTCGACCATGCAGCGGATGACGGCGGAACAGGCCGCCGGGCTGTCGCGCTTGATCAATCTTTGGTTACAGGTCTTCGACACCCGGGTCGATCCAGCCGAGCTGCGGCTCCGGGCAGCGGGAGTGATCGTCTCCCTCGCCACCGGCCCCTATCGAGGTCAGGAGCCCAACTGGCAAGCCGAGACGGTACGCATGATCGACTCAGCTGTCGCCCTGGCACAGAGCTCGGTCCGGGTCTGACTGCTTCAACGATGGCTCGTTTCGCAGCACAGCCGTCGAAACGACCCCTCCGAGGCGGTTGCCAGGGGTCGTCTCTTAGCACAGTCGGCAAAACGCTCCCGGGTTGAGGGATCGTCCCCTGTGCAACTATTCCCAGGTGAGTGCACAGACGGAGTCGGGAAGCCCCTTTAACACGGTGTACGGGCCGCAGGATCTCGGCGGTTTCGATCCTGATCATGAGCTTGGCGAGCCGGGCCACTACCCCTACACGCGGGGGATTTACCCGTCGATGTACACAACTAGGCCGTGGACCATGCGCCAGTACGCCGGCTTCGGCACAGCGGCCGAGTCCAATTCCCGCTACCGAGAGCTCATCTCACACGGAACCGCCGGCTTGTCCGTTGCCTTTGATCTGCCCACCCAGATGGGCTACGACTCCGATGCACCAATCGCCACTGGTGAGGTAGGCAAGGTCGGCGTTGCGATTGACTCGATCGAGGACATGCGAGAGCTCTTCGCCGGCATTCCCCTCGACAAGGTTTCGACGTCAATGACCATCAATGCCCCAGCGGCCGTGCTGTTGTTGCTGTATCAGTTGGTTGCCGAGGAGCAGGGCATCTCTCCCACAGCCCTCTCGGGAACGATCCAAAACGACGTTCTCAAGGAATACATCGCGCGCGGCACGTACATCTTTCCGCCCGGCCCCTCACTCCGGCTGGTCAGCAACACCTTTGCCTACTGTCATGATCAACTGCCGCGCTGGAACACGATCTCTATCTCCGGGTATCACATGGCCGAAGCCGGCGCGACGCCGGCACAAGAGATCGCGTTCACGCTGAGCAATGGAATCGCCTATGTCGAGGCGGCGTTGGCGGCTGGTCTCGCCGTGGATGACTTCGCACCGCGGCTGTCATTCTTCTTCGTATCGCGCAGCACCTTGTTAGAAGAGGTGGCGAAGTTCCGAGCGGCGCGCCGGATCTGGGCGCAGCTGATGCGCGATCAGTTTGATGCCCGCGCGGAGCGATCAATGATGCTCCGTTTCCACACCCAAACCGCCGGGGTGCAGCTAACGGCTCAGCAGCCAGAGGTCAATCTGGTCCGAGTCGCCGTGCAAGCGCTGGCAGCGGTGCTCGGAGGCACCCAATCGCTGCACACCAACTCCTACGACGAGGCACTCGCACTGCCGACGCCGAAAGCTGCCCGGCTTGCGCTGCGCACCCAGCAGGTGCTGGCGTATGAGACGGACCTGAGCAAGACGGTGGATCCCTTTGCCGGCTCTTACGCCGTCGAGTCGCTGACCAATGACATTGAGGCGGAGAGCCGCCGCATGATGGAAGCAGTCGCCGATCGGGGCGGCGCAGTCAAGGCGATTGAGCAGGGTTATCAGAAGGCTGAGATCGAGCGCTCGGCGTACCAGGTGGCACAGCAAATCGATGCAGGAGAACGGGTAGTCGTCGGGGTGAACCGTTTCCAGCTCGACGAGGAAGAACCGTACCAACCTCTACAAGTGGATCCAGCCATCGAAGCGAGGCAAGCTGCGAGGCTCGCGGCGTTGCGTGCGGGCCGAGACCAGACCGCCGTGACTGCCGCGCTCGATGAGATCAGGGCGGTGGCTGGTGGGACCGGCAATGTGCTCTTTGCGATGAAGGAGGCCTTGAGGCTGCGAGCCACTATTGGCGAGGTTTGTGACGCATTTCGTGATGTTTGGGGGGTATATCGACCAAACACGTGACTCTCTTGTTACGACTCGAAACGCTTCGGGCCTTCATATGCTCCCCGTGAAAGACTGAGCCAAATGCCTGTACCGGATTCAGACGCAGCACGACGGGCCGAGATCACCCGGCTAGCCGCCGCTCTGAACGAGCGACTGATCGCCATCCGACGCGACATCCATGCCCATCCAGAGATCGGCCACCACGAGCATCGCACCACGGCGCTCATTGTCGACTATCTTGAGCGGGTTGGGCTGGTCGCGAAGGTGCTGCCAATCGGAACCGGCGCCTACTGCGACATCCTGCCCGGCGGCTTCGACGATTCCACCGGTCTTGTTGGACTCCGCGCCGATATCGATGCCCTGCCCATTTCTGACGGCAAGAGCGTTGACTATGCCTCCAAGAACCCGGGCGTATGTCACGCCTGCGGGCACGACGTGCACACCGCGATCTTGCTCGGAGTCGGAGTCGTTCTGTCGCGGCTTCGTGATCTTGATCTGCTGACCCGCGGTGTCCGGCTGATCTTTCAGCCTGCCGAGGAGAGCAGCCCCGGCGGAGCCCTCGATGCGATCGAGGGCGGCGTACTGCACGACCTGACTGAGATTTACGCGCTGCACTGCGATCCGCGGACCGACGTCGGCCAGATCGCGCTCAAAGTCGGACCCATTACATCAGCGGTTGACCAAGTCAACATCGTCCTCAATGGCACCGGCGGGCACACCTCCCGGCCACAGCTGACTCAGGACGTCATCGGAGCGCTCGGCGCGTTGGCGACAATGACTCAGCTGCTGCTGGCCCGCCGCATTGATCCCCGCAGTGGAGTCTCTCTGATGTGGGGGTCGATGCACGCCGGTTCAGTCGCCAACGCCATTCCCCGGACCGGCGAGATCGTCGGGACGCTTCGGGCGCTCGATGCCGCCGGGTGGCAACTCGCCAAGCAACTGATTCCTCAGCTGGCCGCGGAGATCGTCCGGCCCTTCGGCGTGGAGGTGGACATCGCCGTAACCGATGGGGTGCCGCCGGCAGTCAACCATGCCCGCGGCGTACGTCGACTCACCCGGGCGACTGAAGAGATGCTGGGAGCCGATGCCGTAACCACAACCGAGCAATCCCTGGGCGGAGAAGATTTTTCCTGGATGCTGTTGCAGGTGCCCGGCGCGCTCGCGCGGCTCGGCGTACGAACACCAGGCAAGGCCTGCCCTGACATTCATCAGCCAACCTTTGTTGTGGACGAGGCCTGCATCCCGGCCGGCCTCAAGGTGCTCGCGGACGTGGCGACAACCTTCGAGCGTCCTGCGATCTGAGCACTCAAATCGGTATCGAGTCCTTATCAGCTAGCAGCCCGGGCGGTTCCAGTCGGAGTTAGAGTCGGTCCGGTTGTGAACTCTCTTGCCCAGGAGGCATTCGTGAAGAAAACCCTCACTCTGGCTGGCGGTCTTGTCTGCGCTGCTGCCTTGACGCTCAGCAGCTGCGCTCAGGCGCCCGGGACTGGCTCATCCGCGGCACCCAGTGCACCTGCCAGCGCGCCGAGCGCCAGCGCCTCGGGTGCTGCGTTCAAGGCCTGCATGGTTTCCGACTCGAACGGCTTTGATGACAAGTCGTTCAACCAGACGTCCTTTAAGGGTCTGACCGACGCCAAGACCGAGCTGGGCATCGAGACCGGTCAGGTTGAATCGCGAACGGCGTCCGACTACGCCAAGAACATCCAGTCCATGGTCGACGCAAACTGCAACGTCATCGTCACTGTTGGCTTCCTTCTGGGCGATGACACCCTTGCTGCGGCTAAGAAGAACCCTGACATCAAGTTCGCCATTGTCGATAACAATGATCCAAAGACCTACCCGGCGGTCAAGAATCTGAAGCCGCTGATCTTCAACACGGCGCAGTCGAGCTTTCTTGCCGGGTACCTGGCCGCAGGCATGAGCAAGACCAAGAAGGTCGGTACTTTCGGTGGTGCCAAGCTCCCCACAGTCACAATCTTCATGGACGGCTTCAGCCAGGGCGTGGACTACTACAACAAGCAGAAGGGCACTGACGTCAAGGTCCTCGGCTGGGACGCGGCCAAACAGGATGGACAGTTCACCGGCGACTTCACCGACACCAAGGGCGGCCAGCGTACGGCACAGGGTTTGATCAGCCAGGGCGCTGACATCATCTTCCCGGTCGCTGGCTCAGCCGGCCTTGGCGCGCTGCAAGCGGCCAAAGCCAGCGGCGGCAAGGTCAATGGGATCTGGGTGGACACCGACGGCTGCGTGAGTGCGGAGAGCTACTGCTCCAACATCATCACGAGCGTTTACAAAGGCATGGATGTGGCAGTCGCGGACGCAATCAAGGCCGCCAAGGATGGCTCGTTCTCCAATGAGCCGTACGTGGGCACTCTGGAGAATGAGGGCACAGGTCTGTCGCCGTTCCACGACTTCGACTCCAAGGTTCCCGCGGAGCTGAAGTCGGAGCTGGATGCCCTCAAGGCGGACATCCTCAGCGGCAAGATCACGATCGAGTCCAAGTCCCAACCTTCGGCATGACAGCCCTCGGCATGATTGAGAGGTGACTCCAACTCCTGCCCCCGCGGCTGGAACAGGCCTCCGGCTGCGGGGGATCACCAAGCGGTTCGGCGGCCTGGTCGCCAACGACTCGATCGATCTAGACATTTCGCCCGGTGAAATTCATTGTCTGCTTGGTGAAAATGGGGCCGGCAAGACGACGCTGATGAATGTGCTGTACGGGCTGTTACAGCCCGACGAGGGCACGATTTCGATCGACGGTGTGGAGCATGTCCCGGCCAATCCCAGGGAGGCCATTGCCGCCGGGATCGGCATGGTGCACCAGCACTTCATGCTGATCGATGTCTTTACCGTTGCTGAGAACCTCATTCTCGGTCGGGAGGACAGCACGGGCGGCCTGCTCAACATGGGGGAGGCGCGGCGCACCGTACGACGGCTGTCGGAACGCTATGGCCTTGAGGTTGATCCCGACGCGGTGATCGAGGAGCTGCCGGTCGGTATCCAGCAGCGCGTCGAGATCTTGAAAGCGCTGGCCAATGATGCCAAATACCTGATCTTGGACGAACCTACGGCCGTGCTGACTCCGCAAGAGACCGATCAGCTCATGACGGTGATGCGTTCGCTCCGAGACGAAGGCAAGGCGATCGTCTTCATTACCCACAAACTGCGTGAAGTGCGAGAAATCGCAGACAAGATCACGGTGATCAGGCACGGCAAGGTAGTCGGTACCGCAAAGCCGACTGACTCCGAGTCAGACCTGGCAGAACTCATGGTAGGCCGGGCCGTGAGCTTGCTCGTGGACAAGAAGTCCGCCTCACCTTCAGCCGAACCACGATTAGCGATGAAAGGTGTTTTCGTAGCCAGGCCGAACGGAACGCTCGCTGTAGACGATCTTGATCTTGAGGTGTACGGCGGAGAAATCGTGTGCATCGCCGGCGTCCAAGGCAATGGCCAGACCGAGTTGGCCAAGGCGCTGCTCGGCCTGACGCGGGTCGTCAAGGGAACTATCGAGCTTGACGGCAGGCGACTGACAGGTTTGACACCGCGGGAGACCATTGACGCCGGCCTCGGGTTCGTCCCGGAGGACCGTAAGCAGGACGGCTGTGTCAGCAGCTTTACCGTTGCCGAGAATCTGATCTTGAATCATCACGAGGAGCATCCGTACGCGCGAGGCATCGCGCTGGATTTGTCGAAGGTGAGGCAGAACGCCGCCCACCGCATCTCAGAGTTCGACATCCGCACGCAGTCGATCGAGGCAACGGTTTCCTCGTTGTCCGGCGGCAATCAGCAAAAGGTCGTGCTGGCCCGCGAACTCTCTCGGTCGCTAGCGCTGTTGGTTGCCTCGCAACCCACTCGTGGACTTGATGTCGGGGCGATCGAGTTCGTCCACAAGAGGCTGGTGGAGGAACGGGATCGTGGCACGGCAGTGGTGATCGTGTCGACGGAGCTGGACGAGGTCATCGCCTTGGCTGATCGGATTGCGGTCATGTATCGCGGTCGCATTGTTGGCATTGTGCCGCCGGACACCTCACGCGAGGTGCTGGGCCTCATGATGGCGGGGATCCCGACTGCGGAGGCTTTGGCGAGCGCATCCATGACCACACTGGCCGAGGAGGACGCCGCCTTGGAGGCCAGTCTGGAAGAGGTGCCTCATGAGTCCTGAGCTGCGCCGGCGCCGGATCGCGATTCCATGGTCTGATGTGCTGATCACCATCGCATCGATCGTGCTGGCGTTCATCGTTGGCGCGCTGCTCATGATCATCTCCGACACCGAGGTTCGTAGCAAGTTTGCCTACTTCTTCGCTCGGCCCTCAGATGCACTGATCGCGTCCTGGGAGAAGGTCAGCAGCGCATACGCGGCGTTGATCAAAGGGGCGATTGGCGGCTACGGCCCGATCACCGAGACGACCGCCCAGGCGGCTCCGCTGATTTGCGCTGGCCTTGGCGTAGGCCTGGCCTTCCGTGCGGGCCTTTTCAACATCGGTGCCCAGGGACAGGCCATCCTCGGCGCAATTGTGGCTGCCTACATCGGTTTCACCTGGCACTTGCCACCCGGTATCCACCTACTTGTGGCGATCCTCGGCGGGCTGCTCGGCGGTGCATTGTGGGGAGGAGTTGTCGGCTGGCTGAAGGCGAGGACCGGCGCGCACGAGGTCATTGTCACGATCATGATGAACTACATCGCCGCCGGGCTGCTGGCCTACCTGCTCACTACCTCCGCGTTCCAACGGCCAGGACGACCCGACCCGATTTCTCCCATCGTGGATTGGAACGCCACCATGCCGCGTCTGGAGGGTGGCCAACTGCATCTAGGTTTCGCGCTCGCCCTGCTTGCCGCGGTGGCGGTCTGGTGGATACTCGACCGCTCGACCACCGGATTTACCATCCGTGCTGTCGGTGCGAATCCAAGTGCTGCTGCGACAGCAGGCATGAGTGTGGCGCGCACGACGATAATCACCATGTGCTTGGCAGGCGCCCTAGCGGGGCTCGCCGGGATTCAGGCCGCCTTGGGTCCGAGTGCATCCGGACTGCCTGTGCCGCTCACACAAGGGATCGTCGGCTCGATTGGCTTCGATGCGATTACCGTTGCCCTGCTCGGCCGGTCCAAGCCACTGGGCATTGTGCTGGCCGGCTTGCTGTTCGGCGCATTGCACGCGGGTGGCCTGGCAATGCAAAGCATTGCTCAGACGCCGCTCACCTTGACAACTGTGCTGCAGGCATTGATCGTGCTCTTCGTCGCGGCGCCCGCGCTAGTGACCAAGATCGTGCCCTTCCTGAAGCCTCGCAAGACTCGGGCGCTCGGGCCGGTTCCGGAGGGAGGGCTGGTGTGAGTCTCGACACCATCGAGCAGGCTCCTCCGCGGGCCCAGGGCGAGCGGGTCGAAACGACCCCGAAACGCCGACAGCGCATTTCCACCGGTGTCCTTATCGCCATCGTCGGTGTATTGCTTCTGATCGGTCTTGCATCCACCAGAGGCAGCGCGCGATTTGCCCTGTCCGATGCGTTTGATGTGGTGCAGCTGCCGACCGTGACTGTGCCTGGTTTTGCCACCGTGTTTGTCTGTGCCCTGCTCTGCCTCTCGGCTGCAGCCGGCTATCTCTCCGGTCGGATGCGAGGTCCCTGGCCGGCGTTAGCGGGAGCGGTGGCCGGCTTGGCTGTCGTCATGGGATTTCTGACCTGGGCGGCATCTGGACGTGAGCTGCCATTCCCTGTCAGCAACCAGTTCGCTGGAACTTTGTCGCTGGCCACACCTTTGGTCTTCGGGGCACTGTGTGGCGTGTTGTGTGAACGCTCAGGAGTGGTCAACGTATCGATCGAGGGTCAGTTTCTTTCGGCGGCCTTCGCGGCCGCCGTAGTGGGCAGTCTTACCCAGTCGGTAACGGTTGCCATGATTACTGCGGTGCTCTCCGGCCTCGCTATGGCTGCGCTGCTCGCTGTGTTCTCGATCAACTACCTGGTCAACCAGGTCGTGCTGGGCGTAGTGCTCAATCTGCTGGCTGTCGGCGTTACCGGCTTTCTTTTTGATCAGCTGGTGGAGCCGGCGTCAACCAAGTACAACTCCGCGCCGGTGCTCGAACCGATCCCCGTACCGGGCCTGTCCAAGATTCCGTTCTTCGGGCGGGTGCTCTTCGAGCAGAACGTTCTGGCGTATCTGGGGGCTATCTCGGTTGCCCTGGTCTGGCTGGTGCTCTACCGGACCACGTGGGGCTTGCGCATCAGAGCGGTCGGCGAGCATCCTGAGGCCGCAGACACCGTCGGCATCAGCGTCCGCGGAATCCGCTGGTCGGCAGTGCTGGCAGGCGGCATCTTTGGCGGCTTGGGCGGCTCCTTCTTTACCCTCGCCTCGACCGGCTCGTTCACCAAGGAGTTCACCGTCGGCAACGGCTTTATCGCGCTCGCTGCCGTGATCATGGGTCGCTGGCATCCGGTGCTGGCATCGATCATGTGCTTGTTCTTCGGCTTCGTGACCCAGATGGCTTCTCAGCTGCAAACGCTGGAAACCCCGATGCCCAGTCAATTCCTGTTGATCTTGCCGTACGTCGCAACGATCATCGCCGTTGCCGGCCTCGTGGGCCGAGTTAGACCACCGGCAGCCGACGGTATTCCTTTCGAGAAGCAGTGACGTGCCGAAATGTGCCCTGAGTCCGATGAGATGCGCCCTGAGTCCGATGAGATGCGCCCTGAGCCCGTCGAAGGGCATATGACTGTCAACTGGAACCAGCTACGCGCCGCAGCGACCGAAGCCAGCCGTCACGCGTACGCGCCGTACTCCGGCTTCCCGGTGGGTGCAGCGGCCCTGGTCGATGACGGACGTATCGTCACCGGGTGCAATGTGGAAAACGCCTCCTATGGGGCCACCCTGTGCGCCGAATGTGGACTGGTCTCGGCGCTGCATGCCAGCGGCGGCGGACGGCTGATCGCGTTTGCCTGCGTCGACGGGACCGGGTCGGTACTCATGCCCTGCGGTCGATGCCGCCAGCTGCTCTGGGAGCATGGCGGCGCAGAGTGTCTGGTCGATACTCCGACTGGCATTCAACCGATGAGCGACGTGCTGCCGCAGGCCTTTAGCGCCCGTGATCTTGCTAGGCGTCGATCATGAGCCTTGACCTGGAAGCGCTGCAAGCCTTCCCAAAGGTGTCACTCCATGATCACCTGGATGGTGGCCTCCGACCACAGACGATCATCGAGCTGGCCGGCGACATCGGACATCCCTTACCTGCCGACAATGCCGATGATCTTGGTCAATGGTTCGCAGAGTCGGCGAACTCCGGATCGTTGGAGTGTTACCTGGAGACCTTCGATCACACCATCGCGGTGATGCAGACGGCGCCCAATCTGCGCCGGGTCGCCAGAGAGTTCGTCGAGGACCTGGCCGCAGACGGAGTGATCTACGGCGAGACACGCTGGGCCCCTGAAAAGCATCTGAGGCACGGCTTAACCGAGACCGACGCAATCGAAGCCGTGCGCGACGGGCTAGCCGAGGGGATGGCGGCGTGTCGGGATCGGGGGCATGAGATTGACGTACGCCAGCTGCTGACTGCCATGCGGCAGGCTGAACCTACCCGCGACATCGCCGAGCTGACGCTGCGTTATCGCCGCGACGGCGTCGCCGGCTTCGACATCGCTGGGCCAGAGAAGGGCTATCCGCCGTCGCGCTTCCTGGAGTCCTTCCAGCTGCTGCGGCGTTCGAGTGCCTACTACACCATTCATGCAGGCGAGGCCAATGGGTGCGAGTCCATCTGGGAGGCGGTGCAGGTATGCGCAGCCAACCGGATCGGCCACGGTGTCGCGATCATCGAGGACATTCAGCACGGCACGCTCGGCGACTTCGCGGCGTACGTCCGCAACGAACGGATCCCGCTCGAGATGTGCCCGTCCTCCAATGTGCAGACCGGCACCGTGTCCTCGATCGCCGAGCATCCAATCCATAGCTTGGATCGGCTGGGCTTCCGGGTCACGGTGAACCCCGACAACAGGCTGATGAGCGCGACCAGTATGACCAGTGAGTTCGCCCTCCTCGCCGATGCATTCGACTACACGTTTGCGGATGTAGGCAGGCTGAGCATCAACACCGCCAAGAGTGCCTTTGCGCCGTACGAGGTACGCAGGGCCCTGGTACAACGCATTGCGGCGGCTGGCTAGATCGCTTTCTGGCTTGAAACACCGGCGAGCGGAGGAGCGGGCCGGGCTAGGGTTTAGCCCATGACTTCGCGCGTCCTAGCCGCAGTGGCATGGCCCTATGCGAACGGCCCGCGCCACATCGGTCACGTCTCCGGCTTCGGGGTTCCCTCAGACATCTTCGCGCGCTACATGCGGATGAGCGGGCACGACGTCTTGATGGTGTCCGGGACCGATGAGCACGGCACGCCGATCTTGGTTCAGGCCGAGCGGGAAGGGCTGACGCCTCGCGAGACTGCGGACAAGTACAACCGGGTGATCGTCAACGACCTTCGTGACCTTGGTCTGTCCTACGACCTCTTTACGCGGACCACCACCCTCAACCACTACGCGGTGGTCCAAGATCTCTTTCTCGGACTCCATCGAAACGGCTATGTGGTGCCCAAGATCACGATGGGAGCGGTGAGCCCGTCAACCGGACGGACCTTGCCGGATCGTTACATCGAGGGCACCTGTCCGATCTGCGGCTACCCCAGCGCGCGCGGTGATCAGTGCGACAACTGCGGTAACCAACTGGACCCGATCGACTTGATCAACCCCGTCTCAAGAATCAACGGGGAGACACCCAAGTTTGTCGAAACCGAGCACTACCTCCTTGATCTCCCGGCGCTCGCGGGGTCGCTCGGGAAATGGCTGAGCTCCCGTACCGACTGGCGGCCGAACGTGTTGAAGTTCAGTCAGAACCTGCTGGAGGATCTGCGGCCGCGGGCGATCACTCGTGATCTTGACTGGGGTGTGCCGGTACCGCTGGACGGCTGGCGGGATCAGCCGATGAAGCGGCTCTACGTGTGGTTCGACGCTGTCATCGGCTACCTCTCTGCGTCGGTGGAGTGGGCCAGGCGCAGCGGCGATCCCGACGCCTGGAAGCAGTGGTGGATCGACCCGGAGGCGCGCAGCTACTACTTCATGGGAAAGGACAACATCGTCTTCCACACCGTGATTTGGCCGGGGATTCTGCTCGGCCACAATGGCGAGGGTGATCATGGGGGTACGGTTGGGCCGCTCGGTGAGCTCCGCTTGCCCGACGAGATCGTTTCCGCCGAGTACCTGACCATGAGCGGCTCAAAGTTCTCCACGAGCCGCGGCAAGGTGATCTACGTCGGCGATTTCCTGCGCGACTTCGGGCCGGATGCGTTGCGTTACTTCATTGCCGTAGCTGGTCCGGAGACCACCGATACCGATTTCACCTGGGACGAGTTTGTGCGGCGTACCAACTTCGAGCTGGCCAATGAGTGGGGCAACCTGGTCAATCGCTCGATCTCCATGGCGTACAAGAACAATGGGGCAATCCCGCAGCCCGGCACGCTGGTCGACGTTGATCATCATTTGCTGCAGACCTCCCGCAATGCGTTCCACACGGTGGGTGAGCTGCTGGGCCGCAACCGGTTCAAGCTCGCGATCACCGAAGCCATGCGGGTGGTGGGTGCCGCCAACAAGTACATCTCCGACACAGAACCGTGGAAGCTGGCTGGTGATCCGAAACGGCGTGACACGGTGCTGCACACAGCGCTGCAGGTCGTCTCGGATGCCAACACGCTGCTGACGCCATTCCTGCCGCACGCTGCCCAAAGGATTCACGAGGCGCTGGGCGGTAGCGGCGTCTGGGCGGCGGAGCCGCAGATCCGTGAGGTAACCGAGGAGGGCGGCCCCGACTATCCCGTGATCATGGGCGACTACGCGAGCGAGCAGGCACGTTGGGAGTCCCGCTCGATCACATCAGGAACGCCGTTGCAGCGGCCGACGCCGCTATTCACCAAGCTCGATGAGAGTCTGGGCAAGACCGGTCCTGATTGGGCGCCCATCGAGCGCTGACTCACTGTCAGACGTAGCCGTTACCTTTCGGACTTGTAACGGAAGGACGCCTACCATGAGTTACGTGACGGCGGAGTCGAGAGTTGAGTGGCTGCCTCACGTGCGCGCCTTTAGTCGCGCCGATCTCGACGCAATGCCCGATGACGGGAATCGCTACGAGATCATCGACGGAGCACTCATCGTGACACCGTCACCGTCGATGCACCATCAGGCCGCCGTCGTCGCTCTGGTTGCCTAGTTGCTGCGCTTAGCAGCCGCCAACGCAGCGGTTAACTCTTCGGCGTTCAACTGCTCGACGTACCCCGGCGTACCAGGTTGAATGCGCCAGCTTTCGGCCAGCGAGCCGACATCAACCACATCGAAGCCGAACTCATCGATCAGCTCGGCCACCTGAGTTTTTGCAGCTGAGTCGTCTCCTGCGATAGCAAGCGCTCGTCTGTTCGGCGAGCGCGGCGGCGTGCCGTCGCTCGTGATTTGACGAGCGTAGATGTGGTTGAACGCCTTCACGACGTTGGCCCCGGGCACCCGAGACTGAAGCAGTTCAGAGCTCGTCACACTGTCATCGTCGAGGGCCGCAATGTTGCCATCGCGTCGCGGGTAGTAGTTGTTCGCATCGATTACCGTCTTGCCGATGAGCGGTTCGGCCGGGACATCGCCAATCGCTTTCAGCGGGACCGCTACCACCACAAGATCACCGGCCGTGGCGGCGTCCTCAGTGGTGCCGGCACGAGCTTGCTGACCCAACTCGGACACCAGTTCGGTCAGCGTTTCAGGTCCTCGTGAATTGCTGATCACTACGTCGTAGCCGGTCGCGATTGCGGCCCGGGCGATCTGGCTGCCGATGTGGCCGGCGCCAATCAGTCCTATGGTCTTGACTCCGTCAATGGTCATGCCGGCCGAAACTCATCCGCAGGCCTGGCTATTCCTCGTCACCTGAATCCACTCCGCAGCAGTTACTTGGACTCCGCATCATCCGCATCTGGTGTGAAGATCAAAGTAAGTGATGCGAAGTGCGCGACAGTGCTCTAGTACGAAGTGCCCCCCGAGAGGGAGAGCGCCCCAGTTGGGTGCCATACCGTCTTGATCTCCAGAAACGCGCGCATCCGGGCGGTGCCAGGCGCCGCTGTGAAGTCAGGAACACCCTTCGGAACATAGACCCGCTTGAGTGTCTCCGCTGCGGCCTGCTCCAGCGACTCACGCAGCTCAGCATCCGCACCGGTGAGGTCGAGGGCGTTGACATCCGCATGAGCCGCGAGGTGCGGAGCCAGCTCAGAGACCCTGCCCGTCAGGATGTTGATCACTCCACCCGGTACATCAGACGTCGCGACCACCTCGGCAAAGGTGATCGCTACGCAGACATCTTGTTCGGCGGCGATCACAACGCCGGCATTGCCCCCGGTGATCACCGGCGCGATCACCGAAATCAATCCCAATAGCGGTGATCCAAGCGGCGCAAGGACCCCCACGACTCCGGTCGGTTCGGGGGCGGAGTAGGAGAAGTACGGGCCCGACACTGGATTGGCGCTCCCCATGACGGCGGCCAGTTTGTCGGTCCAGCCGGCGTAGTGCACCAACCGATCAATTCCCGCATCAACCTCCGCTGTGGCGATCTTGGCCGAGGCACCGGTGCTGATCATGATCAGTTCGACGAACTCGGCCCGGCGGCCCTCCAGCATCTCCGCTGTCCGATAGATGACCTGGCCGCGGTTGTACGGGGTGGCCTTAGACCAGGCGGCGTGACCCTTGCGGGCTGCAACGACGGCATCGCGGAGATCCTTGCGCGATGCTAGCGCTGCGTTGGCCATGAAATTGCCCTTATTGTCATGCGCCTGATAGGTACGGCCAGACTCCGAACGAGGGAAGGTGCCGCCAATGAAGAGCTTGTACGTCTTGATTACCGCCAGGTGGCTCACCGCACGACCGCCTCATCGTCGGTATCCAGGTAGGCGTCCAGACCAGACGGTCCGCCTTCGCGGCCGAAGCCGGATTCCTTGTAGCCGCCGAAGCTGGCTGCCGGATCGAATCGATTGAACGTGTTGTCCCAGATCACCCCGGACCGGAGTGCCGCGGCCATACCCATGGCCCGCGAACCCTTCTCGGTCCATACTCCCGCCGACAGACCGTACGGGCTGTTGTTGGCCTTTGTGACGGCCTCATCGGGCGTACGGAAGGTCATCGTAGTCAGCACGGGGCCGAAGATTTCCTCGCGTGCGATCCGCATCGAGGGAGTCGCATTGGTAAAGATCGAGGGAGCGAGGTAGAAGCCATTCTTCGGTAGCGGGCACGAGGAGGACCACAGCTCAGCGCCCTCGGCCAGTCCGGCATCCATCAAGGCTGTGATGCGACCCAGTTGTGCCTCGGAGTTGATCGCACCGACGTCAGTGTTCTTGTCCATGGGGTCGCCGACCCGCAGCGTCTCGACCCGTTGCTTGAGCCGCTCGATGAACTCATCAGCGATCGACTCCTGCACCAGCAGGCGTGAGCCCGCGCAGCAGACCTGGCCCTGGTTGAAGAAGATGCCGTTGATAATGCCTTCGACGGCCTGATCCTGCGCCGCGTCCTCGAAGATGATGTTGGCGCCCTTGCCGCCGAGTTCCAAGGTGATCTTGCGGCCAGTGCCGGCTAGCTCACGTTGCAGACGGCGGCCGACCGCCGTGGAGCCGGTGAAGGCGACCTTGTCAATTCCCGAGTGATTGAGGAGTGCCGATCCCACATCGCCAGCGCCGGTGACAATGTTGACAACTCCGGGTGGCAGGTCCGCATCGGCTATGATCTCAGCCAGTACCAAGATCGACAACGGTGTGGTTTCGGCTGGCTTGATCACTACAGTGTTTCCGGCCGCCAGCGCAGGCGCGATCTTCCAGGCGGCCATCAACAGCGGAAAGTTCCAGGGGATGACCTGCCCGGCCACTCCCAGCGGTCGGGGCGCAGGCCCTAGGCCAAGGTGTTGCAGCTTGTCGGCCCAGCCGGCGTGGTAGAAGAAGTGCTGCGCCGCAGCGGGTACGTCGAAATCTCGAGTTTCCTTGATCGGCTTGCCATTGTCGAGGGTTTCAACGACGGCAAGCTCCCTGGACCGCTCGGCGATTGCCCGTGCGATCCGAAACAGGTACTTACCGCGCTCCGCGCCCGGTAGCTGCGACCAGACGTCCTGGTACGCGCGGCGGGCGGCTTTGACTGCCCTGTCGACATCGGAAGCCTCGACGGTCGAGACTGTCGAAAGCCTCTCACCGGTCCCCGGATTGATTGTGTCGCGATCCTCGCCACTACCCTCCTTGAAGCTTCCGTCGATGAACGGCAGGTAGCGGTCCTTGATGTCGGCAATGGCACTCGACTCAGGCGCCGGCGAGTATTCCCATTCCATGATCAAAATTCTCTCAGTCCACGGTCACGTAGTCAGCGCCGGAGTAGTGCCCGTCCAGCTGCGCCCGGCGTTGCATGATCAAGTCATTGAGCACCGATGAGGCGCCGAAGCGGAAGTAGTACGGATCCAACCACTCAGGTCCGGCAACCTCATTGACCGCCACCAGATAGCGGATTGCATCCTTGGCTGTTCGGATGCCGCCGGCGGGCTTCACCGCGCGCTGCTCTCCGGTCTGGGCCTTCCAGTCCTTGACGGCTTGCAGCATGACGTGCACGACGGGCAAGGTAGCGGCCGGAGAGATCTTGCCTGTCGAGGTCTTAATGAAGTCCGCACCCGCAAGCAGCGCGAGCCAGGAGGCGCGACGTACGTTGTCGTAGGTTGCTAGCTCACCAGTTTCCAAGATCACCTTCAGTCGCGCATTTCCGCACGCCTGCTTGATCGCAATGATCTGCTCGAAGACTGTCCCGTAATCGCCTGCCAGGAATGCGCCTCGATCGATCACCATGTCGATTTCGTCGGTACCCGCATCCACGGCGATCTTGGTGTCGGCCAGTTTGACCTCAAGGCTCGAGCGACCGGAAGGGAACGCACTGGCAACCGATGCCACGTTGACGCCGGAGCCTTGGAGCTCCGCAACCGCCGTAGGCACCATGTCGGGATAGACACAGATGGCCGCTGTATGCGGAGTGTCTGGATAGTCCGGATCGGGCAGCATCGCCTTGCGAGCGAGGTTGCGTACTTTCCCGGGCGTATCGGCGCCTTCCAGAGTGGTCAGATCCACCATCGAGATCGCCAGATCCAGCGCCGCAAGTTTGGAGGCGCGCTTAATAGAGCGTGTTGCAAGCCCAGCGGCGCGCATTTCGATCCCGACCGGGTCAACACCGGGGAGACCAAGCAGGAAGCGTCGCAATGAGGTCTCGTCCGCAGCCGCGTCGGCCAGATGTGCAGGCAGGATCGTCGTCGCGGTGGCCTCCGGCTGCTTGAGATCCTTCGAGGCCGGACTCATGCACCTGATCCTATGCTGTGGTGCCTGTTTGATTGCTCCGCTCGCTGCGCTCGCTCTGTCTAATGGCTCGCTCCGTTCGCTGCGACGTTCGCCCGGGAGCCGCCGTCTTCGTCGGATCCGACGAAACGATCGTGTCGGAGAATCAGCTCTGTTCTGGACGCGTTTCGTCGGCTCCTCCTGCAGATCGGCGGCGCGAACATCGCGAGCGCGGATCGCGCTTGGCGATACCCAAATCTCGTGCGGCGGCGCTAGGGCCGTTGGTCAGCTGACGGGCTCAGAGCGCACACCAGTAGCAGAATCAGCTGCGAGCGTCGAAAATCGCGCGCCGCCGAACGGAGGAGGAGTGAGCGGAGGCGTTCTTTCCTCTGCGAGCGACGACGACGACGGCGGGTCCAAAGCACGATGCGCGAGCAGCTGGAAAGATTGTTGCCGTGCAGGCAGGTCGCTCACTTATCCGTCAGGACCTGGAGCAGGCCAGCGTCACCCCGCTGGAGCTGTTCTTCGACCTGGTATTCGTCTTTGCGTTGACTCAGGTGACAGCGTTCATGGCTGACGAGCCGAGTTGGCAGGGGATCCTGCGCGGTGCGCTGGTGATCATGCTCCTGTGGTGGGCCTGGGTCGGGTACGCATGGCTGGCCAATGTGGCCAGTGCCGAGGAACGACCTATCAAGCTGGCCATTCTCGCCGGAATGGCGGCGATGTTCATCCTGGCATTGTGCATTCCGGAGGCTTTCGACGATGCGCCTGGCGGCTTGGATGGACCAGTCGTGCTGGCCATCTGCTACCTGCTGTTTCGCCTGATGCATCTCGTCATATTCCTGATCATTTCCCGGGAGGATGCCGGGCTGCGCGCCCAGGTGCTGCGATTTGCGCTCAGCGTCGTCGCGAGCAGCGTGGTGCTGCTGGTGGCGTCCCAGTTCGACGGATGGCTACAGACGGGTTTGTGGATGCTGGCGCTGCTCGCCGACTACGTCGGGACCGCCCTAGGTGGCTTCCGAGGATGGCGGCTGCCAGCGCCAGGACACTTCTCCGAGAGGCACGGGCTCATCATCATTGTCGCCCTCGGCGAGTCGATCGTGGCCATCGGCGTCGGAGTGGCCAAGGAGCCGATCTCCTGGGTGATCATCGGGGGCTCCGTGCTGGGCCTGCTGCTGTCTTCCGCGCTGTGGTGGGCATACTTCGACGTCAGTGCCTTGCTGGGTGAGCATGCCCTGGCCACGGAGCCTGTGGAGACCAGAGCGCGCCTGGCCCGTAACGCGTACTCCTACGGACACCTCCCGCTGATGCTGGGCATCGTTTTAGTCGCTCTCGGGTTGAAAGAGGTGCTGCTGTACATCAGTGACAGCAGCCACCACACTCTCTCCGATCCGTTATCCGCCGTAGCGCTGGCGGCCTTAGTCGGTGGCACGGTCATCTATCTGCTGGGCCATGTGATCTTCAAGTGGCTCACAGTGCGCACCGTTTCAGTGGTTCGGCTGGCAGCAGCTGGTGCGCTGCTGCTGGCGATTCCGTTGATCACTGGATTGCCCGCGTTAGCTCAGTTAGCTGTCGTGGCGTTCGTGGTAACCGGCGCCGTGCTGATTGAGGGGGTTCTGTTCGCTGAATCCCGTCGCAAGATCCGAGCCGAGCTGTCCCACCACTGAGGCGAGACTTAGCTGAACGCGTTTTCCCCGGTCAATGCCTGCCCGATCACCAATTGGTGAACTTCGGAGGTTCCTTCGTACGTCAGTACCGACTCCAAGTTGTTGGCGTGGCGCAGCACCGGATACTCCAAGGTAATGCCGCTAGCACCGAGAATGGTCCGGCATTCCCGGGCAATGACGAGCGCTTCTCGTACGTTGTTGAGTTTGCCCAGACTTACCTGCTGCGACTGCAGTCGATGATCATCTTTGAGTCGTCCGAGGTGCAGCGCCAGCAGGAAGCCCTTCTGCAGCTCCAGCGTCATGTCCGCAAGCTTCGCCTGGGTCAGCTGAAGAGAAGCAAGCGGGCGGTCGAACACCTCCCGCGAAATTGCGTAGTCGATTGTGGTCTCCAAGCAGTCCCGCGCTGCCCCGAGGGCGCCGAAGACAATGCCGAATCGTGCCTCGTTGAGGCAGGAGAGCGGGCCGCGCAGACCAGCCGCGTCCGGAAGCATCGAGTCAGGTGGCAGGTGGACGTCCTCGAGTATCAGCTCTGAGGTGATCGAGGCGCGCAGCGACAGCTTCTTGGTGATCTTGGGCGCCGAGAACCCCGGAGTATCGGTGGGGACTATGAAGCCCCTGATTCCGTCGTCGGTCTGGGCCCAGACGATCGCCACGTCGGCGACGGAGCCGTTGGTAATCCACATCTTGGTTCCGTTGATCACCCAGTCGTCGCCGTCGCGCTTGGCCCGGGTCCGCATGCCCGCCGGATTGGATCCGAAGTCGGCCTCTGTCAACCCGAAGCAGCCGATCGCCTCACCCGTGGCCATCCGAGGCAGCCAGGTGGTTTTGTGTTCCTCGCTGCCGAACTTCCAGATCGCGAACATCGCAAGGGAGCCTTGTACCGACACCATGCTGCGTACGCCGGAGTCGCCAGCCTCAAGCTCCAGGCACGCCAGCCCGTAGGACACCGCGTTTGCTCCGGCGCAGCCATAGCCCTCCAAGTGCATGCCAAGCAGTCCAAGCTCACCCGTCTCACGCATCAGGCCAATATCAAGATCACCGCGCTCGTACCAGTCTGCGATGTTCGGCTTCACCCGCTGTGCCACGAATTCTCGAACTGTCGCTTGGATATCGCGCTCTTCCTCGGTCAGAAGATGATCAATTGCAAGCAGCTCGAGCGGTCCGGTTCGGTTCATCGTTCTCCCATCTCAGCGAGCGTCAGCGCGCCCTTTTCAATCTCGTCCTCGCCCAGCAACACGTACTCGGCCGCACTGCCTAACGGCACGAAGCTGTCCTGGCTGGCCACTCGCTGGATCGGGCCGGTAAAGCCGCCTTCGACCAGGGCAGTGACGACTCCCTCACCCACACCTCCACTGTGCCGGGTTTCATCGACCACGAGAACCCTGCCGGTCGATCGGGCCGCGGCGAGGATGTCCTCCATCGGAAGCGGAGAGAGCCAGCGCAGGTCGAGCACCTGGGCAGCGATGCCGACGGTCGCAAGTCGGCGAGCCACCCGCAGGCTCATCGGGACTCCATTGCCAAAGCTGATCATGGTCAGGGCTGCCGATTCACTCCCATAGCTACGCGCTCGACCGATCGGCACATGCTCATCATGATCAACTGTCAGCCATGCTTGATCGCCCGCCTCGTAGAGGTCCCGGCGATGGTACAGCGCGATCGGCTCGAGGAAGACTGACAGCGTCGAGTCTGTGATGGCGGCAGCGACACAGGTTCGCAACATCGCGGCGGCATCGTCGGCGCGCGCTGGGCAGGCCACCACGATCCCCGGAATGTCCCGCAGCACTGCCACGGCATTGTCATTGTGGAAATGACCACCGAAGCCTTTCTGGTAGCCGAGACCAGCGATCCTGACCACCATTGGATTGGTGAAACGGCCGCGGGAGAAGAACGGCAGCGTGGCGCCCTCTCCGCGTAATTGATCTTCGGCATTGTGCAGGTAGGCCAAGTACTGCACCTCGGGAATCGGTATCAGCCCAGCAAGGCCGGCGCCCAGGCCGAGACCCAGAATGGCCTGCTCATCGAGCAGGGTGTCGAAGACTCGGGCTGCGCCATACTTGCGAGCCAGGCGTGTCGTGACGCCGTAGACGCCTCCCTTAACGCCGACGTCCTCACCGAAAACGATCACGCGAGGGTCGGCGGCCAGCAGCTCGTCGAGTGTGGCATTGATCGACTCGGCCAGGGTGCGCGGCTTGGTCTTATCCGCGGACTGTGTGGCTCTGAGCGCATGAACAGTTTCCGCGACTCGGGCCGGGTGGCGGGGCGCGATCGGTGCCATCACCTCGGCGGCCGAGCTGAGTCGTGGCTTGTGTTTGAGTCGTCCAGCTTCGTCGTCAATTTCGTGGCGGATGCCGTCGTAGCAGGCAAGGATGTCGGCCGCGCTGGCGCCCATGGCACGCAGGCCCGATGCCGTTGCCAGCAATGGATCACGCGCATAATCCACTTCGATGTCGCGCGGTTTGCGATAGCTGATCTCTGCGTCGCTGCCGGCGTGGCCTCCGAAGCGTACGGTCCGCAGATGAAGGAAGACCGGTCGTCGCCGATCGCGTACCGCGTCGACCCCCTTCTTGATCACCGGCCAGGCAGCCGCGGGATCAGAGCCATCGGCATCCAGGTACGTCAGTCCCGGTCGAGACCCGTACGCCGCCTCGATCCAGCCCCCCGGGGTCGGCACCGAGATGCCGAAGCCGTTGTCTTCGCAGACGAACAAGATCGGCACGGGCAGACCTCGAAAGGCCGTAGCAAGCGCGGTATTGATCGCGCCGGCCGCTGTGGAATGGTTGGCCGATGCATCTCCGAACGAGCACACCACTATGGCGTCCTCGGGCCACTCGAACTCAACCTTGAGCCGGTGCGCCCGATGCAGCGCAATCGCCAGACCTACGGCCCTCGGCAGATGAGAGGCGATTGTTGAGGTCTGGGGGATGATTGCCAGGTCGGGATGGCCGAATACCTTATGTCGGCCACCGGCAATCGGCTCGTCTGCCAGCCCCATGAGTCCCTGCAAGACGTCTCGGACGGGCGTTGATCCCGTCACCTGTCGGGCTCGGGCGACATAGAAGCCTCCCGAGCGGTAGTGCAGCAGGGCTGGATCGTTGGTACGCAGCGCCATCGCGATCATGGCATTGCCCTCGTGCCCAGCAGAACCGATCGTGTAGAAGCCAAGACCTTCTTGCTGCAGCGTCCGCGCCACGAAATCCAGGTGCCGGCTGGTCGCCTGGGCCCTGAAAAGGCTCCACCACCACTCCGACTCGCTAGAACTCAGCTGAGCTATAGCCGATCTGGCTTCTGACAAGTCGCAGAGAGAGTCCCGAAAGTGGCGGTCCAGCGGGTCCATCAAGCGTTCTAGAGGCGGAAGGTGGTATCCGGGGTCAGCTCGACGATGTCCATCTGAGCTTTCTGCAGCCGGCCGGAGTAGTCCCAGTTCATCGCCTGCCAGCGAGTGAACTGATCCAGCACCCACATGCCGGACTGCCGTGACCCGTTACCCGATTTGCCGTTGCCCCCGAACGGCAAATGGGCCTCGGCACCAGAGGTCGAGTTGTTGATCGACACCATGCCGGCGCTGATCTTGTCACGGAATGTGAACGCGTCCTTGGGATCGGTGGTGTAGATGGAGGAGGAAAGCCCGTATCCAGGAGCATTGGCCATCTCGATCGCCTCAGTCAGCGATTGATAGCTAGCTACTCCGACGATCGGGCCGAAGGTCTCCTCCATGAAAATCCGATCACCGGGGCGTACACCGTCGACTACCACTGGGTGGTAGTACAAGCCGGTGCTCGAGTCACCGATGAAGCCATTCCGCGGGTTCTCTTCGGAGATCTTGCCATGCGCCGCCTGGACAACATGATGCGGCTGAACCCAGGTCAGGAACTCCTCAAACCGCTCGGCGAACTTCGCATCCATCAACGGCCCCATCAAAACATCCTGAGTCGGATCGCCCACCCTGGCGTCAGCCAGGGCCGCGTTGAACCGGGTCAGGAACTGATCATGGACCGACTCGTGCACAATGACCGTGCCCAGCGAGGTGCAGCGCTGTCCGGCGGTACCGAAACCTGAGAAGAGCGCACCTTCCACCGCAAGATCAAGATCGGCACTCGGCGTGACGAGCAGCGGGTTCTTGCCACCCAGCTCCAAGCAGGCGGTCTGCAGACAACGTCCGGTCAAGGCGCCGATCTCCCGGCCAACTGCAGATGAGCCAGTGAAGCCGACCTTGTCGATCACCCCAGCTTCCAGCGCCTGCTCGAGGCCAGAGAAGGTCGCTGCACCGTCAGCATGAACGACATTGAAGACCCCGTCTGGCAGGCCGCCGCCTCGGACAAAGAGCTCGTGAAATGCCGCGCTATTGACTGCGGAGTACTCAGCCGGCTTCCATACCACGGTGTTGCCGGCAAGCAGTGCGGGCACGATGTACCAGGAGGGCACGGCCACGGGGAAGTTCCCCGCGGTTATTACCGCGACCGTGCCGACCGGCCTGCGGAAGGTGAACAGCTGCTTGTCCGGCATCTCGCTTGGCACGGTTTGCCCATAAAGTCGCCGGCCTTCGCCGAGGAAAAAGTCACAGGTATCGATGATCTCGCGTACTTCGCCCAACGCCTCTCCGTACGGCTTGCCGATCTCGGCAGTGACCAGCCGCGCGAGCGCCTCGGCGTTGTCCTCGATGAGCCGGCCGATGTGGGCAATGGCGCGCCCCCGGATCGGTGCCGGTATGGCCGCCCACGATTCCTGGGCCTTCTTGGCTGATTCGGCCGCCCTTACGAAGGTGGAGGCGTCACCGAACGACACCTCCCCAACCACCTCATCAAGACGCGCCGGATTCGTACTCGGCAGCGTGTGACCATCGGTCACCGGCGCGCCATCAATCACCGAAGTCACCAGCCCGCGACGCGCGGGCAGTTCCCGGGGGTTCGCTTCCCCAGCAATGGATCCATTCACACGAACTGCAACTCCTTGCTGGCGACGCGCACTACGGAGCGGCGGGTAGCTCCGAGCGCCTCGTCAAGTTCATCCTGACTCACTGATAACGCGGGACGGAAGCGGATCGAGCGTTCGCCGCATGGCAGCACGATCACCCGCTCGGCCGTCCGTAGATCGGCGACCACAGCATCGCGCTCGTCGCGGGTCTCGAGGTCGAAAGCGACAAAGAGACCCCGACCGCGAACGTTGCTGATCAGCCCGGTGTCGTCACGAAGCTCTTCCAGCCCGGCCACGAGCTGCTCACCCTTCGGCCCCGCCTGCTCGATGAGACCCTCGGACTCGATGATCTCCAACATCCGGCGTGACCGAACCATGTCGACTAGCCCGCCACCCCAGGTCGAGTTGATCCGTCCAGAGACCGTGAACACATTGTCCGGCACCTCGTCGACCCGGCCGCCAGCCATGATGCCCCCGACCTGCGCCTTCTTGGAGAACGCGATGACGTCCGGCTGGATGCCGAGCTGCTGGTACGCCCACGCCGTTCCGGTCGTACCGACTCCGGTCTGCACCTCGTCAAGGATGAATAACGCATCGTGGGAATGCACGAGCCGAAGCATGGCCTGCAGGAACTCGGGTCGCATGTGGTTATCGCCGCCCTCGCCCTGAATCGGCTCAGCAATGAAGGCCGCAATGTCGTGAGGGTTCTCCGCGAACGCTCGCTCCGCCTGGCGCAGAGCGTGTTCCTCCGCGGCGATCACCTCGTCCAGATGATCGCTGAGCGGGTGGATGATCGCCGGCACGTCGATCCGCGGCCAGTTGAACTTGGGGAATCGGTCCGTCTTGTTGGGTTCAGTGTTGGTCAGCGACAGGGTGTAGCCACTGCGGCCATGAAAGGCGCGTGTCAGATGCATGATCTGGGTACCAAGATTGGGATCGAGCCCGGCGGCTTCGTTCTTCCGGCTCTTCCAGTCAAAGGCGACCTTGAGGGCATTCTCGACCGCCAGCGCGCCACCTTCGATAAAGAACAGGTGAGGCAGCGCGGGATCGCCCAGCACGCGTACGAATGTCTCGACGAACTCGGCGTAGTCGGTGCTGTACATGTCCGGATTCGCGGGCTTATTGACGGCGATCTCGGCAAGCTCGGCCATGAACGTCGGATCATCTGCGATGCCGGGCGGATTGAGCCCCAGCGGAGCAGATGCGAAGAAGGTGTACATGTCGAGGTAATGCTGCCCGGTACGGGCATCGAGCAGCCGGCTACCTCGGCTGTGCCGCAAATCAAGAACGAGCTTCATTCCGTCGGTCAACACGTGCCGGGCAAGCACCTCCTGCACCTCAGACGGCTGGAGATGTGTTTGTTCGGCCATGGAGTCTCCTTCCCCCGAGCAAAAAAAATCCATGTGACCCCCACACAGGTGCCACAGATTCTAACGCATGTGAGCGAATTTTCACCAATATGGAGACGAATTCCCTCCTCATGAGCAGGCAACGACGCGTCCGCGGCGACGTTTAGTGCACAGCGGCGGGATCGAGGCCCAGGGCTGCCGACATTTCCGACCGGATTGTCTTCAGAATCGTGCGCGCTTCCGCCCGCGCGGTAGAGAGGTCCAGGCTGCGGGAGACAGGCAAATGTGCCTCGAGGTAGCACTTGAGTTTCGGCTCAGTCCCGGAGGGCCGGACTACGACCTTGATCGTTTCGCCAGTGATCAGGACCGCATCGCTGGGTGGCAATTCGTCACTTCCCTGAGCGAGATCAACTATCGAGAGGCGCTGCCCGGCAAGCATCCGTGGTGGATGTGCCCGAAGCCTGGCCATGGCGGCCCCAATGATCTTGAGATTCGGTATGCGTACCGACATCTGATCGGTCTCATAGACCCCGTAGCGACGTGCGATCTCATCCAGTCGATCTGCGACGCTCAGTCCGTCGGCCTTCAGGTCGGCAGCGAGGGTCAGCACGCGAATTAGCGCAGATATCCCATCTTTGTCACGCACGGTCTCAGGATCGACGCAGTAGCCGATGGCTTCCTCATAGCCGTACGCCAGGCCGGGCACGCGTCCGATCCACTTGAATCCGGTCAAGGTGTAGACGAAGGGCTGATCGTACGCCGCGGCTATGACCGAAAGCAGGGAGCTGGAGACGATTGAGCAGGCGTACGTGCCGCGGACGCCTCGCCGCAACGCGTCCTCGCCTAGCAGCACACCGAGTTCGTCACCGCGCAGCATTCGCCACTGCGTGTCGATGACGGCGGCGATGGCACAGCGGTCAGCATCAGGATCATTGGCGATCACCAAGTCCGCACCGGTCTGCTGCGCACTCCTGAGAGCTAAATCGATGGCCCCGGGCTCCTCTGGATTCGGAAACGCCACCGTTGGGAAGCTTGGATCGGGGTTGGCCTGCTCGGTGACCACATGGGCGGGCGGAAACCGGCAAGCCGCCACTGCCCGCTCGACCAGCGAGCCACCCACCCCGTGCAGTGGGGTGTAAACCCAGTGCAGTTCGCGCGGCGCATCTGGTGGCACCAGAGCAGTGAGGCGATTGACATAGGCGGCGACAACTTCATCTCCGAGAACCGAATAGGAATCGGAGCGCGGCACGTCGTACAGGCTGTGCTTGGCGACCTCGTCAATCCTCGAGGAGATCTCCACATCAGCCGGCTGCACGATCTGCGAGCCATCGCCGAGAAAGACCTTGTAGCCGTTGTCCTGAGGGGGATTGTGCGACGCAGTGACCACCACGCCGGCCACACAGCCAAAATGGCGAATGCCGAAGGCCACTAGCGGTGTCGGCAGTGGCCCTGGTGTGATCATCGCCTGGAATCCCGCACCAGACATGATCTCCGCGGTGTCTTTGGCGAAAACATCAGAGTTGCGCCGGGCATCGAAGCCGATGATCACCTTGCCGCCAGCAAAACCATGATCAAGGAGGTAAGTCGCGAGCCCGGCGGCCGCCTGTCCGACGACAACCCGATTCATGCGATTCGGTCCGGCACCCAGCGCGCCGCGAAGCCCGGCCGTCCCGAACTCGAGCCTACCGGAAAAGGCGTCAACCAGCTCTGCTATCGCAGCGGCCTCGCCGAC
>Ga0307294_10000046_pt1 | contig 28919 bp, 22 predicted proteins | sample ER_DNA_151_FD_194468 | JGI IMG/M metagenome (GOLD analysis project Ga0307294, IMG submission 194468) | Bulk soil microbial communities from the East River watershed near Crested Butte, Colorado, United States - ER_DNA_151 | ecosystem: Environmental > Terrestrial > Soil > Floodplain | place... | reverse complement strand
GTGGCCGACCAAGATCAGAAAACCTTCCCGCTGCAGAGTTGCAAGGCCCTTACTGCTTGGTCGTTGGGTTGGAGTGAGGTCGAATGACCGGCCTAGGGCGTCGGCAAGATCAGCGATCTCAATGTCGGCGTAGAGACGATGGATTGCCGCCACGCTCAGCTGGTCCTCGATCAGCTCGTTGACAAACGCAAGCGTTAGCTCGGCTGGCGTATCCCGTCGCCCGGTCGCTTCACGAACCTCGTCACGGTACATGCGGGCGACCCCGTAGCGGTGATGCCCGTCGGCTATCAGCACGTCGTCGGAGGCCAGTCGCTCGCCAATAGCTGCAATCCGCCGTTCATCGGTGACCCTTTCCACCCGATGCTCGACACCCTGATCGATCACCGCTCCCAGTTTCTCGCCGGGCTCGGCGAGTAGCTCCGTAAGGCCCCTAGCCAACGACAAGCCCCAGACCGGAGAGAGGTTAGCGGCGGTGGCCCGCGTGAGTTCAAGGCGATCCGTCGACGCTGCCGCGGTCGTCCGCTCGTGCGGCAAGACTCCGCCAGCCTCCGCGTCAACGACTTCGAGCCCGCCGAGCACACCGGCTATGTCGCGTCGTACGCCGGTCGAGTCGGCAAAACGCATCCGGTAGATGGTGAAGCAGGGCGCGGCGTCCCTGGCAAGGATTCCGTCGTTCAACCAAGCCTGCATGATCTTGGCTGCGACCTCATAGCGATCTTCGCCACCCCGTGGTACATCAATGCGCACAATGTTGTGTGGTGATCTTGCCTCGAGGACATCGACGTCGGCTTCGGAGAGTACGTCATACGGTGGAGCAACGAGGGATGCAAGATCGTCGGTCGCGTAACGGATCGCGACGAAGGGTTCGAAGCGCGGCACGGCACAAGGCTTCCACGGATTGCTGCGACATCTGACCGTGGCTCAGATGTTGCATTGACCGGCGGTGCGCCGAACCAGCCACCGAACATGCACCCCCGTTATCGACCCGAAACATGCCAGTAATCGACGTAAGGAAAGATGTTCACGTGTTCCTGATGCGGATCACCCTGCCGGACCGGCCGGGCTCACTAGGCTCAGTTGCTACGGCGATGGGCGGGGTTGGCGCCGACATCAATGCCGTCGAGATCGTGGAGAAGAAGCCAGACGGAAGTGTCGTCGACGACTTCATCGTCGACCTGCCTCCTAACCAGCTGCCCGAGACCATCGTGACCGCGTGCCAGAACCTCTTTGGCGTACGGGTGGAATGGATTGCCCGGTATCCCGAAGGCGGCGGGCTGCAGTCCGACCTCGAGGCGCTGGAGCGAATGACCGCTGATCCACCGCACGCGGCGGAAACGTTGGTTTCGCTGTGCCCCGTTGTATTTCGTTCACATTGGGCGAGCTTGCTTGATGTTTCTGACGGGGCACCAAAGCCAAGTTTCTCGACCACATTGGCACCGGATCTGATCCCAGACATTGCAGCGAAGTTCACACCCTTCGACACCACTCACCGCACCGATCTGGATGCGGACTGGTGTCCGGGATGGGGTGACACGACCGCGGTCGTCACGCCGCTGACCCGTGATCGGGTGATTGTGATCGGCCGCCTCGGCGGGCCCGCGTTTCTTGAATCTGAGATTGCCAGGTTGCATCATCTCGCCGCACTCGTGAAGTAGTGCCCATAACGATCTCAGGTACGGTCGGCAAGTGGTCGCATTTGGGTGGGCTGAGCTCGTCGCACTGCTCACCTCGATCGGTTTCGGAATCGTGTCTGCGATCATTCCGATCGTCAATGCTGAGGCATACATCATCGCCTCGCAGATGTCGGCAGTTGCTGGGCCCATTCCCATTGCTATCGGTATTGCAATCGGCCAAACCATAGGAAAGCTGCTGCTCTTTCTTGGCGTACGGGAGGGCAAGGAGCTTTCATTTGTCAAGCATCGGCGTGAGATGCGAAAGCAGCGCCCAGTCGGGCCGACTCGTGCCCGCTTGCGGGCAGCCGGCAACAAGCTTCTTGATCTTGTAGGCCAGGAGCGCTGGGGATTACCGATCGTCTTCAGTGCCGCCGTTATCGGCTTTCCCCCGCTGTATGCGGTTGCTCTCTTGGCCGGGGCGACAACCATGCGGCCTGGATGGTTCGGACTCACCGTGTTCGTCGGCCGGCTGGGCCGCTTTCTGCTAGTGGCAACCGGATTCCACGGGATCCACGAGTGGTTCATCTGATCTTTTTGGCGCGGGGCGGGCCGGCTGTCGTTTTGCCGCCTGTGATGGAAGACGTCCCCTCCCCCGCCATACCGAAGCAGTCCTCCTGCCGCTTGTGATCGAACCGTCTCCTGACAGCCGCTCCGACTACAGTGGTCCGGTGCCCTTGAAGATCTTCAGCAATCTCAATCTGCATGGTGCGACCCCGCCGCGCGTGCAGCCATCGGTCGGTGAATGGGGTCCGCTGAAGGTTCCGAGCACTAAGCACAAGAAGCGGATGCGAATTTGGGTGTCCCTTGCACTGCTCGGATCGTTGATCGCGATCTTTCTATTGGGCTGGTACGTCTACTACGCGATGACCGGGAGTTGGGGCTTCGGCATTGGTGAGGAAAAGCAGTTCCTCCAGATCTTCGGGCTTTAGAGACCCAGTTATTCCCCCACCGTGGCGACCTTTTGCGCCGCCTCAGAACCCTGCTCCAGCAGCACCTCAAAAGCGTCGGCGCCACTCAGTATGGGAACCTTGAGCTCTACAGCCTTGTCGTATTTGGATCCTGGGGCCTCGCCTACGACAACGAAGCTGGTCTTCTTCGAAACCGAGCCCGCGACCTTGCCGCCGCGGGAGGTGATTGCCTCGGTTGCCGAGTCGCGCGTATAGCCCTCCAAGGAGCCAGTGACGACGATCGACATGCCGGCGAGTGTCTGTTCCTGAGCGACCTTGGGCTCGTTCCGCATCACGCAGCCAGCGGCCTTCCACTTGGCGACGATTTCACGATGCCAGGGCACGGCGAACCATTCGGTGATCGCAGTGACGAGGGTCGGTCCGATGCCCTCCACCTCGGCCAGCTGGTCTGGAGTCGCGTTGCCAAGCGCATCAATGTCGCCGAAGGCGGCTGCTACGTCGGGCGCGACGCCCTTGCCTATGTGCCGAATTGACAGCGCTACCAAGAACCTGTCCAACGGCCGCGTCTTCGCCACTTCGAGATTGGCCAGCAGCTTGGCACCGTTGGCAGAAAGGGCCCCCGACTTGGTTGTGAAGAACTCAGTCTTTGTAAGTTTTTCATCGGTCAGGCTGAACAGATCACCCTCATCGACCAGTAAGCCGGCGTCGAGCAACGCCTGCGCCGACTGATACCCGAGCACTTCGATGTCGAGAGCATCGCGGCTGGCGACATGGAAGAGGCGCTCCCGCAGTTGCGCCGGACATGATCGGGCATTGGGGCAGCGCAGATCAGCGTCACCCTCCTTCTCCGGCCGCAGCTCCGTACCGCAGGCCGGGCAGTGAGTCGGCATGACAAAGGCGCGTTCCGTGCCGTCGCGCAGATCGACAACCGGACCGACAATCTCCGGGATAACGTCACCGGCCTTTCGGAGCACCACCGTGTCGCCTATCAACACCCCCTTTCGCACGATCTCACTCGCGTTGTGCAGCGTCGCCAGACTCACAGTCGACCCGGCGACCTGGACTGGCTCCATGACGCCGAAGGGAGTGACCCGGCCGGTTCGCCCAACATTGACGTCGACATTGAGGAGTTTGGTCGTGACCTCCACGGGAGGGTACTTGTACGCGATCGCCCAGCGCGGAGCGTGCGACGTGGAGCCGAGCTGGTCCTGCACGGCCCGTTCGTCCAGCTTCACTACGACACCGTCGATCTCGTGCTCGACGGAATGCCGATGCTCACCGAAGTAGCTGACGTACTCCCAGACCTCGGCCAGATTCCGAGCCAGCTTGCGATGTGGGCTGACCGGAATTCCCCAGCGGTCCATCGCCGCGTACGCGTCCGAGAGCCGATCGGCGGTGAAGCCTTCCAGTGCGCCAATGCCGTGGCTCACGAAGCCCAAATGTCGTGAGGCGGTAACCTTCGGGTCTTTCTGACGTAGCGAACCAGCTGCCGCATTCCGTGGATTCGCGAAGGGTGCCTTGCCGACCAAGACAAGAGACTCGTTGAGGGCGGCGAAGTCCGACACCGCAAAGTACACCTCTCCGCGTACCTCAAGCGTCTCTGGAACGTCGCTGCCCGACAGCCGATGCGGGATGACCTTGATCGTTTTGACGTTAGCTGTGACGTCTTCCCCCATCCGCCCATCGCCTCTGGTCGCGGCACGGACCAGGCGGCCTTCTTGGTAGACCAGATCGATCGCCAGGCCGTCGACTTTGAGTTCACAGAGGTAACCGGATTGCTGAAGCCGCTTCTCACCGAGCTCGCGAATCGCGCGCTGCGCCCAGCGGTCCAGCTCCTCGCGGCTGAACGCATTGTCCAAGCTCATCAACCGCTGCAGGTGCTCGACGGGAGTGAACGTGGTGGAGGGTGGAGGGCCCACCTGTTGAGTCGGCGAGTCCGGCGTACGGAGAGCGGGGAATGCGTCCTCGAGCTCCATCAGCTGACGCATCAAGGCGTCGAACTCTCCGTCGGACATGGTGGGGGCGTCGAGTACGTAATAGCGCCAGCGCGCCTCGTTCACCCGCTCGCTACGATCCGCATGCTGCTGACTGGCCTTCGCCAGTGACTCCGAAAGCTGGATATCTCCGTCACCAATGGGCGCAATCTCTGCCTCGCCGGCTGCCGAGGGGAAGGTCTCTTTCGCCACGTAAGCACATTAATGCCCAGGCAGCAGCCGCTATAACGTCAAGCACTACGCGATCAGTCTGACCTACCAAACCTCGGGAACGATCAAGGCGAAGACCACACTCACCGCCAAGGCCAAGAAGCCGCTGAGGTCGTTCTCGCTCGACCTGGAGGGCCTCACCGTCGACAAGGTGCGGGTCAATGGGCACGCGGCTGATTTCTCGCGACGCGACAACAAGTTGATCATCAAGCCGTCGACGGCCGACGACGGCCGTTTCAAGGTGGCGATCAAGTATCACGGCAAGCCGGTCACCCACATCGATCCTGATGGCAGCGACGATGGCTGGAAACCCACCACCGACGGCGGAGCCACCGTACTCAGCGAACCAGTCGGCGCGATGACCTGGTTTCCCAACAACAACACCCCCCGCGATAAGGCGACCTTCGATATGAAGATCACCGTTCCCTCCAAGTTTGAAGTGGCCGGCAGCGGTGACCTGCGGAGCGTGCGGAAGCATGACGGCCAGGAGACCTGGCGCTGGCAACAGCCCTACCAGCAGGCGACATATCTGACCATGATCTCGATCGGCAACTATGACATCTATCACTCCACGATGAGGAGGACGACGGGACGCAAACTGCCGATCTGGAGCTTCATCGAGCCGACGTTCGGCAGCATGGCGGCAGAGCGTGCGCTCATTCCGAAGGTGATCCGCTACGAGGAGCGGCGGTTCGGACCGTACCCGTTCGGCAGCGCGGGAATCGTGGTCAAAGACGTCGGTGTCGGCTACTCGCTCGAGACTCAGAACCGGCCCGTATTCGATGGCAAGGATGCTGCAGACGAGGAGACCATCGTCCATGAGTTTGCCCACCAGTGGTATGGCAACTCAGTCACACTGCGTAACTGGGTCGACATCTGGCTCCACGAAGGCTTCGCAACGTATGCACAGTGGCTGTGGACCGCCTCCCATGGCGGGCCCAGCACCGCCGCGCAGTTCCAGGATGAGTACGACAGTCACCCGGCCTCCGACGAGCTGTGGTCACCACCACCAGCAGACTTCGATGATCCAACGGAGCTTTTCGGTTCGCAGGGCTATCTGCGGGGCGCCATGACGCTGGAGGTGCTGCGGCAAAAGGTAGGATCGCACGACTTCTTCGTCATCCTCCGCAAGTGGGCGCAGCAGAACGCCTACGGCAATGTCACCACACCTGAGTTCATCAGGCTGTCCGAGCGCGTGTCCGGACAGGACCTCGACGCACTCTTCAACGCGTGGCTCTATACGGCGGGGAAGCCTGCGCTCAGCTAAGGCGTCAGCAATCCGAGTTGTCAGTCGGCCAGTTGCTCAGTGACGATTTGGGCCGCAGACCGTACGGTTCGCAATGCACGGATGGCGCCGTCGCGAGTGGCTGAGGCCAGTCCGCAGGCTGGGGTGATCACGACTTGCGCCGCGACCGGCGGCTCTAGGCCGAGATCACGCAGCGGGCCGAGCACCCGTCGGGCTACTTGATCAGGCCCGAGTTGATGGAAAGCGGACGTACGGTCGGTGGGCAGCGCGCCTAGGCCGATCCACACTCCGCCTTCCAGGCTCGTTCCCACAGCGTCCCAATCTGCGCCGGACAGTTGATCAATGTCCAGCAGCACGCCGGTAACGCCAGCCAGGCGGAGCAGTTCGATCGGCGGATCAGCTGCGCAGCAGTGCACCGCAACAGGCGTCGGCGCCAGCCGCTCGCGGGTTTGGATGATCACGCCGCTGACCTCATTGGGCTCCACAGCGTGATGCCGGCCCAGTCCGCTCGCGTTCGCGATCGCGCCCGCAAGCACTGCCGGCAGCAGCGGCTCGTCAAGCTGTACCAGCACCTCGATGTCGGGAAGCCGGCGTACCAGCTCCGCGATGAGCTGAGCGGTTCCCTCCGCAAGCGACTGACTGAGATCCCGGCGCGCACCATGATCGGCAAGCACGCGATCACCGCGCGGGCGCTCCATCGTGGCCGCCAGCGTCCAAGGACCTGTAACCGACAGCTTGAGGGTTCCTTCATATCCTTGCGCCTGCTCTTCCAGCATGTCCAAGTCAGCGCGGAGGGTACTGATCGCCTGCCGATGGTCCCGGCTGGAGGCGTCGGTGAGCCGCCACCCAGCCGGTTGCAAGTCGACGGCTAGTCCGGCAAGGAACGCGGTAGAGCGTCCGATCATGTCCGCGTACGGCCCGCGTGCGGGAAGTTCTGGTAGATACGGAAGATCAGGACACTCCGCAAACGCGATCTTGATCGCATCCATCATGTCGGTGCCCGGCCAAGAGCCGATGCCGGTAGTCCGGATGGGCGGCAGCTCGCTGTCTGGCGAGGTGGTCACGCTTGGGTAGCCGATATGGTCGCGCTTCCAACAACTCGCGACGCCGCGTAAAGAACCACAGCCTGTCCAGGCGCCACACCGGTCGTAGTTGTTTCCAGTTCCACCTCGAGCCCATGATCATGCACCTCGACGGTCGCCTCCATCGGATTGCCGTGGGCTCGAACTTGCACCTGGCCGGACCACTTTTCGACAGCCGGCGCACCGGTCCAGGTCGGCCGAATTGCGCTGATGATCTTCACTGCGAGGCAGTCACGCGGACCGACAGTAATGGTGTTCGTTGTCGGAGTGATCGAAAGCACGAAACGCGGCTTGCCGTCGTCGGCAGGTATGCCGAGTCGAAGACCCCGCCGCTGACCGACAGTGAATCGATGCGATCCGGCATGCTCGCCCACCTTTGCGCCCGCTAGGTCCACGATGTCACCCGGTCGCTTCCCGAGCCGCTGCTCCAGGAAGCCTGCCGTGTCGCCATTCGCGATGAAGCAGATGTCGTGACTGTCGGGCTTGTCTGCGACGGCGAGGCCACGGTCGTGGGCCTCGGCGCGTACCTCGGCCTTGAGTGAGGAACCGAGCGGAAAGTATGAGCGGCGAAGTTGATCTTGGTCGAGTACGCCGAGCACGTAGGACTGATCCTTGGCCGGGTCGGCGGCCCGATGCAGTTCGACGTCATTTCCGATACGGATCAGGCGGCCGTAGTGACCGGTGCAGACCGCATCAAAACCGAGCGCGACACCGCGGTCCAACACCGCGGAGAACTTGATCTTCTCGTTGCATCGCAGACAAGGATTAGGGGTATGGCCGGCGGCATACTCTGCGAGGAAGTCGTTGACCACCTCGTCAGCAAAGCGATCTGACAAATCCCAGACATAGAACGGAATACCGAGCACATCGGCAGCCCGGCGAGCGTCGTGAGCATCCTCTTTGGAGCAGCAGCCGCGGGCCCCGGAGCGATAGGTCTGCGGGTTCTTGGACAGCGCCAGATGGACCCCGGTGACATCGTGTCCGGCGTCAACCGCGCGCGCAGCGGCAACAGCGGAGTCGACGCCGCCGGACATCGCGGCCAGTACCTTCATGAGTGTCCTTCCCGAGCTGCGAGCGTCGGCATCGCGCGAGCAGCTCCCAAGCAAATCGTGCTCGCTTGCGGTGCTCCGCCAACGGGAAAGTTTCTCACGGGTGCCAAGACCGACCAAGCCGCCTCATGCGTAGGCGGCTGCAGCCTTGGCTCGCTCAACGGCCTCGGGTAGCGCTGCAACGAGTGCGCCTACGTCAGCCCGTGTGGACGTGCGGCCGAGTGAGAACCTAAGCGCCGAGCGCGCCTCAGCCTCGTTGCATCCCATTGCGAGCAGCACATGGCTCGGCTGCGAAACCCCCGCGGAGCAAGCCGCTCCGGTAGAACAGTCAATTCCCGCAGCGTCCAGCATCATCAAGATGGCATCGGCTGGGCAGCCAGGGAAGCCAATGTCGGCAATGCCGGGAAGCCGATCGGCTTCCGCGGTTGGGCCGTACACAATCGACCCTGGGACGGCGGCGATCACCGAGCTGACAAGTTCACGGCGAAGTTGACGGACCCGCTGCTCCTCGCGTACTCGTTGACGGGTCGCCACCTCGAGCGCCGCGGCGAATCCCGCGGCGGCTGCGACGTCCAAAGTGCCGGAGCGTACGTCCCGCTCCTGCCCGCCACCGTGCATAATCGGGGCCAACCTCAGCTCGCGACGGGCAAGTAGGGCACCGATTCCGTACGGGCCGCCCAGTTTGTGCGCGGTGAAGGACAGCAGGTCGAGCCCACTTGCAGCGAAGTCAACGTCGATATGCCCAACTGCCTGCACCGCGTCACTGTGCGAGATTGCCCCGTGTTCGGCGGCGAGCTCAGTGATCTGGCGTACCGGCTGCATCGTGCCAACCTCGTTGTTGGCCCACATCATCGAAATCAGTGCGGTTTCTGAACCGACGGTGCTGCTCAGAGCGGACATATCCAGCAGCCCATCGGAGTCGACCGCGACGTAGCTCACCCGAGCGTTGGCTGAGCGCCCAAGCCAGGCGACTGAATCCAAAACGGCATGGTGCTCGATTGTCGATGTCACAACTCCGCGACGACCCGATTCGCTGCCAGCCCAGAAGGCGCCCTTGATCGCCAGATTGTCCGACTCGGTTCCGCCGCTAGTAAAGATCACCTCGGCCGGTTTTGCTCCGACGTACGCCGCGATCTCCTCCCGCGACTCTTCGACGACTCGGCGCGCCGACCGGCCGGAGGCATGCAGCGACGACGCGTTGCCAATCCTGGTCAGCTCACGCGTCACTGCCTCAACGGCCTCCGGGACCATTGGCGTGGTGGCCGCATGGTCGAGGTAGCTCCGGCTCATGGTGCGCTCATCCTTTACGTTTCTTGATCTCCTCGATGACGCGAGGGAGCACCTTGTGCAGGTCGCCGACAATGCCAAGATCAGCAAGGGCAAACATCGGTGCCTCCGCATCCTTGTTCACCGCCACAATCGCTTTAGATGTTTGCATCCCAGCGCGGTGCTGGATGGCACCTGAAATGCCAGCGGCAATGTAGAGCTGCGGCGAGACGGTCTTGCCGGTCTGGCCGATCTGGTACGCGTATGGATACCAACCAGCATCGACTGCAGCCCGTGAGGCGCCAACTGCACCGCCGAGGACGTCAGCCAATTCCTCGACAGCCGTGAAGTCTCCACCGGTGCCCCGGCCACCCGATACGACGACCGCGGCCTCGGTGAGCTCCGGTCGCCCGCTGGACTTCTTGGGTTCGGAGTTGACGATGCGCGCGGTTTTCGCCGTCTCGGAAATCGTTACCTGCATCTGCTCAGTCGCCGGCTCGGTAGGGGCGGCCTCCGGCGTCAGAGCATTCGGTTTGACCGTGACGATCGGAGCACCGTGTGTCACTGATGCTGTCACCGTCCAGTTCCCGGCAAAGACCGATTGGGTGGTCGTGCCATCCGCCACGATGTCAGTGGCATCAGTGATCAAGCCGGATCCAAGCTTGACCGCGAGCCGTCCCGCGATCTCCTTGCCCTCTGGTGTCGAGGTGAGCAAGATCGCGACGGGCTGAAGGTTCGCTGCGATCTGTGCCAGAGCCTCGGCCTTGGGCGCGACGAGGTAGTCATCGATGGCCGGGTCGGCGACTGCTAGCACTCGAGTGGCTCCGTACTCCCCCAGTGCCTTCCCGAGCGCGTCATCGCTCTCCCCGAAGACCACAGCGACAGGGTCACCAAGCCGCCGGGCCAGCGTCAGGAGCTCGAAGGCTGGCTTGGACACGTGCGAGTCGGCATGCTCGGCAACGATCAGAACCTCAGGCATCGATGGCCTCCTCTCAGATGTACTTTCCAGCAGCAAGGAAATCGATCAATGCCGGGGCACCGTCCTCTTCCTGCACCACACGGCCCGGCTCTTTAGGCGGACGTGGGGTCGTTTGGAGGACCTTGCTCCAGGCGGCGTCCAGCCCGACTGATGTGGCGTCGAAACCAAGATCTGCAAGCGCCCAGGCCTCAACCGGCTTCTTCTTGGCGGCAAGGATCCCCTTCATGGAGGGGTATCGGGCCTCACCGGATTGATCAGTGACACTGACAATTGCTGGCAGGCTGGCCTCGATCGTGAAGCTCGCAACGTCGTCGTCGCGGCGGATGCTGACCCGATCATCGGCAAGCGAAAGAGTTGCGCCGAGGGTCGCCGCGGGCCAGCCAAGTCGCTCCGCGATCATGGCAGGAATGGCACCCATGGTGCCGTCGGTAGAAGCCATCCCGCAGATCACCAGATCAGGTGCGGCCTTTTTGATCGCCTCAGCCAAGATCGCGCTCGTGGCCAGCGCGTCAGATCCGTGGACGGCGTCGTCGACGATGTGGATGCCGGCAGATGCGCCCATCTGCAGCGCCCGCTTAATAGCGTCAGCCGCATCTTGCGGTCCGAGGGTCATGACGACGACCTCCACGTCGTCACGCTCGTCCGCGATCTGCAGTGCCTGCTCGACCGCGTACTCGTCAAGCTCTGACAGCAATCCGTCGCTCGAGGCTCGATCGACCGTGCCGTCGGCGGCGAAGCTCCGCTCCCCTGTGGCGTCTGGAACATGCTTGGCCAGCACAACGATCTTCATCCTGGTCCGCTCTCCCTCTGCGCTTCTCTTGGCGCGATATTACTCATGAGTAACAAAGCTCTCCTGCTTAGTACCATCTACCTGCTCCTGTGCGACGGATGCTTTCTCAAGCGCAAAGGTGGCAAAGCGCTCGATGCGGATGATCTCTCGATAGCGCTCTTCTCCGATCACCGCCCGCAATGCCTCCGTCTGGCTGGCCTGTGCGGCCAGCGCTGCGTACTTGCGGTCTAGGAATTCGCCGGTGATGGCGAGATCGATGCTGAGCGGCCCAGTCCAGGCCACCGGCGGATCGCCAACAATGGCGCCCAACTCAATCCACTGAGTAAGGTTTTCGTCGAGCCACTGCTGGGTGTTGGCCACCACGTGCAGAGTGCCGATGCCGGTACGACGTACGGCCTCGGCTGTCCAGCGGTGTACCGCAATGTGGTCGGGATGACCGGTCTGTCCATCGGGCGGAAATGTGAGGATCGAGTCGGGGACGACCTCACGAATGATTTCGGCAATCTGCTGTATCGCGGCGTTCGCATCAACGGATGCGCAGCCGCCGTCGGGGTAGCCCAGCCAGCGATGCTCCGTAACGCCCAGGAGCCGCAGACACTCTGCCAACTCGGCCTCCCGGATGGTTGGGAGTTGCTCCGGCGGCCACCTCGTAGGATCCGTGACACCTAACTCGCCGCGAGTCGCCGTTACGCAGACAACCCGGGAATGCGCGGCGCTGGCCATGGCCATGGTGCCGCCGCACAGATAGGCCTCATCATCGGGATGGGCCCAGACCGACAGGATCGTGCCCAGCTCTCGAATGTCGCTCATCGCCACGAGTAGCAAGTCTGCTGCCTCTGGTCAGGTACTGGTCAACCGGCCCAGCGAACGGCGCTTGCTTCGACTCGCCCTTTCATCAAATTTCCGACCATTGGACTTTTCGACCCAAATCGGGCGACTCAGCAGTTCAATTTCCGACCGGTGCGGAGTTCCCGGATTTAGCGGGCGCTTGCCGAGCCGAGAAACTCTTCAAATTTGTCTGTGGATAGTCGCGCCAACCCGATCAACCGCCATCAGGCTCGACGGCATGTCTCTCAACATCTCACAACCATTCACACGTGCAGAGGCGCTCGCCGTTGGGCTCACCGATGTCGAGCTGAGAAGCCGTCGTTTCCAGCGACTGTTCCACGGTCTGTACATCCGAGCCGGACTCAAGATCGGAGTCCGGGAGATGGCGGCCGCGGCGCTGCACATCTCGCCACCCCGCTCGTTCGCCAGTCACGAGACCGCCGCTGCACTGTGGGGCGCCGCTCTGGGCGACGTGAATGAGGTCCATGTCAGCGTTCCAAAGGGCTCGTCACGATCGGAGCGTCGTGGCATTGTCGCCCATCGCGCGACAACTGATCAGAACCCTCGCCTTTACCGTGGGCTGCTCGTCTCTGAACCCACACGTGTCTTCTTGGAGTTGGCCGCCGCCCGCAAAGATCTGGTTGACCTCGTTGCTGTGGGCGATTCGCTGGTCCGCCGTAAACGGACGACTCCAGAGGACCTGGTGACAGCTGCCGAGGGCTATACGGGCAAAGGCTCGCGACTCGCCCGGCGGGCCGCGTCGTACGTCCGGTCAGGAGTCGACTCGCCAACAGAGTCCAGGCTGCGGATGCTGATTGTCCTCGGCGGCCTGCCTGAGCCGCAGGTCAACTACATCCTGCGCGAGCAGAATGGCGAGTGGTCCAGCCGATTTGATCTGTGCTATTCCGATCTCAAGCTCATCGTCGAGTACGACGGCCGCCACCATGCCGAAGTCCGTGCCAACTGGCTGAATGACATCAAACGGCGAGAAGCCCTTGAGAGAGACGGCTGGCGATTCGTCATCGTAACCAGCGAGGGCTTGTACGAGGCGCCCTTCGAAACCCTGCAACGCGTACGACTCGCACTCATTGAGCGCGGTTGCCACGTCCGGTCCGGTCCGATTCCGGCCGAATGGCACCGGATCTTCACCAGCCGCCCGGTCGCAGCCTGATTCGCCTCTCGGAACCCCGCACCGGTCGGACAATCGACCACTCAGGCCGCGATCGACTATCGAATACACCGCAGTGGTCGGAAATTTGACAAGTTCAGCCGAGCTGCACCGCTCTCGGAGCAAGATCTGGCGCCTCTGTCCGAATGTGTTGCGATCGCCAGATGCGGATGCTTACGGTTGGGGCAACCGGTTGCGCTGTGCTCACGACGTCCGGATGATCGGCATCTGTCGTCCAACTGAGGCAGAATGAAGCGCATCTTCCCCCGAGAGGGGGTTGAGTCGCTTTATGCGACCGGTCCAGCAAGCCGCAGATGCAAAGGCGCACCTAGATATGTCCACTGCATTGCCAGTGCCGGAGGACACCTCGGTTCTCGGCGCTCGCATCCGCGATGGTGGTGCTTCATTCGGGCTCTGGGCTCCACGGGCGACACGGGTTGAGCTCGCTTTGGTCGATGAGGACCGCAACCAGACCAACCACGACATGGCCCGCGCCGACGATGGAGTCTGGACGGTCTTCATCCATGGCGTGGGTGTTGAGCAACGCTACGGCTTCCGGGCTCATGGTCCTTGGGAGCCCCCCGCAGGGGCTCGCTTCAACCCAGCCAAGCTGCTCGTTGATCCGTACGCCCGGGCGATTACCGGCGGTGTTGACTACTCGGGCCCGATTCTGGACCACACCAAGGAATCCGACTACGTCCCCGATACCACCGACTCCTTCGCTGCCGTGCCGCTTAGCGTCGTCGTTGCTGAGTCGCCTCCGCCACGACCGATCGCGCGCCGCAGGCCCCTCTCGGAGACGGTGATCTACGAGCTCCATGTCAGAGGCTTCACGCGGCTGCATCCTGCGGTACCTGAGCACGTGCGTGGCACGTACGCCGGATTGGCCTATCCCGCCGTCGTCCAGCACCTTGCCGACCTTGGCGTCACGGCGGTCGAGCTACTACCGGTGCACCACTTCATCTCTGAGCCCTTCCTGGCGGGTCGAGGGCTCTCCAACTACTGGGGATACAACACTCTGGGCTACTTCGCCCCGCATTCTGCGTACGGTTCGGTCGGCACCCTGGGCCAACAGGTGCGGGAGTTCAAGGAGATGGTGTCGGCGCTGCACGATGCCGGACTCGAGGTCATTCTGGATGTCGTCTACAACCACACCGGCGAGGGCGGTCACGAGGGTCCCACGCTGTGCTTCCGGGGTATCGACCACCTCGGTTACTACCGGCTGACCGATGATAAGCGCAATGACTACGACGTCACCGGCTGCGGCAACTCGGTAGATACATCCGAACCCGGCGTACTGCGCATGGTGCTGGATTCGCTGCGCTACTGGGTTACTGAGATGGGTGTGGACGGTTTTCGCTTCGATCTTGCAACCACCTTGATCAGGGACGAACGCCATCATGTCGATCAAGATCATCCATTCAAGCAGGCGATTCGCGAAGATCCCGTGCTCAGCCAGGTCAAGATCATCGCCGAGCCTTGGGACATGGGCCCCTATGGCTACCAGGTGGGCGCCTTCGGGCCGGGCTGGAGCGAATGGAACGATCGTTTCCGAAACCATGTCCGCGACTTCTGGCGCGGCAACACCAACGGCGTCGGCGAGCTGGCGCAGCGGCTCACCGGCTCCCCCGACATCTTTGATCGCGACAGCCGACCAGCCACTGCGAGCGTAAATTTCGTGACCGCACATGACGGCTTCACGCTGCGTGATCTTGTGACCTACAACGTCAAGCACAACCGTGCCAACGGTGAGTCAAACCGAGACGGATCTGACGACAATCGATCATGGAACTGCGGCGTAGAGGGCGAGACTGACATTCCGGCGGTGAATGCCCTGCGGCACCGTCAGGCGCGGAACTTCCTGGCGACCTTGATCTTGGCAGTCGGTGTGCCCATGATCACCGGTGGCGATGAGCTTGGCCGCACTCAACAGGGCAACAACAACGCCTATTGCCAAGACTCGCCGATCTCGTGGGTGCACTGGGATACCCAGGAAATATGGAGCGAGCAAACCGAGCTGACGCGCAAACTGCTTCAGCTGAGAGCAGAACGTCAGGTTTTGCGGCGGGACGGCTACCCGCATGGAGAGTTCCTGCTCGATACCAAAGGCCGGCCGCAGGGACGCAAGAACATGGCGTGGTTCGGCGGTCAGAATGCCGAGATGACCGAGCACGACTGGCGCGACCCCACTCGACGCACGCTGGGCATGTACCTCGCATGTGACGACCCGTACCGCGCACACGACGAGGCCTTTCTTATTTGGTTCCACGCCGGTTCAGACCCGATCCAGGTGGAGCTCCCGGATGGACCATGGGCCGACACATATACCGTCGTCGCCCATACCGGAACCGACGGCGAATTGCCGACAGAGAAGATCGCGGCTGGTTCTACCCTGCAGCTGCCCGGGCGTACGGTCGTCGTGCTCCAGGTTGACTAGCCTCCGTCGACCTGTCAGCTGGCTACGACCCGTAGCCGGCTGAGGGAGGTGTCGGGCCGCTTGCCGGCAAGGCAGCAAGGCCCATTTCGGCCTGGCTTGCCAGCAGCGGGTGATAGGGCACAACGCGGACCGTGTAGCCGATGGCCCCGGCGTGCCTGGCCTCCACCCAGCTCTCGTATCGGCGCAGCCCGCCATCGACATCGATGCCAGTAGGGAACGGGTTCACCCGCGGATCGTAGAGCCCGTCGTCAGCGCCAACTCGACCCGTCACAAGTTGCACCTGAACGTCGTCAGGAGTGAGATCGCCGAGCCGGACCAGTGCGCTGACGTGGATTTTGGCTCCGACCTCCACCTGCTCCCCACCTAGCGACTCCACATGCTCAACAGAAACCCTCGGCCACGCTTCCCGAATCCGCCGCTTCCAACTGGCCAGTGCTTGCGCTCCACCGGTGGATGAGTTGAGGGCGCGGCTGGAAGCTGCCGCCGGGGTGTAGAGATTCGTCACGTACTCCCGAACCATCCGCGATGCGATGACCTTAGGGGCCAGTCCAGTGATGGTATTCCTGATCATCTGAATCCAGCGCTCTGGCAGCCCGTAATGATCAACATCGTAGAACCGCGGCACGATCTCGTTCTCGATGATGTCATAAAGTGCCTTGGCTTCAAGATCATCGCGCCGTTCCCCACCGTCCGCACCTTCGGCCGAAGGGATCTCCCAGCCGTACGCCGGATCGAACCACTCGTCCCACCAGCCGTCGCGAATCGACAGATTCGCTGCCCCGTTAACCGCTGCCTTCATCCCCGAAGTCCCGCACGCTTCATACGGACGCAGCGGATTGTTCATCCAGACATCGCAGCCCGGGTAGAGCCGCTTGGCCATGGCTATGTCGTAATCGGGAAGGAAAACGATGTGTTCCCGGACCTCGGGATCATCGGCAAACTGCACCACCTGCTGGATCAAGGCCTTACCGCCCTCGTCTGCTGGGTGCGCCTTGCCTGCGATGACGATCTGAATCCCCCGCTCCTTGTCAGTCAGCAGCGCCTTGAGCCGTACCGGATCGCGCAGCATCAAGGTCAACCGCTTATAGGACGGCACCCGCCGCGCGAAGCCGAAGGTAACGACGTCGGGGTTAAGGGCTTTGGCGACCCAGTCCGCCGGCATGCCTCGATTGGCGCTGCTGGCCGCCAGCCGCTCCCGCGTCATGGCAATGAGGTCTTCGCGCATCCTCCGTTTGAGCGCCCAGATGGTCTTGCTGTCCACACGGGTCAGCGCGTCCCAGTCGTAGCCGTCGCTCTCCGATGGACTGCCGCTCGGCGCCTCGAGCAGCTCGAGCAGATCGCGATGCACCCAGGTGAGATGGTGGACGCCGTTGGTGATTTGAGTGATCGGCACCTCGCTGGTGTCGAACGATCGCCACAATCCCCGGAACATCTCTCGAGACACCACACCGTGCAACGACGACACCCCGTTGGCTCGCTGGGCAAGTCGGAAGCCCATCACGGCCATATTGAACTTGTTGGGATCACCACCTTCGTAGTCTTCGGCGCCCAAGGCCAGGACGCGATCTACCTGCAAATCGTCGAAGCCCGAGAACTGGTGAACAATGAGCTCGCGGGGAAACCGATCGATGCCGGCTGGAACCGGAGTGTGGGTCGTAAAGACCGTCCCCGCGCGGGTGAGTTCGAGTGCGGTGTCGAAGTCAACGCCACTTTGCATGTACTCCCGGATCCGCTCCAGACCAAGGAACCCGGCATGACCTTCGTTGGTGTGGTACACGCTGGGCGCTGGTGTGCCCGTGATTCGGCAGTAGGCGCGGATGGCGCGTACGCCGCCCATACCGAGGAGCACCTCCTGCTCGAGCCGATGGTCTGTACCACCGCCGTACAGCCGGTCGGTGACTTCTCGCTCATAACCGTCGTTCTGCTCGACATCGGAATCCAGCATCAACAAAGGCACCCGGCCCACCTGCGCTAGCCAGACCTGAGCGTAGAGAGTACGACCGTCGAGTGGCACCTCGACTCGGACCGAACCCTCCTCATCGTGCAGCAAGGTCAACGGCAATGAGTTCGGATCCAGGAGCGGGTAACGCTCCTGTTGCCAACCCGCGGCGTTCAGCGACTGCCGAAAGTAACCCTGGCGGTAGAGCAGTCCGACTCCGATGATCGGCACACCAAGATCACTTGCAGTCTTGAGATGATCACCAGCGAGAATGCCCAGTCCGCCTGAGTACTGCGGAAGCACCTCCGTTATGCCGAATTCCGGCGAGAAGTAACCGATGGCAACCGGTGCGCTCGGATTCTCCGCAGCATAGCCCTGATACCACAGATCACCTGTCAGATAGTCGGCCAGATCAGCCTGAATCAGGCGAAGATTCTTGAGGAAGCGCTTGTCGGTGGACAGCGCATCGAGGCGCTCGACAGATACATCAGCCAGAAGCCGGACCGGATCGCCGCCGGTGCTCTCCCATAACTGAGGATCCACCGATCGGAACAAATCCTGCGTCTCGGTGTGCCAGCACCAGCGCAGGTTGCGGGCCAGGTCGCCCAGTGGCTTGAGCGGCTCTGGCAGCACCGGGCGAACGATGAAACGGCGAATAGCGCGCACTCGCATAACCTACCGACGAACTTTGGACGATATCGGGTTTCTTTCTTCATCGAGTCGGATCAACTCGCGGGTACTTGGGTACCCAACTGAACGCGACTAATGCAGCCAAACTCGATGTATCCGACCCCTGCCGCTCAGGAAGTAGGGCCGATAAGTTGAGGTCCGTGACGGCAACAAATTCAGGACTTCCGATGCCTGAGCGCGACGACGCGGCACAGGCAGCTTCCACAGAATCGTCGTTCCAGGGCTCCGCCACACCGCCCGATACCTCACCCGGCGGCACGTCGGCCGTCACCAAGCCGACGCTGGGAGCGACATTCGATCGCATTCTGGTACACAAGGTGTCACCGGTGATCGAGGGTGGGGCCTACCCGGCTAAGGCTGTGGTCGGGGAATCGATTCCGATCCGCGCGACGGTCCTCCGCGAGGGCCACGACGCCGTAAACGCGTCAGTAGTACTTACTGACCCCGATGGCAAGAAGCGGCTGGAGCCGATGCGCCCCACCACGCCGCTGGGTTTCGACTGGTGGACGGCCTCGGTGGTGCTTGAGACAGAAGGCTTGTGGAAGTTCCACGTCGAGGGATGGAGCGATCCTTGGGAGACCTGGGTGCACAACGCGGAAATCAAGATTCCAGCCGGCATTGACGTTTCCCTGGTCTGCATTGAAGGCATTGCCCTGTTTGACAGAGCTGCCGCTGATGCTGAAGCGGCCGATGACTACCAGGTCGCCGCGCTGCTGCAGGGAGCGGCCAAGAACCTCGACTCAGGACAGCAGGTCGAGGACCGGCTAGAGGTCGTCCTGGCAGAGGACGTACGAGAGGCGATGAAGCGCTACGGCCCCCGCGAGCTGGTCTCGCCAACGCCGGACTATCCGATCTTCGTCGATCGCCGCAAGGCGTTGTTCTCGTCCTGGTATGAATTCTTCCCGCGTTCTCAGGGTGCGCAGTGGGACGAGGAGGACCAGAAGTGGATATCAGGCACGTTCGACACCTCGCATGAACGGCTGGAGGCGGCGGCGGCGATGGGCTTCGACGTTGTCTATCTCCCACCGATCCACCCCATCGGCAAAACCTTCCGCAAAGGTCCGAACAACACGCTGAAGCCTGGACCGAGCGATCCGGGGTCTCCATGGGCGATCGGTGCCGAGGAGGGCGGGCATGACGCCATCCATCCCGATCTTGGCGACTTCGCAGCCTTCGACCGGTTCGTCGAGAAAGCCAACTCCCTAGGGCTCGAGGTGGCGATGGACTTCGCGCTCCAGGCCTCGCCTGATCACCCCTGGGTCACCGAGCATCCGGAGTGGTTCTCCAAGCGCGCCGACGGCTCCATTGCGTACGCGGAGAATCCTCCGAAGAAGTACCAAGACATCTATCCCATCAACTTCGACAACGACCGCGACGGCATCTATCAGGAGAGTCTGCGCATCGTGAGGCTCTGGATGAGCCACGGCGTACGAATCTTCCGCGTCGACAATCCGCACACCAAGCCGGTGAACTTCTGGGCTTGGCTGATCGGTGAGGTTCGCAAGACCGATCCCGATGTGCTGTTCCTGGCCGAAGCGTTCACTAAGCCGGCGATGATGCACGCCCTCGGGAAGGCCGGATTCCAGCAGTCCTACACCTACTTCACCTGGCGCAATGAGAAGTGGGAGATCGAGGAGTATATGAGGGAGCTGACAACTGAGACCGACAGCTTCTTCCGGCCCAATTTCTGGCCGAATACCCCAGACATCCTGCCGCACTTCTTGCAATGGGGAGGCAAGCCGGCGTTCACCATACGCGCAGTGCTCGGCTCCACGCTCTCGCCGCTGTGGGGCATTTATTCAGGCTTCGAGTTGTTCGAGAACGCACCCCTCGCTCAGGGCCGTGAGGAGTACTTGGACTCCGAGAAGTTCCAGTACCGGCCGCGGGATTGGAAGGCCGCCGAAGAGAGCGGTGAGAACCTCAACGTGCTGCTCGGCACCTTGAATCACGTCCGCAAAGAGCACCCTGCGCTGCAGCAGCTACGGAACCTGCACTTCCATCACGCAGCGCACGCCAGCGCAATGGTCTATTCCAAGCGGAGCGGCGATGACGTGGTGATCGTGGTGTGCAGCCTTGATCCGCACAACATTGTGGAGACCGAGGTCTACCTGGACATGGAGGCGTTGGGTCTCACCGCGCGCGACGTCTATCTCGTCCACGACGAGCTCACCGGACAAACCTGGCGCTGGGGCCAGCATTCCTTTGTCAGGCTCACTCATGATGATCCAGCCCACATTCTTACGCTGATCCGGTACGGCTCGCGAAGCACCGGGTCAGGGCCGGCTACTGCGCAGGGTTAGGACGCCGTGAGGGGGACAGCCGATCCTCAGGTCGCCGATCAGGTCCTGAGGTACATCTCCAACGCGCGGTGGTTCGCTGGAAAGGGTCGGCGAGTCGAATTCCGATCGCTCACGGCGTTGCCGTGGCTCCGTGAGGTTTCGGACTTCTTCAGGCCCGCGGCTCCCCCGGGCGTACGGTTCGAGATAGCCGAGGTCGCCTACCCGCCCGAGGAGGACCCCGAGCCAGTCTCTGGTACGCCGGCTCAGGTAGAGGAGGATGTCGAGTCGGCACAGGAATCCATGATCAGCGAACCGCCTGAGATGATCTGGGAAAGTGATCCGTCTCCCACCGAGTACTACCATCTCGCAGTCTCATACCGTCCCGCCCCGCACGCTGAGCTGCATCATGCAGAGATCGGGCGCTTCACCGATCCTGATCTTGGACCGGTCATTGCTTACGACGCCACTCAGGATCCCGAAGCGTGCCGAGTGATTCTTGATGCCTTGCTCGCCGGCCGCAAGCTCCGCAGTCCGGACAGCGAGGCCCGGTTCAATGCCACCGCCGTATCGGGCATCCGCGCCGATCTTGAGTCGCGACCCTTTACAGGGCAACAGAGCAACACCTCGGTGATGCTCGGTGAGATAGCGATCCTGAAGCTGTTCCGTCGTCTGGAATTGGGCCACAACCTCGATATTGAGGTGCATGCCGCGCTCAATGCCGCTGGCATCTCCGATGTCGCAGGTCTGTTCGGTTGGATCGAGGGCAGCTGGGTCTCCGCCGGGCGGCAGCTCGACGCTGATCTCGCAATGGTGATCGAGCAGTTGGCAGGTGCGGTCGACGGTTGGGATTTGGCATTGCGGTCGCTGCGAGCCGAAAATGCGCCGACCAAGATCAAGACCGACTCCAGCTTCGCAGCCGAGGCCGAGGCATTGGGTAGAGCTCTTGCCGAGATTCACCATGCTCTCCGCTCTTCCTTCCCGACAGCAAAAGTGCTGGGCGCGCGGACGGCGATGATCATGATGGACCGGCTGCATGAGGCGGCCCGGATCGCCCCGGCGCTGGCACAGCACGTTCCTGGGCTGCTCCGCTGCTTCGATGAGCTGGGCGCTGAAACGCTCGATACCCAGCGCGTGCATGGAGACTTTCACCTCGGGCAAACGCTGCATACGCCCGCCGGCTGGAAGATCATCGACTTTGAGGGTGAGCCGGCCAAAACCATCGCTGAACGACGTCTTCCAGACTCTGTCTGGCGGGATGTCGCCGGCATGCTGCGTTCCTTCGATTACGCGGCCGCGAGCGTACCGGCCCCGCACAGCCCAGCTTGGGCGGCACAGTGCCGAGCGGCCTTTCTGCGCGGCTACGTCGATGGGGAGTTGGATGAGACCGAGCAGAGCGTGCTGCGCGCGTACGAGGCGGACAAGGCGATCTATGAGGTCGTCTACGAGATGCGGAACCGCCCGGATTGGATCGGCATCCCGCTCCGTGCAATAGCTGAACTGGCGGCGGAAAATCAGGACCGGGGCGAGCTTGCGAGCCCGACCACAGAACAGGAGTAGCACTCATGTCGTACGATCCGAGCGGCGGTCTGACTGGCTGGGACCTCACCGGTTTCCATGAAGGGCATGACACCGAGTGCTGGCACCGCTTGGGTGCCCAGGAAATGACCGTCCAGGACTCCGAGCGTGGCCCAATCTTCGGCACTCGATTCTCGGTCTGGGCCCCGAACGCACAGGCCGTGCGACTCGTCGGCGACTTCAATTACTGGAACGGTGAAGGCCACTACATGCAGCTGATCCCAGGGGCCGGTGTCTGGGCGCTGTTCGCCGAAGGGGTCAGCACGGGCAGCCTCTACAAGTTCGAGGTGCTCGGTGCCGACGGTGTCTGGCGGCTCAAGGCTGATCCCATGGCCCGCTTCGCGGAGGCCGCTCCGCACACCGCCTCGATCGTCTACGAGAGCCAGTACGTCTGGGGCGACGATCAGTGGATGTGGTATCGCGGCCAAAAGAAGATGCATGCCGAACCCGTGAGCATCTACGAAGTGCACATTGGCTCCTGGCGCCAGGGCCTGACCTACCTCGAGCTGGCCAACGAATTGGTCGAGTACGTCAGCTGGCAGGGCTACACCCATGTGGAGTTCATGCCGGTTGCCCAACATCCATTCGAAGGCTCCTGGGGCTATCACGTCACCGGTTACTTCGCGCCGATGTCAAAGTTCGGCTCCCCTGATGAGTTCCGCTACCTGGTCGACAAGCTTCATCAGGCAGGGATCGGCGTCATGGTGGACTGGGTGCCTGGGCACTTTGCGACTGACCCGTGGGCGCTGCAGCGCTTCGACGGAACCGCACTGTACGAGCATGAGGATCCGAAGCTGGGCTGGCATCCCGATTGGGGTTCCTACATCTTCAACTTCGGCCGTAACGAGGTGAAGAGCTTCCTGATCTCTAATGCGTACTACTGGCTGGAGGAGTTTCACATCGACGGACTCCGCGTGGACGGCGTCGCCTCGATGCTCTATCTGGACTACTCCCGCGAGGCGGGCCAGTGGGTGCCGAACAAGTACGGCGGCAACGAGAACCTGGAGGCGGTCGAGCTGCTACAGCGGACCAATTCCCACGCTTACGGACGCGAGCCCGGCAGCGTGATGGTCGCCGAGGAGTCCACCTCCTGGCCGGGCGTCACTCAGAGCACTGATTACGGAGGCCTCGGCTTCGGGTTCAAGTGGAACATGGGCTGGATGAACGACTCGCTACGCTACATGGGGCGCGAGCCGGTCTACAGGCAGTTCCACCACCACGAAATGACCTTCTCCATGGCATACGCCTACTCAGAGAACTTCATCCTGCCGATAAGTCACGACGAGGTGGTGCACGGCAAGGGCTCGATGTTCGAGCGGGCACCGCAGGATGAGTGGCGCAAGTTTGGCACGCTGCGCGCCTTCTATGCCTTCATGTGGGCCCATCCAGGCAAGAAGCTGTTGTTCATGGGGACCGAGTTCGGCCAGCGTCGAGAATTCTCCGAAAGTCGCAGCATCGACTGGTGGCAGAGCGCCGAATGGGGACATCGCGGGATCCAGCGGCTGATCAAGGACATGAACGCGATCTACAAGGAGCATCCGGCACTGTGGAAGCGGGACACTGATCCATCCGGTTTCTCCTGGATCGATGCCGACGATCGTGGCGGGAACGTCTTTTCATGGCTGCGCTTCGACGGCGACGGCCAGATGATCGCCTGTATCACGAACTTCTCCTCCGAGTCGCGCCCAGACCATCAGATCGGGTTGCCCACCGAGGGAGTCTGGAAAGAGATCTTGAACACCGACGCCGAGGTATACGACGGAACAGGCTTGATCGGCAACCTCGGGCAAGTCGTTGCACATCCGGTGCCGTCGCACGGCTACAAGGCATCGGCCTCGGTCACGATCCCCCCGCTGGGTGCGGTGTGGTTGCGGCTTGAGCCGGAGCTGGATGAGGAGCAACCGATCGAGCCCGAGAAAGCCACCCGCGCTGTCAAGGCCGCCGCGAAGGTTGCTTCCCCACATACCGCGACGAGCGACACGGCAGTGACTGGACCCACACAGCCACGACGTGCCAAGCCGGCAGAGACGGCGCCCGATACCACTGCGTCGCCAGAAAGTCCGGAATCGCCGGAATCACCAGATAGTCCTGATTCGCCAGGATCACCAAATAGTCCTGATTCACCGGACTCGCCTAGCAGTCCGGACTCGCCAGAATCCCCGGCCTCGCCGAGCTCGCCGGATTACCCAGAAGTGGCTGACCGCTGATAAGCCGCTGCCGACCCACTCCCGCGACCATCGCCCACGTCAGCACATAGCACACCAGCGCGTCGTGCCGACGAAGGCCGGTACGCCATCCGCGGGTATCGGGGTCAGTCATGATCTCATCCTGGGGATTGTCTACTACGTTGGTCAGTCATGAGCACAGTCGCCGCCACATGCGTGTTGAACCCTTCGACAGGCTCAGACCGGCGCGGGTCGAAGGGCGCGCTTCGATACGCTCAACACCCAAACCGTGACTGACCTCGCTCTCAACGTCAATGTCTCCCCAGCCGATATCGCCACCATCGGTTGGAGTGGATCGGTCAGCGCCGAGTTGCTTGAAGGGGTGCTCCGTGCCGCCGCGGAAGACCTACTTGCTGGTCGCGGTCTACGCCGGATCGAGCTCTCGCTGCCGGCCAATGATCTGAGTGCTCGGCGAGCTGTGCTGCGAGCAGGCTTCCGACTCGAAGGTGTACGACGCCAGGCCTTGGAGCTGCCAGATGGCTCCTACGCTGACATCTGCCTATTCGCCAGGCTTGCATCCGATCAGGTCGGCGGAAGTCATGGCTTCTCGAGCGTGATGAATTCAGCGCTACCGAAGAAGCGCCTGATCGCTCATGTCCTGATGCGAGACGTACAAGATCGCGTGCTGCTGTGCGAGACGCAGTTCAAGGAGGACTGGGAGCTTCCGGGTGGCATCGTGGAGCCGCTCGAGCCACCGCGCCTCGGAGCAGTACGTGAGGTACGTGAGGAACTCGGTATTGATCTACAGATCGGGCGGCTGTTGGTTGTCGACTGGATGCCGCCATACCTAGGTTGGGACGATGCCATCGAGATGATCTTCGACGGCGGCATGGTGACCGAAGATGATCTTGCTTCTTGGTCGCTGCAGCCGACCGAGATCAAGGCCGTCGCGTTGGTGGACTTGCCAACAGCAAGCGAGTTGTTGACTCCGCTGGCGTTCCGTCGGCTCAGCCTCGCTGTCGGGCTTGGTCCAGATGAGATGGCCTACACCGAGGACGGCCGGACGCCCTGATCTGGACAATCCTGGTGGCGTTCGATCAGATCTTGCCAAACTCCAGGCGTATGTCATGGAGAGTCACAATCAATGCGTTATTCGCACAGCTCAAGCCGGCATCACCATCCGGCGCGAGCACATTGCCTACCTCCGACATCGGCACAGACTTCTTGACTTTGCCGACACTGAATGTGGCATTGCCAGTGCTCCGTCCGACCGTAAAGCTCGCTCTGTCGTCTTGCAGTTGGTAGTTACCGCTGATGGTGCCGTTCACCAGCAGGCGGGCAGTCTGTCCAGCCAGCGTTAGTTTGATGGGCTCTTTACCTGCACCGCGGAGCAGATACGAGCCATTGTTGAAGGTGACAGTGACGTCTCCGCCCTCGCCGGTGCCGTAGGTTCCCCTTTCTTCGACACCGACGAACCGGATGAGTCGATAGCTCCCGCTGAGACATTGACTTACCGGTACTGCAGGGCTCGAAGATGCACTCGGGCTGGCAGTGGCAGGAGCCGCCGGAGCCGGTGGAGCGCTGCTCGGTGCCGATGTCGGAGCGGACGCGGCTGAGTCGCCTGTACATCCGGCTAGCGCCAGCAGCAATGTTGTCACCACAGCGACGAAGAGCCGCTTCATGATCATCTCCCCGGGGGGTCTCGAGCATTGCTTGGGCACTGCTCGCGCGACCGAGGCTCGCAGTGCGGAGAAGGGCCAGCATATGCGGCCGCTACGCCGCTACCCGCCAAGACAAATCGAGGAGAGCGATTTTCCTTAGAAGAGTGCCGTCATGAGGTCGCGGCGAGCCTGGAGCACCCGTTCGTCAGCGTTGCCAAGTGTCTCGAACAGTTCCAACAGCCGGACCCGTACCTGGTTCCGTTGATCACCGGACGACCGCTTGATCAGCTCGATCAACCGCGCAAATGCCGCGTCCGCGTGTCCTGTGATCATCTCGACGTCGGCAGCGGCCAGCTGGGTGTTCACGTCATCACTGCCATTCGCGGCAGCAAGAGTTGACTCAGAATCAAGCGCCGCCGCCCGCGCGAAGAGGCCAGCCTGTGCCTTGCCAGCCTGCGCACCGGCATCGTTGGGGTTGGCCTGCAGCAGTTTGTCGAATTCCTCTCTCGCCGCCGCGAAATCCCCGCGCTGCAAGGCGTCGTCGGCCGCCTCGTAACGCGGATCTGCAGTTGGCTCGGGCTCTGCATCTGGGGATGATTCAGAGCCGACCGGCTGCGCGCGTCCCACTATCCCGTTAGCTACCGCCGCTTTTATCAGTTGATCAATCGCAGCCTGAACCTGATCTTTGGGCAGCACTCCCTGGAACAGCGGAGCCAGCTGCCCGTTGATCAGCGCGATGACAGTCGGAACCGCCTGCAGCCCAAGCGCTTGAACAATCCCGGGCGCGGCATCCACATTCAGGCGGGCCAACAAGAACTTGCCGTCAGATGCATTTGCAATCTCGATCAAGGCGTCGGACAGTTGCTGGCCCGTCGCGACTCGCGGCGAGTAAAGCTCAACGACCACCGGGTGTTTGAGCGACTTGCGAATCGTCTCCGCTTCGAAGGTCTGCTCGGTGACCTCGACAACGTACGACCCTCCCGCGCTGCGCGGTCCACTTGGCTGAGCGGCGGTCGACTGCTTAGCCCTTTGCGCCACTTGGGAAAGATCAACAGCGCCAGGGCGATGGAAGCTGGAGGAACTCATGCACCCATCTTTTCAAAGGCCAGCGAGCTTCAGTGTGCCGACCGAGCGCTAAGACCGGGATCGCACGTCGACGGGCTGAGGAGGAGCGAGCGAAGGGCTTTCCTCTGCGAGTGACGACCTCGTCGGCGGGTTCACGCGCGATCCGCGCGGAGGGGAGCGGAGCAATCAAGCCATGTCGACAGATTCTGAGAACGTACGGACACAGATCTCACCGGGCCGCCCCAAACGACGGCAGAATGTGGGCCATGGCTCACCCTCGCGCCGGCCAGCCGGCACTCCCCGAAGATCTCATCGACGTCGACGCAGTCATCAGCGCCTATTACGATCTCGTACCGGACCCCAGCAATCCCGACCAGCAGGTCGTGTTCGGCACCTCCGGACATCGCGGATCGAGCCTGGATACGGCGTTCAATGATGCGCACATCGCCGCGACGACCCAGGCGATCGTCGAGTACCGCGCATCCCAAGGCATCACCGGGCCGCTCTACATAGGCAAAGATACGCACGCGCTCTCCACACCGGCCTGGACGACCGCCATCGAGGTGCTGTTGGCCAACGGCGTCACCGTGTGCGCCGAAGACGACCAGGACTACACCCCGACGCCGGCAATCTCACGTGCGATCGTCGTACACAACAGAACCGCTACCCCGAGCAACACCGCAGACGGCATAGTCGTTACGCCGTCGCACAACCCGCCTCGCGATGGCGGCTTCAAGTACAACCCGCCACACGGCGGCCCGGCCGATACCGACGCGACGAGCGTGATCGCGGCGCGTGCCAACGCCTTGCTCGCTGATGGCTCCGAAATCCGCAGGAGGCCGTACGCGGATGTGGTCTCTGAGGTGCAACGCTTCGATTACCTGGGCGCCTATTGCGAGGACCTCGTCAATGCCCTGAATCTCAGGGCTATCCGGGAGGCCGGGGTGCACATTGGGGCTGACCCAATGGGCGGCGCGAGCGTGCAGTACTGGGGCTACATCGCAGAGAACCTGGGCATCGACCTGACGGTAGTCAATCCCAAGGTGGACCCACGCTGGTCATTCATGACTCTCGATACCGACGGCAAGATCAGGATGGATTGCTCCTCGCCAAATGCAATGGCAAGCCTGATCCGCAACAAGGACGAGTACGACATCGCCACAGGCAACGATGCAGATGCCGACCGGCACGGCATCGTCACCCCCGACGCCGGCCTGATGAATCCCAACGCCTACCTCGCCGTTGCGATCCAGTACCTCTACGCCAACCGTCCGGGCTGGCGCCCGGACGCGGGGATCGGCAAGACGCTGGTGTCCTCTTCCATGATCGACAGAGTCGCGGCCAGCCTCGGGCGGACTCTGGTTGAGGTCCCCGTGGGATTCAAATGGTTTGTGCCGGGTCTGCGTACTGGTGAAATCGGCTTTGGTGGCGAGGAATCGGCCGGTGCATCGTTCCTGGCCCTCGACGGCAGCACCTGGACGACCGACAAGGATGGCATTCTGCTCGCCTTGCTCGCCAGCGAGATCAAGGCAGTCACCGGCCAGTCTCCTAGTGAGCTCTACGCTGAGCTCACCGCGGAGCACGGTGCTCCGGCGTACGCCCGCATCGACGCACCCGCCGACCGTGAGCAGAAGGCCAAGCTATCCAAGCTCGATGCATCATCGGTCACCGCCACCGAGCTGGCCGGCGAGCCCATTACGGCGATCTTGACCAGGGCACCTGGCAACGATGCGCCCATCGGTGGATTGAAGGTTGCAACCGAGTCGGCCTGGTTTGCTGCGCGGCCATCGGGCACGGAAGACGTCTACAAGATCTACGCCGAGTCGTTCAAAGGTCCCGAACACCTCGCCGAGGTCCAAGAGGCAGCCCGTGCCGTGGTCTCCGCTGCTCTGGAGGGGTAGCCGGCCGGACGCCA
>Ga0307294_10000045_pt1 | contig 30135 bp, 31 predicted proteins | sample ER_DNA_151_FD_194468 | JGI IMG/M metagenome (GOLD analysis project Ga0307294, IMG submission 194468) | Bulk soil microbial communities from the East River watershed near Crested Butte, Colorado, United States - ER_DNA_151 | ecosystem: Environmental > Terrestrial > Soil > Floodplain | place... | reverse complement strand
ATCGGTGACGATGTCGCCGATGGCGAGGACCTCGGTATCCGCGAAGTTGCTGAGGTTCTCCAGGTACGTGTCGCTGATAGTGCCGGCGCCAATCACCCCGACACCAACCGGGCTACTCATGATCAACCCTGCTCAGCGAGCAGGAACTCCCGACTCGCCCGTACAGCCTCGAGCAGATCAGTCTCGGAGTCATCCAACTCCACTACGCGTAACGCGTCTGGAGCCGCTTCGATGATGTCCCGCACTGGAAGCACCCCAGATCCGACCGCTACCTGCTTGCTGGTATCCAGGCTTCCGTCGCCATCCTTCAGGTGCAGAGCAACGACGCGATCACCCAGGCGTTTGAGCAAAGCCGGCACATCAGCACCCCCGGCATACGCCCAGTAGGTATCCACCTCCAAAACCACCTCCGGCGCCAGCCGATCCGCAAGTACCTCAAGGGCATGAACGCCGCTGATCTTGGATTCCAGCTCGAAATGATGGTTGTGGTAGCCGACCGTTAGACCGTGCCGGGCCGCGGTCCTCGCTGCTTCGTTGAGCTCGGTTGCGATCTCAGTGATGTCGGCCTCGGCTTGCCAGCGTGCGGGATCGACGTACGGCTCGATGATCGTCTGGATGCCGAGTTCGACAGCCAGCTCACAGATCTCATCCTGATTTCCGCTAAGCAATCCAACATGTGTAGTTGGCGCAGCCAACCCATTCTGGCGAAGCCCGCTGCGTAGCTGATCGGCGAATGCAGGAAGCTGGAACGGCTCAACCTGGGTGAACCCGAAGCCAGCGAGCTTTTGCAAGGTCCCGTCGAAATCCTGCTCCAGGGGCTTGCGCAGGGTGTACAGCTGGACAGACAGCTCGGACATGACAACCTCCCTCTGATTGTGATTGGTGATCACATTACGTTGGCTCGTCGAGCAGTTGTCGGGCGAGCAAGGTACCGCCGGCGGTGGCAATCGGGAAGACCACTACCCCGACGAAAGGAATGGCAAGCAGTAAGAACGTGGGCACCGCGAACCCAAGGACTCGAAGGCGCCGCGTTCGCATCGCGGCACGGCGATCTGCGAGCCGCAGCAGGCCGCGTCGCTCGAACGGGGAGCCGACGAGCTCGATTCCCAGCATCCAGCCGCCGAAGATTGCTGAGATCACAGGGGTCACGGTCTGTCCGATGACGGGTAGAAATCCCGTCGCAAAGAGCAAGAGCGCTCCAAGTATTGAGACCGCGATGAGCCCGAGGGCTTGGCGCAGCGCCCGAAAGATGCCGCGCGCCACCTTCTCCTCAAACTCAGGCACCTCACCGAATTCTCGCTCGACCGATTCAGACAACTTGTCGTACAACGGCGATCCAAGGGCGAGAGTCAGTGTGGTGAAAGAGATCACCATCACGAGCACGGCACCGGCGAGCAAGGCGCCACCGACGAGTACCCGGATTGTGGTCGCTACGCCCCGAGCCCAACCGTCCGCGAATGGTGTGAGCCAGTCGACGACCGGATCGAGCTGGCTAATCAGCGCGATGATCAGCCCAGTGAAGATCACCGAAGTGATAGCCGGTGGGATCGCCCCGAGCAGGAAGAGCCGCGGCCGGCGTGCGATGAGCCTCAGTCCCCTTGCCAACAGCCCCACGCCCATGATCAACTCTGCGACGGCGGCTCCCACTAGCCGGACCCGCTGCCGGAGGCCTGCGCGCTAGTCCGCACGGCTGCGCCTTTGGACTCCGCGGCCTGCCGAAGCTGATCTTGAAAGTTGATCATTTGCTGACGTAGGCGCGGATCGTTCGCAGCGAGGATGCGTACCGCGAGCAGTCCCGCGTTTCGGGCGTTCCCGATGGCGACGGTTGCCACCGGGACCCCTGCGGGCATTTGAACGATCGACAGCAACGAATCCATGCCGTCGAGATACTTCAGCGCTACCGGCACCCCGATCACCGGCAGCGGTGTGACTGATGCCAACATGCCTGGCAGGTGTGCAGCCCCACCGGCCCCGGCAATGATCACTTCGAGTCCGCGGGTATGAGCTGCCCGACCGTAGCTGATCATGGCGTCGGGCATACGATGCGCTGAAACCACATCGGCCTCGAACGGCACGTCGAACTCACGCAGTGCGAGCCCGGCGGCGCTCATTACCGGCCAGTCGGAATCGGAACCCATCACAATCCCGACTCTTGGCCCGACCCGCGGCCGAGGGATGTCATCAGGCCCAATGTCATCAAGCCCATTCTCGTCAGGCCCAATCTCATCAGACATTGGCATCTCCCATCAGGTATGCCGCGGCATGCCGCGCCCGCTTCCGTGCCTGTTCAAGATCATCTCCGTAGGAGGTGACATGACCGACCTTGCGACCTGGGCGGATCTGCTTGCCATACAGCTGCACCCGCAGCCGCCGGTCGCGAGCAAAGCAATGCAGCAGGGCCGACGGAAGATCATCAATGCTGCCGCCGAATACGTTGGTCATGACCGTCCACGGCTCCTTGCTGCTCGGGTCGCCGAGCGGTAGGTCGAGGACGGCACGCAGGTGGTTTTCGAACTGCGACGTGTGGGCGCCATCGATCGTCCAGTGGCCGGTGTTGTGCGGACGCATGGCAAGCTCGTTGACCACCACGGATCCATCGCCGCGCTGCATCAGCTCGACGGCGAGCATCCCGACGACGCCGAGCTCATGAGCGATCATCAGGGCCAACTGCTGTGCAGCTGCTGCCCGCTCATCGTCGAGCCCCGGCGCTGGTGTAGTCGTCTCGACGCAGATTCCATTTCGCTGCACCGATTCCGAGATCGGGTACGCCGCTGCCTGGCCGGACGGCGATCGCGCCACGAGCGCGCTCAGCTCACGCGTAAAGTCCACGAACTCCTCACCAATGATCTGCACTCCGTCACCTAGTCGCTCGAAAGGATCACCAGCCTGAGCCGCCGAGTCCAGGCGCCACACTCCCTTGCCGTCATACCCACCGCGGGAGGTTTTCGCCATAATCGGCCAGCCTTGCTCGTTGCCGAAGGCGGCCAATGCTGGCGCGTCGGTCACCACCCGACTGGCCGGACACGGAGCACCTAGGCCCGTCAATCGATCACGCATGATCGCCTTGTCCTGGGCGTGGACGAGCGCGGCCGGGCCGGGACGAACCACGACTCCGGCCGACTCAAGATCGCGAAGCAGCCCGGTGGGAACATGCTCGTGATCAAAGGTCACGACATCGCATTCAGCCGCAAAGCTGCGTACGGTGGCCGGGTCGGTGTAGTCCCCAACCGTGACATCGTGAACGACCAGTGCTGCTGAGGTGTCAGGGCTCTCGGCGAGCAGCCGCACGTTGATGCCTAAGCCGATGGACGCGGCGTGCATCATCCGTGCCAGCTGTCCACCGCCGATGATTCCTACGCTGACAGTCTGCCCACGTCTCACCCGCCGAAGCGTACCGGTCACTATGACGGGCAGCCTGCGCCGACTGCAGGAGCTCGCGGCTTGCTGCATGTAAAGCTGGCTCCTGTTCGCGAGCGACGAAGGAGGCGCATCTGAGGGCTGCCCGTCAGAGTGCAATCAACACCGGTCACTATGACGGGCAGCCTGTGCCGTATTTGATTGCTCCGCTCGCTAGTGCTCGCTCCGCGCGGATCGCGCTTGGTGGCCGCCTACTTCGTCGTCGCTCGGGGACGAAAAAGCGTGTCCCCTCCCTCCTCCTCACCACGGCGGCGCGCGATCCGTAGCGCGATCTCCTGTACAAGCACACCTCTCACTGCAGCTTGAAGATCACCGAACGCTGCACAATGAAGTTGACCGTGGTAGCGACTCCCTGGGCGATGACGAATGCGATGATCTGAACCGGAAGCCGGCCCAGCCCCTGCGCGGTGAGCAGGGTGAAGAGCACGCTGAACAGCCCGACTTGCAGCCCAAAGGTGACGGCGTACAAGACCACGACCGCGATGAACCGGCGAGTTGAGGGCGAGGCGCGGAAGGTCCAGCGTCGGTTGATCAGATACGCCGTTGTAGTGCCGGCGATGAAGGAGAGGGCCTTGGCGGAGGTGTGTCCAAGACCGAGCGCCATCAAGATCACGAGCAGTCCGAAGTCGACAATGGCGGAGAAGCCGCCGGTGATAATGAATCGGGTGAGTTGGGCAGACAGCGGAAGGGCACTCTCCCGCTCGTCGACCGGTAGCTCGATCGGCTGTGGAAATTGGTGAGGGTGCTCCGTCATCGGCTGCCTTCCTGCCAGCTGGGCCACTGCGGAGCGCGTCGCAGATTGAAGGCTTCGATGCCCTCGAGCCGATCGGCGGAGAATGCGGCTTGTTCCCACTCCCGGTTCTCGATCTCCAAGCCGCTCGCCAAGTCGACATCCACGCCCTGTTTGAGGGCACGCTTGGCGGCACGCAAGCTGATGGGTGACTTGGCGGCAATCTCTTTGGCCAACTCCCGGGCCGTACTCCGAGCCTGGCCTTCGGGAACAAGCCGGTCGACAAACCCCATGCTCAGCGCTTCCTCAGCAGCGACCCTGCGCCCGGTCAGCAACAAATCGGCCGATCTATTCAACCCGATTCGGCGAGGCAGCAGCTGAGTACCGCCCTCGCCTGGAATCAAGCCCAATCCCACCTCAGGCAATCCGAACGAAGCCGTTTCCGATGCGACGATCAGGTCACAGCACAGGGCCAATTCGAAGCCACCACCCAGTGCAAACCCCTCTACAGCGGCGATCATCGGCACCGGTAGCCCACGGAGGGCGTCAAATGTTTCCTGAAACACCTGTCGTTGCTGACGAAGATCATCATTGGCGACGCCGCGCCGCTCCTTGAGATCAGCCCCGACGCAGAACGCCCTGTGGACTGCACTGGAGATGATCACCACACTTGTCTGATAATCAGCAGCAATCTGCGTCGCGGCCCTCCCCAGCTGCCGGAGTTGATCGGCTGAGAGCGCATTCAGGACCTCGGGACGGTTCATGATCACCTCGGCGACATGGGCCGAGGGGTGTCCGAGCTCGACCGTCATGGGCGCGGAGCAGGCGGGTTGGAATCGTGTTGCGGGCCGAACAGCAGCTGAGTCATCTCCAGGTTCACGTGCTCAACATCCGGCACATCGTGCAGCACGATCGTGCCGTCCTCCGCCGCTGTTTGCACAAACAGTGAGCCGCAGCCAAGCATCCGATCGGTCAGGCTGCGCTCATGGGAGACCTCATTGATCCGGTTCAGCGGCAGCTCTTTGCCGACCTTATTGATAATGCCGCTCCGGGTGATCAGCCGGCGGTTGGTAATTGTGTACGTCGTCGTCCGCCAGCGCAGAAATGGCAAAACCACCAGCCAAATAGCAAGCACCACCCCGAGCACCAGGATCGCCAGCTGTCCGATGGGACGGGCCTCCCGCGGGATCAGGGCGGCTGCGACGCCGACCGCTGCAGCGATCAGGACAAAAGCGAGCGCCGGCAAGATCATTGCCTTGACGTGGGTCCTGGTATGGATCACCACGTGCTCGTCGGCACCAAGCAGCTTCTGAGGAAGAGCCACGCCCTCAATGCTGACATACGGGCAATGGGCTAGGAGGACTGCAGATGAACGACGTCACCAGCGCCGTGCACAGACGATCCCGAGGTCGTACGAACGACGAGTCGGCCAGCCGCATCGATGCGATCGGCGATCCCTTCGACGTTGCGCTGGTCACTCAGAAGCACGCGAACGCGACGACCAATGGTGTCGCAACACTCGGCGTATAAGGCTGCCAGCGAGGCGTCGTTGCCACGTTGGGCTTCCCATCTCCCGTAGAGCAGGTCAAATGCGGCGAGCACGGTGGCGATCACCGCAGTACGCGATGGCGACGGCACTCCGAAGCGGCCGGCAGCGATGGCCAGCGACGTAGCACTCGGCACTGGGAGCTGATCTTCCACAAGGCTCACATTGATGCCGATGCCAACCACGCAGGCCGGGCCCTGGGAAGTGTCGACGCGCTCGGACAGAATGCCGCACACCTTGCGGTCGGCGATAAGCACATCGTTCGGCCATTTGAGCACCGCCGGCAAATCAGCCGCGCGTCGCACGCCGTCACTGACTGCGAGGCCGGCAAGAAGTGACAACCAGCTCCAGCGGCTCGGATCGATGCCGTTTGGTCGTACCAGGATGGACATGGCAATGCCGGATCCCGGCGGCGCAGTCCAGGTCCGGCCTTGCCGCCCGCGCCCAGCTGACTGGTAGTCGGTGATGAGCACGGTGCCTGAGACTTCGTCCTGACGGGCCCGCGCCGCCAGATCGGCGTTTGTGGAGCCAGTCTCAGGCACTAGATCGACCTTCTGCCAAAAGCCGCCAGGCCTTATCAACTCCCGGCGAAGCTCGGCCAGGTCGATCACATCATCGGTCGGCATACCGGGACCCTAATCGTTGCGATCGAGACTGCCCCCTCCCGTCAATATCCCACGCTGCGTGGGATGCACACGCTGTACATGGCGTACATGCCACGTACAGCGCCGAGAACCTCGGTACAGCTGGAGCTGGCGACGACGATGGAGGCGGATTTCAAGCGCGATGCCCGAGCAGCGCAATCGAATAGTTAGATTCTCAGTCATGGATCGCACGACTCCAGCGCCAGACATCCACAGCACCGCCGGAAAGCTGGCTGACCTGGACCGCCGCATGGAGGAGGCGGTTCATGCGGGTTCGGTGGAAGCAGTCCAGAAGCAGCATGCGAGAGGTAAGAAGACGGCTCGCGAGCGTGTCCAGCTGCTGCTCGATGCCGACTCCTTCACCGAGCTGGACGAGTTCGCCCGGCATCGCTCGACGTCCTTCGGTATGGAGAAGCGGCGACCCTACGGCGATGGCGTTATCACCGGGTTCGGCACGATCGAAGGCCGGCCGGTGTGCGTCTTCAGTCAGGACGTGACCGTCTTCGGCGGCAGCCTGGGGCAGGTATATGGCGAGAAGATCGTCAAGATCATTGACTTTGCGCTTAAGACCGGCTGTCCCATCATCGGCCTCAACGAAGGCGGCGGCGCCCGAATCCAAGAAGGAGTGGTCTCGCTTGGCCTTTACGGTGAAATCTTTCGCCGCAATACCCACGCGTCTGGTGTCATTCCGCAGATTTCGTTGATCATGGGAGCGGCTGCCGGCGGTCATGTCTACTCGCCAGCTCTCACCGACTTCGTGATCATGGTCGACCAAACCTCGCAGATGTTCATCACTGGTCCCGACGTGATCAAGACAGTCACGGGCGAGGACGTGTCGATGGAGGATCTCGGCGGGGGCCGTGCTCATAACACCAGGTCGGGAAACGCCCACTATCTGGCTGCAGACGAAGAAGACGCGATCTCCTTCGTACGGACCCTGATCGGCTTTCTGCCGCAAAACAATCTCGAAGACCCGCCGATTTTCGGCGTCGAGAATGGACTCGAGTTAAATGATGGGGATCGTGATCTTGACACGTTGATCCCCGACTCTCCCAACCAGCCGTACGACATGCATGAGGTGATTTCGCGGGTCCTGGACGACGGCGATTTCCTGGAGATACACGCGCTCTTCGCTCCTAATATGGTGGTCGGTTTTGGCCGGATTGATGGGCGAAGCGTTGGCGTGGTGGCCAATCAGCCGCTGCACTTTGCTGGATGTCTGGACATCGATGCCTCGGAAAAGGCTGCACGTTTCGTTCGGACTTGTGATGCTTTCAACATCCCAGTGATCACTTTCGTTGATGTGCCGGGCTTTCTTCCCGGTACTGATCAGGAGTGGAATGGCATCATCCGGCGAGGCGCCAAGCTGATCTACGCGTACGCGGAGGCAACCGTGCCGCTGGTCACAGTGATCACCCGCAAGGCCTACGGCGGCGCGTACGACGTGATGGGTTCGAAGCATCTTGGAGCAGACTTCAACCTGGCCTGGCCGACTGCACAGATCGCAGTCATGGGAGCACAGGGCGCGGTCAACATCTTGTACCGCAAGGAACTCGCGGCAAGCGACGATCCTGAAACCATGCGCGCGAGGCTCGTCACTGAGTATGAGGACGAGCTAGCCAACCCCTACCTTGCTGCTGAGCGGGGCTATGTTGATGCCGTGATCAACCCGAGAGAGACCCGCGTCGAGATCACTCGAGTACTACGGCTGCTTCGCACCAAGCGGCAAACTCTACCTCCGAAGAAGCACGGCAATATCCCGCTATGAACAGTCTCGATGATCAACAGCCGGTGTTCTCCGTCGTCAAAGGTTCACCGACGGAGGACGAGCTTGCGGCTGTCATGACCGTTCTCACTACGCGCTTGGGTCGCCAGCGCAAGGAGGACGCCAGTACGCCGGCTCGAAGCGGCTGGTCGGCGTACTGGCGATCAGTACGCAGCCCGATCCAACCCGGCCCCAGTGCCTGGCGCATGTCGGCGCGGCCGCAATAGTGTCGCTGCGCTGTGTTCGGCACTAGTGTCGCTAGCACTACCCATTGACCGGGCGCTGCATCTCGCAGCCGGGCAGAAAGGCCTCAACGGTGACTGCTGTAGATGACATCTTGGCTGAGGTTCCGATGGACCAGCTGGCCGCGCAGCTGGGAGTTGATCAAGCCACTGCCGAACAAGCGGCCCGTCAGGCGATCCCCGCACTGCTGGGCGGCATGCAGGCCAACTCTCAAGACCCCGCTGGCGCCATGTCGTTGGCTGGAGCACTCGGTGACCATCCCAGCGATCTGATTGATGGCGGAGTTGATCTTAACCAGGTGGATGCCAATGACGGTGAGAAGATCGTCGACAACATCTTCGGTCCCAATCAAGATCAAGTTGCGCAGACCCTTGGCGGCAACCTCGGGGGCCAGGCGGGTGGTTTGATTCAGCGGCTGTTGCCGATCTTGGCACCTATCGTGCTCGCCTACCTGTCTAAGCGCCTCCTCGGTCAGCGCCAGGGAGATAGCCAGGATGATCCACTCGGCTCGATCCTGGGTGGCGGCGCCAGTGGGTCTGGCAACCCGCTAAATGATCTCCTGAGCTCAATGCTTGGAGGTGGCGCGGCCTCGGGCGGCGGCCAATCGTCCGGCGGATCTATTCTCGACATGCTTGGCGGCCTCCTCGGAGCTGGCCGTCGCTGAAACCACTTGGACCGTCCGTTCCAATGCATTCGTGAAGGGTTCTCGAAAACGACATGAGAATCAGCACAATCCGTTTTGTTTGCGACCACTATCGCGCCGGGCCGCACGGGCAATCCGGGTGCAGATTCTGAGTTGAAGTCAGGCGCCCCCATCAGGCCCGCGACATCGGGGAAGGAAGGCTGCCTCTACGCTGTGGCCCATGTCCTCGCCCCCAGGGACTCAGCAGGATTCCCACCGGCACGATCAGCCGAGCGTCCGCGAGGTGGACCTCATCGCGGATCGTTACGTCGATGAATGCGTCGCCCGCTATCCCGAGACAGCAACTTACTTGGGGATTCCCGATCATGACGACTCCTGGAGCGACTACTCCCCTGATGGCCTAGCAGACCGAATCGACCATATCCGCCGTACCATCGCCGCACTGCACGGAGCAGCACCATCCGATGAACGCGAGAACACCGCGAAGGAAGCGATGCTGGAACGGCTTGGCCTGGAGGTCGAGCTCTACGACGCCCACATCACAGCATCCCGAGTGAGCGTTATCGCCGGCCAAGCACAAGAAATCCGGTGGATATTCGATCTCATGCCAACCGACTCTGAGGCTGGGTGGCGCAACATAGCTAGCAGGCTGCGTACGGTCTACCGCCCGCTCAGTGAGGTTCGCGAGACGTTGAGCGCTGAGGCTCGCGAGGGAAACATCTCCGCCGTCCGTCAGATTCACGCGACCGTCGACCAGATCCGGTCCTGGACAGGCGAGGCGGGCGACGATGACTTCTTCGCCGGCTTAGTTGCGCGAGCCCCAGAGCAAGACACATTGCGATCCGATCTCAACAGCGCGGCGAATGAGGCACGCCGCGCGTTTTCGGAATTTGCCGACTGGCTGGAAACCTCACTGGGCCCTCTCGCACCGAGCCTTGACGCAGTCGGAGAGGAACGGTACGCACTGGACTCCCGGTACTTTCTCGGTGCGGTGATCGACTTCGGCGAGACCTATCAGTGGGGATTCGAGGAGTTACATCGCATTCAGCAAGCCCAGCGCGCTATTGCGAAGGACCTGGTGGGCGAGCCGAACATCAAAGCGGCATACGAGGCACTGGATCAGGATCCGGCGCGGCGGATCGCGGGCGCGGAGGCCTTCCGCTCATGGATGCAGGATCTCGCCGATCAAGCTGTCGCCAACCTTGCAGGCAAGCATTTCGACATTCCGGATCCAGTCAAGAGGATCGAGTGCTGCATCGCCCCAACCCACGACGGTTCCATCTATTACACCGATCCGGCAGAGGACTTCTCTCGCCCAGGCCAGATGTGGTGGGCCGTACCGGAAGGCATTGATACTTTTTCGACCTGGAAGGAAGTCACGACCGTCTACCACGAGGGCGTCCCCGGTCACCACCTGCAGATCGCCCAGAATGCGTACCGCTCCGAGCTGCTGAACCGTTGGCAGCGCAAGCTCTTCTTCTGTTCAGGCCATGGTGAGGGCTGGGCGTTGTACGCCGAGCAGTTGATGGACGAATTGGGATATCTGGAGCCGGGCGACCGGATGGGCATGCTCGATGCCCAAGCTTTTCGAGCAATCCGAGTGATCATCGACATCGGAATGCACTTGCAGTTGCAGATTCCCAAGATCAACCCGTGGCACTTCCGGCCCGGCGAGCGCTGGACTCCGGACGCCGGGTTTGAGTTCATGATTCAGAACTCCTCGACAGACGAGCCGACGCTGCGTTTCGAGCTCGATCGATACCTCGGCTGGCCGGGACAAGCGCCGTCGTACAAGGTGGGCGAGCGAATCTGGCTCGAGGCGCGGGAGGATGCCCGCCGTCGACAGGGGGCGGCATTCGATTTGAGCAAGTTCCACGCCGACGCGTTAAATCTTGGGCCGCTGGGCCTGGACCCGCTGCGCGCCGCTCTGGCCCGAATCTGAGCGCCGGTGGTTGATCAAGTCCGGCTCATCCTCGCCTCGGCGTCAGATGCCCGGCTTCGAACGCTCCGCAATGCAGGGCTAGATCCCGAGGTCGTCGTCTCAGGCGTGGATGAGGACTTAGACCCGGTTGACGGTGTCCGGGCGCTGACCGCCCGACTTGCCCAACGGAAGGCCGAAGCCGTGAGCGCTCAAATTGATCATGGACCGGGACCTACGGTGGTAATCGGCTGCGACTCCATGCTTGAGCTCGAAGGCATGGCCTACGGCAAGCCGATCACGCCGGCCGAGGCTGTGCGACGCTGGCATCGGATGCGTGGACGCTTTGGGCTCCTGCACAGCGGTCACCATGTGATGCTCCATCAAGAAGGCGAAGCAACCAGCACACGAGCCGCGGTCGCGTCGACACTGGTGCATTTTGCCGAGATCACTGATGAGGAAATCGAGGCGTATGTGGCCAGCACCGAACCGCTGCAGGTCGCCGGCGGATTCACCATCGATGGTCTCGGCGGCCCGTTCATTACCGGCATCGAGGGTGATCACCATAACGTGGTTGGCCTCAGCCTGCCGCTGCTCCGCACCCTGCTCAACGAGCTTGGCATTTCGTGGCCAAGCCTGTGGGGGGCTTCCAAACACCTGAAGGGTTGCTGAAGGACCGTGCTCGTCAGCCGAGGTTTGCGTCTCTAGCGTCCCAAACTGGGACCAGCCCGGGAGAGGCCCGCGGGCGATTCCAGGAGGAGCGTCGGATGAAGGAGCTAACAAAGATCATCGCTGCCGGAGTCAGCACTGTCGCGCTAGCTGGAGGCATTGGCGCGGGACTCGCGTACGCCGGCACACCATCGGATGAACCGACCACAACCCCAACAGTGTCAGCGACGAACAGCCCCGCGGAAACACCAACCACGAAGCCCAGCGGCAAACGTGATCAGAACGGCGACCGCGGCTTTGTTCGCAGGCGCCTGCTGGCTCGGGCGCTGCATGGTGAGGTCACCCTCGCGGGCGAGGAGCACCGGGTGATCGTCTTCCAACGCGGTGAGGTGCAGAAAGTCAGTGCGACGTCGGTGACGGTGAAGAGCAACGACGGCTTCGTCGAGACGTACGCATTAAGCGAGGACACCAAAGTGCGCGAGAACAAGGACGAAGTCAAAGTCTCTGACATCGATACCTCCGACCGCGTGTTAGTCGTCGCACTGAAGGATGACTCGACACTTGGAGCGCGCCGAGTGATCGTTCGAAGCCAATGACCCGATGAGCTACTGAAGTCCCCTCACAGTCAACACGATCAAGATCAAGTTCAGCGTGGTAACGATGCCGATCACCAACCAAGCGACGCCAATGGTGGCCCGCCTGGTCGGCACCATGCGCATCAGTTCGGGATCAGCGGCAATCCGAACCAGCGGCACCAGCGCAAACGGAATGCCGAACGACAAGATCACCTGAGACAAGATCAGCAACCGCGTCGGCTCGAGACCAAGTCCCAGCAAGATCAATGCCGGTACTGCCGTCAGCAGCCGACGCCAAATGATCGGAATACGGCGCCGTAGCAGGCCGTCCATGATCACCGAGCCGGCATAGCCACCCACCGAGGTGGAAGCCAACCCCGAGGCGAGTAAGGCCAGAGCGAAGAGACCGGCCAGCAGCGGGCCTAACTCAGCTCCAATTGCGCTATGCGCGGCCTGCAAGCCGTCCACATGCAAGCCAAAGAGGGTGCTGGCAGCCAGCAGCAGCATGCCGACGTTGACAGTGCCAGCCACGAGCATGGCAAGCCCAACATCAAGCCGGATGGTGCGCAGCATCGGAGCGGCACAGTCGGGGTCGGCTCGACCGTGTCGGTCGCGGATCAATGCCGAATGCAGATAAATCGCGTGCGGCATGACAGTTGCACCGAGCATGCCAACCGCAAGAACCGCACTTTCGGTGCCGCTGAGCTTGGGAACCAACCCTGCAATGGCCTGCGCCGGGTCCGGCGGCGAGGCAACCAACCCGGCGAGAAAGCCGACGGTAACGATCGCCAGCATCCCGGTAATGACACGTTCGAAGGTGCGTTGACTGCGACTGTTCTGAAGAAACAAGAGTGCGGTCGAGACAGCAGTCGTAATGAGCGCTCCGGTAACCAGCGGCAGCCCGAACAGCAGGTTTAGCGCAACGGCGCCACCGACAATCTCAGCCAGATCGGTTGCCATGGCAACCAGCTCGGCCTGAATCCAGTAGCAGATTCGGGGCAGCCGGTGATTCCGCCGAGCCACCAGGCCTGGCAACGTCTCTCCGGTAAGCCAACCGACCTTCGCAGACAGGTACTGCACGAGACCGGCCATCAAAGTCGCCCCGACAAGCACCCACAACAACAAGTAGCCGAAGGCCGCGCCTGCCTGGGTGTTGGTCGCCACATTGCCGGGATCCACGTAAGCGACCGCGGCAACGAAAGCCGGCCCGAGAAGTCGGGTGCGCTGCAGTAGCGCCTCTCGTTGCAGCAACATCAACTCATACGCCCTGACCTCGGCAACCTTGCCTTGAGGAGGCTACCGGCCACGATGATCCGGATCGAAACCAACCGGTCACTGTGGCCGCAACAGGACCGCCGAGGCGCGGCTGTCACCGGTGAAGTTGCCAATCCAGCCGTTCCCAGCGAAAGTCATGGTCTTTGCCGCCGCGTCTTCGGCCGTGATGGTGAAACCGGCGGCCGGCAACGCCTGCCGCAGATAGGTCGCAACCTCCGCAGGCGATGGCGAGGAGAGCACGACCGCCACGTTGTTCGGCTGGTCGACCTTGGCTGTGATGACGGCCGTCCGCGGAAGAGAGAATTGCTCGATCGGCCCATTGAGGTAGCCGAGTGCGGCAAGAGTGACACCGCCGACCCGAACAGATGGCGGCCCAGCAGGAGATACGACGGGTGGCGCTGGACTGGAATCTCTCGAGGAGCCAGCACTACAACCCATCAGGAGACAACCAACAAGGGCCATGGCAACCGCGAGCCGCCGTTTGCCCCTCTTCCGCACGCGGTCCAAAGTAGTGTGCGCCCGGGTGTCGATTGCACTATCACGGACAGCCCGCCGGTTTCGCCTCCTTCGTACCCGGCGAACATGACTGAGCCTTCTCGCGGTGCCCGACGCGAGCTCCCGCAGTCGGCGAAGCGGGCTCCCCGTCATAGTGCTGGGCTGCGGCCGCGAGCCCGGATTCGGAGTGGCTCGATAATGTAGCGTCCTGATGTCCCAATCAACGGAGGTTGCCGTTCGCCGCAGCCGAGTTCCAGCCACGGTCCGCGCGATGCGACCCCGTCAGTGGGTCAAGAACCTCCTCGTACTAGCCGCGCCGCTGGCAGCCGGCCGCCTTTTCGAGCCAGCGGTGCTCAAGACAGCTGCGCTGGGTTTCGTCGCGTTCTGCTTGGTGAGCGCCTCGGTCTATCTGGTCAATGACGTGCGCGATGTCGAGGAAGACCGGCAACATCCGACCAAGCGCTTTCGGCCGATCGCAGCCGGAGAGCTGAAGTCCAGCACCGCTGTTGCCCTGGCAGCCGTAGTCGGTGTCTGCGGGCTCGTGCTTGGCTTCTTCGTCTCCGTGCCGCTGGGAATCACACTGCTGGTCTATGTGTCGCTCCAGCTGCTCTATTCCGCCTATCTGAAACACCTGCCGGTCGTCGACCTGGCCATGGTGGCTAGCGCGTATCTCCTGCGGGCGATCGCGGGCGGCGTAGCAACCGGCATCCCGCTGAGCCAGTGGTTCCTATTGGTAGCCGCGTTCGGTTCGTTCTTCATGGTTTCAGGCAAGCGCTACTCGGAGATGAAATCGCTGGGCAGCGAAGCCGGCACCCGGCGATCACTGACCCGTTACTCCGAGTCGTACCTCCGTTTCGCCTGGATGATGGCTGCAGTCATGGTCCTCATCTCGTACAGTCTTTGGGCTTTCGAAAACCGCGGCGACGGCGCGCTTGGGGTTCCCTGGACTGCGATTTCGATCGCACCCTTTACGTTGGCACTCCTGCAGTACGCCCTTGAGGTCGATGCCGGCACGGCCGGCGAGCCCGAGGACGTCGTTCTGAATGATCGTGTGCTGCAGGGCTTAGGCCTGGTGTGGCTGGCGGTGATATCCATCGCCGTCTTCTTCTGATGATTGAAAGAGCGGATCTGAGATGAGTCACGAAGCCGTCCCGGCGATCAAGCCCTCCCTCCCGGAGGAGCAGCCGATGATCCCGGAGCCACTGGTGGAGCTGCATGGCTGGGGCCGGGCTTCCGGGACCATGGCGCATCTGGCGCAGATTGACTCGGTTGCCGACGCCGTATCCGCTTTGCGCAAGTCCGACACCCGACGCGGCGTGGTGCCGCGCGGGCTTGGCCGCAGCTATGGCGACGCGGCCCAAAACGCCGGTGGTACCGCGCTCGATCTCACCAAGATGAACCGCATCCTGTCGTTGGACGCCGCATTGGAACCGCCGACAGTGACGGTTCAGGCCGGTGTCAGCCTTGATCATTTGATGCGGGCGCTGCTGCCGTTCGGGCTTTGGGTTCCGGTGCTTCCTGGTACCCGCCAAGTGACCGTTGGCGGCGCTATCGCGGCGGATGTGCACGGCAAGAACCATCACACCGAGGGCAGTTTCGGCAATCATGTCCGTTCGATCGACCTGCTGATGGCCGATGGCAAGGTGCGGACGCTGAAGCCCGTGGGCGATACGGAGAGGCTCTTCTGGGCAACCATCGGCGGAATGGGTCTCACGGGCGCGGTGCTACGCGCCACGGTGGCACTGCAACGCACCGAAACCGCGTACTTCTCAGTCGACACCCAACGAGTTACCGACATCGATGATCTGATGCAGCAGATGTCAGAACGTGATGACGACTACACCTACTCAGTCGCGTGGTTCGATGCCGTGACCAGGGGACGTCACATGGGCCGCGGGGTGTTGACCCGTGGGAACAAAGCCTTACTGGCCGAGCTGCCTTCGAAGCTGAGGCGGGATCCTTTGAAGTTCGTCGCGCCGTCCCTCGGAACACTTCCAGAGATCTTCCCCAACCGAATGATCAACAAAGCAACTGCGAAGGCGTTCAGTACAGCGTGGTACTTGAAAGCACCGCGGCACCACACGGGTGAATTACAGAACATCACGCAGTTCTTTCATCCACTTGATCTGCTGGCGGAGTGGAACCGGATTTACGGCCCGAATGGCTTCCTGCAATATCAATTCGTGGTGCCGTTTGAGGAGGCCGAGACCTTCCGGCGTTGCCTGGAGATGATCATCAACTCTGGGCACTTGTCCTGCCTCAATGTGCTCAAGCGATTCGGTGAGGGCAACCCATCGCCCCTGTCGTTCCCCATGCCTGGTTGGACTCTTACCGTCGACTTGCCCATCGAGCCTGGGCTCGACAAGCTCTGTGACGCGCTGGACAGCGAGGTTGTCGCAGCCGGCGGTCGGGTTTACCTCGCTAAGGACTCGCGGCTTAGCGCAGAGACATTCCGAAAGATGTATCCCCGGCTGGAAGAATTCCTCGCAGTACGCCGGGAGGTCGATCCGGACGGTATATTCAACTCCGATCTTGCTCGTCGGCTGGAACTCAGCAAACCAACAATGGGCGGTGCGGCATGATCAATGCCGTGGGCGCACCTCAATCTCTGCTACTGCTCGGCGGCACCTCCGACATCGCCCTCGCGATCGCCAACCGATATGCCCGGGTCGGACTGCGCGTCGTGCTTGCCGCCCGACCAAGCGAGCGGCGTACCGCAGCCGCGGCTGAGCTGAAGAATCTCGGCTGCGAGGTCACCGAAGTCGATCTTGATGCGCGTGATCAGAATTCACACGCCGCGACCATCGAGCTGGCTTTTGCCGGTGGTGACATTGACATCGCGGTGATCGCGTTCGGCTTGCTTGGCGACCCGGAACGGGCTTGGCAAGATCCTGATCTTGCCCTGGAGCTGGCCGAGGTCAACTACACCGCGCCGGTGCATTTGGGCGTTTTGCTGGGCCAGCGCATGAAGAACCAGGCACACGGCTGGATCGTGGCGCTATCCAGCGTTGCTGGCGAACGCGTACGACGCTCCAACTTCATGTACGGGTCGACCAAAGCGGGATTTGATGGTTTCTTCCTTGGTCTGGGCGAGGCCCTGCGCGAGTACGGCGTACGCGTGCTCGTAGTTCGCCCAGGTTTTGTCAAGTCCAAGATGACCTCTGGTCTTGAAGGGGCACCCCTTGCCGTGACGCCTGACCAGGTTGCCGAAGCAGTGGTCGACGCCATCAAGGCCAAACGTGAACTTGTCTGGGTACCAGGAGCCATGCGCGTCGTCATGTCCGGACTGCGGCACGTACCTCGCCCGTTGTTCCGCAAACTGCCGATTTAGTACGGCGCCCAAGCACGAGCGACCGCCCACCTGGAAAGCCAGTAAGTACGGTCTCAGTGGCCGGCCATCGAGATCTTCGGCTCTTCCTCCGGCTCCCCCGGCATGTCGGCGAACCGGTCCTTTGACCTGAGGTCAAAGATTGCGTAGACCAATACGCCCAGGAAGCAGACTGCGGCCACGACGAAGGCGGGTGCGGTGCCGAACTGGTCGGACATCAGGCCCTGGAGTGGCGGCATGATCGCGCCGCCTACGATTGCCATCACCAGGCCAGCGGCTGCGAATTTGGTGTCCACCCCGAGACCGTGCAGCGCCACCCCGTAGATGGTGGGGAACATCAACGACAGGCAGGCGGACACCCCGACGAGCGCCCACGCCCCGGACAGGCCGGGGAAGAGCGCGGCGTAGAGGCAGAGCAGAATGGCGAGGCTGGCCATGATCGCAAGTAGCTTGGTGGCCCGGACGTAGCCCATCAGCCAGGTCATGACGAACCGGGAGATGAAGAAGAGGATCAAGCTGACCTGCAGAAAGTAGGCACCCTTGACCGCGGTGCCACCGGGGACTACATCTTTGACATAGAGCACGATGTAGGTCCAGGTGCAGACCTGGGCTCCGACGTTGAAGAATTGGGCGAGGACCCCGTAGCGCCAGTGGTGGTTGTGGTGCAGCCGGCGGACGGTGTCGCCGAAGTGCAGGTGGTGGCTGTCCGAGGCGACCTCCTCGTGGCTTCTGGGAACCTTCTTTATGAATAGGCCAACCCAGATGATGACCAGGGCCACCGCCAGGCCAAGGTAGGGGTTCATGATTGCGTTGAGCTCGCCGGTCTGAATCTGGACCAGCTGATCGTGCGGCATCGTGGCCCGCTGTTCAGGCGTGGCCGGGTTCATCTTCGGCAAGACGAGGACGGCGGCAAGCAGGACACCGAGGTTGGTTCCGAGCGGGTTGAACGACTGCGCCAGGTTGAGCCGCCTGGTCGCAGTGCCCTCCGGACCCATCGCGATGGCGAACGGATTGGCGGAGGTCTCCAGAACGGAGAGACCGGCGGCCAGGATGAACAGAGCAATGAGGAAGACGCCGAAGGTCAGCGACTTGGCCGCGGGGTAGAACCCGAACGCCCCGATCGCGGCGAGGCCGAGGCCGGTCAGGACGCCCACCTTGTAGCCGAACCGCTCGTTGAGGAACGCGGTGGGCAGAGCTAGGCAGAAGTAGGCGCCGAAGTAGGCAAATTGGACTAGCGACGCCTCGAAGGTGCTCATCGTGAAGATGCCCTTGAAGGCGGTAACCATTGGGGCGGTCAGGTCTTGGGCCAGCCCCCACACGATGAAGCAGCTGGTCAACAGCCAGAACGGAACGATCATGTTTTTGTCGATCAGCGGTTGCTTTTTCAACGTCATCCGAAACCATCTCCTTCGGTGGAGAGCCACACTTCAGCGGCAAAACCGGCCTCCCACGTGGGCCGGCCACGCCGACGCCGCCGCCAACTACACCCCCGTCAGATTTGCAACACTGCCGACGGACTCAACTGTGCTCACCAGAGTTGTGCTGGTGTGATTCAAGTCATTCCGGTATGGACTGAATCTACGGCCCCGGACGGCACTAGGGGAACATGGTGTGGCCGGAATATATGTTTGCGGCCCGATGAGCAGGCAACCTCCGGCCAAGTGACTTCAGCGGTCTTGAGAAACTAGACCGGAGGTACGCCGTGCCGCCGCGTGGAGAAATGTCGATCCTTGGTGGCGGCGGCCGCGAAACGGGCGATCAGCTCGCGGCGTACCTCAGTAGGCTCGACGATGGCATCAATGACCAGCTCGCTCGCCAGCCGCAAGATGTCGATGTCGGCCTCATACTCCTTGCGGAGCCGCTCAACGTAGGCCGTCCGCTCCGTCTCTTCGGTGATCTCGGCGATCTTGTTGGCATACACCGCATTGACCGCAGCCTCGGGACCCATGACAGCGATCTTGGCGCTTGGCAGCGCTAGGCACGCGTCGGGCGCGAACCCAGGTCCAGCCATTGCGTAGAGCCCGGCCCCGTAGGCCTTGCGAAGGATCAAGGAAATGGTCGGCACGGTGGCCTCTGCGACGGCAGTGATCATCTTGGCACCGTGTCGGATGATGCCCTGCCGCTCCACGGCGCTGCCGATCATGAATCCTGGCACGTCGGCCAAGTAGAGCAGCGAAATGTTGAACGCGTCGCACTGCCAGATGAAGCGGGCACCCTTGTCGGCCGAATCGACGAAGAGCACCCCACCCTTGACGGCTGGCTGATTTGCGACGATGCCGATCACCTCGCCCTCCAGGAGCGCAAAACCGGTGACCAATTCGGGAGCAAATAGTGGCTTGACCTCGAAGAATGAGCCGGCATCCACGATCGCCTCGATCACCGTGCGGATGTCGTAGCCGACTGACTCTTGCGTTGGCACAAGATCATCGACAAAGCGCCGGGCCGGCTCAATCGAGTCATAGCTGGGTGGGGTACTTCGCCAGTTCTGAGGCACGTAGGAGAAGTACTGCTTCGCCTGCTCGATCGCCTCCGTGTCGTCGGCGGCCAACTGATCTCCGCAACCTGAGATCGTCGCGTGCATCCGGGCACCGCCCATCTCCTCGAGCGTGACCTTCTCCCCCACCACCATCTCAGCCATCCGCGGAGACCCGAGATACATCGAGGCATTCCCCTCGACCATGATCACCACGTCACAGAAAGACGGGATGTACGCCCCACCGGCCGCACTCGGCCCAAAGAGGCAACAAATCTGGGGCACCTTGCCGGAGAGTGCCACCTGGTTGCGGAAGATGCGGCCGGCCCCCCTACGACCGGGGAACAGATCAACCTGATCTGTGATCCGGGCGCCGGCCGAGTCGATGAACCAAAAGATCGGCAACTCGTCGCGCAGCGCTACTTCAGTCATGCGGATGATTTTTTCTACGGTCCGGGCGCCCCACGAGCCGGCCTTAACGCTCGGGTCGTTGGCGACCACCAGGGCCGGCCGTCCCTGGACCAGACCGCGCCCTGTGACCACCCCGTCAGCCGGCAGATCCTCGGCCATGGCATTGCCGAGTTGGCCGTCCTCAACGAAAGTGCAGTCGTCGAACAGCAAGTCGATGCGATCGCGTACAAACAGCTTGTTCGCGCTTGCCAACTTGGCGGCCGCCCGTTCTGTGGGAGAAAGGGCACGGTCCCGCGCGGCCTTGATGCGGTCCATGATCGACTACTCCACCGGGAGACCCAGCCGGCGGGCGATCAAAAGCCGCTGCACCTCCGACGTACCCTCGCCAATCTCCAGGACCTTGGCGTCGCGATAGAAGCGAGCCACCGGATACTCCTCCATGAACCCGTAGCCGCCGAATATCTGAGTGGCGACTCGGGTGGCCGTAACGGCCGATTCAGTGGCATAGAGCTTTGCAATCGCGGCCGCGCGATTGAACTCCGCGGCTCCTGCGCCATGATCACGCATCGCTGCGGCGGCGTACACCAGCTGATGAGCCGCTGCGGCCATCACATCAAGATCAGCAATTTGAAAGGCGACGCCCTGCTTGCGGCCAATCGGCACACCAAATGAGGTCCGCTGCTTCGCATACTCCGTCGACAACTCCAGGCACGCCCGGATGCAGCCCAAAGCCAGCGCTGCGATCGCCACTCGCCCGCCGTCCAAGATCGAAAGGAACTGTCGGTAGCCCTGTCCGCGCTCACCGAGAAGATGATCTTCGGGCACTCGGACATCGGTGAAGGTCAGTGGATGCGTGTCGGAGGCATGCCAGCCAAGCTTGGCATAGCTGGGACCTACCTCGAAACCAGATCGTCCGGTGGGCACCATGATCGCCGACACTTCCGGCTTGCCATCATCACGGGTGCCTGTTCGCGCAGTGATGGTGCACAGCGCAGTGATATCAGTGCCGGAATTGGTAATGAACTGCTTGCTGCCGTTGATCACCCATTCATGATCAACCAATGCCGCGCGGGTTCTGGTTGCGCCGGCGTCGGAGCCGGCTTCTGGTTCAGTCAGCCCGAACGCGGCCAGTGCGCGTCCGGCGATAAGATCCGGGAGCCAGCGCGCCTTCTGCTCCGCTGTGCCGAAGCGGGCGATTGGGTTAATACCGAGCCCTACGGCGGCTTCGAGGGTGATCCCAAGTGACTGGTCAACCTTGCCGATCTCTTCGATGGCAATGCACAGACTGGTGAAGTCCCCTGCCCCGCCGTACTCCTCGGGGCCGCCGAGCCCGAAGAGGCCCAGGTCTCCCATGAGCTTGATCGCTTCGAGCGGCGCCTCATGAGCCGCGTTCCAGCGCTCAACATGGGGTGCGAGGTCGCGAGCAGCAAAGTCAGCAACCGCGGCCCGGAAGTCGTTGTGTTCCTCGCCGAGCGAGAACGTACTCGTCATAAGGCTCTTTTCGTCGTCGCTGACTTTGTCAGCATAGTTGACGTTTACGTAAACGTCATGCCTAGACTTCGGTCGAGGAGTGCGTTATGAGTGATCGAACCTGGACCATTGGTGAGCTCGCCGAGGAGTTCGACACGACGCTGCGCACCATCAGGTTTTACGAGGACCGCGGGCTTCTCGCCCCGGAACGGCAGGGCACCACTCGGATCTTCCATGATCGGGATCGGGTCCGGCTACAGCTCATTCTGCGTGGCAAGCGCCTTGGCTTCACTCTCGACGAGATCGCGCATGTGATCAACATGTACGACGAAACACCTGGCGAGCGCGGCCAGCTAGCGTTCCTGATTGCCGACATCGGCAAGCGCCGGGAGGCGCTTCTGGGAAAGCGTCGGGACCTGGACGAGGCGCTGGCGGAACTCGACGATCTTGAAAGGCGTTGCCGAGCAGACCTCAAACGCCTCAGCGGATCTCGCTGACCACGAGATGCCGTTACTCGAAGGCGAGGGAAGCTGCGGCGTCCTGCTGGCCAGTGACGTCCCAGAGATGGTGGATCACATCGTGCAAGAAGTACTGAAGGAACGTCGCGACCGTAAACTCGGCACCATCTGACCGAATGCCATGTCGGCTGTACTGCTCCGGTGTGATTGATTGGATCCTGGCGACAAAACGCTGCGCCGCGGCCTCGAGTTCGTCTGCGACGACCTCGGGGTCCTGCTCGCTGTAGCGGTCATTGATAGCTGTCTCGTCCTGGTTCCAGTACCCGAACGTCGGGTTGTCCTCGGTGAGCATCTGAACAAGACGAGCATCGAAAAGCCGGTAGACGTCGCGTACATGGGCACCGTATTCCAGAGGAGACCAAACGTCCGGCTGTGGGCGCGCCGTAACCGCCGGACTTGAACGCAAAATCTGAACCCACTCCTCCGCCGCAACGAATGCCCGTTGAGCGAATTCTTCGGACTTGATGTCGCTGGCGGACAGCCCGCATTGATCGCACCGGCGGCCCAGGACCCACGTCCAATCTTTGGTATCCGGTTGAGGCTGCACGGTTTCCGAAGGGGGTTGCACGACATGCAGCCTAGTGCGATTGCGACGGCCATCCGCGGTCTTTGCTCGGCCCTTGTGATGTCCACAAGGCAGGTGCTTCAACTGTGGAGAAGTTGATCACTTCGGTGCATGAGTCAGCCCGTTTTGTGGACAGGTCGGTGGACAAGAAAATTGTTGGATTTTCTTTTCTGGATTCGGTTGCGGGCTACTCCGCAAGGCTGTAGAAATCTCTTACGCACTTCCGCAAGGGAGGGCGCGACTGGGACAGAACCGAGGATTCGTACGGTGAGGCAACTCACCGCAGCCGCCGGTGACGGGTGGCTGGGATCCGTCGGATCGCCCGGTCAGCTGGAGACGTCGCTTTAACTCCGGCTACCTAGTGGGCCCCTGCAACTCATACTTGGAGGGGCCCACGCTAATTTGATTGCTCCGCTCGCTACGCTCGCTCCGCGCGGATCGCGCTTTGTGGTCGCCTACTTCGTCGTCGTTCGCCGACGAAAAGCGTGTCGGCTCACTCCTCCTCAGCACGGCGACGCGCGATCCGTTTGTTCGTATTGCTCGCTTGGCCCACTGCCGTTTCCGCCAGGCAAGTGCCGTCTAGAGTTGGCCGGTGGAGGCGCTTTCGATGGGGAGGATGCGTTGCGAATCAGAAAGGTGCTTGTCGCCAACCGAGGCGAGATCGCCGTTCGCGTGATCCGCGCAGCGGCTGATGCCGGGCTGACCAGCGTCGCAATCTACGCCGACCAGGATTCCGACTCCCTGTTCGTCTTGCTCGCCGATGAGGCGTATGCACTAGGCGGCATGACTCCAGCGGAGACCTACCTCGACATAGCAAAGATTCTCAACATTGCGGCGCGCAGCGGGGCCGACGCGATCCACCCGGGCTACGGTTTCCTTGCTGAAAACGCAGCCTTCGCCGAGGCGGTGCTTGCCGCTGGGCTGATCTGGATCGGCCCACCGCCAGATGCCATCGAGGCTCTAGGCGACAAGGTGCGAGCTCGCCACATCGCACAGAAGGTCGGCGCTCCCCTCGTTCCCGGCACTTCCGAGCCGGTCGACGATGCGGATGCCGTGATCGCTTTCGCCACGGAATATGGGTTGCCTATTGCGATCAAGGCCGCTTTTGGCGGTGGTGGTCGCGGTCTCAAGGTCGCCCGGGAGCTGAGTGAGATTCCCGAACTCTTCGACTCTGCGACCCGCGAGGCGGTCACAGCGTTCGGCCGCGGTGAATGTTTCGTCGAGCGCTATCTGGACAAGCCACGGCATGTCGAAACTCAGTGCCTTGCCGACACCCACGGCAACGTCGTGGTGATCTCGACCCGAGACTGTTCGCTCCAGCGCCGTCATCAAAAGCTGGTTGAGGAAGCTCCCGCTCCGTTCTTGTCCGCTGAACAGGTGGAGCGCCTCTACTCGTCCTCCAAAGCGATCCTGGCCGAAGCCGGCTACGTCGGAGCCGGAACCTGCGAATTCCTCGTCGGACAGGACGGAACCACCTCATTCCTCGAGGTGAATACCCGGCTTCAGGTGGAGCACCCGGTTTCGGAGCAGGTCACCGGACTGGACCTGGTTCGCGAAATGTTCCGAATCGCGGAGGGCGAACCGCTGGGATACGGCGATCCCGTCGTCAGCGGGCACTCCATTGAATTCCGAATCAACGCAGAGGACCCCGGCCGGAACTTCATGCCCGGACCCGGGACGCTGACGACCTGGCGACCACCCTCGGGACCCGGCGTACGAATCGATGAGGGCTATCTCACTGGCATGACCGTGCCGGGCAGCTTCGACTCCCTAGTCGCCAAGATCATCATTACGGGCGCTACCCGCCAGCAGGCAATCGAGCGCTCGCGCCGCGCCTTGAAAGAGCTAGTGATCGAGGGCATGCCAACCGTCGTTCCTTTCCATCGCGCCGTTTTGGAGGACCCGGCCTACATGGCTGAAGATGGAAGCTTCGGCGTACACACCCGTTGGATTGAGACGGAGTTCAGCGGCGAACTCACGCCCTACGAGGGCGAACCCGGTGAAACTCCTGAGCCACAGAAGCGCTCCAAGGTTGTGGTCGAAGTCAATGGCAAGCGGCTGGAGGTTATGATCCCAGCCGGCCTTGGCACAGCCAATGGATCCGGCACCGGCACCAGGCCCAAAAAGCCGATCAGGCGCCAGGGCAGTGCGGCTACCAAGACCTTGTCAGGCAATGCGTTGACCTCACCTATGCAGGGCACGATCGTCAAGGTTGCAGTCGCCGAGGGTGATTACGTACAGAACGGTGATCTTGTCGTGGTCCTTGAGGCGATGAAGATGGAGCAGCCATTGACCGCCCACCGCAGCGGCACGGTGATGAACCTCAAAGCCCAGGTTGGCGCGACCGTTACCAGCGGGTCCACGCTGTGCGAGATCGTCGATTGATCGATATCCGTGAGCTGAGACAACCGGTTGTTAGGCCGAGCCGAAGAGTTAGCTCTGCGGTCTAAAAGGTCAGTAAGAAGACGTTCTCACAAGGGGAAACCACAGCAGGCGCGGGCACACTGTGACCCATGGAACTCCTTGTTCTACTGGTTGTCGTGGCATTCATCGTCGGCGGTGTAGCCCTCTACCGCCGGCATGCCATCCAGCAGCGGCAGGCGGCGGAGCAGGCAGCACTGGAGACTCAGCTCTCCACGTCGAAGCGCGCAGCTGATGAGGATGTCACGAAGTTTGGCGAGGAACTGCAACGGCTCGATTCCGATGTTGCCGGACATGCGCTCGACGAGGCGATGCAGCAGGACTACCAGCGCGCCCTAGACGCGTATGACGACGCGAAGATGTCCCTGGACTCAGTCACCAAGCCCGAGGAAATCCGGCACGTCACCGAGATCTTGGAGGACGGGCGCTACGCCGTCGCATGCGTCAAGGCGCGGATCGCCGGTCAGCCACTACCTGCGAAACGTCCGCCTTGCTTCTTCAACCCAGCGCATGGCCCGTCGTCACGAGACGTTACGTGGGCACCCCCGGGCGGTGTGCCGCGATCTGTACCCGCCTGCCCGGCTGACGCAGAACGCGTGCTGGCCGGAGCCGATCCCTACATCCGCACTGTGCAGGTCGGCCCGCAGCGTGTGCCCTACTGGGAGGGCGGACCCGCGTACGCGCCATGGGCGCAGGGCTACTACAGCCGTTGGGCTGGTAGCGACATGCTCTCTGGCATGCTGATCGGCGGATTGCTGTTCGGTGGCATGGGCAACATGTTCACCGGGGTTGGCGAGGGCGTAGGTGATCTCATGGGCGGGATCGGCGACGGCGCCAGCGATATTGGAAGCGGCGTCGGTGACATGTTTGGAGACGTGTTCGAGTAAGCCAATGCGGGCCGAGCTTGTCAAAGTCCGCATCCCCAGCCCTTCCACAGAGCGCATCGCAGCAGGCGCTAGTTGAGCAATGTCGCCCGAAGCTCACTCAACGATTCCGAGCACCCATGATCGATCTTCAGCGTCGCGAGATCATCGCCCCGTGTCGGACCCCGGTTGATGATCACGATCGGTTGCTGATCCTTCGCTTGATGCCGCACGAAACGCAATCCCGACATCACGGTCAAGGAAGATCCCAGGACTACCAGGACATCTGCGGCTTCCACGAGCGAGTACGCCGCATCGACTCGAGCCTTGGGCACTGCTTCCCCAAAGAACACGACATCCGGTTTCAGTCGGCCGCCACACTCCACACAACCAGCCAGCCGGAACTGCCGCCAGTCCTGCGCCACCGCATCGCCATCAGGACGCAGTTCGGCATGCTCTAGCCGTTGCGGTTGATCAACCCGCGGATTCGCATGTGCTAAGCGACGTTGCAGCTCATTGCGCGCCGAGCGATCGCCGCACTCTAGGCAGACCACAGTCGCAATATCGCCGTGCAAGTTGATCACATAACTGCTTCCAGCTGCGGAGTGCAGGCCGTCGACATTCTGAGTGATCACTCCGGAGAGTCCGGCTGCTTCCAGATCGGCTAGCGCACGATGCCCAGCGTTTGGTTGTGCCACACCGATACGACGCCAACCGAGGTAGGAACGGGCCCAATACCGCCGCTGCGCGTCTGCGGATCCGACGAACTCGCTGTATTGCATCGGCGTGGCACGGACCGAAGTCGGCCCGCGATAATCGGGAATCCCGGAGTCGGTCGACATTCCGGCACCAGTGAGCGCGACCCACGTGCGGCCGCTAAGCAGTTCTGCGGCCGCCGCAACCGCGGCTGGGGATGCCACGCACACCCAAGAACCGTACCTGGAACGATCAATACGCGCCGCCGTCCTGAGGAGGAAGCGAGCAGACACGCTTCATCGTCTGCGAGCGACGACGAAGTAGGCGACGTCAAAGCTCGATACGTGAGCAGCGTTCTAGATTCCTGACTCAGCTGATCATGCCTGTGCTATGGAGCCGCCGCGCAGCTTCGGCAATTGAGCCGGTCATCGATGGATAGACGGTGAACGACTCCGATACTTGATCAACAGTGAGCCGCTGTGCGACTGCAATTGCAACAGGGAAGATCAATTCGCTGGCGCGAGGCGCGACTACTACCCCGCCGATCACAATGCCGGTGACATTTCGGCAGATGAGTTTGACGAAGCCGTCCCGGCTGCCTTGCATCTTGGCGCGAGCATTTCCCCGTAGCGGCAGCGTCATGACTCGTGCCGGCACTTCACCAGACTCGACTTGCTTCTGGCTTACGCCAACGGTCGCGATCTCTGGCGCGGTGAAAACAGTCGACGAGACAGTCTTCAGATCGAGCGGAGAGACGTGCTCGCCGAGCGTATGCCACATGGCGATCCGGCCCTGCATGGCAGCTACCGAGGCGAGCATGAGCACACCAGTGCAGTCGCCCGCCGCGTACACACCCCGGGCCGAGGTTCGCGACACCCGATCGACCTCAATGAAGCCACCTTGATTGAGCTTGACGCCCGCCTCCTCCAGACCGATGCCCGCTGTGTTGGGTAACGACCCGACCGCCATCAGGCAGTGTGAACCGGTCACCGTACGTCCGTCCGTCAGTGTCACGGTGACTTGATCGCCGTCGCGCTCCACTGACTGAGCACGCGAACGTGGGAGCACCGTCATACCGCGCCGGGTGAAAACGTCCTCGAGCACCTGAGCGGCTTCGGCGTCCTCGCCAGGGAGCACCCTGTCACGGGAGGAGACCAGCACTACCTCGCAGCCGAGGGCATCGTATGCACTGGCAAACTCGGCACCCGTGACACCGGAGCCCACCACGATCAGCCGTTGTGGCAACGCCGTTAGTCCGTAGAGCTGAGTCCAGGTCAGGATCCTTTCGCCGTCTGGCTTGGCCTCAGGCAGCTCACGAGGGTGGGCACCGGTTGCAACCAAGATCATGTCAGCGGGAAAGGAGAGTTCGCCGTCTGCAGTGTCGGCGATCACTTGATCGGGTCCATCCAGGCGGGCATTCCCGATGACAAGGTTGACGTTTTCTCGTTGTACACGCTCGGTGATATCGCAGGACTGCCTCTCTGCAAGATCAACTACTCGGCGGTTAACTGCGGCTAGGTCTACCCAAACGCCGCCGTTGACCTCAGCTTGATCATGAAGTCCGAATCGAAGTCCGAGGTCGGCAGACTGGCGCACGTCAGACATGACTTCCGCCGTAGCGATCAAGGTTTTGGAAGGCACACAGTCGGTAAGAACGGCAGAGCCACCTAGTCCGTCGTTCTCAATCAGCGTGACCTCACCACCCAGCTGACTACCGACTAGTGCTGCCTCATAACCGCCGGGGCCGCCGCCGATAATCACCACACGGGTCATTTCGGCATTCTTCCATCTCGCTGCGAAGGCCTCGACCAAGATAGCCTCGCTGCTGTGCTGTACGCGGCGTACGGAAGCAATCTTGATCCGACCCAAATGGCCGACCGCTGCCCCCATTCGCCGCAGCGTGGCACGGGATGGGCGGTGGGATGGCGCATCACCTTCGGGGGCGAGGGCTGGGACGGGGCACTACCGACCCTGGCGGAGGAAGCCGGGGGACAGGTCTTCGTCGCGCTGTACGAGGTGACCGCTGGTGACGAAGACGCTCTTGATCAGTGGGAAAGCGCTGACACGGAGCTGTATCGCAAGCTCAAGGTGCGGGTAGCGACGCTTGACGGCGAGGCGACTGCCTGGGTGTACGTACTGAACGACTTCGAGGGCGGGATTCCGAGTGCTCGAACGATCGGCATCCTTGCCGACGCGGCCGAGGCGGCCGGGGCTCCCACGGACTACGTGGCCGAGCTACGTTCGCGTCCTTGCGTCAGCGGCTGGTGAAACCGGATTCCGACGCCAGGCCAACGCCAGATTGAAGATCAGTCCCGCCGCCAACCCCAGAAGGCCTCGAACGAGACGACATCGTGATCGATAACGATCCCTTGGTAGGCGCCAGCTTGATCATGATGTGGCACGGCCCATCCGACCGCGACGCGCCGTTCAAATTCCGCAGGTGGTTCAAGCGCAGCTAAGCCCAGTGGTCTGACAACGGCTGGCTAGAGTGCCACCATGCCCACTGATGGCTTGCGATCCGATCGGTACGGCCTCGCCAAGGTCGCCGCCTCGGCCATCCTTGAACGCTTCGAGATCGCCCAGCTCGATGTCGCCTTCGTGCTGGGATCCGGCTGGTCGGCCGCTGCTGATGATCTTGGTCAACCTCTGGGCAGCTGCGAGTTGGCAGAACTACCGGGCTTCGCAAAGCCGACGGTCATTGGTCACGGCGGTGCGCTCCGGCTCGCCTCGACGCCGTCGGGCAGGATGGCGGCGATCTTCACGGGGCGTACCCACCTGTACGAAGGCCACGGGGTCGACCAAGTGGTGCACGGAGTTCGCACGGCCGTCTGTGCGGGCGCCAATATCATCGTGCTGACCAACGGGTGCGGCGGCCTTAACCCGGAATGGGTACCCGGCACCACGGTCCTGATCCGCGACTACATCAATCTGACGGGCAGCTCTCCCTTAGTCGGTGCGCGGTTCATCGACATGTCGATGCCCTACTCGGCGCGATTACGTGATCTTGCTCGTTCGGTGGATCCCGACCTGCCCGAGGGGGTTTACGTCCAATTCCGCGGGCCCCAGTTCGAGACTCCGGCGGAGGTCCGGATGGCCGGTACGCTCGGCGGCGACCTGGTCGGGATGTCAACCACCCTCGAAACCATCGCGGCCCGCGAGCTGGGCGCAGAGGTACTCGGCATCTCTCTTGTCACCAACTTGGCGGCAGGTATCTCGCCCCAACCGTTGAGCCATCAAGAAGTGCTGGAAGCCGGCCGAGAAGCGGCACCGCGTTTGCGGCGACTGCTCGCCGGAATTGCGGCGGTCCTGTGACATCAAGTGCAGCGACCCTCTCCGAAGAACTTGCCCGCGCGATTGCTAGCTGGACCGAGCAAGACCCGGACCCGCAGACTCGGCGTCAGGTGGAGGATCTGCTTGCAGCGGCTGACGTCGGCGACGCCGCTGCGATAGCTGAGCTGGTTGATGCCTTT
>Ga0307294_10000039_pt1 | contig 31996 bp, 34 predicted proteins | sample ER_DNA_151_FD_194468 | JGI IMG/M metagenome (GOLD analysis project Ga0307294, IMG submission 194468) | Bulk soil microbial communities from the East River watershed near Crested Butte, Colorado, United States - ER_DNA_151 | ecosystem: Environmental > Terrestrial > Soil > Floodplain | place... | reverse complement strand
CCGGGATACCGGCGTTGGCGAACGACATCGCGATGCCGCCGCCCATGGTGCCGGCGCCGATGATGGCGACGCGTTCGACATTGCGCGGTTTTGTCCCTTCCGGCACGCCGGCGACCTTGGCGGCTTCGCGCTCCGAGAAGAAGGCATAGCGCTGCGCCTTCGACTGGTCGCTGGCTACCAGCTTGAGAAAGCCCTCGCGCTCCTTCTTCAGGCCTTCGTCGAACGGCAGGTCGATCGCGGCACCGACCGCGTCGGCGGCGGCGAACGGCGCTTCCAGCCCGCGCGCCTTCTTGGTCAGGGCCGCGACCGCATTGGTGAAGATCGAGCGGTCGGCCTTGGCCGCCGCCAGCTTGGAGTCGTCGTCGCGCAGCTTGCGCAGCGGGCGCTTCTCCGCCAGCACCTTGCGGGCGAAGCTCTCGCCGCCCGACGCCGGACCTTCGACGATTTCCTCGATCAGGCCGTTCTTCAGCGCCTCAGCGGCGCTGATCGGGTCACCGCCGACGATCATCTTGACCGCGAGTTCCGGACCGACCGCGCGCGGCAGCCGCTGGGTACCGCCGGCGCCAGGCAGCAGGCCGAGCTTCACTTCGGGCAGGCCGAGCCGCGCCTCCTTGGTGGCGACGCGGAAATGGCAAGCCAGCGCGACCTCGAGGCCGCCGCCGAGCGCCGTGCCGTGAATGGCGGCGACGATCGGCTTCGGCGAATTCTCCATCGTCTCCAGCACCTCGGCCAGGCCCGGCGGCTTCGGGGGCTTGCCGAATTCGGTGATGTCGGCGCCGGCAATGAAGGTGCGGCCGCCGCAGGTCAGCACGATCGCCTGCACTTGCGGATCGGCAATGGCGCTCTTGATGCATTCGAAAATGCCGCCCCGCACCGCGGCACTCAACGCGTTGACCGGCGGGCTGTTGACGGTGACGATGGCGATGACGTCACGACGCTCGAGCTGGACCACTTCGTTCACGAGACTCTCCCTGGAGATTTTGTTCTTGGATTATTTCTAACTTGCGTTGAGTGGCTACGACCCACGGCGACTTGCGTCGAGTAGCTATCTTCCGTTGATTTCGCACTGCGAAATTTAATTCCACACCTTGACACGGAGGGTTATTTTGAAGCACGTCGCTTGTCAACGAGGTCCGTCCAGCGGCAGGCAATGAAGCGTCCAGGCAAGAAAGTGGCGACCGATCGCAGCTTCGTCGTCGCACTTTCCCGCGGCCTTGATGTGTTGCGCGCATTCCATCCCAACGACGGGCTTCTCGGCAATCAGGAGATCGCGGCCCGCACCAAACTGCCAAAGCCAACCGTTTCACGGCTGACCTATACCTTGACCAAGCTGGGCTACCTTACACCCGTTCCGCGGTTCGAGAAGTATCAGCTGGCGCCTTCGGCCATGGCGCTGGGGTATGCCGCCCTTGCAAATCTCGGCGTTCGGCATTTGTCCGAACCGTTCCGCGAGGAACTCATGCGCGAAACCGGCGGGGCAGTCGCCGTCGGCGGCCGTGACCGCACCAGCATGATCTATTTCGGCCAGAGCCGCGGCCAGACGCTGGGTGTGCAACTGGACGTCGGTTCGCGAGTCCCGATTGCCACCACCGCGATGGGACGCGCCTATATCTGGGCGCTGCCGGACGACGAGCGCGCGGTGCTGTTGCGCGAACTGCGCGAGCACTATGGCAGCCGCTGGCCGCGGATGCGCGATGGCATCGAACGCGCCGGCGAGACGATCGAGAAGCTCGGTTTTGCGATCTCGGCCGGCGAGTGGCATGACGACATTCATGCCGTCGGCGTCGGGTTGAAGCTCAATGACGGAACCGGTCCTTACGCCTTCAACTGCGGCGCGCCGGCATTCCGCTTCACGGAAGACCGGCTGCGCAGCGATATTGGACCTCGCCTCGTGGCGATGGTAAGGAACATCGAAGCGGCGCTCGGCGGCGCGGCGCCACAATCAAAAAATGAAAACAAGAAGTTGAAAGCAGGAGGGAAAGTTGCACGTGTGGTTGAGGGGATCAGGTAGTCTTCATCATTATCGTTGCGACCGGCGGAAAAATTCGCGCGGTCATTCCGCCCCGGAAAGAAAACTGGGCGGGACCCGATGATGCAGGCACAGCTCGCGCAGGGATCAAGCCCCCTGCTTGCGGTTCGCGACGTCAGCGTCGTGTTCGGCGGCATCATCGCGTTGAACGGTGTGTCGTTCGACATGCACAAGGGCGCGATCCTCGGCCTGATCGGACCGAACGGCGCCGGCAAGACGACGCTCTTCAACTGCCTCTCCCGGCTCTATCAGCCCAGCACCGGCGACATTCTGATGGAAGGCCAGAGCATCCTGACGCGCCCGGCCCACAAGATCGCCGAAATCGGCATCGGCCGCACCTTTCAGAACGTGGCACTTTTCCCCAATCTCTCGGTGCTCGACAACGTCAGGGTCGGCACCCATGCCCGCACCAACAGCGACATCATCTCCGACTCGCTGAATCTCGGCTGGGTCCGCCGCGGCGAAGCCGAACTCAACAAGAAGGTCCACGAGATCATCAGCTATCTCGACCTCGACAGCGTCGCCCACACCGTGGTGTCCGGCCTGCCGTTCGGTACCCAGAAGCGCGTCGAGCTGGCGCGCGCGCTGGCGGCCGAGCCGAAGATCCTGCTGCTCGACGAGCCCGCCGGCGGCCTCAATCACGAGGAAGTCCACGTGCTCGGCGACCTGATCCGCCGGATCCGCGACGACCGCCACATGACCATCCTGCTGGTCGAGCATCACATGGGTCTCGTGATGTCGATCGCCGATCACGTCGTCGCGCTGAATTTCGGGCGCAAGCTCGCCGAAGGCACGCCGGCCCAGGTGCAGTCCGACCCGGATGTCATCAAGGCCTATCTCGGGAGCAAGGACCAATGACCGCGATGCTCAATATCAAGGATTTGCGGGCTTACTACGGCCAGGTCCAGGCGCTGCACGGCCTCGAATTCGGCCTCAAGGAAGGCAGCCTGACCACCCTGCTCGGCGCCAACGGCGCCGGCAAGACCACCACGTTGCGCGCGATCTGCAACATGGTGCGTTCGACCGGTTCGATCGAGTTCGACGGTGCATCGCTGACCGGCCGTTCGACCGAAAACATCGTCCGGCTCGGCATCGCCCATGTGCCGCAGGGCCGCGGCACTTTCACCACCATGACGGTGGAGGAGAACCTGCAGCTCGGCGCGATCACCCGCAAGGACCGGGCCGGCGTCACCTCCGACATCGAGCGCATGTACGATCACTTTCCGGTCCTCAAGGAGCGGCATACCCAGCAGGCCGGCACGCTGTCGGGCGGCGAGCAGCAGATGCTCGCGGTCGCCCGCGCGCTGATGCTGCGCCCGCGGCTGATGCTGCTGGACGAGCCGTCGTTCGGCCTCGCGCCCTTGATCGTGCGCGACCTGTTCAAGATCCTCGGCAAGATCAACCGCGAGGACAAGGTCACCATCCTGGTGGTGGAGCAGAACGCGCAACTGGCGCTGGAGCTCGCTGACAGGGCCTACGTCATCGAAACCGGACGCATCGTGATGTCGGGAAGCGCCGACGAAATCGCGAACAACGAAGATGTCCGTAAATCTTATCTCGGTTATTGAGGAACGCAGCCGTGGAACTTTTCATCAACCAAGTCCTGGCTGGCGTCGCCACCGGCGCGATCTATGCCTGCATGGCGCTCGCCGTGGTCATGATCTACCAGGCGATCGACCACCTCAATTTCGCCCAGGGCGAAATGGCGATGTTCTCGACCTTCGTCGCCTGGCAGCTGATGCAGTGGGGGGTGCCGTACTGGTGGGCCTTCCTGCTGACACTGGCGTTCTCGTTCGCCGGCGGCATCGCCATCGAGCGCGCACTGTTCAAGCCGCTTGCCAAGGCGCCGGTTCTGACCAACGTCGCCGGTTTCATCGCCTTGTTCGCCATCGTCAACAGCGTCGCGGGGCTGACCTGGGACTTCACGATCAAGCAGTTTCCGACGCCGTTCGGATCCTCGCCCTTCCTCGGCAGCCAGCTGATCTCCACCCATCAGGCCGGCATGATCGGCGTCACCGTGGGGCTCTTGATCCTGCTCTATCTGTTCTTTCAGTTCACCCGGATCGGCCTCGCCATGCGCGCGGCCGCCTCGTTGCCGGAATCGGCACGGCTGGTTGGCATCAACACCAGCTGGATGATCGCGCTGGGCTGGGGCATGGCGTCGGCGATCGGCGCGATCGCCGGCATCCTGATCGCCCCGGTGGTGTTCCTGGAACCGAACATGATGGGCGGCGTGCTGATCTACGGGTTTGCCGCCGCGGTGCTCGGCGGATTGACCAGTCCGCTCGGCGCTGTGGTCGGCGGCTTCCTGGTCGGCGTGTTCGAAAATCTGGCCGGGACCTATATCCCCGGCGTCGGCAATGAACTGAAATTGCCGATCGCGCTGGCGCTTATCATCACCGTATTGGTTCTCAAACCGGCTGGCCTGTTTGGCCGTCCCATCGTGAAGCGAGTTTGATCATGAGCGCAATCGAGGAAACCGCAAACGAGGCACCGGCGGTCGAGGCCGTTCCAAAGCGGGCCATGACGCTCGGCACCGGCGCGTCACTGGTGATGCTGGCATTGCTGATCATCGGGCCGATGTTCGTGAAGAACTTCATCGTGTTCCAGCTCACGATGCTGCTGATCTATGCGCTGGCGGTGCTGGCGCTGAACATCCTGACCGGCGGCAGTGGCCAGTTCTCGCTGGGCCAGAGCGCGTTCTACGCGGTCGGCGCCTACACATCCGCCATTCTGATGGAACATATGGGCGTGAACTACGCGCTGACCTTGCCCGTCGCCGGCCTGATCTGCTTCGGCTTCGGGTTCCTGTTCGGCCAGCCGGCGCTGCGGTTGAGCGGCATCTATCTGGCGCTGGCGACCTTCGCGCTGGCGGTGGCCATGCCGCAACTGCTGAAGCTCGGCGTGTTCGAACACTGGACCGGCGGCGTGCAAGGCCTGGTGGTGACCAAGCCCGATGCGCCGTTCGGCCTGCCGATTTCGCAGGACAGGTGGCTGTATTATTTCACGCTCGCCGTCGCGATCGGTATCTACATCGCCTCGGTCAACCTGTTGAAGTCGCGTTCCGGCCGCGCCTTCATGGCGATCCGGGACAATGAGATCGCGGCGTCCGCGATGGGCGTCGACGTCGCGCTTTACAAGACGCTGGCATTCGGCGTCAGCGCCGGGATCACCGGTGTGGCCGGTGGCCTCGGCGCGATCGCGGTGCAGTTCGTGGCGCCCGACGGCTACACCATCACGCTGGCGATCTCGCTGTTCCTCGGCATGGTGGTCGGCGGGGTCGGCTGGCTGCCGGGATCGATCGTCGGTTCCGCCTTCATCATCTTCGTGCCCAACATCGCCGAGGGAATTTCGAAGGGCCTCTCCGGCGCGGTGTTCGGCGTGCTCTTGTTCCTCGTGATCTTCCTGGTGCCGCATGGCGCACGGCAGGTCGCCATCGTGGCCCAGCACATGCTCGGCAAATTCCGCAAGGGCTAGAGATACGTATTCCACCTAGCGGAATACATAACGAAAATTCCTGCTCAATAAAAAGCCCCTTGCCACCCTGTCGCAGGGGGCTTTTTCTTGATGGCAACCCGCGAAAGGTATTGAATGTGATCAGGCGCCGCAAAGTGCGCCAGCTAAAAGCAAACGACACATTCAAACCGAGATCAGGGAGATCCAAATGCCTTTCAACCAATTGCGATTGGGAGCCCTTTCGGCTGCCGTCGCGATGCTTGCCGCGACCAGCAGCGGTGCGCTCGCGCAGAAGAAGTACGACACAGGCGCCACCGATACCGAAATCAAGATTGGCGGTATCTCGCCCTATAGCGGACCCGCTTCTGCCTACGGCGTGATCGGCAAGACCACAGAGGCCTACTTCAAGAAGATCAATGCCGAGGGCGGCATCAACGGCCGCAAGATCAACTTCATCAGCTATGACGATGCCTACAGCCCGCCGAAGACGGTCGAGCAGGCGCGCAAGCTGGTCGAGAGCGACGAGGTGCTGCTGGTCTTCAATCCGCTCGGAACGCCGCCAAATACGGCCATCCAGAAATACATGAACACGAAGAAGGTGCCGCAGCTGTTCGTCGCCACCGGCGCCACCAAGTGGAATGACCCGAAGAACTTCCCCTGGACCATGGGCTGGCAGCCCAATTACCAGAGCGAGACACAGGCCTATGCCAAGCATATCCTCAAGGAAATGCCCAACGCCAAGATCGCCGTGCTCTATCAGAACGACGATTATGGCAAGGATTACCTCAAGGGCCTGAAGGATGGGCTTGGTGCGAAAGCGGCGTCGATGATCGTTGCCGAAGAAAGCTACGAAACCACGCAGCCGACCATCGACTCCAACGTCGTCAAACTCAAGTCGTCGGGCGCCGACGTGTTCGTCAACATCACCACGCCGAAATTCGCGGCGCAGGCGATCAAGAAGCTGGCCGAGATCGAATGGAAGCCGGCGCACTACCTCAATAGCGTCTCGGCCTCGATCGGCAGTGTGATGAAGCCGGCTGGTTTCGAAAACGGACAGGGCATTATCTCATCGCAATACCTGAAGGACACGTCCGATCCGGAGTGGGTCAACGATGCCGGCATGAAGGGGTTCGACGAGTTTCTCGCCAAGTACTTCCCTGAAGGCAACAGGATCGATGCCTTTGTGATGTATGGCTATACCGTTACGCAAACCCTGGTGCACGTGCTGAAGGCGTGCGGCGACAATCTCACGCGGGAGAACGTCATGAAGCAGGCAGCCAGCATCAAGGATCTGGAACTCGGCGGCATGTTGCCTGGTATCAAGATCAATACCAGCGCCACCGACTTTGCCCCGATCTCGGCGGTTCAGCTCGTAAGATTCAAGGGCGAGGCCTGGGACCGCTTCGGTGGCATCATCGAGGCCGACGTCACCAACTGACGGCCGGGCGGATTAACCGACTGCCAAGGAACCGGCCCCTGCGCCAACGCGCGCAGGGGCTTTTTCTTGAAGGCCCCTGCGCGCCATGCCATAAGTCGCGCACAACATTAAGAAAATGGGAGAGATCTGGAATGCCTTCAACAACCAAGAAACTTGCTATTGCTTCGGCTGCGTTCGCAGTATTTGCCGCCACCAGCAGCGGCGCACTCGCACAGAAGAAATACGATTCCGGCGCCAGCGATACCGAGATCAAGATTGGCGGCATTTCGCCCTACAGCGGCCCGGCTTCCGCCTACGGCATCATCGGCAAGACCGCAGAAGCCTACTTCAAGAAGGTTAATGCCGAGGGCGGCATCAACGGCCGCAAGATCACTTTCATCAGCTATGACGACGCCTACAGCCCGCCGAAGACGGTTGAGCAGGCGCGCAAGCTGGTCGAGAGCGACGAAGTGCTGCTGATCTTCAATCCGCTCGGCACGCCGTCGAACACGGCGATCCAGAAATACCTGAACTCGAAGAAGGTGCCGCAGCTGTTCGTCGCCACCGGCGCCACCAAGTGGAACGATCCGAAGAACTTCCCCTGGACCATGGGCTGGCAGCCCAACTACCAGAGCGAAACCCAAGCCTATGCGAAGTACATTCTCAAGGAAATGCCGAACGCCAAGATTGCCGTGCTCTTCCAGAATGACGATTACGGCAAGGATTATCTCAAGGGCCTGAAGGACGGCCTCGGCGCCAAGGCAGCGTCGATGATCGTTGCCGAAGAAAGCTATGAAACCACGCAGCCGACCATCGATTCGAATATCGTCAAGCTGAAGTCGAGCGGCGCCGATGTGTTCGTCAACATCACCACGCCGAAATTCGCGGCGCAGGCGATCAAGAAGATGGGCGAAATCGAGTGGAAACCGGCGCATTTCCTCAACAGCGTCTCGGCGTCCATCGGCAGCGTGATGAAGCCGGCTGGCTTCGAAAACGGCCAGGGCATCATCTCGTCGCAATACACGAAGGATACGTCCGATCCGGAATGGAAGAACGATGCCGGCATGAAGGCGTTCGACGAGTTTCTCGTCAAGTACTTCCCTGAGGGCAACAGGATCGATGCCTTCGTGATGTATGGCTACACCGTTACGCAAACCCTGGTGCATGTGCTGAAGGCCTCCGGTGACGATCTGACCCGGGCCAACGTCATGAAACAGGCCGCCAGCATCAAGGATCTGGAACTTGGCGGCCTGCTGCCCGGCATCAAGATCAATACCAGCGCGACCGACTTTGCCCCGATCTCGGCGGTTCAACTCGTGCGATTCAAAGGCGAGGCCTGGGACCGCTTCGGCAACATCATCGACTCCGACGCCACCAACTGACGCCTGAGGAAACCCGCGCAGCCCTTCGGGGTCACGCAACAAACCCCCGCAGCACGCTGCGGGGGTTTTCTTTTGCGCCAAACGGATGGATAACCGCCGTCACATGTCTTCAACCCGCATTCCGTGACACCATGACCGACCGACGCCCTCTGCTGCGCGCGATCTTCGACGCCGCCGTTGCCGCAGCCCATCCCGACGTCGTCCTGGCGCGGCACCTGCCCCCGGCGCCGAAAGGCCGGGTGATCTGCCTCGCCGCCGGCAAGGGCGCCGCCGCCATGGCCGCGGCGGCGGAACGGCACTATCTCGACGAACGGGGGCTGCCGCCGTCACAGCTCACCGGTATCGCGACCACCCGTCACGGCCACGGTGTTCCGACGCGCCGGATCAGGGTGGTCGAGGCCGGCCATCCGGTGCCCGACGAGGCCGGCCTCAAGGGCGCGGCGGACAGCCTGCTGCTGGCCCAGGATGCTGGCGCCGACGACCTGCTGCTGGTGCTGCTGTCCGGCGGCGGCTCCGCCAACTGGATCGCGCCGGTTGATGGCGTGTCGTTCGCACAGAAGCAGCAGGTGACCCGCGCGCTGCTGCGCTCGGGCGCGCCGATCGGCGAGGTCAACACCGTGCGCAAGCATTTGTCGCGGATCAAGGGCGGCCGGCTGGCGCGCGCCGGACAGCGCGCGGAAATCGTGACGCTGGCGATCTCGGACGTGCCGCATGACGATGCCTCCGCGATCGCGTCGGGACCGACCGTGCCGGACCCGACCACCCTGGCGGATGCGCGCGCGCTGGTCGCGAAATATGGGCTCGCGGTCGACGACGCCGTCCGCGCCGCCCTCGATGACGCGGCGAACGAGAGCTGCAAGCCAGGCGACCCCGCCTTCGCCCGTGCCCATTTTGAACTGATCGCACGGCCCAAGGCCTCGCTCGACGCCGCGATCAAACTGGCGAGCGACGCCGGCTACGCGATCATCGATCTCGGCGCTGACCTCGAGGGCGAGGCCCGCAGCGTCGCCGCCGATCACGCGCAAATGGTGCTGCGGGCGCGCGCCGAAGGCCGGCGGCTGGCAATCCTTTCCGGCGGCGAACTCACCGTTACCGTGCGCGGCAGTGGGCGCGGCGGCCCCAACCAGGAATATGCGCTGGCGCTGGCCAATCTTCTGAAGGATACGCCGGATGTTTCGGCGCTGGCCGCCGATACCGACGGCGCCGACGGCGGCGCCGGCAGCGCCACCGATCCCGCCGGCGCGATGATCGATCAAGACACGTTCGCGAAGATGAAGGCGCTCGGTCTCGACGCCCAGGCCCATCTCGACAACAACGATGCCACCGCCTTTTTCGCCGCGACCGGCGATCTCGTGATGACCGGCCCGACGCTGACCAATGTCAACGACGTCAGGGTGATCCTGGTCGACTAGCTAGCGACCATGGTGCCTCCGGATTAATCCGAAAACGAGGCGTTAACGCATTGTTGAGGGCGGTCTGGGGAATTGCCTGAGACCCGGCATCGCAAGGGGCGATTCACCCACTGCCGTCCTGCACCAGTTGCGATCGCTCGGCATCCGGATCGCGATGGATGATTTCGGCACCGGATATTCCTCGCTGACCTATCTGCAGCGTTTTCGAGGGCTGCACCGAGATGCAGGGTTTCCTGTTCAGCCGCCCGCTGCCCGCACCGGAGATCGAGCGGCTGTACCTCGCCCGGCGCGAGAAAGCTCCCGGCGAAACCGCCGCGGCCTGATCGCCGTTTTCAAAACTCCCGCGCGATCTTCGCCAGCATTTCCAGCAGCGCGGCGCGGTTGGCGGGGCCGAGCAATTCGTTGAGACGGGCTTCGTGCTTGGTGGCGACCAGCTTCTTGGCGCGCGCCAGCACCGCCCGGCCCTTGTCGGTCAGCATCAGGATGTGAGAACGGCGGTCGTTGGTGGACCGGATCCGCGTGCACAAATCGCGGCTCTCGAGGCCGTCCAGCATCGCCACGAAATTCGGCCTGAGGATGCCGAGCGTACTGGCGATCTCGGTCTGGTTGCGGCCGGGATTGCGGTCGAGCAGCAGCAGCACCGAGAACTGCGCCGGCGTCAGCTGCAGCGGCGCCACGCAGCGCAGAAAATCCTCGAATACCCTGAGCTGCGCGCGCTTGAGCGAATAGCCCAGCAGCTCGGACAATTCGCCGAGCTGCAGCACCGCGTCTTCAGCCGGGGCCTCGGCCGGATCCTTGCGCCCGGCGCGGGACGGCTTGGCGGCATCGACGGCGGCAGCGGAGCTAGCAGTCTTGGAAACAGTCATCGCTCGAGGCTCGCAATCCCGGTAGGCTTGGGCAAGACCCCGACACAGTGGACGGGCCTTGAAGTTATAATTGATAATTGTTATGCACTATACCGAATATCGGCGGGAGTTTTCAACTGCTGTTATTCGACGGTCAGCGGCCGCTCAAGGCCACGACCGATCCGACGCGTGAGGGGGAGCGCCCGGTCTTGAACACGACGATCATGCTGTTCCTGGTGCAGGACGGCATTACCAGCGGCGCCATCTATGCCTTGCTCGGCCTCGCGCTGGTGCTGGTGTTCGCCGTCACCCGCGTCATCCTGATTCCGCAAGGCGAGTTCGTCACCTTCGGCGCGCTGACCTATGCCACGCTGTCGACCGGCAATATGCCGGGAACCGCCTGGCTCGCGGTGGTGATGGGCGTGGTGGCGTTCGGCCTCGATCTGTTTGCCGGCCGCCGCGCGCTGCATCTGCGCGGGATCGGGCGCGCCTTAGCGGTCAACATCCTGCTGCCGGTGGCGATCTACGCCCTGACATTCTGGCTCGCCGGCAAGAACACGCCGATCGCAGTCAATATCGCGCTTTCGCTTTTGATCGTCGCGGCGATCGGGCTGTTTCTCTACCGAATCGTGTTCCAGCCGCTGGCGCACACCTCGGTGCTGGTGCTGCTGATCGCCTCGGTCGGCGCCCATCTCGCGTTGCAGGGCCTCGGCCTGGTGTTCTTCGGCGCCGAGGGCCAGCGCGGCCCGGCGATCTCGGACGCCGCCTTCACGGTCGGCGCGCTGCGTTTCACCGGCCAGAGCATCGCGGTCTACGCCATCACCATCGCCTTCATCGTCGGCCTGTGGCTGTTCTTCGGCCTCACGCTCTATGGCAAGGCGCTGCGCGCCACCGCCGTCAACCGGCTCGGCGCCCGGCTGGTCGGCATCCGGACCACGCTGTCGGGACAGATCGCATTCCTGCTGGCCTCCGTAATCGGGGCGTTGTCGGGCATCCTGATCGTGCCAATCACCACCCTGTATTACGACACCGGCTTCCTGATCGGCCTCAAGGGTTTTATTGCCGCCATTATCGGCGGCCTCGTCAGCTATCCCCTGACCGCGGTCGCAGCGCTGGTGGTCGGGACCGTGGAGGCGTTCTCCTCATTCTATGCCAGCAATTTCAAGGAAGTCATCGTCTTCACGCTGATCCTTCCGGTCCTCGTGCTGCGGTCGCTTGCGGCGCCCGAGGTCGAGGAAGAGAAGGACTGACGGCGATGACGCAACGGTTGCTACCGATCTCGATCTTCGCGGCCCTGATGGCGGTGATCCCGCTGATTCCGGGCATGCCGCCGTTCTGGATCGTGTTGCTCAACAATATCGGGCTCGCCGCCCTGGTGGCGATGGGACTGGTCCTGCTGACCGGGGTCGGCGGCCTGACCTCGTTCGGCCAGGCGGCGTTTTGCGGTTTCGGTGCCTACACCACGGCGGTGCTGACGACGGCCTATGGCATGTCGCCCTGGCTGACGCTGCCGCTGTCGCTGCTGGTCAGCGGCGGTGCCGCGGTGCTGCTCGGCCTCGTCACGGTGCGGCTGTCGGGCCACTATCTGCCGCTCGGCACCATCGCCTGGGGCATCGGCCTGTTCTATCTGTTCAGCAAGCTCGAATTCCTCGGCCGCAATGACGGGATCACCGGCATTCCGCCGCTGGCGATCGGCACGCTCAAGATGCTCGATGCCGGCACGATCTACTACGCGATCTGGGTCGCGGTGCTGATCTCAGCGCTTTTAAGCATGAACCTGCTGGACTCCCGTACCGGCCGTGCGATCCGCGCGCTGCGCCGCGGGCACGTCGCCGCCGAAGCCTTTGGCGTCCAGACCCCGCGCGCAAAGCTGCTGGTGTTCATCTATGCGGCGATGCTGGCCGGGCTGTCCGGCTGGCTCTATGCGCATTTCCAGCGCGCCGCCAATCCGACCCCGTTCGGCGCCCACGCCGGCATTGAATATCTCTTCATCGCGGTAGTCGGCGGCGCCGGCTATGTTTGGGGCGCGGTGCTGGGGGCCGGCATCGTCGTCATACTCAAGGAGATCCTGCAGAGCTACCTGCCGCTGCTGTTCCGCGGTGAAGGCCAGCTCGAGACCATCGTGTTCGGCATCCTGCTGGTGCTGCTGCTGCAGCTGGCGCCGACCGGAGTCTGGCCCTGGCTGATGGGGCGGCTGCCGTTCAAGCCGTTCCGCAAGCGGCCCGATACCTCCCTCGCCCTGGCCGCGCGCGACCGGCCGGCCGCGGCACCGGGCGCGCTGCTCAAGATCGATCATGCGCGAAAACAGTTCGGCGGCGTGATCGCCGTCAACGACGTCTCCTTCGAGGTCCAGGCCCGCGAGATCGTCGCCCTGATCGGCCCCAACGGCGCCGGCAAGAGCACCACCTTCAACCTGATCACCGGCGTGCTCACCGCCTCCGGCGGCACCATCTCGGTCAACGGCAGGAACATCGACAACGCGCCGCCGCAGGAAGTGGCCAAACTCGGCATCGCCAGGACCTTCCAGCACGTCAAGCTGGTGCCCGACATGAGCGTGCTCGAAAACGTCGCGATCGGTGCGCATCTGCGCGGCCATGCCGGCGCGATCTCCAGCATGCTGCGGCTCGACCGGACGGACGAAGCGAAATTGCTGGCCGAAGCGGCGCGCCAGATCGAGCGCGTCGGGCTCAGCGACCAGATCGATCAGCTCGCCGGCAGCCTGTCGCTCGGCCAGCAGCGGATCGTCGAGATCGCGCGCGCGCTGTGCGTCGACCCCATCCTGCTGTTGCTGGACGAGCCCGCCGCCGGATTACGGCACATGGAAAAGCAACGGCTCGCCGCACTGCTGCGCACCCTGCGCGACGGCGGCATGTCGGTGCTGCTGGTGGAGCACGACATGGGATTCGTGATGGACCTCGCCGACCGCATCGTGGTGCTCGACTTCGGCACCAAGATCGCCGAGGGCACGCCCGGCGCCATCAAGACCAATCCGGATGTGATCAAGGCCTATCTCGGAGCGGTGGCATGAACGCGCTGCTGAAAGTCAGTGATGCCCATGTCGCCTATGGCAAGGTCGAGGCCGTGCGCGCGGTGTCGCTTGAGGTCGGCACCAACGAGATCGTCACCATCATCGGCGCCAACGGCGCCGGCAAGACCACGCTGCTCAACGCCGTCATGGGGATCCTGCCGTTGACCGGCGGCGTGGCGTTCGCCGGCAAGGACATTTTGCAGTTCGAGATCGAGGACCGCGTCGCGGCCGGCTTAAGCCTGGTGCCCGAGCATCGCGAGCTGTTCGGCACCATGAATGTCGAGGACAATCTGCAGCTCGGCGCCTTCCGGATCGCCAAGGCGGTCGCGGCGCAATCGTTCGACCGGGTCTATACGCTGTTTCCGCGGCTGAAGGAGCGGCGCAAGCAGCTCGCGGGGACGCTGTCGGGCGGCGAGCAGCAGATGCTGGCGATGGGCCGCGCACTGATGGGCGCGCCGAAGCTGTTGATGCTGGACGAACCGAGCCTCGGCCTCGCGCCGATCATCGTCGCCGACATTTTTCGAACCATCGGCGAGTTGCGCGCCGCCGGCGTCTCGGTGCTGCTGGTCGAGCAGAACGCTCAAGCTGCCCTGAAGATCGCCGACCGCGCCTATGTGATGGAGCTCGGCGAATTCATCCTGAACGGATCGGCCAGCGACATCGCCACCAACGCGCGGGTGGCGGCGAGCTATCTCGGCTTTACGCACGAGGGCGAGAGCAGGATTTAAGCTAGGGTGGGCAAAGGCGCTCTTCGCGCCGTGCCCACCAACCTTCGTCGATTGCGATCCGCAGGATGGTGGGTACGCTTCGCTTTGCCCACCGTACGATTCCCACTCATCCGTCATGCCCGCGCAGGCGGGCATCCAGTACGCCGTGACGGTGAGACCTACCTGAGGCGCCGCAGAGTACTGGATCACCCGCCTTCGCGGGTGATGACGTCGGTGTGCGCCTACTTCGCCGGAACGTATTTCCCGTCCTTCACGGTCAGGATGATGCGCGAGCGATCATCCAGGCCGTAGCGGTCTTTTTCGGTGAAGTTGTAGACGCCCTGGCTCGCCGCCATGTCCTTTTCGCTCAGCAAGGCCTGGCGGATGCCTTCGCGGAATTCGGCCGTACCCGGCTTGCCTGCTTTCAGCGCCACCGGAATCACGCGCTTGAGGATTTCGAAGGCGTCGAAGGAATGTCCGGCAAACTGGCTGCGGCTGTTGGGGCCGTATTTGGCCTCATAGGCGGTGTTGAGCGCGAGGCCCGGCTTCTTGGTCAGCGCGCTGTCGGGCTGGGTTTCCGGCGACATCACCGGACCAGACGCCATGATGACGCCCTCGGCGGCCTTTCCGGCGATCCGGATGAAGTCCATGCTGGCGGCGCCGTGGGTCTGATAGATCAGGCCCTTGTAGCCGCGTTCACGCAGCGTGGTCTGCGGCAGGGCTGCCGCGGTGCCGGATGCGCCGATCAGGATCGCATCGGGATTGGCGGCGACCAGCTTCAGAGCCTGGCCCGCGACCGAGGTATCGGGCCGGGCGAAGCGCTCCTCGGTGGCGACCGTCATGCCCATCGGCACGCCCTGGGCCTTGAAGTCGTTGAACCAGAGATCGCCGTAGGAATCGGAGTAACCGATATAGCCGACGGTTTTGACGTTGTTGGCCTTCATGTGCTCGTACAGCACCTTGCCCATGATCGGAATCGGCTGCGGCATCGCCACCGACCACTTGGCGCGCTCCGGCGTGATCGGGAACGGGGCCAGGCCGAAATGCGGAATGCCGGCCTCGTTGGCGACGGTGGAGACCGCGACCGTCGGCGGCGTGGTCGACGACCCCATGATGATGTCGGCCTTGGACTCGGTGACGAAGCGCCGGGCATTGGTGGTGGCGGCGGTCGGGTCGCCGCCGTCATCGAGCGTGATCACCTTGATCGCCACGCCGCCGATTTCCTTCGGCACGAATTCGAGCGCATTACGCTCGGGAATGCCGAGTGCCGCGGCGGGTCCCGTGGTGGTGACGGTGATGCCGATGACGATTTCACTGGTTTGCGCCATCGCGGGCAGAGCCGGCAGCGCCAAGGACGCCGCGATGACCGCACCCGACAGGTAAAACTTGTTCATTCATTCCTCCCTTTGAGTATTGTTATCCAACCTAGATCAAATCTGGGCTGATTATTCAGCCCCTTCTTTAGGTCATGAGCCCGCTCAAGTCAGCCATTTCCAGTCAGCCTTGCTTGAACCTCGCCATGATCTCTGCGGGCATCGGCGCCGATTTCAGCCTCGCGGGATCGTCCGGGTGGCGGCCGACCAGCACCCTCGTCTCGAATGCCTCGATCGCCAGCGCCTCGCCCTTGAACACCTTGTGGGTCACCTCGAAGCTCGAGCGCCCAAAACTCTCGATCCGGCTTTCGATCGTGATCCAGTCGCCATGGGTGGAGGCGATGTGGAATTTCGCCCGGGTATCGACCATGGGAATGCCGACCAGGCCGTATTTGTGGATGATGTCCTGCTTCGAGAAGCCGGCGGCTTCGAACATGATCGAGGTCGAATCGTCGAACATCGCGAAGTAGCGCGGATAGTAGACGATGTTGGCGGGGTCGCAGTCGCCCCACTGGATCTGCACGTCGCGCCGGTGAACGAACATCGGGTGGTCCCCTAGCGCGGCGCCATGCGCAGCGCGGCATCGAGCCGCACCACCTCGCCGTTGAGGTAGGGGTTGTCGATCATGTGCAGCGCCAGCGAGGCAAACTCCTCCGGCTGGCCGAGCCGGCGCGGGAACGGGATCGCGGCGGAGAGCGAGTCCTGCGCCTCCTGCGGCAAGCCGCCCAGCAGCGGCGTCAGGAACAGGCCCGGCGCGATGGTGAGCACGCGAATGCCGAACTGCGCCAGTTCGCGCGCGATCGGCAAGGTCATCGCCACGATGCCGCCCTTCGAGGCCGAATAGGCCGACTGGCCGATCTGGCCGTCATAGGCCGCGACCGACGCGGTGGAAATCACGACGCCGCGCTCGCCGTTCGCAAGCGGCTCCAGCTTGGCCATTTCGGATGCCGCCAGCCGCAGCATGTTGAAGGAGCCGATCAGGTTGACCTTGATCACCCGGTCGAAATCAGCGAGTGCCATCGGGCCGTCGCGGCCAACCACTCGCTTGGCCACGCCAATGCCGGCGCAGTTCACCAGTACGCGGGCCGGCCCATGGGCCTTTGACGCCGCGGCGATGGCGGCTTCCGCCGAAGCCGCATCCGACACGTCGCAGACCACGGCGACGCCGCCGATCTCGGCGGCGAGGGTTTCCGCCAGCTTGGCGTTGAGGTCGCACACCGCAACCCTGGCGCCCGCCGCAGCCAGCCGGCGCGCGGTCGCGGCCCCCAATCCCGATGCGCCTCCGGTGACGATGGCCGCCTGATCCTTCAACTGCATGGTTTTCTCCCCTTCGAAACGGTATTTCGTATCGGGCTAAAGTATTATCACATGGGCCGGCGGCGTCGGCGAATAGAGCAGATCGATCAGGCCGCTACGGTGATCCAGCACCGCGCGCTGGTTGATCGAGCCCTTGTCGGTGACTTCGCCGCGGTCGATCGACAGCGGGGTATCGAGCAGGACCGCGCGCGTGACACGGGTCGACGATCCCGTCGCTGCGGCCAGAAACATGGTCAGCCGTTCGCGAAACGCCTCGCGGATCAGCGGATCGGAAGCGGTGCCGGCAAGATCGTCGATCGGCAGCGTCGGGTTGATCAGGCGGCAGCCGTCGAGGTCGAGCACGACCAGCGCCGAGATCTCGTCGCGGTTGATGCCCGCGATCACGACGTCGCGCACCAGCGGCGCGCAGGCCGCGACAAAGCGGGCGCGCAGCGGACCGACGCTGACCCAGGTGCCGCTGGCGAGCTTGAAATCCTCGGCAATGCGGCCATCGAAATCGAAACCCTTGTCGAAATCATTGGCGTCGACCGGCTTCAGCGCATCGCCGAACTTGTAAAAACCTTCCTCGTCGAACGCCTTGGCCGTCAACTCCGGCTGCCGCCAATAGCCCGGCGTGACGTTGGGTCCCCTGGCACGAACCTCGAGCTTGCCGTTGTTCGGAAGCAGCTTGGCGTCATTGCCCAGGACCGGAAGCCCGACATGGCCGGAGCGGCTGGTGGCGGGCTTGACGGACATGAAGAACGGCGCGGTCTCGGTGGCGCCCAGACCCGTCAGCATCGGCACGCGATAGCCGGTTTCGGCGACCGCAAGTTCATCGAGGCTGTTCCAGACGAACGGCGACAGCGCGGCACCCGAGAAGAACATCGCATGCAGGCGGTGGAAGAATTTGGCGCGCAACGCCTTGTCGTCGCGCAGATAGGGCAGCAGCGATTCATAGCCTTTCGGCACGTTGAAATAGACCGTCGGCGAGATCTCGCGAAGATTGCGCACGGTTTCCTCGATGCCGCCGGGCATCGGCTTGCCCTCGTCGAGGTACATCGAGCCGCCGTTGAACAGCGTCAGACCGATATTGTGATTGCCCCCAAAAGTATGATTCCACGGCAGCCAGTCGACGATGACGGGCGGTTCGTCCTTCAGGAACGCCAGCGTCTCGCGCAGCATCACCTGATTGGCGCAGATCATCCGCTGCGTGTTGATCACCGCCTTCGGATTGCCGGTCGAGCCCGAGGTCAGCAGGAATTTTGCGATCGTGTCCGGGCCGATCGCCTCGTGCGCGGCATCGAGGCCGGAATGCTGCGGCGTCGCCAGCAGATCGGCGAGCATCGTCACCCGGCGGCCGGGGACGGCGCCGCGCGACGCCGCGATCTCGGTTTCCTCGGGAACATTGGCCGATAGCGCATCGGCGAATTTACCGGCATCGTCGGCGAATACCAGGCCGGGCGTTAGAAGCTTCATGAGGTATGCGAGCTTGCCGTAATCCTTCGACACCAGCGAATAGGCCGGCGACACCGGGCAGAAGGGAATGCCGGCATAGAGCGCAGCGAACGCGACCAGCGCGTGGTCGATGGAATTGCCGGAGAGAATCACGATCGGCCTCTCGGCGGAAAGCCCGCGCGCCAGCAGCGCCGAGGCGATATGCCGGGCCGCGACCAGCAATTGTGCGTAGGTGATCTGCCGCCAGCCGCCACCAGCCTCGCGCTCCGCCATGAACACGCGCTCGGGCTCAGCCCCGGCCCAATGATGCAGGCGGTCGGTCAATCGGACCGGATAATCGCCGAGCGTTTTTTTGGGCCGGAGATAGATGGTGCCGTCGTCGCGGCGCTCGATCGTTACCGCGGGATCGCCGAACGAGATCGGCCGCAGCGGCGCAGCGGTGGCTCCGGTCGCAACCGACATGTTGGGCTGGGCGCTCATGTCAGGTCGGCTTTACCTTGGCGGTCTTGCGATCGAGAAACGCGCGAATGCGGCGCTTGGCCTCCTTGTCGCTCTGCGCCACCGTTGCCATCAGCGATTCCATCAGCAGGCCGGTCTGCGGATTGGCTTCCGCGATCATCGGCAGCGCCTGCAGCACCGCGAAATTGGTCAGCGGCGCATTGGCGGCGACGCGCTCGGCGAGTTCCATCGCCTTCGGCAGGGCGCCATCGGCCTCTGTCAGATACTGCGTAAAACCATAGGCCGAACCCTCGGTCGCCGAATAGACCCGCCCGGTCAGCATCATATCGGTCATCCTGGCGACGCCGATCAGCCGCGGCAACCGCACCGATCCGCCACCGCCGACGAAGATGCCGCGCTGGCCCTCGGGCAGCGCGAAATAGGCACTGGGCTCGGCGACCCGGATGTGCGCGGCGCAGGCGAGTTCCAGCCCGCCGCCGATCACCGCGCCCTTCAGCGCGGCGATCACCGGCACCCGGCAATACTGGACCCGGTCGAACACCCGGTGCCACATCTGTGAATGGCGCAGGCCTTCGCTGGCATCCTGCTCGGTCAGCTCTGACAGATCGAGACCCGACGAGAAATGATCGCCGATGCCGTGGATCACCACGGCGCCGACGCCCTCCGGCAGGTCAGAGAAGCAATCCTGGATGGCGAGAATAATGCCGTCATTGAGCGCATTGCGCTTGGCCGGGCGGTTGAGGCCGACGGACAGCACCGCGCCCACCTGTTCGATCTCGAGCAGCGCGGACCGGTCGGCGGTCGCGGCAGGTGCGGCGTTTCCCATGGGGTTTTTACGTCCTGTCCAGAATAGTTATGTTTTATAACGAATTCGGAGGGAGTCAACAAGGACCGCATCTTACCCTCCCCCGGAGGGCGAGGGTCGGCTCGCCATCGAGCGTGGCGAGAGGCGAGACGGGGTGGGGTGATCTCTCATTGCGGGCACTGTTCGAGATGAGAATCCGTCACCCCACCCCGCCCCGCCGCGCGTTTGACGGCGTTGACCCTCCCCCTCCAGGGGAGGGTAAGCAAGACTCACAGCACCTGATGGACGTCGATCACGACGCGGTCGGCATGGCGCGCGGCGGAGCCGACGAACAGGTTCTGCATCAGCCAGCGGTATTTTTCGCTTCCGGTTTCGAACTTCGGCACGGTGCGAAAATAGATCAGTTCGGGATCGACCGGTTCGCCGCGCTTCAGCTTCTGCAGCAGGTCGACAGGCCCGAACCGGATGCCGGTGTTCTCGACATAGACCACCGCGCCGTCGTCGGTCTCGAAGGCGTATTTCGCCTCCAGCTCGATCAGCTCGTTGGGCCGGATGATCTGAAAGTCGGCGCCGAACGCGCAAACCTTGCCGTTGACCTCAGCACCACGCACCTCACCGCCCAGGATCGGAATGATCCTGCGCACGCCGTGACCGGTCTCGCCGGCCGACGTCACCTCGCCGATACGGACGGTGAGGGTGAAGACATATTTCGTCGCCAGCTGCGGCGTCATGGAAGCCCTTCTATTGGAGCATGATCTTGCCGGAAAACCGGTATGCCATTCTACCCCATCATGCGCTGCGGCAACCAGAGCGCCAGGATCGGAAATGCAATCAGGATCACCAGCCGGATCAGGTCGGTCACCACGAACGGGATTACGCCCCTGAAGATCGTGGTGAACGACACGTCCTTGACCACGCTTTTGATGACGAACACGTTCATGCCGACCGGCGGATGGATCAGGCCCAGTTCCACCGTCATCACGATGATGACGCCGAACCAGATCGGGTCGAAGCCGAGATGCGTGATCACCGGAAAGATGATCGGCACGGTCAGGATGATCATGGCCATGGCGTCCATCAGGCAGCCGAGCACCAGATACATCACCATGATGAGGGCGAGGATCCCGTAGCGGCCGAGGCCGAGGCCGGTGAGCAATTCGGTGACCTTCTGCGGGGTCTGCGTCACCGTAAGGAAATAGCCGAAGATCAGCGCGCCGATCAGCACCGTGAAGACCGCCGCCGCGGTGCGGGTGGCCTGCAGCAGCGAGTTCAGGATTTTTTCCTTGTCCAGCCGCCCGGTGAGCACGCCGATCAGGAACGCGCCGGTGGCGCCGACGCCGCCGGCCTCGGTCGGGGTAAAGCGCGGCAGGAACGGCAGCCCGTAGAGGCCGCCGATCACGAAGACAAACAGCAGCACCGGCGCCCAGATATTCTTCAGTCCGGCGAACCGCTCGCGCCAGTTGGTCTGCGGGCCGGTCGGCAGGAAGTCCGGCCGGAACCAGCCGATCAGCGTGATCGTCAGCATGTACATGGCCATGGCGAGCAGGCCGGGAATGATGCCGGCCATGAACAGCTTGCCGATGTCCTGCTCGGTGATGATGCCGTAGACCGCCAGCACCGTCGACGGCGGCAGCATGGCGCCGAGGGTGCCGCCGGCCGCGATCACGCCGGTGGCGAAGGATTGCGGATAGCCGAAGCGGCGCATCTCCGGATAGGCGACGGCGGAAAACGTCGCGGCCGTCGCCACCGACGAGCCGCAGATCGCGGCAAAGCCGCCGCAGGCAGCGACCGTCGCAATGCCGAGGCCGCCGCGCAAATGGCCGACGAAACCGTTCGCGGCGCGGAACAGTTCGCGGCTCATCCCGGAATTGCTGACGAAGGCCCCCATCAAGAGGAACATCGGAATCACGCCGAAGGTATAGTCGGTCACCGTGCGCATCGAGGTCTGGCCGACCATCTTGAGCGCCGGGGAAAAACCGACCAGATAACCGAAGCCGGTGACGCCGACGAGGCCCATCGCCATGCCCACGGGCACGCGCAGCAGCATCAGCGCGAACAGCGCAACGAACCCGAGGATGGCGACGGCGTCGGTGCTCATGCCGTCTACTCCACGGTCTTGATCTTGGGTTCTTCCATCTCTTCGGGATGAAAGATCAGCCGGTAGGTGCGGATCGCGATCAGCAGCACCGCGGAGACGTCGCCGGCCCACGCCACCGCGAAGAACGGCCAGGTCGGCATGCGCATGTCGAAGGTCAGGACATTGTCGTTGTAGGTGCCCTGCACCTTGTCGAACAGCGTCCAGGTCTGCACCGCCACCACGAACAACAGCACCAGCGTGGCGAAGACGTCGATCCAGCGCTGGTATCGCGGGCCGACATTGGCCCAGACCAGATCGACGGTGATGTGTCCGCCGCGATAGCTGGTCGCCGCGATGCCCCAGAAGATCAGGATGCCGAGCATCATGCGCCCGATGTCGAAGGAATCCGGGATCGAATAGTTGAAGATGTTGCGCAGCAGCACCGCGATGAAAATATTGGCGGCAACGATGCCGACGAACGCTGCCGCGATCCATTCGATCGTATCGATGAAACGATCCATCGAGGCGCGCTTCATGTCGGCTCCACGCTGACTGGGGTTAAATCCGGATTGCAAGGGAAACGGCGGCGGGAGCACCCCGCCGCCGCGTCGATGGAAGTGGCGTCGTTACTGCGCCAGCGCGTTGTTTTTGGTCAGTTCGGCACGAAGCTCGGCCATCGCCGCATCCGGGTCGCCGCCGGCCTTCTTGACATTGTCCGCCCAGGTCTTGACCAGCGGTTCGGAGGCCTTCTTCCACAGCGCCGTCTGTTCCGGGGTGATCTTGTAGACCTCATGGTCGGCCAGCGCCTTGATCTTGTCGACACCGGAGTTCTCATAAGCGCCCCACGGTCCGCCGACCCGGCCGGCAGCCTCGGTGTTGCAGTTGTTGTCGATCGCCTTCTTCTGCATCGCCGACATCTGGTTGTACTTGTCCTTGTTCATCACGAAGGCAAAGGTGGTGACGTAGAGCGGCGCCTCGATGTGATATTTCGTCACCTTGTCGATGCCGAACAGCAGCACCGATCCCCACGGGAAGGTGACGGCGTCGGCGACGCCGCGCTCGATGATGTCGCGGACTTCCGGCGCCGAGGACTGCACGTTGGTGCCGCCGAGCAGGGTCACATAATTCGCCATGGTGGCGTGGGCGGGGCGGATCTTCATGCCCTTGACGTCGTCGGGCACCACGATTTTCTTGGTGCGCGAGTGGAACGTGGAGGGCGAGTGAATGAAGCCGAGGCAGAACTTGACGTCCTTCATCTCCTTCTCGGCATATTTCCGGTACCAGGCGTCGAGCGCCATCGAGCCGCCCTTGGCGTCTGACATCAGGAACGGCAGCTCGCCGGCGCCGATGATCGGGAAGCGGCCGGGCTGATAGCCCGGATTGATGTAGGTGACGTCGGCGATGCCGTCGCGCGCCATGTCGTAATGGTCGAAGGCCTTGCCGAGCTGTTGGGCGGGATAGACCTTGTATTTGATGGTGCCGCCGGATTCCTTTTCGACCGCCGCCCCCCAGTCTTCCAGCGCCTTCTGCAGCGGATGCGACGCCGGCACCCAGTGCGACAGCTTCAGTTCGAAGGTCTTTTCCTGCGCGAATGCGGGCGTCACGCTGGCTGCCAACAGCAACGCCAAAAACGCTTTTCTCATGGACGTTCTCTCCCTTTGAGCATGAAGGCGGGCTTCGAGTACCCGGTCTTGTTATTTAACATGTTATATAGTGTGCCCGGCTTTTCAACCCGGGCGGCTGCTTCAGTCGCTTTACATCAATCCCTGGGGCCCTTGCACTGCGCCGGAGCGGAATATCTGATTTCGCACCGGCGACAGCTTTGCGAAAATTGTTATATGATATAATTATCATTGCAAGTCCGCCGCTGTCGCAGGCGTGTCAAATTACATTAAACGATGGGAGCAAGGTTTGCGGACCAAAGTAGCCATCATTGGTGCGGGGCCGGCGGGGTTGCTGCTCGGCCAACTGCTGCACGCCTACGGCATCGACAACGTCATCCTGGAGCGCCAGACCCCGGACTATGTGCTCGGCCGCATCCGCGCCGGCCTGCTCGAGGAAGGAACTGTGGTCCTGCTGGATGAAGCCGGCGCCGGCGCGCGCGCGCATCGCGAGGGGCTGGTTCATGACGGCCTCGAACTCGCCTTCGGCGGCGTGCGCCATCGCATCGATCTGAAGGCCGCCACCGGCAAGACCATGATGATCTACGGCCAGACCGAGGTGACGCTGGATCTAATGAACGCGCGCAAGGCCGCCGGCCTCGCCACGATCTATCAAGCCGCCGACGTCCAGCCGCACGACTTCGACACCGACCGTCCGCGGGTAAGCTACCTCAAGGACGGCGTCGCCGGCGAGATTGCCTGCGATTTCATCGCCGGCTGCGACGGGTTTCACGGCGTCAGCCGTGCCAGCGTCAAACCCTCCGCAATCCGGACTTTCGAGCGGGTCTATCCGTTCGGTTGGCTCGGAATCCTGTCGGAAACCCCGCCGGTCAGCCACGAATTGATTTACACCAATCACGCCAGGGGCTTTTCGCTCTGCACCATGCGCTCGATGCGGCGCAGCCGCTACTACGTGCAATGCTCGCTCGACGACCACGTCGAGCAATGGCCGGACCAGCGGTTCTGGGATGAATTGAAGCTGCGGCTGGACCCCGAGGCGGCCGACAAACTGATCATCGGGCCCTCGATCGAAAAGAGCATCGCGCCCCTGCGCAGTTTCGTCGCCGAGCCGATGCGGTTCGGGCGGATGTTCCTGGCCGGCGACGCCGCCCATATCGTGCCGCCGACCGGCGCCAAGGGCCTCAACCTCGCCGCCAGCGACGTGCGTTTCCTGTCGCATGCCCTGCGGGAGTATTACGACGAGAAATCGTCCCAAGGGATCGATTCCTACTCCGCCAGGGCGCTGTCGCGGGTCTGGAAGGCCGTGCGGTTCTCGTGGTGGATGACCGCGATGATGCATAAATTCCCCGATCAGGGCGAATTCGGCGCGCGGATCCAACTCGCGGAACTGGACTATCTGGTGGGATCGAAGGCGGCGACGGCGTCGCTGGCGGAAAATTATGTCGGGCTGCCGTATTAGGCGCTCGATGACGCCACACCTGAGTGTCGTTTCAAACACCCATCCAAATCCCGTTTAAAACTTTGTAGGCGGTGCATTTCGCGACGAAAGCTCGTTCAATGGCGGGATGGCGCACCGCATGACCGATACCGATATCCCTGAAGGCTTCGAACGCCAGTCCCGGCCCAGCCCGCTGACCGATCCGTGGGAGCCGATCTATTCGAAGCAGACGCCTGACGCGATCATCCTCGGACTTCGGCTGGCCACGCCCCACACCAATGCGCGCGGCTTCGCCCATGGCGGGCTGATCGCAGCGCTGACCGACAAGGCGATGGGGCACAGCTGCGGCCACCAGATGTGCGGCGTCCATTCGCTGGTGACGGTCAGCATGGGAATCGATTTCGTCAGCAGCGCCCAGATCGGGCAGTGGCTGACGGTCGAGACCGACGTGATCAAGACCGGCAGCACGCTCTGCTTCGCACAATGTCTGGTGCGAGCGGATGATGCCGTGATTGCACGCGCCAACGCGACGTTCCGCGTGGTACCGAAGAAGGCGTGATCGGAATGGCAGTCAGCCAAAATGCCAGTCGCTGACTTCGACCACCAGATCAATAAAACCGCGCACCTTGGCGGACAGCAGCCGCGAGGTCGGATAGACGATGTGGATCGGCAGCGGCGGTTCTTCGAACCTGGCCAGCACGATTTTCAGCCGGCCGGCCTTGATCGCCGCTGCGGCCTGGTAGGCCAGCACCCGGGTCAGGCCGCCGCCCTCCTCGGCATATTGGATCGCGGCGTCGGCGCTGTTGGTCAGGAGCCGCGGCGTACAGGCGACGCGGACATCGCGGCCGGCTTCGACGAAGCGCCAGTCCGACGGCGCGGCCGTGGCACCGAACTGGATGGTCGCGTGCGAGCCGACGGCGGCCGGCGTCTTCGGCTCGCCGCGCGTCTTGAGGTAGCCCGAGGAGGCCACCACGATCCGCCGCATCTCGCCGACCTGGCGGGCGACCAGGCTGGAATCGGCGAGGTGACCGATCCTGACGGCGAGGTCGACGCCGTCTTCCACCAGGTTGACGATGCGGTCCGACAGCCGCAACTCGCCGGAAACCTCGGGATAGCGTGTCAGGTAGGCCGACATGACCGGACTGACATGGAGGCGCCCGAACCCGACCGGGGCCGAGACCGTCAGCCGTCCGCTCGGCCGCGTGCGTTCGCCCTCGACCGAGCCTTCGGCTTCCTCGAGATCGGCGAGGATGCCCCTGATCCGCTGCAGATAGCGCGCGCCTATGTCGGTCAGCGTCACCGATCGCGTGGTCCGCTGCAGCAGCCGCGCGCCAAGACGTTGCTCCAGCGCCGCGACCAGCCGCGTTACGCCCGACGGCGACAGCCCCAGCTTGCGCGCCGCCGGCGCGAAACCCCGGAGGTCGGCGACGGCGACAAAGGCCTGCATGGCGTCGATGCGATCCATTGGATTATTTCATATATCGCAATGATGAAGTGTCAATTTGGATGATTGCTCAAATTCCGGAATGGCCCATCTTCAGGGACAAGACGGCGCTTCGCCGCCGGCCGATCCCGGAGCTTCCGATGTCAGATACTTCTTCCAGCGACGTGGCGTTCACGCCGGCGGTGAAGGCCATCCAGGCCCGCAAGGGATCGCGTGACGCCTATGCCGATGTCGAGCAACGCGGCGGCTGGCGCACCGAGATCGACGCCGACCTCGCCGCGCGCCTGGCGGAAGCCAGCAGCCTGTATTTCGCCACCGCCAGCGCGGACGGCCAGCCCTACATCCAGCACCGCGGCGGCCCGAAAGGTTTTGTCAAAATCCTCGACAAGAACACGCTGGCGTTCGCCGATTACAGCGGCAACCGGCAATACATCACGCAGGGCAACCTGTCGGAAAATCCCAGGGCCTACATCTTCGTGATGGATTATGCGCATCGCCGCCGCGTCAAGATCTGGGGTGAAGCCCGCGTGGTGGATGACGATCCGGCGCTGCTGAAATCGCTGATGCCCGCCGGGTACAAGGCGCGGCCCGAACAGGTCATCCTGTTCAGGATTTCGTTCTGGGATACCAATTGCCCGCAGCACATCCCGCAGAAATTCGACGCCGCCGATGTGGCGGCGGCGCTGGCCTCGCGCGATGCGCGGATTGCGAAGCTAGAGGCGGAAGTGGCGGCGCTGAAGGGCGCAGGGACGACGATATAGCTTCTCGTCCTCAAGCCGCCTCGCGCTGCTTTTCCCAGACGAAGTCCGGATAGTATTGCAGCATCATGCGGTCGACATAGGCCGTCAGATTCCCGAAATGCCCGGTCCTCTCGCGCAAGGGCGAGCTGAAGTAGGGCGTCAGGATCCCGGCCAACGCGCCGAAGGCCGTGGCATCGGTGCCGCATGGCTCGTCGCCCATCAGATAGGGCTTGTCCCCGAGTTGAACCGACAACGCAAACAGCGAGCGCATCGCCAGGTCGACATCTTCGTCCGGAGCATGGCGGCCGAGCCCGCTCAACAAGTAATTCTCGGCGACACGGAACTGGGCGTCTTCGCGAAATTTTTCGCGCTGATGCTCCGGCACGGCATCGAAGAAATGCGAGGGTCCCCTGGCAAAATTCTCGGCATCGACCCAGCGCGCGCCGACCAGCGCCCAATAGACGTGATGTTCGATCATCCGCTCGAACGCCCAGGCCTGCGCACGCGCCTGCAGACTGAGAGGCGCGTCGAAATCGAAGCCGTATTTGCCTTCGATATGGGCGCGGATGAAGGTGGAGTCGGCAATGGTCTCCGCCTCGTCGTCGATAAAGGGCAGCTGGCCCTTGGGAGAGGCCGGCGGCCTCGACTTCTCCTTGCGGTAGGCGAGCCCGGCCATCTTCAGCTGGACCTCGGTCTTGGTCACAAAGGGGCTGATTTCCGGCAGGCCGAAACCGGCGCCAAAGCCATAGAGCGTGATCATGTGGGTCTTCCCGATTTCCTGAGCAGTCGCTTCAGACTATCGACACCCTGCTGCCACCGTGGTGTCAGCAGCGGCGCCATCGATATCCAGAGATCCAGGCCGTACAGAATCATCATGGGACAAAATCCTCTTTGTTCGAGTGTTGTCCCGGTATACTGCCCCCCTGCTGCCAACCTGCTGTCAGCATCGAACACCGCTTCACAAAAGAGTTTCGCCATGAGACGCGCGGACCGGCTGTTTCAGATTATTCAGGTGCTTCGGCGCAACCGGAAGCCGCTGACGGCGGATGCCATCGCGGCCGAACTGGAGACCTCGAAGCGGACGATCTACCGCGACATCGCGACCCTGATCGAACAGCGGGTGCCGATCCGCGGCGAAGCTGGCATGGGTTACATCCTGGAGAAGGGATTCGACATGCCGCCCCTGATGCTGACGCCCGACGAAATCGAGGCGGCCGTGCTCGGCGCGTCATGGGTGGTGGGCCATGCCGATCCCGTGCTGGCCAGAGCCGCGGCGGACCTGATGGCCAAGATCGCCGACACCGTCCCGGAAAGGCTGCGGCCCTTCGTGCTCGAGCCCGCCAGCCGCGTCCGCCCGGGCTGGAACAGGCAACCCGACCGCATCGACATGGCGCGGACGCGGGCGCATATCCACGAAGGCAAGAAGATCGCGCTGTGCTACCGCGACGAACACGGGCGCGACAGCGAACGCACCATCTGGCCGATCGCGATCGGCTATCACGAAGCGGTACGGCTCCTGGCCGCGTGGTGCGAGCTGCGCAAGGATTTTCGCAGCTTTCGCACCGACCGCGTCGTCGATGCGGTCTATCTCGACGAAAAATATCCGGAGCGGCGCGACGCCTTGCGGGCGAAATGGCGGCAGAGCCTGGTCTGGGAACCTCCGAGCGACGCCTGATACGGATCGCTGGCGGCTGGCCGCCCCCTGCATTTCGCGTTAGACGAGGCCCATGGAAAAGAGCACAGATCCCGCCGCTGATGCCGAGAGCCCCTGCCAGGCCTGCGGCGCATGCTGTTCGTATTCGTCGAACTGGCCGCGCTTCACCACCGAGGACGACGCGGCGCTCGATCTCATTCCGGAAAAATTCGTCAACGACAGATTGTCGGGAATGCGCTGCGACGGCGACCGCTGCTCTGCGCTGTCCGGCAAGATCGGCATGGCGACGGCATGCGGGATCTACGCCGTGCGGCCCGAAGTCTGCCGCACCTGCATGCCCGGCGATGCCGAATGCGACATGGCGCGGCGCAGGCATGGGCTAGCGGTGTTGGCCTGATTCCAGGTGTCGTTCCGGCTATCGAAGGGACGTCGTGTCGGGAAACTACGCGGTTACGGTTTGCGCGAAATCTTCCTCATCGAGTTCGTCCTCGACCGGCGAGAAGGTGCTCAGCGGTTTGGTCGAAAGCGTGATCGGCTTGCGGTTGCCGTAGGAGGATGACGGTGCGGCGCGGCTGCGCGTTTCACGGGACAGCGCGTAGAGGGTAGAGCCGACGCGCCCGCCGAGCTGGATCAGTTCGCGTTCGCTGCAGCTTGAGGCGATCGAAAGTGCTAGCGAGTGCAGATGGCTCCGGCGGTAGCAGAACAGCGCCAGCATGGCCCGGACGTCGGAGGAAACGCTCTCCACCAGCATCGGCAGGCCGTTTTCGTTGGCGCGGTACATCTCGCCAAGCAATTCATCCCGGACCGGGCAGAAATCGTTTTCGTAGGCGTCGCGGCTTGAAAACATGGCAGTTCTCCCTGATCGGGAGGATGCAGCGCAAACTTCTAACGAAAGGTTAACCACGGGGCCCTGTAGTCACACGGGTATCTTGACCTCGCCAAACCGGTCACGCAGCGCTGCGATTCGCCCGGCGCCGGTCCCGATGCCGGCGGAATCAGCCGTTCGCCGACATGAAAATCGACAGGCCGAAGCCGGTGAGATGATGCAAGGCCTGGTCGATGCCGATCAGCGTCCAGAACCATGGATGTTCGTGGTTCACGCCGAATGTCGATGCGCAAATTCCCTTGGCGCGATCGACCATGATGTGAATGACAAAATCGATGATGGCAACGAACCAGAATTTCGGGGCGATGATCAAAATCAGGGCCATGGCCACCGCGAGATGCACCAGGCAGTGCGCCAGCAAGGGCAGCGCCCAGCCGGTCTTCTGGTCCTTGCCCATCGCCATCCAGGAATTCTGCAGCACGAAATCCGCGATGATGTGCTTGACGGTGAGGAGCACCATCCACCCGATCAGCGCACCCACGGGGACCGACGACGACATGGCGGGAAACAACAAGGCTGACGCCCTTCGCTGGGACTGATTGGGACGAACCGGTGGCGTTCAGCGCAACTTCTTCTCAAACCCGGACAATTTGACCGGTATTTGTCATTTATGACATCTCCTGTGCCGGATTGCACCAGTGGGCGGTTGGAAAAACCGAAGGTGTGGCCCAACGGCGATAGTCCTTGCCGTCCCCGGGACCGGAATCAGCCCGCCGCGTTCGCTCCGCCGGCCAGCGCCCGCGCCCTGATTTCCGCGATCTTGCGCTTGAGCGCGGCCTGGCGCGGGTCCGGCATCGCAGCCATCCGGGCCTCCGCCACGGCGCCGGCCAGATCCTCGAGCGGCAGCACGCCGTCGAAGGTCGGCTTGGCGAGGCCGTCGATGATGGCGTGCCAGTCGGCGAGGCCCTGGCGATAGGGGTCGCCGTAACCCTGCACCATGGTCGCGGTCTGCACGATCGCGGCAGCGGCCGCGGGCTGCTTGGTCAGCGCGCGATCGATCATATGCAGCCAGCGCTCGACCCAGACCCGCTCCTTGGCATAGCGCAGCGAGTACCGGCGCCATCGCCGCAGCGACGCCTCGATCTTCAGGCGGCGAATCCGCCACCGGCTCCTGGTGCTGAAGCGGATCGAGATCCGCTTGCGCGACCATCCCAGGCGTTCGAGGACATCGAGGATCGGCTCGCCGACCGCCGCGGGGAGCTCTTCGATCAGTTCATCGAGGCGAAATTTCCTGACGTCGTCGGCCGGCGCGGCGTTCGGATCGCCGGCGCCCTTCAGCTTCAGCTGCGCGATCCGGATCGAATCCTGATAGCACATCCGCATCGCCATCAGCCGCGCGATCTCGGAGAACATCGCGTCATCGACGCCGCGCTTGCCGACGAACCGCCGCAACCGGTCGACATAGAGCCCGGCGTAAGCGGCGCCCTGATATTCGATCAGCTGGTGGATCGCTTCGCTGACGATGGAAGCGGCGCTGTCGGGCAAACCCTGCGGCAGGAACGGCTCATCGTCATCGTCCTCGCCGATGAAATCGGAGAGCAGATAGCGAAGCGAGGACTGGATGCTTGCCATTGCCAAAATCTTCAGGCGGGTTTCGAGGTGGCCAGGGCGAGCGCGGCCTGCTGCTGCGCCAGCAGCGCTGCCTGCTGCGCCAGCCGCTGCTCCAGCTTGCTGATGTTCTCGAACAGCCGGGCGCTGGAGAGGCGCAGGAAGTAGAATCCGAAAGCCGGGTTCTGCACGTAGAGCTCCTCGACCTTGGTGTAGCTGACACTGAGGATCGTGCCGGCCTCGACGCATTCCAGCGTCTGGGTCCGCATGTTGGAGGGCGACAGCATGCCGAGTTCGCCGACGATGGCGCCGACCGGCAATTCGATGCCGGACTCGACCAGCCTGAAGCGGCCGCTGACGATGTAGAGCATGTCCTCGGCCTTCTCGTCCTTGTAGAACAGGGCCTCGCCGGCGGTGCATTGCCGCTCGGTCATGAACGGCTTCAGCCATTCCATCGACAGGTCGCTGTTGACCGACTTCTTGACGTCCCGCACCAGCTGCAGCATCTGGTGCAGCCGATAGGAATTGAGCACCAGCACCAGCGCCTGCACCACGATGATCAGGTAATTCCGGCTCGGGATCGCGGTCGCGATCAGGACAAGGTTGGTGAAGATGCCGAGCACCCTTAAGGGGATCATGGTCCGCATCGTGGTGGTGGCGATCACGAAGATCGATGCGAAGACGGCGCCTGCCGTTCCGGCGTGTTGCGCGAGGTGCGAAGTATCCATGGGAAGCCAGCCAGCTCTTGGGGAGTGAAGGTTTTCAGAGAAATTCCAGCGCGTGCCCGTCATCGTAATGTCGGCGCGCCGCTATTGATATACGGAGAAAAGGCGACGGTTGGATGGGGATTCCGGCCGATTCGGGGCCGCCATGGCCAAAATAGCGGATTTCCGCTCCCATCGGAGGGCCGCAGCTGCCCAGTC